>Ga0207641_10005672_pt1 | contig 10624 bp, 12 predicted proteins | sample KBSSwiS62_FD_184306 | JGI IMG/M metagenome (GOLD analysis project Ga0207641, IMG submission 184306) | Switchgrass rhizosphere microbial communities from Kellogg Biological Station, Michigan, USA - KBS Switchgrass S6-2 (SPAdes) (version 2) | ecosystem: Host-associated > Plants > Roots >... | reverse complement strand
CCCGGAACTCTCCGAGAGTGGCGGAAGTGAGATCGGCGGATTCTATGGCACTCCTGGACGCCAAAGCGTCTTTCAGGGAGCCGGCGAGGTACGTGGACTTTGGGTAACTACAGGCGGTATTCCCGGGCTATATAGACTCTTTGCCGTGATTGGCTCATCGGTCTACCGGCTCGATAGTAACTACAACGCGACGAACTTAGGGACGCTACCGAATGTCTCAGGACGTGTGTCCATGGTCGACAACGGTACTCAGTTAGCAATCGCCCATCAGGACGGAATGCACTGGGTTTCGTTGACCGGGTCTACAATCGCATCCGTGACTAATGCCCCGAGTGGGGCGGTGTTATCGGCGCTCGATAACTACGTCCTCTTTACTCAGAACGTAGGCGGTGAGTTCGGTATCACGGCACTAGGGGATTTGAGCTCCATTGATCCATTGGACGTAGCCACCGCTGAAGGGTGGCCGGATGACTGCGTGTCGTGTGTCGTGACACAACGCGAGGCCGCTCTTCTTGGGACGGATTCGATTGAGGTCTGGAGCGATACAGGAGCCTCTCTATTCCCCTTGGAGAGAACCCCTGGAGGATTCATTGAGCAGGGTTGCGCTGCCAAATGGAGCCCGGTCAAGCTCGATAATTCTGTGTTCTGGTTAGGTCGAGATCGCAATGGTCGAGGTATTGCGTACCGCTCCAATGGATACACGCCAGTTCGTATATCCACCCATCCTTTGGAGAGCGAGTGGAATAGTTACGACGATATCAGCGATGCCATTGGATTTGCCTATCAGGAAGAAGGTCACGCGTTCTATCAGATCACCTTCCCAACAGGAAACGCCACATGGGTCTATGACGTTGCGACCAAGATGTGGCACCAGCGCGCGTATATGGATGCCTTTGGCCTACTGAATCGTGATCGGGCCAACTGCTACGCGTTCTTCAACGATGACCATCTTGTCGGTGACTACCAGAACGGCAAGATCTATCGGATGAGAATGGATCTTACAACGGATGATGGGACGCCGATCTACCGTGAGCGCGCATGGGACTTTCCGGATACGGGCGAGGACGAGATAGAGCACCGTAAGATCCGTATCGATTTACTCGAGGTATTAGCTCTCACAGGCGATGGAGACGGTGCAGGAGGCGCTCCACAGGTGTGGCTACAGATCTCTAAGGACGCCGGTCGCACATGGGGATTCCAGCGTTATCAGAAACTAGGAAAAGTCGGTGAGCGTAAAGCTAGAGCCCGATGGCGCCGTTTAGGTTATGGGAGAGACATAGCGGCTCGTATCGCAACGAATATGACTCAACAGGTTCAATGGGTCGGTGCCTTCTGGGATGGTGAGGTGCTGACTAAATGACCGACATGATGAAGGTCAAGCCGCCTCAGTTTCCGGACGGTCCGGTGGATGGTGCGGTGCTAACTCGGAGTCTATCGCTCCTCTACCGTGATGTATTTTCACGGTTGGACGTTCGCTATCCCAACAACGATTTCAGTAGTGGGATAGTTGCCAATGGCACCGGTGGAGTCACGCTGGGAACCGCGGCGATTCCTTCCGGTAGAATCGTTGGAATACCGACACTTGTTACTAAGATCACAAATACTGGAACTGCCCAGGACCAGACATTTCTACCGCAGGTATCGGCGGGCAACAAGCTATCGGTGCAGAACATCCTGGCACTGAGTGCTACCGCAACGGCCACGACTGCGACGATTACTATCGCAGCGCATACGAACCAGTATGGGTTTGGTCAGACCTCTTATGGATCTGGCTCGATCAGTGGCCTTTCGACGAACACGCTCTATTACGTCTACGCCGATGATCCGACATACTCAGGTGGAGCGGTAACCTATATCGCGACCACTAATCCACAGACTATTACGGCCGATAATGGCCGCTACTACGTGGGATCGATCACGACTCCTATCTCAGCGACGACCGCTAATATCACCGGCGCCACGAGTGCCAATCCGATCGTTTTTCAGACTTCAGCCTCTCACGGCTGGTCTACTAATGAGCAGGTCACGTTCTCTGCACTTCCGGGTGGGTTTGGTTCACTGAACGGAACGACTAAAACAATCACGGTTATTGACACCACACATTTCTCAGTGGCCGTAGATGGCTCTGGATTTGCGGCCTACACATCAGGAGGTACGGCAACGCGTATCTCAACTGGTACGTCAGGCGGTGGAGGTGCGGGCGGTGGAGGCGGCGGTCACGGCGGGATACTTCCATGAGTGTATCCGTCAAGCGCGTGTTAATCGGCAATGATCACGACGATGCGAAATGGATTGTTCTCGAAGGCTCTATCGAGGGATGCCCGCAGGTCACCAAGCGTCGCACGGTCAATACTGCGGCTCTTGTTTCAGGGGATCTCACATTGGCCGCTGAGAAGGCACAGCTCATAGCGGATGTCGAGGAGTATTACGCGCGCTATCAGGCCGTCCAGGCTGCACTAGAACAACTATGAGCATAGTTATCAGCGTTGAGCCGCCCACTTTTGACATCACTCAATTACGTGAGCTATGGCAGGCATGTTGGGATGAATGCAGTGAAATAAAGGGGGAGATATGCGCATTCCACGGCCAGCGCGGCTTTGTCATTCAGCCTGATATAGAGCAATACAATCGCCTGTCTGAGCAAGGTGGGCTAGTGATCATCACGGCGCGTGATGGGGATAGGTTATGTGGATTCGCTCTAGGGATCATGTACCGGGCTCTACACCATAAGTTGGCCACATGCGGCAATGTGGATGCCTGCTATATCGAACCGGGTAATCGAAGCCACATCAGAGGCATGATCAAAAAGATCGAGGATGAGTTCACTGAACGTGGAGCTGACATCATCGCGTGGCCAACAAGTCCTACCGGTAATCTATATAGCCTATTGAAATCTCTGGGGTATGCCCCTGATGATGTTGTGATGGAGAAAAAGATATGTGCATCGCCGCCGCAATAGCCGGAGCAGCCGTCGTTGGCGCAGGCGCTAGTATCTATAGCGCTAATAAAGCATCGGGAGCGCAACGTGATGCGGCCAATCGATCGAACGATGCACAGCTTGCGATGTATGACCAGACTCGCGCCGATCAGGCTCCCTGGCGTGCGGCGGGTGGGCAGGCCGTCGATGCTCTATCTAGGTGGTATGGGTTAGGTGGAGTCAATCTAAATCAAAGTGGACAAGATAATAGCGGTCAGGCAACAACACCTCCTGTCACTGCAGGCTATCCACTGACAGGATATAGCAGACATGGAGCGTTAATTAATCCATCTGAAACTGGACAGGCACAAGGTGGATCATTAGGGGGTGTCGCGTATGCCCAAGGAGGTAAACAGACAACGCCAGAGGAACAGGCTGCTGAAAATGCTCAGTTCGCCAAAGATCCGATGTCTCTATTTGACAGGTTAGGAGGCGCAAGTGTTGCAGTAGGACCTGGACCAAATCCGTTTGCGCCAAATGGCGGTGGCAGTAATTCTTCATCCAATTACTACAATGATATTTTGTCTAACCTACCGGGCTATCAGTTTCAGTTGGATCAGGGCTCGCAGGCGGTGAGTCGCAATCTCGCTGCGCAAGGTCTATTGCAGTCTGGAGCAGCGGGTAAGGCCCTACAGCAGTACGGTCAGGGAGTGGCGAGCAATTACGCGACTCAGTACGTGAACGGCCTACAGAGCCTCGCAGGCCTCGGACAGACCTCGGTGCAGTCCACCGGGAATATCGGAGCGAACACGGCCAATCAGATTGGAGCGAATCAGATCTATTCCGGTAACGCACAGGCGAGCGGGTATGCGGGAACTGCGAACGCGATCAACTCGGGGTTAAGCGGAGTAGCCGGCGCCTATGGAATGTACAACACGTGGCAGAATCAGGGCTATAACAATGGCTCCTACGCCTCTGTCATGAATAACGGCAATTTCGGTGGGCCAAATGCGTATGGGAGTGGCTATACCTTCGAGGACTATGGAGCAACGCCGTAATGGCTGACTTCTACCCTGCCGCTCAGCAGATCCAGAATCCCGATATCCTAGCCTCGTATGTCCGCGGACAAATGGCTCCTCTACAGCTACAAGCCGCTCAGCAACAGGTCATTGGCGGACAGCTCGATATCGATAAGGCGCGCATCGCCCTGAAGGGCCTGCAGATGTCCCAGGATCTCGCCCAGCAGCTCTACGGAGGCGGACAGTCGGCTGGGGCGCAGAACCCTGGCGGACAGAGCGGAGGCATTCAGAACGGGCCACAGGGCGCCGTATCGAGTCAAGAAAGCGGCTCCTATGACGGCTCATTCGGCTCGAGTCCACGCGTCAACACGATGATGGCGCTCGATGTGCTCGCCGGCCGGGATCCACTGAAGACCGCTCAAAGCGCACAGGAATACGATCTCAAGCAGCGCCAGCTTCAGGCGCAGGGGCCGCTCGCCACTCTCGATACGATCGCCGGCAGCGCCAGTCCCGCGCGGATCGTGATGAATAACCCCGGTCTCATGCAGCGTTGGCAGCAGATCGCACCACAGTTGGGATTAGATCCGGTCAAGGACTTCAACGACGACAACGTACGAGCCGCGGTGAACTTCGCACGTAACAATATCGCGGGAGCTGCGGGGTTACCCACGAAAGAGGCTCCGGTTAAACAAGAGGATATCCCAGGTCCCTTAGGTTCGCTATACCAGCGCGATCCGATCTCAGGAAAGATCACACAGGTGAGAGGCGAGGAACCACTCAAGGATGTGATCGACCCGAAGACAGGGTTACCGACCAATGTTCGCGCCTCGCAGGCCGAGGGGAAGCAGCCGTTCAATCAGTCGATCTTCGGAGCTTCTAACCTAAGCGATCAGTCGAAGGAATTCGCCTATCAGTCCTTCGTGGCGACCGGCAAGATTCCCGCTAATTTCGGCCGCAATCCCGCTATGCAGGCCTCTCTGATGGACTACATCAGCAAGCGGGCTGCTCAGGAAGGGAATTCCGCCGCTTCGATCGCTGCAAAGGGTCAGGCGTTCGCTGCGCAGCAGGGAGTTATAAAGGACTTCACTAGCGGACCAACTTCAAAATCACTCAATGCCATTAATACGGCTGTCTCACATATTGACTCACTAAATCCCTTGGTAGATGAGTTAGGGACCGGTGATATCAAGAGAATCAATAAGATATCCAATGCTTTCAAGCAAGAGACAGGTTCTCAAGCTCCAACAGACTACGCGTCTCTTAAAGAGTTTGTAGGCGGCGAGGTCGCGAAAGCTGTTCTACCAGGAGGTGGCGGAGAGACAGAACGAGCGGCACTTATGGATCCTCTGAATGCGGCAAATAGCCCTCAGGCTATCCACTCAGCACTTCAGAAGATCCAAGTAGCCCTCGCCGGCAAGACTGAAGCTACCCGCAATCAGTGGGATGTCGGCACGAACGGCACGCAAGGCTCATTCGACAAGTTCCTCATGCCGGCGACTAAGAAAGCTCTAGGGATAGCTGATACGCCTGCATCGGGTAACGGCTCACCCGTCAAAGTGAGTTCGCCTGAGGAGGCGATGAAGCTATCGCCGGGAACTGTTTTCATAACGCCTGATGGACGGACAAAGGTGCGCTAATGGCGGACGATCCTTATGCATCGTTCAATGACGCACCGGCTGCTGATCCCTACGCGCAATTTGCCGATCACCCTGGAACGTCTACGGCAACTACTATAGCCCCCGCGCAGACGCCGTACTCCTTTTCAGACTACCTGAAGAGTCTCGGTAGCGCGGCAGTACGTCCCGTTATTAAGGCAGTTACCGCACTACCAGCGATGGCCGCTGATACGGGCGTTGCAGTTCGCAACCTAAGCTATAACCTTTCTCACGGCATCATGCCGACCTTGGCTGACTTCAACCCATTCGCCAAGACTGGTGGATCGCATCAGGAGTATGAGCTTCCGTCGCAGAGCTTCAATCGCGTACTAGATCAATATACGCAGGCTCCTACAGGATTTCTTGGTAAAGGATCAGAGCTGGTGAGCTCGATGCTGCTCGGTTCGCAAATTCCGGCGCCTCAAGGAATGGGAACCTTAAAAGGTGCTACCGATTCTGTATTGAAAGGTAACGCTGAGGCTATTGATACCGTACCAGCTAACTTCGTGCCTACTCAGCAGGCATTACGTAATCAAACGTTGGAACGTGCCCAGCAGGATGGGTATGTCGTTCCTCCAGCTAGCAATAACCCAACCTTTGCTAATCGCCTACTGGAGGGTATTTCAGGGAAACTGAAACTACAGCAGGAAGCGGCGATGCGTAATCAGTCGGTCACTGACATGCTCGCATCCAGAGCTCTGGGTCAGAATCCTGACATGCCTTTGACGCAAGGTGCGTTGTCTGCCATCCGGTCCGAGGCATCACAAGCCGGATATGCGCCTATACGAGCAGTCGGTGATATCCCTACTGATGAGAAATTCTTGAGTGATCTCAAAGGTCTGAATGAAGCTGCCGACGGTGCATCCAAGAGCTTTCCTGGCATTCAATCGGAAAGTCCGATCAAGGACGTAGTCAACTCACTATCGCAGCCCAAGTTTGATGCTTCAGATGGCCTCGATGCGATGAAACTTCTACGCGCACAGGCAGATGATGCTTTCCGTTCTGGAAACGGAACACTAGGCACGCAGTATAAAGCTGCCGCGAAGGCTATAGAGGATCAGATCGAGAGGCATCTATCGAGTCAAAGCGAAAGCGCAGGATTACTCGATACATTCCGAAAAGCACGTCAGCAGATAGCGCAGACATATACCGCTGGCAAGGCCATTGTGGGAGATACGGGAAGTTCTAATGCTTTGAAGTACGCCGGAGAACTTGCGCGCAACAAGCCTCTAGTCGGAGATCAGAGAACCATTGCATCGTTCGCATCACAGTTCCGTAAAGCAGCCGCATTCCAGACTGAGAGCATGCCGTCAATCTCTCCTTTGGATGCTTACGGATCCGCGATCGCCGCTAGCGCCTCTGGAAGTCCTGCGCCTTTACTATTACCACTTACTAGAGTTGGTATCCGCGAATACCTGCTTTCTCCAGCAGGTCAAGCTAGGGCATTGCCTCAGGCCTTTAAAGCTCCTGAGACGCTCGGAGGTTTGGGTAGCCTCGCGACACTATCGAATCAAGTGACTGACTACCTATCTCAGTAGCCTAATTTCTTGCGCTCGAGCTCTGCCTGTTTATCTGGCGTGAGTTCCCTGCTGGGCCGAGACCTAAAACCCTCGATGGCGCCATAAGACGATAGCGCCACAAATATTCCAATACCTGGATGGATTGACCATCCAATGAGGATCAGCGCTGCTGCGCCTATGAGGATCAACGTGATTCGCATTGAATTATGTGGAAGTAAGCATTCATGACCACGCCCTTTTTGTTCGTTCCGGCCTTCAGTTGGCCCGCCGCCCCAGGTGGAAAGCTGCACACGTATGCCGCCGGTGGCACGACCCCACAAGGAACATGGTCCGATGCGGCCGGTACGGTACCGAACACCAACCCGGTAACGCTCGATAGTAACGGACTTGCCACGGTCCGACTCACGACCGGGCTAGCTTATCATTTCGTCCTGAAGGACAGCACGGATACCATCACGATTTGGGACGAGGACAATTACCAGGCTTCGTATTTAACTCAATCTGATATCGGTGGATTGCTTTACCCACAGACGAATGCCGAAACCTTAGCGGGTGTGACGCCGACTAACTTTGCCTATCCCACACTTAATCCTCTGAGGTATGGCGCGATCGGCAACGGCATCGCAGATGATCATATAGCGATTCAGGCAGCTTTTAACGTTGCAGCCCAGGGCAATGCTGGATTATCGGGTGGAACTGTCGTCTTTCCACCTGGATACACGTTCCTATGCAACGCCGATATTATCGTGCCGATGCCATCCGGTTTGGGTAGCCCGGTTCCTTGCGCCCAAGGGCCAGGGTGGAGCAATGTCGCGATCACGTTTGGCACCGGCTCTAATTTCGGCTTCGTGATGCTAGGGACCGGCGCCACAACGGGCGGTACTCAAACATCCGTATATAACTATGCCGGTACTTACCGGGATCTCGTCATACAGCTTACCGGAACGGCGGGCCAAGCGTTCTTCTGCAATAGTGTGAATCAGCCGCGGTTGCAGAATTGCTGGATCAGAGGCTCAGGCAGTAATAGCTGTGGCGTTACTTTCCTCAACTGCCTGCTACCGGTTTTCGAGAATTGCTTGGTGACGGGGTGCGGCTCAGCCTCCCACGGATCGGTGGAGTTTGATACCTGCACGACTCCACAATGGCGCGGCTCGCGTATCTCCGGCGGCGTTACCACGGTCGGCGGCCTACTAATCGATCGCTGTACCAATTTCGTGGGGCACGGGATTTCTTCTGAATCCAGCGGTACGCCGATTAAAATCGCTAGTAAAGCGGAATCTTCGATACCCTGTACTAACATACTTCTATCTGGTCTGGAGCTTGAGAATCCAGGTAATGGTAATCCCTATATTGATGTGGGTTCTGGCCTCTCAGGATCAGCTCTGGTTCTGGCGCTTACGATTGACGGGATGTTTGGTAGTCCTTCAGGGACAACGAGCATGACGAATGCCGTTCAGATTAGGAACATCGTGGGATTTGAGGCGCGTGGCTGTCATTTTACTATGGTAGGCACTCCCACTTCCTGTTGGAATATCATCAATACAAATACCAATGGGATCATTATCAGGCCGCACAGAAATCTATCATCTTTGGCCATTCCATGGGTGTTCTATAACGGAGCGCAGATATTGCACGCCGGTCCTCATATGGAATGGCAGTTAGGCCTTTTCCAAAGCGGAGGAAAGCCTATTTGTACTAGCCGTGGTCTAGATGGAATCTATGACGGCGTTAATCTGACGGGCGCCACGCCATCTATTCTCGTCAGTACTACCATGGGCGGGTATTTCGGCGGAAAGACAATCTCCAATAGCGGCGCCACAACCGTTACTTCGCTATCCGGCGGAGAATGCGGCATGGAGATTACGCTCGTGGCGGCAGACGCCAATACAACATTGACGTTCGGCAATTCCGGCGGAGCCTTCCGGTTCAATGGTAACGGTGGTACGACAATTGGTAGTAATTCAACCCTTGTACCCGGGCAAGCCTATCGGTTTATCAACGATGGAGCCAATGGAGGCGGGGGTAGCTGCTGGGTGCAGGTGTGAGGCGCGAGCCTGACAACGCTACCGTGATTGATGATGACTCAGGGAGCTATGACGTGCGCGAATTCCGAGGGGATCGCGGGGAGAGGATCATTGAAAGGATCATCGAACGACCCGCCAAGAGCAGGGAGAATTGGCTCATGGGACTCATCGCGGTACTCATTGCATCAGGTGTTACAGCAGCTTGGGGAGTCTCCAACGACGTCGCAGGACTCAAGACCGATGTCAGGAACTTGCGCGAACAGGTTGACCGCCTCGAGCGCCTTCTCGAACCACGATACCGCGGAGGGTCCAATGAGCCCAATGCACGCTGAGCATTCTCCGGATGAGTCGGTACATGGTGCGGCAAATGGCAATGTGAACGTCAACCGGTTCATCTTATCAAGGGATACATGGCAGTGGATTAATTCTGCCGTGTGCGCTGCTGCTGTCCTCGCGATCATCATCGTGAGCTACTTGCTCCACGATGCGTATCGGGATATTCAGACTCAGGTTTGGCTCAAGCAGGACAAGGAGGAAGAGAAGTTCCAGAAGTTTGTAGCAGGGCCATATGCCCAGCTCGCTGGCGAGTTAAGAGCCAACGAAATCCTATTCGACCAATGTAAGGAGAAACGTAAATGAGCGGAGGCGGCATCATCATCCAACGTCGTGCGATCCTGTTACCGGCCGTAATGGATACATCGATCTACCGTTTTCTGTCAGATGATCATAAAGACGCCGTCGAGGCGGTTAGCGCCAAGGACCCTCATCAGGTAACCGAAGGCGACATCCATACACTCGCCCAGGCCATCGCCTCGGTATGCACGTGCTGAGATGCCAACATGGGTCATCCCGTTACTATGCTTTCTGGGATCTACCCTCGGGAGCGTCGTGGTGACCGTTTGGCGATTTGCCCGACTCGATTCGGACGTTGAACGTATGAAGATCGACATCGGCACACACGAGACTGGATTGCGTGGGACCGTTCACAAAATAGCTACCCATGTCACGGAGCTCGAGATGCGTGTGGCCACATTGGAGCGCAAGAGCGAATGAGCCTCTTACAAGAAGAGTTTGCCCAATCGGCTGCGAAACTGATTCAGAAGGCTGCGGAACTTGGGTACACGGTGACCTTCGGGGAGGCCTGGAGAACGCCCCAGCAAGCCCAATGGGACGCCGATCATGGCTCGGGTATCTCTCATAGCCTTCATATCGAACGCCTCGCCATAGACCTCAATTGCTTCAAGAACGGCGCTCTCATTCGGGACGGGTCACAGCTGAAGGACTTGGGCGAGTGGTGGAAGTCACTCGGCCCGAAGTACCGGTGGGGCGGAGATTTCGTTCACCTTCCTGACGGGAACCACTTTTCCTTTACTCCCGATGGGGTACGCGCATGAGTATCTGGGACACGATCGCAGCTCCAATCATCGCTATCATTAATAAGGTCGTCCCTGATAAAGCCGCGGCAGCACAGGCCGTAGCGACCTTGAAC
>Ga0207641_10005671_pt1 | contig 10627 bp, 10 predicted proteins | sample KBSSwiS62_FD_184306 | JGI IMG/M metagenome (GOLD analysis project Ga0207641, IMG submission 184306) | Switchgrass rhizosphere microbial communities from Kellogg Biological Station, Michigan, USA - KBS Switchgrass S6-2 (SPAdes) (version 2) | ecosystem: Host-associated > Plants > Roots >... | reverse complement strand
CTTCAGGTTTGCGATCATCTGGTTAATGGTATCTTTCAATTCTTCCACTTCACCTTTTGCTTCTACTCGGATCATCTGTGTTAAGTCACCTTTCGTTACCGCAGATGCAACATCAGCGATGTTACGCACCTGTGTTGTTAGATTCTCCGCAAGCTGATTTACGTTTTCAGTTAAGTTTTTCCAGATACCTGATGCACCGGGTACACTTGCCTGTCCTCCCAATCTTCCTTCAACACCAACTTCACGGGCAACGTTTGTTACCTGGTCAGCAAATACCGCAAGTGTATCGATCATTTCATTGATCGTATCGATCAATTGCGCCACCTCACCACGAGATACGATCGAAAGTTTTTGTTTTAAGTTACCAGTTGCAACTGAGGTTACAACTTTTGCAATACCACGAACCTGATTGGTAAGGTTGGAGGCCATCATGTTCACAGAGTCGGTAAGATCCTTCCACGTACCGGCTACACCCTGTACTTCTGCCTGGCCACCAAGCTTACCTTCGGTACCCACTTCACGAGCCACCCTCGTTACTTCAAACGCAAATGAATTCAACTGATCCACCATTGTATTGATGGTATTTTTCAAATCGAATATTTCTCCCTTTACATCGATCGTTACTTTTTTAGTCAAGTCGCCAGAGGCAACCGCTTTCGTTACTTCGGCGATGTTTCTTACCTGAGATGTAAGATTACCCGTCATTTGGTTTACTGAGTCCGTAAGATCTTTCCATGTACCTGCAACACCCGGCACGAACGCTTGTCCTCCGAGTTTACCATCAGTACCAACTTCACGGGCCACACGGGTTACCTCAGATGCGAAGGCACGCAACTGATCCACCATCGTGTTCAAAGTTTCTTTCAATTGTAAAATTTCACCGCGAACGTCAACGGTAATTTTTCTTGACATGTCTCCATTTGCCACAGCGATCGCAACGTCTGCAATGTTTCGCACCTGGGCGGTGAGGTTACCTGCCATTTGATTCACCGAATCGGTTAAGTCTTTCCAGGTACCCCCAACCCCAGGTACGTTTGCTTGCCCGCCGAGTTTTCCGTCCGTTCCTACTTCTCTTGCAACACGGGTTACTTCCGATGCAAAGGCACGGAGCTGCTCAACCATCGTATTGATCGTGTTCTTTAATTCAAGGATCTCACCTTTTACATCCACCTCAATTTTACGTGACAAGTCACCATTCGCCACCGCCGTTGTTACTTCCGCAATATTTCTTACTTGTGATGTTAGATTCGAAGCCATCTTATTTACTGAGTCTGTCAAATCTTTCCATAGACCTTCCACACCCGGTACATCTGCTTGTCCACCAAGCATACCTTCAGATCCAACCTCACGGGCAACACGGAATACCTCTGAACCAAATGAATTCAACTGATCAACCATCGTATTGATGGTATTCTTTAATTCAAGGATCTCACCTTTTACGTCAACCGTAATTTTTCTTGACAAGTCTCCTTTTGCTACGGCCGTTGTTACTTCTGCAATATTTCTTACCTGGGCTGTAAGATTTGATCCCATTTGATTTACTGAATCGGTCAAGTCTTTCCATGTACCACCAACACCCTGCACTTTCGCCTGACCACCAAGTTTACCTTCAGTACCAACTTCCAATGCAACACGGGTTACCTCAGAGGCAAATGAATTCAACTGATCCACCATCGTATTGATCGTATTCTTTAATTCAAGAATTTCACCCGCCACATTCACCGTAATTTTTTTTGAAAGGTCACCAGTTGCAACCGCTGTCGTTACATCTGCAATATTTCTTACCTGTGCGGTAAGATTCGATGCCATTTGATTTACCGATTCTGTTAAGTCTTTCCATGTACCACCCACATCCTGCACTTTTGCCTGGCCACCAAGTTTCCCTTCTGTTCCAACCTCCAAAGCAACACGGGTTACCTCAGATGCAAATGAATTCAATTGATCTACCATCGTGTTGATCGTATCTTTTAATTCAAGGATCTCACCTTTTACGTCCACCGTGATTTTTCTTGATAAGTCACCTCGTGCAACCGCTGTTGTTACCTCTGCAATATTTCTTACTTGTGCTGTAAGGTTGCCGGCCATCTGGTTTACCGAATCTGTTAAGTCTTTCCACACACCACCTATTCCTTTTACTGTTGCTTGTCCGCCGAGTTTTCCTTCACTACCTACTTCTCTTGCCACACGGGTTACCTCTGATGAAAATGAATTCAACTGGTCAACAAGATTATTGATCGTATTTTTTAATTCCAGGATCTCACCTTTTACGTCAACCGTAATTTTTCTTGACAAGTCACCTCTTGCAACCGCCGTCGTTACCTCTGCAATATTTCTTACCTGCCCGGTAAGGTTAGAAGCCATTTGGTTCACAGAATCCGTTAAGTCTTTCCATGTACCACCAATACCCTTTACTTCTGCCTGTCCACCAAGTTTTCCTTCAGTACCAACTTCTCTCGCCACACGGGTTACCTCTGATGAGAATGAATTCAACTGGTCAACTAGGTTATTGATCGTATTTTTTAATTCAAGAATTTCACCCTGTACATCCACCGTGATCTTTTTTCTTAAGTCACCTTTTGCAACCGCTGTTGTCACTTCCGCAATATTTCTTACCTGTGCTGTAAGATTGCCTGCCATTTGGTTTACAGAGTCAGTAAGATCTTTCCACACACCTGCAACACCTTTTACTTTAGCCTGCCCACCAAGTTTACCTTCACTACCTACTTCACGGGCAACACGGGTAACTTCCATTGAAAACAAGTTCAACTGTTTCACCATGTCATTTACCTCGGCAGCGATCTTTGCAAACTCTCCCTGTAACAAGTGATCACCAATCCTCAAAGGCATTTCCTGCGAAAGATTTCCCTTCGCCACAGAACTAATAACGTGGGCTATTTCAATAGTTGGGTGAACAAGATCTGAGATCAAACTATTGATTGACTCAACACCGGAAGCCCACGAACCTTTTGCAAAACGTGGCAATTCAACACGGTGATTTAAATGTCCTTTAAGTCCAATAGTGTTACGAGCTTTTGTCAACTCTTCAACCAAAGCTTCATTCAATTGAATAATTCCATTAAGGGTATCACAGATCTTTCCGCTGATACCTAATTTATCTCCGGGCATGCGAACACTAAAATTTCCTTCTTTTACTTCTAATAATAATCTCAGCAATTCGTAACTATCTATTTCATCGATAGAACCATTATTGCCATTTTTATGTTGTTTTCCTCCGGCGCCGTTTCCATTTGCTTTACCAGAAATAATCGGGGCTGGCACATCAAGTGTGATGTTCTCAGCCGAAGAAGCAGTACTTGCCTTCGAAGGTTTGGGGGTTCTTTTCATACTATATTTTTAAAACCAGGTAAGGGAAATTGTAACCAATAATAATTTCTCTAATTTCGGCCCGCCAATCAGGGAAAGACCTATCTTAGAATGCAGATCATTTCTTATTTAAAAATTTGTGCCACAAAAAGTAATTACAAGCCAGGACTTGCCTTCCAAATTCATACTGCTGGGTGAAGATGATGCAGATGATCAGGAAATGCTGAAAGATGTGTTTTCTTCAATAGACACTGCTTTTGTCCTTTTTTTTGTAAATAATGGCGATGAGATACTTTCAGCCCTTGAAAAATTAAAGGATGACCAGATGCCTTGTCTTATTGTACTGGATTACAATATGCCCGGTTTAAACGGAGCAGATATTTTAAGGGAACTGAGTACAAATGAACGCTATAAAAATATTCCAAAAGTTGTTTGGAGCACTGCTGGATCAGAAAAATTCAGGAAAATTTGTCTCGAATTAGGTGCAGCTGATTATGTAATAAAACCTAATAATGTAATTGGTCTTGAGGAAGTTGCCCGATACATGTTATCACTTTGTCTTGTTTAATTCATTTGTTTTCTTTTTATTTTATTGAAAAGAGCTGTTTAAGATCTGTAAAGAGATCGGCTTTTCCCATACTATAATGTTTTTATTTGGTGAGGTGAAACTCGATTTAGACTGGTGCGCACTTACCAAATAAATCTCTAAATGGGGATTTTTTTCTACAATCTGGTCTACATATTTCCAGCCTTGCCCATCCGGAAGGTTATTATCTAAAAATAAAATATCAGGTTTATTTTCATCTATAAGAAAAAGCCCGCTTTGCAGGTTATAGGCAACAAATACCTCATAGCTTTTCCGGTTGAAATATCCCTTCATAATTAAACAAAAGTCTACCTCGTCATCAATTATCAGTATCTTTTTTTTCATTGATGAAATTGCAATTACCTTTTGGTTTCGGTTTACAAGATAAGGTTACATCATAACGAGATTTAGCGTTACGATTGTGTTACTCATCAAATACCAGCCCAACAAAAATAATACAAATCTTAAACCTCAGTTTTGATAAACAGTACACCAAAAAACTCAAAATATTTTTCACTTTAAAGGTGAATATCCGAATTCCAGCCCGACGGCACTACTTCACTAATTATTTAAGGAACATAGGAATTGTTTTTGCTAGATAGAAGTCACGATTTTCTTTCATTTCTAAAATGCCCAATTGATGCCGAACCAGAATAAAAATAAAATTGCCGTTATTGAAGATGATGAGGATGACTATCTCATCATCAAAGATTATATCACAGATATAGAAGGAAAGTCTTTTACTGTTGATTGGTTCCAGGATTATAATTCAGCGATCCAGGCGATCAAAAACAAAGAATATCATCTTTATTTTGTTGATTACTTTCTTGGTCATAAAACAGGACTGGACCTGCTTGATGCGGCCGCGGAATTGAATTGCGATGAGCCCATCATCCTTCTCACCGGTTTAGGCAATAAAGCCATAGATATAAAAGCTATGGAAAGAGGCGCTACTGATTACCTCGTAAAAAATGATCTGAGTACGGAAAAACTAGAACGTAGTATTCGCTATGCACTTGAAAGATCAAAATTCCTAAAAGAATTAAAAGCAAGAGAAGTAAAGTATCGTACTCTTTTTGAAAGCTCAAAAGATGCTGTTTTTATTACTGATGACCAGCTCAATTTTAGTGAAGTGAATGATGCCGCTGTTGAACTATTAGGTTATTCCGAAAATGAATTGGTTGGCCGGAATCTTCGCGAATTTATTTCTGAACATCATTTAAATGGCAGGTTAAAACCATTGAACGAAAAAAGCAGCGTAGAAGACAATGAAATAAAGATCATAAATAACAATAATGAAACAAGAGAATGTCTTCTTTCTCTTGCTCCTCAGCGGCAAGCCGATGATGAAACATTTGTGGTTCATGGTATCATTCACGATATCACCAAGATCAAAAAAGCAGAAATAGCAAATCTACAGGCCGAAAAACTAGCTGCCAATGAAAGGTTGATCCGAATGCTGGCGCATGAAATACGAAATCCTTTGAATAATATCATCCTTTCTATAGAACAATTACTCCCGCTGGAAAAAGATGAATTTCAAAAAAGTTTCATGGATATCATTCAAAGAAATTCATTACGTATCAATAATATCATTACTGAATTGCTGAATCTTGCCAAACCATCCGACTTAATTATTCTTGAGCATTCTTTACAGGACATCATGGATGAAAGTATTTCACGGACGGCAGACAGGATAAAGCTTCAAAATATTCATGTAAAAAAACACTACCCATCTCATCCTGCCATTTTAAGAGCTGATAAGGAAAAACTGATAATCGTCTTTACCAATATTATTATTAATGCAATTGAAGCCATGAACACAAATGGATTGCTGAACATTAGTATTACTGAATCAGAGGAGGGTTATGAAGTTTGTATAAAAGATAATGGTAAAGGATTTACAAATGAATACCAGTCAAGATTGTTTGAACCATTTTTCACCATGAAAAAAAATGGCATGGGCCTCGGGCTTACTGTTGCCTATTCAATTTTACAATCTCACAATGCAAAGATCAAGGCGCAGAGTAAAGAAAACGAAGGAACTGAATTCCAGGTCAGCTTTAAAAAAAATTAACCGGTTAATGCTTTCAAGGCTTTGTCAATTGAGTTAGACTCATTTAATATCGGCAGGAAGAGATCTCCTTTCTTTTTTATCCGCTGAAAGATATTTTCTATAGTAAAGTGCCTGGGACTTAACTGGTGATTTACTTCTTTCCATTCCAATGGTGCAGAAACTGAAGCCCCGGGTACCGGTCGTACACTATAAACGGAGGCAAGTGTTTGCCCCGCACTATTCTGTAAATAATCAATATAAATTTTAGGTCCACGTTTGCTTAAAGATCTTTCCAATGTAGTTATTTCAGGCAATTGTTCTTGCACAAGAGAAGCAATAACATGAGCAAAGTCTCTTACAGTTTCATAATCATATTTATCTTTTAAGGGGACATAAACATGCAAGCCGGAGGCGCCGGAAGTTTTACAATAGGAGCTTACCCCAACCTTATCCAAAACCATTTTCACTGCAAGTGCTGTATCCACTACTTCTGTAAATTTATTTTTATCTGAAGGGTCAATATCAATTACCATCCATGTAGGGTTGCCAATTTTTTTTGTTAGGCTGTTCCATGGATTAATTTCTATGCAACCCAGGTTCGCAACATAAAGTAAGGTTGCTTTATTATTGCAAACTATGTAGTCGATTATTTTTCCGTTGCTTTCGCTTTTTACTTTAAACACGTCTACAAATGAAGGTGCATTTTCTCCTGCATCTTTATGATAAAAGCCTTTATCATTTATACCATTAGGATTTCTTTTCAAAGACAAACACCTTCCCTTCAAATGCGGAAGGATATAGTCTGCCATCTTATCATAATAATCTATCAGATCGCCTTTTGTAAAACCTTCATTAGGCCAATAAACCTTTTGACGATTAGTTATCGATACAACATGTTTCCCGATCTTGATTCCGGATTTTTCTTTTGTAGCCATTTATATAATTATGTCTATGATGCTTTTCTTTTATCTGAAAGGCTTGCTTTTAATTGTTCCATCAGGTCTTTAGTTTTTGAATGTACCACTTTCATAGGGGTAAATGGAACAGCTTTCCCTTTTGATTTTGCCTTGATGATCTTTAATAATCTTTCACTGTAATCATCACGATATTTTTTAATATCAAAAGGTCCTGACAATTGATTGATCAGTGAGATCGCCATTTTTAATTCATCAGGTTTGCTTTTTGCTGAAGGCAGATCCAGGTCTTCAGTTGATCGGATCTCTTCGGCAAACCTGATACGATTTAAAACGATGACATCGTCTTTGGCTTTTATGATGCAAAGATGTTCTCTATCACGCATAACAAATAATGCCACTCCCGCTTTTCCCGTTTTCCTAAATGCATCTCGTAGCAGGCTGTACGCCCTGACCCCTGTTTTCTCCGGTTGGAGATAATATGGCTGTTCAAAATACATGCTGTCAATTTCTGTTTCATCAACAAAATGCTTGATCTCGATATGTTTTGTTTTTTCAGGACTCACTTTTTCAAAATCAGATTTATCAAGTACTACATACCTGTCATTAAGATAATAGCCACGGACAATATTTTCCCAGGCAACTTCTTTTCCTGTTTTTTCATTTACACGTTTGAACTTGATGTTGGAATGATCTTTAATATCAAGCATATCAAGATCTAATGTGCTGTCCTGAACAGCACTGAATATTTTTATGGGAATGTTCACGAGGCCAAAACCTAATGAACCTGTCCAGATTGCTCTCATATGCTTTTTTAATGTTAGTCGGGAAAAATATGCCAAACATGTTTATCCATTAATGATCTCTCCCCCATTTGGATGAATAAACTGCCCGGTTACATAACTGGCATCATCACTTGCCAAAAAAAGATAGGCCGGTGCAATTTCTGCCGGCTCACCAGCACGCCCCATGGGCACGTCGCTTCCAAAAACCGCCACCTTTTTCCGTGGAAAACTGGATGCTATCAATGGCGTCCATATCGGACCCGGAGCAACTCCATTTACCCTTATTCCTTTTTTTACAAGATTTGAGGAAAGACTTCTTGTAAAAGAGACAATTGCCCCTTTGCTGGATGCGTAATCAATTAAACCACCGCTGCCTCTATATGCAGTTACTGATGCAGTGTTAATAATGCAGGAATTCTTTTTCATATGCGGTAGTGCTTCACGGGTAAGCCAGAAATAAGAAAAAATATTTGTGCTGAATGTTTTTAATAATTCTCGGGTGGTAAGATCCTCCAAGCTTTTATTTTCATAATGCAATGCTGCATTGTTTACTAATATGTCAATGCGTTTATATTCCTGCATAACTTTCTTTATTACTTTTTTACAATGCCTTTCATTACTAAGGTCGCCAGGAATAAGATAACATCGACGGTTATATTTCCTGATAATAGAGGCAGTATCTTTTGCATCTGTATGCTCATTTAAATATGCTATTGCGATATCTGCGCCTTCTTTAGCAAAAAGAATTGCTACGGCTTTCCCAATTCCACTATCGCCACCAGTTATCAGGGCAATTTTTCCTCTTAATTTATTGCTGGCTTTTTTCTCGGGATAATCGAAAACAGGTTCAGGTACCAATTTTCTTTCATTACCCGGTCTGGGTTGGTGCTGGGGTTTTCTGAGTTGTCTTTTTTTATTCCCTTTTTGCATAACCTTTAAACAGGAAAATTTTATACCATAACAGGCAAATAGAAATTACACTACATTTTTGAATCGAGTGATGAAAAAAATCCCCGATTTTTCCCCGCTTCTAAATAATTTTCAGGCTAAAGCCAAACGGCATGATTTTGCATACCTCTTATACGTGATAAATAATTAGCACTTACATTAGATAATCCATAAAACCATAGACCATGATACGCAGTGCAATTTTATTTATGATCATAGCGCTGATAACAGGAGTAACCGGGTTCGGAATAATCAGAGGAGGCGCTGCAGTAATTGCTCAAACCATCTCTTTATTTCAATCGTTATGCTCCTGGTGTCACTGCTTTCAAGCCCAAGGCCCACTGGAAGCGTAGACTCTTAAAATATTTTGAATTCGAAGGGCGGTTCTAACCGGTTGTTTAATATACAGCCGGTTTTTTTTGTTTAATAAACTTCCCAAGCAATTAAATAAATAAGGTCATTGTAACAATGACCTTATCTGAAAACTACAAATAAAAGAAGCCACAAAAAAATATTCGATTGCTATCTTAGAGCCATATAGTTTTAATGATGAGCTGCTGCTGTATCCCTCATCATCTTTATTTTATCATGTGCCAGCCTGAGTATTCCTTTCTGACTTTCAATTGTTGCACGAACATCAATTGTCAGATCATCTTCTTTTAAAGCATCTTTATAAGCTTTTTGTGCTGCATCTTCTCCAAATTCACAAGAAGCCAGTATACCGTGACGATCATCTCCACCAAATGTTGCTTTTACATCCATCCATGCACGGTAAATTTTACCGGCTGTTGTTGTTTCGTCAGTAACATCTTTATCATTAGCACTTATTAATCTGCGAAGATCGCTTGCAAATTGACGACTTTGCTGCGCCAATTGGCTAAACAATGATTGCAGATCCTGATCGTCAGTCTGTGTTGCTGCTTTTGAATAGCCGGTAACCCGGTCGTTGTTGATCCTTATAAGATCTCTTAATGTTTCTGAATTTGCCATGTTGTTTAGTTTTTAAGTTCAAGTAATTTATTTCAAGCAATGAACGAGGAATTAATTCCTCATTCATTGCCCGGGTACTATATATCTAATTTCTATTTTTCCATCGGTCGTGATTTGCTCTAATAATGTTTCAATTCCTTTATTAAACTAGAAATGAACCGGAACACTTATTATAAGAAGAAAAAAACATACCATGTTTTTTAACAATGTTGAAATAATTAATGGCTTCGCTATGCCATTGGTATCACATTTGATTTTATAGGTTATAAAAAGTAACAAATGGAAAATGACTATAAACTCATGTTTATAAAAAATAAACTAGAGCAAATAAAAAGTGCAGTGATGTATCCTACAAACAGTAACATCGTAAGATTACCAAATGATATTGTTGAATTTGAGAGTGTGGATGATGATGGCTTACTATGGTTCAGTGCTAATGCTCCAAGGAATTGGGAAAAGGCCTACGAGCTTCATTTTCCCACAAAACTTATTTTTTACAGAAAAGGTTGTGAATACTATGTAGAGATCACAGGTACTGCTGTTGTTGTAAATAAGCAAGATGTAATGTTCGGGATAAACAATATATATGGAGGAAAACTACTTCTGAAAATGGTTCCTTATTATATTGAATACACTGAAACTGGTAGACGAGAGGCAGGCCTTAAAAAATTGAAAACACAGATGTATGATGTATTCATGAATACATTAGGGCTAACCAGGAGCGCTCAACCTCGTTTAACTGAATTGCATTAATCTTTGCAATTTTTAATATAGACACTATGGCAAAGTACTCAAAGAAAGCAGGTGAAAAAGTAGAACGGGCAATGAAAGAAATGAAAAAAGGAGAACTCCGCAGTGGCAGAAGTGGAAAAAAAGTAACGGACCCTAAACAAGCTATTGCCATTGGTTTGTCCGAAGCTCGGGAAGAAGGGGCAAAAGTTCCATATAAAACATCAATAAAGAAAAAGACAACCAGTAAGAAAACTACGACCTGAAGAGTTTACGCTTTAATTATCTCAACGTT
>Ga0207641_10005668_pt1 | contig 10630 bp, 7 predicted proteins | sample KBSSwiS62_FD_184306 | JGI IMG/M metagenome (GOLD analysis project Ga0207641, IMG submission 184306) | Switchgrass rhizosphere microbial communities from Kellogg Biological Station, Michigan, USA - KBS Switchgrass S6-2 (SPAdes) (version 2) | ecosystem: Host-associated > Plants > Roots >... | reverse complement strand
CCTGGTCGACCGCGACCAGCATCTTCCCGGCCTGGATCAGGCTCTCCAGCGTGTAGGTGAAGTTGTCGACGACCGAGAGCTGCAGGGCGGCCTCGCGGTTGTAGGCGCGGAAGCCGGAGGTGGTGTCGGTGATCTCGGTGCCCGAGAGCCGGCGCACGACCCAGCTGCCGAGCCGCTGCAGCCCTTTTTTCGAGCCGGAGAAGTGCTCGATCTGGCCGACCCGGCGGTCGCCGACGACCATGTCGGCCTCGCCGGCGAGGATCGGCGCCACCAGCTTCGCCACGTCGGCGCCCCGGTACTGGTTGTCGGCGTCGGTGTTGACGACGATGTCGGCGCCGAGCTTGAGGCAGGCGTCCAGTCCGGCTTGGAAGCCGGCGGCGAGGCCCTTGTTGTTGGTCAGGCGGACGACGTGCTCGACTCCGGCGGCGCGGGCGACCTCGACGGTGCGGTCGGTCGAGCCGTCGTCGATCACCAGCAGCTCGATCGTGTCGATGCCGTCGATTGCGCGCGGCAGGTCAGCGATCGTCGCCGGGAGGGTCTGCTCCTCATTCAGGCACGGGATCTGGATTATCAGCTTCATAAACGGGGGCGATCAGGGTATTCGGGGCTCCGGCGCGCGGGCGCCTCCAGGGGAGAGGCCTGCGGGCGGGCAAGTATGTCCGTTCTCGACCTCTCCCCCGGAGTCACCCGCGCGAGGGGCGTAGAATCCCAGACTGATTGACTCGTCAGTCAAGGTGATGAACAGCCAGGTCACAAGCGTGGATCACGGGCACCTCAGGCGGGCGCTGGAGCTGGCTGAGGGCGGGCGCGGGCGGGTTAGCCCCAATCCGCTGGTTGGCGCGGTCGTGGTGCGGGACGGGCTCGTGGTCGGTGAGGGGTTTCATGCCGAATTGGGCGGGCTGCACGCGGAGCGTGCCGCTCTGGCCGATTGCCGGGAACGGGGGGAGGATCCGGCGGGGGGGACGATGTACGTGACCCTGGAGCCGTGCGCGCATCAGGGGCGACAGCCACCCTGTGCCGAGGCGGTGCTGGAGGCCGGGATCGCCCGGGTCGTGATCGCCTCCGAGGATCCGAGCGAGAAGGCTTCCGGCCGGGGCCCCGGAATTCTGCGCGACGGCGGGGTGGAGGTCGATTTCGCGGCCGGGGCCGAGGCCGCGGCGGCGCGGCTGCTGAACCAGGCCTTCCGCAAGCACGCCCGCGCCGGGCTGCCGCTGGTGACGCTGAAGCTGGCGATGTCGCTCGACGGCCAGACCGCGACCGCCCCCGGCGACTCGCCCTGGATCTCCGGCGAGCTCAGCCGCGCCCTCGTCCACCGCTGGCGCGCCGAATCCGACGCAATCGCCGCCGGCATCGGCACCGTCCTCACCGACGACCCCCTCCTCACCGCTCGGATTGGGGATCCGGAGAGCGGCAGTCCTTTCGGTCGCATAGCGGACCAAAGGACTGCCGCACCGATCGCCCGGCAGCCCATCCGAATCGTCTTCGATTCCCAGGCCCGCCTCCCCCTCGACTCCCAGCTCCTGGCGACCCTCGACCAGTCCCCGGTCCTGGTCGTCACCGCCCCCGACGCCGACCCGGCCCGCGTCAGCGCCCTGGAGAACGCCGGCGCCGAAATCCTCACCGCCGCCGGCGCTACCCCAGCCGACCGCATCACCTCCGCCCTCACGGACCTAGGTCGCCGCAACATCACCAGCCTCTTCCTCGAGGGCGGAAGAACCCTCGCCTCAGCCTTCCAAGCGGCAGGCCAGCTCGACGAGACCCGCACCTTTGTCGCCCCCGTCCTTCTTGGCTCTGTCGAGACGGCCTCTCGACCGGGTGGTCCGGAGAGGGAGGCCGAGAATGTAAACCTCGCCCGCAGGCCTCCCTCTCCGGAGCGCCCGGTCGCCGCACTCGCCCTGGGGCAGGACCCGCGCGCCGGGGCGCCTGGTCCTGCGCGTCTAACGGCGCTCACCTCGTCCACGGAGCCAGTCGGCGAGGATGTCCTGATCAAGGCCCGCTTCAAGGAGTGGTGATGTTCACCGGACTGATCCAGGACATAGGCAAGGTCGAGTCCGTCGACGCCGGCGTCGACGGCGCCCGCCTGCGCATCGCCACCCCCCTCGGCAAGGACATCGCCCTCGGCGACTCGGTCGCCGTCAACGGCATCTGCCTCACGGCAACCGCCGCCGACCCCACCGGCTTCAAGACCGAGGCGATGAACCAGACGCTCGCGGTGACCGCCCTCGGCGGTGTCGAGGCCGGCGCCCGGGTCAACCTCGAGCTGGCGATGCAGGCGACTGATCGGCTCGGCGGCCACATCGTCCAGGGCCACGTCGACGGCGTCGGCGAGGTGCTCGCGGTCACCGACGACGGCTTCGCCCGCCGCCTCCGCGTCGCCCTCCCACCCGAGGTCCTGCGCTACGCCGTCGACAAGGGCTCGATCACGCTCAGCGGCGTCAGCCTGACCATCGCTGAGCTGGGCCCGGAGTGGGTGGAGGTCTCGCTGATCCCCGAGACCCTGGAGCGGACCAACCTGGGCGAGCAGACGCCGGGAAGCAATTTGAACGTCGAGTGCGACATCGTTGCCAAGTACGTGGAGCGGTTGCTGGCACCATTCGCCGGAAAGGAACGGGCGTGAGCCATATGACGGAGACCGAGAACAGAGACAGCGTGCTGACCGAGGCGGGGGAGAGCCCGTTCTCGACCATCGAGGAGGCGATCGAGGAGATCCGCCGCGGCCGCATGGTCGTCGTCTGCGACGGCGAAGACCGCGAGAACGAGGGCGACCTGGTGATGGCGGCGCAGTTCGCCACCCCCGAGGCGGTCAACTTCATGGCCAAGGAGGCACGCGGGCTGATCTGCCTGGCGCTGACCGCCGAGCGCTGCGAACAGCTCGGCCTGAAACTGATGGCGGCCAAGAACGAGGCGCCGCTGCAGACCGCCTTCACGGTCACGATCGAGGCCGCCGGGGGCGTCAGCACCGGCATCTCCGCCCACGACCGCGCCCACACGATCCAGGTCGCGATCGACCCCAACTCGGGCCCGCGCGACATCGTCGTCCCCGGCCACATGTTCCCGCTGCGGGCCAAAGAGGGCGGCGTGCTCGAGCGCACCGGCCACACCGAGGCCAGCGTCGACCTCGCCCGCCTCGCCGGCCTCACCCCGGCCGGCGTCATCTGCGAGGTGATGAACGACGACGGCACCATGGCCCGGGTCCCGGACCTGGTCCCCTACTGCGCCAAGCATGGCCTGAAGATGATCACCGTGGCGGAGCTGATCGCCTACCGGCGCCGAACCGAGAAGCTGGTCGAGCGTGTCGTCGCCACCGCCCTGCCGACCTCCTTCGGCGACTTCACCGCGGTCGGCTACCGCTCCCTGGTCGACGACAAACACCACGTGGCGATGGTCAAGGGCGACGTCGACGGGGTCGAGGACGTGCTGGTCCGCGTCCACAGCGAGTGCCTCACCGGCGACGTCTTCCACAGCATGCGCTGCGACTGCGGCGAGCAGCTGGCGGCGGCGCTGGCGATGATCGAGGAGGAGGGCCAGGGCGTCCTCCTCTACCTCTCCCAGGAGGGCCGTGGGATCGGCCTGCTGAACAAGCTGCGCGCCTACAAGCTGCAGGAGGAGGGGGCCGACACGGTTGAAGCCAACCTCAAACTGGGCCTGCCGGCGGACCTGCGCGACTACGGGATCGGCGCCCAGATCCTCGGCGACCTCGGCCTCACCAGCATCCGCATCCTCACCAACAACCCGAAAAAGATCGTCGGCCTCGAGGGCTACGGCCTCTCGGTCTCCGAGCAGGTCCCGATCGAGTCCGACCCCAACACCCACAACGAGGCCTACCTGCGCGCCAAGCGCGACAAGATGGGCCACTCGCTGCACCACCAGGGCCTCGCCCTCGACGAGGAGATGATCCACGATGAGGAGGAACGCGACGCGAAGGCCGAGGATGGCTGAGGCGGGCGCCTTCCTGGAGGAGTTCTCCGACGACGAGAAGGCGGCCCTGGCGGGCCTGGAGTTCGCGGTCTTCGTCGGTCGCTTCTACGAGGACCTGGCCGATCGCCTGGTCAAGGGCGCCCACGAGGGCTTCCGGATGGCCGGCGTCGAAGCGACCGCGGTGCGCGAGTCCTCGGTCCCGGGTGCCTACGAGCTGCCGTTCGCGGCGAAGTCGTTCATCGACGGCGCCGCCGCGCGCGGCGCCCAGATCGGCGGCGTCGCCTGCCTCGGCGTCGTCATCCGCGGCGAGACCGACCACTACGACTTCGTCTGCGCCGAGGCTGCCCGCGGCATCCAGGACGTCCAGCTCGAGACCGGCGTCCCCTGCGCCTTCGGCGTCATCACCTGCGACAACATGGAGCAGGCCCTGGCCCGGGCCGGCGGCGGCAAGCGCGACCAGGGCCGCAACGCCGCCCTCACCGTCGCCCGGATGGCGTTGCTGAAGCGCCAGCTCGGTGACTGAGCCGCTTCGGCTACTATCCACGACCCGATGGCCAAGGTATGTCACAGCTGCGGTAAGGGACCGGCGTTCGGCCAGTCCCGGAGCCACTCGATGGTCGCGACCAAGCGGCGCTTCGATCCGAACCTGCAGAAGGTGCGGATCCAGGAGAACGGGCGCCCACTCCGCGCTTACGTCTGCACGCGCTGCTTGAAGAGCAACAAGGTCACCAAGGCGGCTTAGTTCAAGGGTGGCGTGGAGGGAGGGGTCAGGTGACCCTCGCCCTCACAACAGCGGGGAGGTTCGGTTGAGGGTCACCTGACCCCTCCGACGACACGCAGCTCCGGGACGGCCCAGGGCTCGGAATCTTAGAGCCGACCTCTTGGGGTCAGTCGGTCTCTGCCGCGGCCGGGACCGGGTGCTCGCCGGTCGGGCTCGGATCGCCCTCGGCGGGCTCGACGTGGAGCTTGGGGAGGATGCGGTCGAGCCAGTCGGGCAGCCACCAGGCGCGGCGGCCGAGTAGCTGCATGACGGCGGGTACCAGGACCGAGCGGATGATCACGGCGTCGATGAAGACGGCGGAGGCGAGGCCGAGGCCGAAGAGTTTGATCACCCGTTCGTCGCCGAGCATGAAGGAGGCGAAGACGGTGACCATGATCGCCGCGGCGGCGGTGATCACGCGGCCGGTCAGGGCGAGGCCGCGGGTGACCGAGGCGGTGGCGTCGTGGCTGTTCTCCCACTCCTCGTGGATGCGCGACATCAGGAAGACCTCGTAGTCCATCGAGAGGCCGAAGACGATCGCGAAGAGGAAGATCGGGAAGAAGGAGATGATCGGGCCGGTGTTGTCGACCCCGATCAGGCTCGCGCCCCAGCCCCACTGGAAGACGGCGACGATCAGGCCGAAGGCGGCGCCGATCGAGAGCAGGTTCATCACCACCGCCTTCAGCGGCACCAGCACCGAGCGGAAGACGGCCATCAGCAGCAGCGCCGAGAGCAGCACGACGACGCCGATGAAGAGAGGCAGCTTTTCCGCGATCGCGTTGCCGAAGTCCTCGAAGATCGCGTTGATGCCGCCGACGTGCAGCTGGGCGCCGGTCTTTGCCTCGATCGGCGGGATCACTTCGTCGCGGATGCGGTCGAGCAGGGCGGTGGTCGCCTCGCTCTGGGGTGAGGTCGACGGGTAGACCTGGAAGACGCCGGTGTTCTTCGCCGGGTTGAGGCTGACATCGGTCGTGGCGGCGACGCCTTCCTCGTTTTCCAGCTTCTCCTTCAATTGCACCAACCCTGCGTCGTCGCCCTTCGACGGCAGCGCCGCGACCATCACGAAGGGGCCGTTGAAGCCAGGCCCGAAGCCCTCGGCCAGCAGGTCGTAGGCCTTACGAGTCGTTTTGTTCGGCGGTTCGGTGCCGGCGTCGTTGGTCCCCAGCCGCAGCGAGAGGGTGGGGACGCAGAGGAGGATCAGCAGGCCGCCCGAAAGGGTGGCCGCCAGCCAGGGCCGGCGCTGGATCGCCCGGCTCCAGCGATACCACTTGGTCTTGTCGAGGCTGATCGCGCTGCGGCGGCCGAGGCCGGGAATGCGCAGCCTGTCGACCCGGCGGCCGACGATCGCCAGCAGCGCCGGCAGCAGGGTCAGCGCCGCGATCATCGTGAACAGCACCGCCAGCGCCGCCGCCGTCGCCACCCCGTAGAGGAAGGTGAGGCCGAGCAGGAACATGCCGAGCAGGGCGATGATCACGGTGATCCCGGCGAAGAGGACGGCGCGGCCGGCGGTGTCGACGGCGGCGATCGCCGCCTCGCGCGGCTCCAGCCCGTCGTCGAGCCCGTTGCGGAAGCGGGTGAGGATGAAGAGCGCGTAGTCGATCCCGACGCCGAGCCCGATCATCGCCGCCAGAACCGGCGCGAAGTTGGCCATGTCGAAGACATGGGTGCTGATCGTGACCAGGCTGATCCCGACTCCGAGCGCGAACAGCGTCGTGATCAGCGGCAGCCCCATCGCCACCACCGAGCCGAAGGTCAGCAGCAGGATCACCATCGCCGCCAGCAGGCCGATGCCGAAGGAAGAGTCGCCTTCTTCCTGTTCGGCTTCCGCGACCAGGTTGCCGCCGAGCTCGACCTGGAGGCCGTCGCCCGCGGGCTTCTGCGCGATCGCGATGATTTCCCGCGTCTTCTCTTTGTCGAGCTTGTTGCCGGCGGCGTCGAACTGGATCGTCGCGTAGGCGATTTCGCCGTCGTCGCTGACGGCGGCGGCACCGCCCTTCACGTAGGGGCTGGCGACTTCGCTGACGTGGGGGAACTTTTCGATTTCCCCGAAGGCCGCCGTCATCTCCTTCTTCACGGCCGGCGCTTCGACGCCGCCCTCGGCCTTGAAGACGATCTGGGCACTGTCACCGGACTGGGCCGGGAACTTGTTTTCGAGCAGGTCGAAGGCTTCCTTGGAGTCGGAAGCGGGGAGCTTGAATTCTTCGGTGAAGTCCGACCCGGCCGCGCCCGCGATCATTCCGACGCCGATCAGGGCCACGATCCAGCCGATGATCACGGTCTTGCGGTGGCCGGTGGTCCAGGTGGCGAAGCGTCGCATTCGGCGGCACGCTAGCAACGGCGATACACGGCCGCGTCGCAACATCTTCGGGGGCGGCTAGATTGCCCTGCTGATGCCGGATCCCTCGATCGCCCGGTTCCGCCGGGTCATCAGTTCTGCCTACGCCTCACTGGAGGCGCGACGCCAGGAGGTCAACGACCTCAACGTCTTCCCTGTCGCCGACGGCGACACCGGCGACAACATGGCGATGACGATGCGGGCGGTGATGGAGGAGCTCGACCGCCTCGACAAGCTCGAGGTCGACGAAGTCGACCGCACCGAGCTGGTCCAGGCGCTGGCGCGGGCGGCGCTGATGGGCGCGCGCGGCAACTCCGGCGTGATCCTCAGCCAGATCGTCCGCGGCGCCGCCGAGGAGCTGGCCAGCCGCTCCGGCGAGCTGGTCGACCCGGTGCTCGTCGCCGCCGCCTTCGCCCGCGCCGCCGACGCCGCCTACGACTCGGTCCGCGAGCCGGCCGAGGGGACGATGCTGACCGTCTTCCGCGAGATGGCCCACTCGCTGACCCGCCAGCTCGCCCACCTCGAAGCCGGTAAGCAGCGGCTCGGCCGCGATGTCAGCGCCGAGCAGCAGGACGCGGTCCTGGCCGAGGTGCTGGAACGGGCGATCGAGGACGGCGAGCGGGCGGTGGCGCGCACGCCCGAGCAGCTCGAGGTGCTGCGCGAATCCGGCGTCGACGACGAGCTGCCCGAGATCGCCCACCACCAGGCACCGCGCCGCAGCTTCCCCCACCACGAGGACAGCCGCTTCCGCTACTGCACCAACTTCATCGTCGCCGGCAGCGGCCTCTCCTCGCGTGACTTCCTGCCGCGGCTGGAGGGCCTCGGCGACTCGGTCCTCGTCGTCGGCGACGAGGCGACGCTCAAGGTCCACGTCCACACCGACACGCCGGAGGCGGCGGTGGCGCTGTTCGAGGGCGCCGGCGCGGTCACCAACCTCGATGTCGCCGACATGCGCAAGCAGATGGCCGAGCGCGACGCCCGCCTTGCCTCCGGTCGCACCGGGGTTGTCGCGGTCGCCGCCGGCGAGGGCCTCGAGCGCCTCTTCGCCGAGCTCGGCGCCGACGTCGTCCCCGGCGGCGAGACGCTCAACCCCTCCACCTACGAGCTGCTCGCCGGCATTCACGGGGTGGCGGCGGAGGAGGTGCTGGTGCTGCCCAGCTCCTCCAACGTGGTGATGGCGGCCGAGCGCGCCTGCGAGCTCTCCGAGAAGCCGGCCCGGGTGGTTGCCGCCACCTCCCAGCAGGCGAGCCTGCTGGCGCTGATCGAGCTCGACCCGATGGCCGGCGCCGACGAAAACGCCGAGCGGCTCGAGGCCGCCCTCGCCGGCGTCGCCACCGGCGGCGTCGCCCCGGCCGCTCGCGACGATGTCCAGGGCCGCTTCAAGCAGGGCGACGCGGTCGGCTTCGCCGACGGTGAGATCGTCGCCTGGGGCGGTTCCGGCTCGACCCTGACGCGGACGCTCCAGCACCTGGCCGAGGGGGCGGAGATCGTCACCGTGATCGCCGGCGACGGGGCGCCGATTCCGCTCTCGGAGATCGACACCCACGTCCCCGACGGCGTCGAGGTCGAGACCCACGAGGGGGGCCAGCCCAGCTGGTGGTGGCTGCTCGCCGCCCAGTAGTGGCCCGTCTGGTGAGCCCGGTGCCGATTCGGCGAGCGAAAACCGAGTCGGCCACGGACGCAGGGCGGCCGAATAGCGGTGGCTATTTGGCCGTCCGAGGACAAAGGCCGACGACGGTTTGCAGCCGCCAAATCGGTGCCGGGATTCGCCGGACGGGCCACTAAGTGCGCTCCTTCGCCGGCGCCCGCGAGCTCAGCCGGGCCGATCTCCGCGACGCCCCCGTCCACTGGCCCCGCCCCGGCGTCCTCGACGTCTCGATCGAGGCCCTCGACGGCGTCGGCCCCAAGCTCGCCGCCGCCGCGGCCGAAACCGGCATCCGCACCGTCGCCGACGTCCTCCTCCGCTTCCCACACACTCACCGCGACCGCCAGATCCAGCCGCTCGCCGCGCTCGAAGAGGGTCAGACCGGAACCGTCCTAGTTGAAGTCCTCGGCAGCAAGCCGCGCCCATTTCGCAAAGGCCGCATCACGATCACCAGCGTCAAAGTGGGTGATGACAGCGACCACATCCGCGCCACCTGGTTCAACCAGCCTTGGGTCGCCGCCAAGCTCGACCCCGGCGCTCGTCTGCTCCTAACTGGCAAACGCACCAGTAAAGGCTTCGGAGTCAACGAATGGGAGCTCGTCGCGTCCCCGGAGGAGCAGGGGGAGGGTCCGAGAACGGACACACCTGCCCGCCCGCAGGACCCTCCCCCTGCTCCTCCGGGGCCCGCCCCGCACGAGATTGCTCCTCCCCCTGCGCCACCCGCGGGAGGGAGGTTGACGCCCGTTCATCCGGCGACGGAGGCGTTGAAAGCTCAGCGGATCCGGGACTGGGCCGAGCAGGCATGTCGGTGGGCGCCGAATGCGATTGAGGGACTGCCGGCCGAGTTGAGGGCGCGTCGACGGTTGGCCGGGGTCGGAGACGCGATCCGGGCGGCGCACTTTCCGGAGAGCCAGGAGGAAGCCGACAGCGCCCGCGAGCGAATCCGCTTCGAAGAGCTGTTTCTCTACCAGGCGATCCTCGCCACGCGAAAGCGCAGCCATCGCACCGCGCGGCCGGCGCCGCGGCTGGGCGTCCCCGGTGAGCCGGTCGGCCGCTGGGTCGAGTCGCTGCCGTTCGAGCCGACGGGTGACCAACTCAAGGCGTTCGACGAGATCGATGCCGACCTCGACTCCGGCGAGCCGATGCAGCGGCTGCTGATGGGGGAGGTCGGCTCGGGCAAGACCGTGGTCGCCGTCTACGCGATGCTGCGCGCCCGCGAAGCCGGTTACCAGGCGGTGCTGATGGCGCCGACCGAGACGCTTGCCGAGCAGCACGCGATCACCCTCGGCCGCCTGCTCGCCGACGAGGCGACCCCCTTCGCGCTGCTGACCGGGTCGACCCCGGCCGCGAGCCGCCGCCGCGCCCTCGACCAGCTCGCCAGCGGCGAGCTGGGGCTGATCGTCGGGACGCACGCCCTAATCGAGCCGACCGTCAAATTCGCCCGCCTCGGCCTCTGTGTCGTCGACGAGCAGCACCGCTTCGGGGTCGAGCAGCGCCGCGCCCTCGACTCCAAGGGTGTGGAGGGGATGGCCCCGCACATCCTCCACATGACCGCGACGCCGATCCCGCGCACGCTCTCACTGACCGCTTACGGCGACCTCGACACGACGGCGCTGCACCAGCTGCCGAAGGGTCGCAAGCCGGTCGAGACCTGGCTGGTCGGCGAGGACCGCCGCGCCGGCGCCTACGACTTCCTGCGCCAGCGCCTGCGCGAGGGCCGCCAGGCCTTCGTCGTCTGCCCCCTGGTCGAGCTCTCGGAGAAAGTCCAGGGCAAGGCGGCGGAGGCCGAGGCCGAGCGCCTGCGCGCCGGAGAGCTGCGCGACTTCGAGCTCGGCGTCCTGCACGGGCAGATGCCCGCGGCCGCCAAGGCAGAGGCGATGGGGGCGTTCGCGGCGGGGGAGACCGACGTGCTGGTGGCGACGACGGTGATCGAGGTCGGGATCGACGTCGCCAACGCGACCGTGATGGTGAT
>Ga0207641_10005667_pt1 | contig 10633 bp, 7 predicted proteins | sample KBSSwiS62_FD_184306 | JGI IMG/M metagenome (GOLD analysis project Ga0207641, IMG submission 184306) | Switchgrass rhizosphere microbial communities from Kellogg Biological Station, Michigan, USA - KBS Switchgrass S6-2 (SPAdes) (version 2) | ecosystem: Host-associated > Plants > Roots >... | reverse complement strand
AAGTGGGTCGACACACCGTCCGAAAGCCACGAAGAGAAGGTCATCAAGGATCTGCTGAAGAAAGTCCACGCTGAAACGCCGAATCGCTGGCGGGAAATCGTAAAGGCCTGGCGCGGCGTTTCCGAGGAAACCACAACTGGCGTGCACCGTCTGTATAAGATGCAGGAAGAGGGCAAGCTGCTGATACCCGCGATCAACGTCAACGATTCGGTCACCAAGTCGAAGTTCGACAACCTATATGGATGCCGGGAGTCGCTGGCCGACGGAATCAAGCGCGCCACCGACGTGATGGTGGCCGGCAAAGTGGCTGTTATCTGCGGTTACGGCGACGTGGGCAAGGGCTCGGCGCACTCACTGCGGGGGATGGGCGCGCGGGTAGTCGTGACCGAAATCGATCCCATTAACGCCTTACAGGCCGCCATGGAAGGCTTCGAAGTAACGACTGTCGAAGACACGCTGGGACGCGGCGACATTTATGTCACCACCACTGGCAATGTAGACATCATCACACTCGAACACATGCGGCACATGAAGGATCAGGCGATCGTTTGCAACATCGGCCACTTCGATAACGAGATTCAGGTGGATCCCCTGAACGCCGCGAAAGACGTCAAGAAAACCAACATCAAGCCGCAAGTAGACATGTACACTTTCCCGGACGGCCACAGCATCTTCATGCTGGCCGAGGGAAGGCTGGTGAATCTGGGCTGCGCGACCGGCCATCCCAGCTTCGTGATGAGCAACAGCTTCAGTAACCAGACGCTGGCGCAATTGGATCTATGGAAAAACAAGGACACCTACAAGGTGGGCGTCTATACGCTTTCGAAGAAGTTAGATGAAGAGGTAGCCCGCTTGCACCTGGAGAAAATCGGCGTGAAGCTGACGACACTCAGCAAAAAACAGGCCGACTATTTGGGCGTTCCGGTGGAAGGTCCGTACAAACCGGATCACTATCGATATTAGGCAGCGCAGCGGTCAACGAGATTTTGAATAGAAGGAGAGTGAATGTCCGATAAAATGCGACACATTTTCACGTCCGAATCGGTGAGCGAAGGCCACCCGGACAAGATGGCGGATCAGATTTCCGACGCCGTATTAGACGCGGTCATGAAAGACGATCCCACTGGCCGCGTGGCCTGCGAAGTCCTGATCACCACCGGAATCTGCGTGGTGGCCGGCGAGATCACCACCACTACCTACGTGGACGTGCCGAAGCTGGCGCGGGATGTGATCGCGGACATCGGATTCACCGACGCCAAAATGGGCTTCGATGCCAAAACCTGCGGTATTTTGAACACCATCCAAAGCCAGTCCCCCGACATTGCTATGGGCGTGGATACCGGCGGCGCGGGCGATCAAGGGCTGATGTTTGGCTATGCCTGCGATGAAACGCCAGAGCTGATGCCGCTGCCGATCATGATGGCGCACAAGCTGGTCCGCCAGCAGAGCGATGTGCGCCGCGATGGAAAGCTCACCTACTTGCGTCCCGACGCCAAGAGCCAGGTGAGTGTCGAGTATGTCGACGGCAAGCCCAAGCGCATCGACGCGGTGGTTCTATCGACCCAACATGACGACGACGTCACGACCGAACAGCTTCGCGCCGATGTCAAGAAGTACATTATTGACCCCGTCGTCGGCGGCAATATGGTAGATTCGCAGACCAAGTACCACATCAATCCCACCGGACGTTTCGTTATCGGCGGACCGCACGGTGACACTGGTCTGACGGGCCGCAAGATTATTGTGGACACTTACGGTGGAATGGGACGTCACGGCGGCGGCGCATTCTCGGGCAAGGATCCGACGAAGGTGGACCGCTCGGCATGCTATATGGCGCGCTACGTCGCCAAAAACATTGTGGCGGCGGGTCTGGCTTCGCGTGTTGAAGTACAGTTAGCCTACGCGATCGGCGTGGCCGAGCCGGTATCCATCATGGTGAATACCTTCGGCACGGGGACGGTTCCCGAAGAGCGCCTGGTCGAGATGGTTCGCGCGACCTTCGTGCTGACGCCTAAGGGCATGATCGAAACCCTGAAGCTGCGCCGTCCGATTTACCGCAAGACCGCCGCGTTCGGGCACTTCGGCCGCACGGAAGAGACGTTCACTTGGGAAGCCACCGACAAGGCCAAGGCCTTGAAGGAAGCATCTCACTCACTGGCCGCGGCTCACTAGTAGCGTCCGGTTACTTTTAGATTAAGAAAGGCGTGCCCTGGAGTTCCTTGCTGCCGGCGACGGCGCTAGGGCTCCAGGGTATATTTATTTAGATGGCTCTCATTGAAGGTTGCAAGCATTCTCTGGAGATAACGGTTCCGGAGACCGAAGTGGATCAGGAAACCGAGCGCGCGGCGGCGGCGATTCAAGTCAAAGTGCGGCTGCCGGGTTTCCGTCCGGGCAAAGCTCCGCTCGCCATGGTGAAGACCCGCTTTGCCGGTGACATCCGTCAGGAAGTGCTCGAAAAGCTGGTGCCGCGGTTCCTGAACGAAGCTTTTGAACACGATCATCTGAAGGTCGTCGGCCAACCCAACATCAGCGACGTGCATTTTCACAAGGGCGAGCCGCTGCGCTTCAAGGCCGAATTCGAAGTCGCCCCGGAGTTCGAGTTGGGCGAGTATCAGGGCTTAACTGTTACTTACGCGGAACCCGTCGCCAACGATTCGGACGTCAACGAGCGCCTTGAAGGCTTGCGCGAGCGCAAGGCCGAATACGTGAACGAGGAACCGCGCGCCCTGGCTGACGGCGACTATGCGGTGGTTTCGCTCGAAAGCATTTCCGGCGTCGAAGAAAAAGTTCAGCAAGATGAATTGATGCTGAAGCTAGGCGACGAAGCGACCATGCCGGCGTTCACCGAGAACCTGCTGGGTGCGTCTCCCGAGGAATCGCGCGAGTTTGAAGTCACATATCCGGCGGAGTACGATCGCAAAACCTTAGCGGGCCGTACCGTGCGCTTCAAAGCCACTGTGAAAGCGGTTCGCCGCAAGGAACTGCCGGAGCCGAACGACGATTTCGCCAAGGACATGGGCGATTTCCAGACACTGGATGAGCTGAAAGATTCGATCCGCAAGTCCATCCTGCATGAGCGCGAACACCAGGCCCAGGATGACACCAAACAGCAGATCATCGCGAAGCTGGTGGATACGCACCCATTTGCCGTGCCTGACCTATTTATCGACCGGCAGATTGAGGGCACGCTCAACACCCAGCTTCAGCAATTAGCATCGCAGGGCATCGACCCGCGTTCCCTCAAGCTGGACTGGCAGAAGATTCGCGATTCGCAAAAGGAACGCGCCGAGCGGGACGTCCGCGCATCTTTGATTTTGGATAAAATTTCCGAGCGCGAAGCCATCGGCGCGACCCAAGAAGAGGTCGACCGCGAAGTGCAGCGCTATGCGCGCCAGCAGCGCGAGCCGGTCGCCGCGGTGCGCGCCAAAATGCAAAAGGACGGGACGCTCGGCCGTATTGCCAGCCAGATCCGCACCGAAAAGACGCTCAGCTTCCTGTTCGACAAGGCGCGCAAGGAAGCGCCGAAACCGGGAGATTTGCCGCTGGAAGTGGAAAAGGCTGTCGAAGCCGAAGCGAACGAAGGCAACCCGAACGAACCGGCATCCTAGCGGACCCGGTGCATGCCTTTCGGGCGCCCCTCCAGATCCATCGTTTCCAGGTACACCGCGAACGTTCCCAGCCAGTGGCTGCCCTCATAGTTCAGCGAGGCGCGGCGTTCCCCGGTGAGGGCGGCTATCCCGTGATCGCGATGCGCGTCGGCGATGAGCAATAGCCGAAGACGCCGCGGATCGTCATCCGGCAACCCCTTGGCGATGCCGAACAGCATCCAAGCCCGGCTCAGATTTAACCCGTCGAAGTGTGCTAACTTTCCGTCGCTCGGATCAGGCGATGAGACCGGCCGCATCGTGGGAATGTCCGGGAGGAACGCGGTCAGCCATTCCGCGAACTCCGGCGGCGTGCACACGCGGCGCATCAAGTCGGCTTCAGCCAGACAAGGCGAGATAAAATCTTCGCCAGACGGTTCGATGGCGATCGGACCGTTGCGGTCCCCATTGTAAAATCGCACGGTTGACGCGAAAGGCAGCTTCTCGCGGCCATGGCCGACCGTGCGTGCCCAGTCGAGCATCAATCCCAGCGCGAACGCCGTGTTCGAATGCTGGCCCGAGCGATCGGGATACGGGAGTTTCGGCAGCCACTCTTCAAGCTTCTTCGCCGCCGCCGTCTCCAGCGGTTCGATGACGCGCGCTAGAGCTGATTTGGAGACGCGCAGCTCGGCGCTCAATTGCAATAGCCACGCCAGTCCGTAAGGACGCTCGAATGCGGCGCGGCCGGGAGCCTCGAGATAACGCACCTCCGCCGCGATGTTGTCCACGGTGATGCTGCGGGCGAGAGCCGCTCGCGCCTGCTCGGCTAGCGGCGTATTAGGAAAGAAGCGCGCCAGCCGCGCCAGCATCCAGTGTCCGTGCACAGCAGAGTGCCAGTCATAGCATCCATAGAACGCCGGAGTCAGTTCGCGAGGCGGCCGCACGTCGGCGTCCGACAGCAGTGTATGTGCGATTTTATTGGGATATTCACGATGAACGCAGTCCAAGGCCAATCGCGCAAACTGTTCCGCGGTGGACTGATCGAGAGGCAATCTATTCACCAGACTACGCTATAATCGGTGGCTTATGCGCAATAAAATCACGGTAGTCGGCGGAGGAAATGTTGGCGCGAGCGCCGCCATTAACATCGCCATGAAAGAACTGGGCGATGTCGTTCTGGTGGACGTCGTCGAAGGAGTCCCGCAAGGCAAGGGACTGGATATGGCCCAGACCGGCCCCATCGAAGGTTACGATGTTGCCATCACCGGCGCCAACGATTACGCGCCGACGGCCAACTCCGATGTGGTCGTCATCACTGCTGGCCTCGCGCGGAAGCCCGGCATGAGCCGCGATGATCTGCTGTATGCCAACTACGAAGTGGTGAAGAGCGTTACGGAGAATATCGCCAAGCATTCGCCCAACGCCATCCTGGTGCTGGTGACCAATCCGCTGGATGCAATGTGCACGGTGGCGCATCATGTTTCGAAATTCCCTAAGCACCGGGTGGTGGGCATGGCCGGCGTACTGGATTCCGCCCGCTTCCGAACATTTATTGCGATGGAGTTAGGTGTCTCGGTAGAGAACGTGACCGCAGTGGTGCTCGGAGGCCATGGCGACACAATGGTTCCGGTCGTGCGTTTGTCGAACGTTTCCGGTATTCCTCTCACCGAGCTGATTCCGGCTGACAGGCTTGCCGCAATCGTCGATCGCACACGCAACGGTGGCGCGGAGATCGTGAAATATCTGAAGACAGGCAGCGCATACTACGCTCCATCGGCGGCCGCGGTCGAAATGGTGGAATCGATCCTCAAGGACAAGAAGAAAGTCCTGCCCTGCGCAGCGTTACTCGAAGGCGAATACGGTGTTCACGGATTGTTCGTAGGGGTACCAGTGAAACTGGGCCGCAACGGCATCGAGAAAATCTACGAAATGCAGCTCAATGCCGAAGAAAAAGCCATGCTGTCCAAGAGCGCAAGCGCGGTGCAGGAACTGGTGGACATTCTGAAGCCTAAGATGACGGGCGCGACGGCGTAATCGGTCGCGGGCTACTCAATCCCCATCTGCGTGAGGCGATAGCGCAGCGCATTGCGCGTCAGTCCCAGTAGCCGCGCTGCCTGGCTCTTGTTGCCGTTGGCACGCTTAAGCGCCTCGCGAATAATCGATTGCTCGTATTGGTCGAGCGTCATTCCTTCGGGTAGAAACGCCTCGGCGCTGAAGGCCGGTCGCGCGCGCCCGATACCGCTCTCAATCTTGATGTCATCGGCCTCGACGCGTGGGCCTTTCGCGAGAAGAATGCTGCGCTCGATCACATTTTCCAGCTCGCGGACGTTGCCCGGCCAGTGATAACTCACCAAACGCTCCAGGGCACCTTCGCTGATCTCGCCGCCGAACTTCTTGACGAAGTGGTCCACCAGATAAGGGATGTCTTCTTTGCGTTCCCTCAACGGCGGAATGTTCATCGGTACCACGTTGAGACGGTAGTAGAGATCTTCGCGGAAGGTACCTTGTTCCAGCGCCGCGCGCAGGTCCACGTTAGTGGCGGCGATCACCCGCACATCGGTTTGCTGGGTCTTGTTGCTGCCCAGGCGCTCGAACTCGCGCTCCTGTAGAATCCGCAGCAGCTTCACCTGGACGGACGCCGGCACGTCGCCGATTTCATCCAGCATCACGGTGCCGGTATTCGCTTGCTCGAATTTGCCGGGCTTGGAGATGTTCGCGCCTGTAAACGCGCCTTTCTCGTAACCGAACAGTTCGCTCTCCATCAGGTTTTCCGGGATGGCCGTGCAGTTGATCTTGACGAAGGGCCGGTCTTTGCGCGGTGAGTGCTGATGGATGGCGCGGGCGATCATATCCTTGCCCACGCCGCTCTCCCCAGCCAGCAGCACCGTCGCCCGCGTGGGAGCCACCCGCATAATCGTGGCGAAAATATCCTGCATTGCGGGACTACTGCCGATGATGTTCTCGAACTTATAACGTTCGCCTAGGGCTTCGCGCAATTCACGATTCTCATCGCGCAGCTTGCTGACTTCGAGCGCTTTGTCCACCACCACGCTGAGGTGATCGAGGGAAAACGGCTTGGGCAGGAAATCCACCGCGCCGCGCTTCATGGCTTCGACGGCATTCTCGACCGTACTGAAGGCCGACATGACGACCACCGGGGTGTGGGAATTCTGCGCCCTGAGCTTTTCGAGCAGCGCCAGACCGTCCATGCCGGGCAGCTTGAGATCCGTCAGGATCAAGTCCACGTCGTCGGCGAGCTTCCATCCTTCTTCGGCGGTTCCTGCCGCTTTGACGTCATAATCGGCGCTCGCCAGATGCAGGCCGACGACGCGCCGCTGTTTTTCTTCGTCTTCGATAACCAGGATGGTGGCTTTGCCCATGAGTGTCGTATCCCCGCGTAGTGTTTTCTATTGTCGCCTGAGTTGCAGAAAGACGCGAAATACGCTGCCCTCGCCCAGCGCGCTCTCTACCGTGATACGGCCGCCGTGTTCGTCCAGGATCTTCGAAATTATGGCGAGGCCGAAACCGATGCCGTCGTTCTTGGTGGTGAAGAACGGATTGAAGATGTTCTCGATATTTTTGGGGTCGATACCGGAGCCGCGGTCGATCACCGCGACTTCCACTTCATCTTGATCGGAAAACGTTTTGACCGTGACGATGCCTCCCGGCGGACTGGCCTGCGCGGCGTTCACCAGCAGATTCGCGATCACGTGTTCCATCAACTCAGCGTCGAAACGCACCGGCGGCACATCCGGCGAATAGTTCTTGAACACCGTCACCGATGTGCCCATATTCTTTTGCTCTCGTTCAAAGCGGGCGATGGCGCCGTCGAGCATCACGGTAATGTCGGCGGTTTCCAGTTTCAAGTGCTGGGGACGCGCGAAATCCAGAAAGCGCGTGATCAGCGAATTGGTGCGATCGACTTCGGACGCGATGAATCCCGCCATCTCCTTGGCCACCGCATTTTCCTTGGCAACTTGTCGGGAGAGCATTTCGGCGGAAGTCTTCATGGTGCCCAGCGGATTTCGCAGCTCATGCGCCAGGCCGGCAGTCAGTTGTCCCAAGGCCGCCAGCCGCTCCGCACGCCGCACCTCTGCCTCGGCTTCTCGCAGACTGCGATTGGCGCGAGCCAGTTCCTCAACGGCTTCCTGCGCCTTGTGTTTTTCCTGTTGATTGGCCTGCGCTAACTGATAAGTCAGGTAGCCGACCACCGGCAGGAACAATGTACGCAGTTCCAATTCCGGAATTTGGTCCTCCGGGATGAACTGCCCTTCCCCCAGGAAAACCAGGAAGGAAAGATAGACTGCGCAAGCGGCCAGCGATGTGACGGCTGTACCCAGCAGCCCAAAGTTGGTCGCTCCCGTGATCACCGGCAAAAACAGCACCAGATAAAAACTGCTTGATACCCCGTAGCTATAGCCGATCAGGACGAAACATAGCCCCAATTTGAGGATCACGGAAACACGCGCCCCGATGCGCGGCTCCAGCACCTGAACCAACCAAAGGGCCACTAGGGTGGCGATGGTGTTTGGAGTGCGCGCTGGGCCGAAAGCGGCCAGTGCTGAAAAGAAGAGCAGCCAGACGAAATCCTGCGGGCGAACGTAACGGCGCCAGGTGGACGTCACTGAAGATATTCTAGCTTTGCGGAATCGCTACTTGCGATTCACTGGCCGCGTGGGCCCGAACGTGAACCTTGTCGCGCGCCGGTTGGCCGCCCGCCGGACGCGCCGTGCGACCGCTGGGGACCCTTCGCAGGGCACCGGACTTTCAAAATGTGACACAATATGGGGACAGCAGTTTCTCGCATGCCCCAATCAAACGCGCCTGATACACCCGAGGTGACTTCGGTCGACACCTCCTTCGCCGATATACTCAACGAGTTTGAGCAGTCCCACCACGCCCGCGGCGAGACGCTCGAAGGAACAGTGGTATCGGTCACGGCGGACGCCGTCTTTGTCGATATCGGACGCAAGACTGACGGCGTGTTGCCGGTCGACCCCAATGTCCCGCTGAAGCCGGGACAGAAGCTAATCGTATCCATCCGCGGCAGGGACGAAGAGGGCAATTACCAGTTGTCCACTATCCGTGTAGAAACGCCCAAGGACTGGACCGGCCTAGAAGCGGCGTTCGCCAATAAGAACGTGATTTCCGGCCACGTGCAGGAATTGGTGAAGGGCGGTTTGCGGGTTGACGTAGGCGTACGCGCCTTCATGCCGGCCTCCCGCAGCGGGGCTCGCGAACTCGCCGACCTCGAAAAGCTGGTGGGCCAGGATATCGAGTGCCGCATCACCAAACTCGACACCGCGAGCGAAGACGTGGTGGTCGACCGTCGCGTGGTTTTGGAAGAGCGCGAGCGTGAGGCCAAGCAAGAAGCTTTCGGGAAGCTGCAAGTGGGCGATGTGGTTCGCGGCACGGTCCGCACGATTACCGACTTCGGCGCTTTCGTCGATTTGGGTGGCATAGATGGACTGCTCCACGTCTCCGATATGACTTATGCGCGTGGGGTCAAGCCCTCCGACGTCGTGACGCAGGATCAACAGATTGAAATCAAGATCCTGAAAATCAATCGCGACACGCGTAAGATCTCTCTCGGACTGAAGCAGCTATCACCTGATCCGTGGACCGTGGCGGCGCAAAAATATGAGGCGGGTTCCCGCATCCGCGGCAAAGTTTCGCGGGTGGCCGATTTTGGTGCGTTTGTGGAATTGGAACCCGGCACATTCTTGCTGATTCACGTTTCCGAGATGTCCTGGACGCGCAAGAATGTCCGCGCGGCGGATGTGGTCAAGCCGGGCGACATGGTCGAGGTAGTGGTCCTGGGCGTGAACGGAGCCGACAAGCGGATCGCGCTGGGCCTCAAGCAGGCGCTGGGCGATCCCTGGGAAGAGGCCTTGAAGAAGTATCCGGTGGGGGCCGCGGTTGAGGCGCCCGTCACCAGTTTGGCCACGTTCGGCGCCTTCGTCGATTTGGGCGACGGGATTGAAGGAATGATCCACATCGGCGATATCAGCCACGAAAAACGATTGAATCACCCGAGCGACGCCCTCAAAGTGGGCGAAGTCGTGAAAGCGCAGGTTCTGGAGGCGGATAAGGAACGCCGGCGGCTCCGGCTGGGCATTAAGCAGCTAGTACCTACCTCCATCGACGAATACATCGCCGAGCACAAACCCGGCGACGGCGTCAGCGGCCGCGTGGTGGACGTTTCCGCTACCCGCGCCAAGGTCGAGTTGGGCGAAGGCGTAATGGCGAACTGTAAGCTGACCACCGCCAAGACCGCCGAAGCCTCTGCAAGTGCCTCAAAAGCGGACATTTCCTCGCTTTCGGAGATGCTAGCGCAGAAATGGAAGTCAGGACCGAGCACGCCTTCCGGTCCCACTGCCGCCGTGCGTGCCGGGGAGGTCCGGTCCTTCCGGATTACCAACTTGGATGCCGCTCAAAAGCGCATCGAGCTGGAACTGGCCTAGCCGGGCCGGTCGAGACGTTACTTTTCACCCCGCGCATCGTCCAATGAAGCGGTGCAACCATCCTTAGCCCGATGGGCGGTGCGCAAGGAAGGGGCTGCCGTGGATGAAACGGAGCTCATTCGCGCGGCGCAGCGAGGCGACTCGGCTGCGTTTGAGGAATTGGTGCGTACCTACGACCAGAGTGTGCTTCGGCTGGCGTTAAGTATGCTGCGATCGCCCGAAGATGCCCGGGATGTTTACCAGGAAACGTTCCTGCGGGTGTATCGCAACCTGGGTCAATTCCGTTTCGATTGCAGCTTTCACACCTGGTTGTATAGGATTGCCACGAACCTGTGTCTGGATCAATTGCGCAAGCGCAAGGTTCGCAAAGAGGAGCCGGTCATTGTCACCACTCCGGACGGAACGCTGGATCGCGCAGAGACGGCGGCAGAGACAGGAGTGGCTGGCGACCCGCATCGGAATTTGTTCAGCGGGCAGATCCGGAGGCGGGTGAAAGAGGCACTGGGAGAGTTGACGCCACGCGAGCGCATGGTATTTGAGATGCGGCACTATGAGGGAATGCGCCTGCGGAAGATTGGCGAGGTG
>Ga0207641_10005656_pt1 | contig 10640 bp, 8 predicted proteins | sample KBSSwiS62_FD_184306 | JGI IMG/M metagenome (GOLD analysis project Ga0207641, IMG submission 184306) | Switchgrass rhizosphere microbial communities from Kellogg Biological Station, Michigan, USA - KBS Switchgrass S6-2 (SPAdes) (version 2) | ecosystem: Host-associated > Plants > Roots >... | reverse complement strand
GATCGTCGCGGGCTATGTGGGGCTGCCGCACGTGCTCGGCGGCTCGGACTGGTTCGCGCGCTTCCTCGAACCAAGCTTCAGCGGCGCCGTCATCGGCGAAGCGGCCGAAGCCGCGGAGCTCGAATTGACGCTCATGGCCGTGTCGACGTTCGTCGCGGTCAGCGGTATCGGTATCGCGATGTACTTCTTCCTGAAACATCGCGAGGCCGCGGACGGGGTGGCGGCGCGCTTCGCCGGCCTCCACCAGGTGCTTCAGCACAAGTACTACGTGGACGAGATCTACGACGCGACCATCGTCCAGCCCGTTCGCATCGTCTCGCAGGAAGGGCTGTGGAAGATCGTCGATGTCCGCGTAATCGACGGCACCGTCAACCTCGTCGGCCGTGTGGTCGAAGGCTCGAGTCAGGAACTGCGGCGCACGCAGACCGGTTCGGTGCGCGCCTACGCAGCGTCGCTGTTTCTCGGGGTTGTCCTGATCCTTGGGTATTACTTGTGGCGTTAACAGTGAAAGGCAAAAGTGAAGAGTCAAAACTCAAAACCAGAAATCCATTGTCTTTGCGGTTTCAACTTTTAACTTCTAACTTTTAACTTTGATGCCGTTCCCGATACTGACCACCCTCGTCGCGCTGCCGATTGGCGGCGCGCTGCTTCTGCTATTCGTCGGCCGCGACGAGCAGCAGGCGCCGCTCGCGCGCCGGATCGCGCTCGTCGTCTCGATCCTGGTATTCGCGGAAACGCTGCTGTTGTGGGGTCGGTTCAACGCGGCGTCCGCCGACTTCCAGTTCGTCGAGCGCTACGAGTGGATTCCGGCGTTCGGCATCAGCTACTTCGTCGGTGTCGACGGCATCAGCCTGTTCCTGCTCGTGTTGACGGGCTTCCTGACGCCGCTGGCATTCCTCGGTTCCTGGGAATCGGTGCACCACAAGACGAGAGCCTTCTGCATCGTGGTCCTGCTGCTCGAAAGCGCGATGATTGGCGTGTTCGTCTCGCTCGATCTGTTCCTGTTCTACGTGTTCTGGGACGCGATGCTGATCCCGATGTACTTCCTCATCGGCATCTGGGGCTACGACCGCCGGATATACGCCGCGGTGAAGTTCATCCTCTATACGATGGCCGGCAGCGTGCTGATGCTGCTGGCGATTCTGACGCTCGCGTACCTGCAGAAGGAGGCCGGCGGCGCCTACAGTTTCGATCTCGTCAAGCTGTACGACCTGGATATCGCGCCGAACCTGCAGTTGTGGCTGTTTGCGGCGTTCGCGCTGGCGTTTGCCATCAAGGTGCCGCTGTTTCCATTTCACACCTGGCTGCCCGACGCGCACGTCGAAGCCCCGACCGCCGGCTCGGTGATCCTGGCCGGCGTCCTCCTCAAGATGGGCACCTACGGGCTGATCCGGTTCGCGTTTCCGCTTTTCCCGCAGGCCGCGGCATTTTTTGCACCGGCGCTGGCCGTGCTCGCGGTCGTCGGCATCATTTACGGCGCGCTCGTCGCGATGGTGCAGCCCGACATGAAGAAGCTCGTCGCGTACTCCAGCGTGAGCCACCTGGGGTTCGTCGTGCTCGGCATCGCCGCGATGAATGTCCAGGGCGTGCAGGGCGCGGTCTATCAGATGCTGAATCACGGCATCAGCACCGGCGGGCTGTTCCTCATCGTCGGGATGCTGTCCGATCGGCGGCACACGCGTCTGATCTCGGAGTACGGCGGCCTCAAGAAGGTGACACCGCGCCTGGTGGCCGCGTTTCTGATCATTACGCTCTCGTCGATTGGGCTTCCCGGGCTGAACGGCTTCGTGGGCGAGTTCCTGATTCTCCTTGGCGCTTTCAGATGGGATCCCACGCTGACGGCGTTCGCGGCCAGCGGCGTCATCCTGTCGGCGACCTACATGCTGTGGATGTTCCAGCGTGTGAACTATGGCCCGGTCGATAACGAGAAGAACAGCCGGCTGCCGGACCTGCTGCCGCGCGAGTGGGCGGTCATCGCGCCGATTATCGCCGCCGCGGTTCTCATGGGCGTGCTGCCAAATCTGTTTCTGAAGCCGATCGAGCCGGCGGTCGATCGGTTGGTCAATCAGATTCATCAGGAGCAGCGGAGTCCGACCCGCGTTCAGGCTGGCATCGAGCCCCGAGTCCCGAGTCCCGAGCTCCGACTCCCGACTCCCGACTCCCGACTCCCGACTCCCGAGTCCCGGCGATGACATCATCTCTGAACGCAATCGTCCCGATGGCCTGCGTGACCGCCGCCGGCATTGCCGCCATGGTGGCAGAGGCCTTCCGGGATCCGGGTGAGCGGATGCCGATTGCGGGTCTTGGCGTGGTCGGTCTGGTCGGCGCCGCGATTGCGTCGGTGCTGCTCTGGAATCACGACACCTCCAGCTTCGGGGTCGTGGTGGCGGACAACTTCGGCCTCTTCGTGACGGGGATCCTGATAGTGGTCGGCCTGCTCTCGCTGGCGTTTTCGGGACCGGCGATCGAGCGCGAGCGGCTGCCCGGCGGCGAGTACTACGCGTTGATGTTGTTCGCCGTGGCCGGCATGATGCTGATGGCGACGGCGACCGATCTCGTCGTCATTTTTCTGGCGCTCGAGGTGCTGTCGCTGGCGGTGTACGTGCTGACGGGAATCCGCCGCGACTCGCCGGTCGCGACCGAGGCGGCTCTCAAGTACTTCCTGCTCGGCGCTTTCTCCAGCGCGTTTTTCCTGTATGGCATCGCCCTCACCTACGGCCTCGCCGGCAGCACCCGGCTCGACCGCATCGGCAGCCTGATGGCGGCGCAGTCGCTCGCGCCGACGCCGATGCAGCTGCTCGCGCTGGGATTTCTGCTGGTTGGCTTCGCCTTCAAAGTGTCCGCGGTGCCGTTTCACATGTGGACGCCCGATGCCTACGAGGGTGCGCCGTCCGCAGTGACCGGTTTCATGTCGACCGGCGTGAAGGCGGCGGCGTTTGCCGCGTTCGTCCGCGTGTTCCTCGCCGCGTTCGATCCGCTGCGCCACGAATGGTGGATCGTTCTGTGGGTGATTGCCGCCGCGACGATGATTGTCGGCACCGTGGTCGGAGTGGCGCAGACCAACGTCAAGCGGATGCTCGCGTACTCGAGCATCGCCCACGGCGGGTATCTCCTCGTCGCGCTGTTATCGGCCAATGATGTCGGCAAGGGCGCGGTGCTCTTCTATCTGCTCGCGTACGCCGTGACCAACCTCGGTGCCTTCGGGGTGATCGCGGTGCTCGAGAGCGCTGACGGCGCCAACGACCAGGTGCGCGACTACGCGGGGCTGGGGGACGCGCATCCGGCGCTTGCCGCGCTCATGACGTTGTTCCTGCTGTCTCTGGGCGGATTCCCGCCGCTCGCCGGATTTATCGCCAAGTGGTACGTCTTCAGCGCCGCGGTGAAGGCAGGCTACACGGGTCTTGCGATCATCGGCGTCCTGACGAGCGTCGTCTCGGTGTTCTTTTACCTGCGCATCGTCGTCATGATGTACATGACGCCCGCCGATTCGCCGCCACGGATCCCGTCGGTGCCGAGAGTGGCTGGTCTCGCGCTCGTCGCGTCGGCGATTCTCGTGTTCTACCTCGGCATCCTTCCGACGCGCGTGCTCGACTGGGCCGCGGCCTCGATTTCCACCATCTTCTAACGCGCCATGGCAGGCCTTAAGGCCTGCGCTCGTGCCGCGCGGTGGTTCGCCGTGAGGTACTCGTAGCGCAGCCCTTTAGGGCTGCTTCGGATCCTGACGGTGTTAGCATGGCGCGTTCACCGATGCGCCGTGTCCTGTTGCTCTCGGCCGCGCTCGCGATCGTGAACGCACCCTCTTACGCGCGTTCGCGCGTCGATCTCCAAGCGCTCGACCGCTTCGAGGGATCCCATGACGGTGGCCAGCGTGCGATCCGTGCCGAGTCCGACATGGACGGGCGCCTCGCTCGTGTGGAGCACTGGCTCAAAGCGGTAACGCGGCACAAACCGGGCACATCGGATGACGCGGCCCTGGAGGTCAGCCGCTGGTCGAACGCGGCGCTGCGGTCGCTGTGGGTCGACACGAACGTCCTCCTAAGGTTGATTCGGAATCCGAAGGCCGTGAACTTCTCGCTCCGGGCGGAAGGACAACCCCGCCCCCAGGAAATCCACTACACCAGCGTTCACCTGCACCGACTACGCGTGTTGGCATGCGCCGCGGGCGGCTACATGGGCGCGGCCGCGACCCCGGAAGAGAGGTATTGTTTCGAAATCGACGCGATTGACCAGCTGGACGCCGACCTGCGCGAATTGGCGCAACGTGCCCACGATTCGAAGCGGGGCGGCGACGACAACTACATCCCGCGTCGGGGCGCTCTCCTCGAGGCGGACATTGGCATGTTCGTGCCTACGGGAAGTGAGCCGGTCAGCACGTCCTCCGCGCCGGGTCCCGACCGCTTCCGAATGAGCCTCGCCGACGGTCAGGGCACCGAATTCAGGCAGGTCGGTGTCCATTGGGAGCTGGCGCGCATGCTGCTCGACTACGTCAAGCCCAGAGGGAGCGATCGCGTCGCGCCTGGCCGGGACGAAATGGTGCGCGACTGGTATCGGGCCACCGCCGCGTGGATGCAGGATCGTCAGGATTACGACACTAACCACCTCGAACGCGCGCGAGGTGTGTTCCCCGCTGATCCCATCATCTTGTTTCTGAGCGGTTCTCTGGCAGAGACCTACGCGGCGCCGCATATTCAGAGCGCGATTCGATCGGCCGTCGCGCCTGCGGGCACGATCTTCGCCGTCGGGTCGGACCGTGCGGAACTGCGCCAGGCCGAGGGCTTTTATCGCCGTGCGCTCGCGGCCGACTCGTCGTTGCCCGAGCTTCATCTGCGCTTCGGTCATGTGCTGTTGCTGCTCGAGCGTGAGGCCGACGCCGTGAAAGAGCTGCGCGTTGCCCTCGACGTCGAAGGCGATCCGCTGCTGCGCTACTACGGCGAGCTGTTCGTTGGCGCCGCCGAAGAGCGACTGCGACACGCCGATGCCGCCAGACAGGCGTACGCTGACGCATCGGCCTTGTATCCGAACGCGCAGTCGCCGCACCTTGGGTTGAGTGCGCTCGCGAGGCGGCTCGGCGATCGCGCGACCGCCTTCAAGGAGATGCAGATCGTCTTCGAACTGCAGCATGCCGACGCACCGCCCGACGACCCGTGGTGGACGTATTACAAGTCGCAGGCGCGAAACGCCGACGATCTGCTGGAGTCGTTGTGGCGGCCGTTTCTTTCCGAGGCCGAGCGATGATGCTTCGGCCCGCGGGACGGCGAACGCAACGATCGCAAAGAGTGCAAAGAAAAACAGGCTCTGCGGTCTTGACGGCCTTTGCGTTCCTCTTCGGCTCCGCGCAGACGCAGGGCCCGGTGTTCTCGACGAAGGTCGAGGTCGTGCGCGTCGACGCCTTGGTGACGGACGGCGGCCGGCCGGTGCTCGGCCTGGGACCCGCGGATTTCGAACTGCTGGACAACGGTGTGCCGCAGTCCGTCGAGTTCGTCAGCTACGACCAGATTCCCTTGAACGTCGTCCTGGCTTTCGACATGAGCGACAGCGTGGCCGGTGAGCGCCTGGAGCACCTTCGCAGCGCTGGCAGCGCGGTGCTCGCTGGGTTGAAGCGCAACGATCAGTCGGCGCTCGTCACCTTCAACAATCAGGTCATGCTTGGGGCGGCGTTGACGAGCGATCTCGAACCGCTCCGCGAGGCGATCGGAAACGTTGTCGGCGAGGGTGATACGTCGCTCGTCGACGGTGTCTACGCAGGCATCACGGTCGGGGAGTCCGATGCCGGGCGGGCGCTGCTGATGGTCTTCAGCGACGGGCTGGACACGTTGAGCTGGCTGTCGTCCGCTGCAGTGCTCGATACGGCGAAGCGGTCCGACGTGGTCGTCTATGCCGTTTCAGTGGGAAAAGTGAAAGCGGACTTTCTGCGCGATCTCACCTCGTTCAGCGGCGGCCGCCTGTTCGAGCTCGAAAAGACCGCGAATCTCAGCGCCACGTTCCTGAGCATTCTCGAGGAGTTCAGGCAGCGCTACCTCGTGAGCTATACGCCGCGCGGCGTGTCGCGCGACGGCTGGCACCGCCTCGAGGTCCGCCTCAAAGGGAGACGGGCCACCATCAAGGCGCGTCCCGGGTATCTCGCCGGGCCTGAATGAAGTGGCCGCTCTGGCTATGACCACGTACGAGCGTTCATCGTTCATCGGGCAGCGCGAAGACGAACAGCGCGTGACCGCCGGCGACGGCGACGTGCTGTTTGCCATCGGCGAGGAATGACATCGGGCCGCATCGGATCGCGCCGCCAGTCTGGAACTGCCACAGCGGCTTGCCGGTCCTCGCATCCAGCGCAAAGAAATTGCCCTCCGGCGATCCGCTGAAGACGAGACCACCCGCCGTCGACATCACGCCCGCCCAGGTCGGCGACGGCAGCTTGAAGTCCCACATCTGCTTGCCGGTCTTGACGTCGAGCGCGCGCACCGCGCCCCACGATTCCTCATCGAGACGCTTTTCGCTGCCGCCCGTGTAGTAGGTGCCCGGCTTGTACTCGACCGCGGTCTTGTAGTAGATCGAGCCCATTTCGCGGACCGGCACGTACAGCATCTGCGTCACGGGGCTGTAGGACGGACTGGCCCAGTTCGTCGAGCCCTGCAGACTCGGATAGACCAGCGTCCCTTTCTCTGACGGCTCCATGTTCGGAATCAGAATCGGCCGTCCCTTCGCATCGAGTCCCTGGGCCCACGTCTGCTTCGCGTACGGCACGCCCAACAGGTACTCGCCGGTACCGCGGTCCAGCGCATAGTAAAAACCGTTGCGGTTCGCCATCACGACGAGCTTTCTCGGCGTGCCGCGGACGTCTGCGTCGACGAGCACGGGAACCTGATTCGCATCCCAGTCGTGCACGTCGTGCGGCGTGAATTGAAAATGCCAGCGCGCTTTTCCCGTCGTGATGTCGATCGCGACCAGGGACGACGTGTAGAGGTTGTCGCCTTTGCGCGAATCGCCGTTCCAGTCGGGACCAGGATTGCCGGTGCCCCAATAGAGCAGCTTCATCTCGGGATCGTACGAGCCGGTCAGCCACGTCGCGCCGCCACCGTGGACCCAGCTGTCGCCGGGCCACGATTCGCTTCCGGGTTCGCCCGGCGACGGCACCGTCCAGAAGCGCCAGGCCTGCTTGCCGGTCTTCGCGTCGTAGGCGTCGAGGAACCCGCGGATCCCGGCTTCGCCGCCGCTGATGCCGACGATGACTTTGCCCTCGACGGCGAGGGGCGCGGCGGTGATGGCGTGACCGGTGGGATTGTCCCCGACTTGGGTCGACCAGCGTTCGGCGCCGGACTTCGCGTCGAGCGCGACCAGGTAGCCGTCGAGCGTGCCGACGTAGACCGTGCCGTCGAGGATCGCCACGCCGCGGTTGACCCGCGGGAACCCGAGGTTGAGGACGCTGGCGGCGATCGGGCGGTTCCATTCCCACAACGGCTTGCCGCTCTTCAGGTCCAGGGCGGCCACGTTGGTCGGGCCCGAGGTGGTGTACATCACCCCGTCGGCGACGATCGGCGTGGCTTCAACCGATCCCACGCCCGCTGGCTGATAGACCCAGGCCGGCTTCAGGCGGCCGACGTTCGAAGGCGTCAGCTGCGCGAGCGGCGAGAAGCGGTGCGAGCTGAACGACCCGGAGTACATCAACCACTGGCCGTCTTGTGCGAGCAATGTTGCGAGGGCGCTGACGAACACCGTTGTCGTAGCGCAGCCCTTCAGGGCTGCCCGGGTTCTCATCGAGCACCCCTCAGACTCGCCAGGTAAGCGACGAGATCGTCGAGATCGCCGGCGGACAAACGCGCGTACGACGGCATCAGCGTGGCCTCGAGCTCGCGCTCGAGCGCCGACAGGTCCGACTTCTGCAGCGTGTGGACCGTTCCGCGCGCGTCGCGCACGTGGACGTAGAACACATCCTCGTTTACGCGGACGCCACGGACGACGTTGCCGGCTGTGGTGGTCGCCTTGACGACGAGGTATCCCGGTGGATGCGAGGCTTCCGGTTTGACGAGCGCGTCGCGCAGGTACGGCGCGCCGCGCAGCGCGCCGATGGCGGTCAGCTCCGGACCTAGCGCTGTGCCGCGTCCCCGGAGGATGTGACAGCCGCCGCAGCCGTTCGCGTCGTAGACCGCCGCGCCGTGCTCCGAGTTGCCCGGCAGCGGCCGCGCGCGCACCCGGCCGAGCGAGCGCACGTACGCCGCGGTCTGCCACGCCATGGTCTCGGTCAACGCGCTGGTGAACCCAGGCATCTCGGTCCCCGGAATGCCGTTCCGCACGATCGTCGTCAGCTCTCGATCGGTGGCCGCGTGCCGTAGGGTCGTGCGGTGGAGGTCGGGTCCGGTTCCGCCCGTGCCCGCGGCTCCGTGGCACCAGGCACATTGCGCGTCAAAGATGCGCTGTCCGGCGGCGACGTCGCTCGACGTGGCGGCAGTAAGCGATCGCTGCTGCGCGGCTGCGCTTGCCGGCATGCACAGAAACGCTGCGAGGTACCAGCTGTTGAACCGTCGGATCATGCGGCCGATTATAGGCGGGCGATACCGGCCAGGAGCGCGGAATCCTGTTCTGGCAGTACGGTCCGGAGATCGAGCAGCACGCGGTCGCGCTCGATGCGCGCGATGATCGGCGGCGTCTGGCAGCGCAGCGCCGCCTCCAAGCCGTCTGGAGACGTTCCGGCTTTCTCGATCGCGATGAGCCACGTCGGCAGCTCCACGCCAGGCGCGCTGCCGCCGCCGACGGCGGAGGCGCCCTTCACCACGTCGGCGCGCCAGCCGTGGTGGCCACGGATCGTGTTGGCCACGGCGTCAGCGCGCGCGCGGATTTCGGCCGCGTTCATGGTCAGCATGCGCCGCACCGGCACCGTCGTCTGTGCGCGGCCGGCGACGAACTCCGCGAGCGTGGCTTCGAGCGCCGCGTATGTCATCTTGTCGACGCGCAGCGCGCGCATCAGCGGGTGTTTGCGGATGCGGTCGATCTGCACCAGGCGGCCGACAATGATCCCGGCCTGCGGTCCGCCGAGGAGCTTGTCGCCGCTGAAGCAGCACACGTCCACGCCGGCCGCGATTGTCGCCGCTACGGTGGGGTCGGATACGGTATCCGACCCCCGATCGGAGACAGTGCCGGGATCGGGATCCGTGCCGGCCATGTTGCCGGATCCGAGATCCTCGGCGACCGGGATGTTGAACTTCTTACCGATCGCGACGAGCTCCCCGAGGTCGGGTCGTTCGGTGAAGCCCTCGATCGTGAAATTGGACGGGTGGACGCGCAGGATGAGTGCCGTTCTTTCATTGATCGCGGCCGCGTAGTCAGCGGCCCGGGTTTTGTTCGTCGTCCCGACCTCGCGCAGCGTCGCCCCCGACTGCGCCATCACGTCAGGCACGCGAAAGCCGCCGCCGATTTCGACGAGCTCGCCGCGGGACACGATGACCTCCCGTCCGGCCGCGAGCGCCGCCAGCACGATCATGGTCGCCGCCGCGTTGTTGTTGACGACGACCGCCGCCTCGGCGCCGGTCAACCGGCAGATCAGCCCTTCGGCGTGGACGTCACGCCGGCCACGGGCGCCGCGATCGACGTCGTATTCGAGTGACGAGTAGCCGCGCGCCACCTCGGCGACCCGCTCGATGGCCGCTGCCGCGAGCGGGGCGCGTCCGAGATTCGTGTGGATGACGACGCCGGTCGCGTTGATGACGGGGACGAGCGATGGACGGAACGCGGCGGCCAGCTGGGTCGCGGCCGCCTGCTCGATGCCTCCCACGACCTCCGCGCCGGCGCCGCTCGCCAGCGCGCGGCGCGCCTCGGCCGCTGCCGCCCGCAGCGCCCCGACGGTCGCCTCCGCGCCGAACCGCGCCTCGAGCGCGCGGACCGCTGGCCGCTGCCTCAACTGCTCGATCGACGGGATGATGCTGAAGTCAGGCATGGCACGATCGCAAAACGGCCGCAGGGAATCCTGAGCCAAGCCGAAGGATGCCATACTATGTCATCGATCCCGTGTCATCCGATCCCCCGAAGCATCGGCCGCTGGAACGCTTCTGGCCGTACGCGGATCTGCCGGAGCATCCGACCGACGAGGAGCTTGCCGCGCTCGATCCGGACCTGCACGAGGCGCTGTTCGGCGCGCGTCCACGTCCGTTCTCGATCACGCTCGTGTTCGCCCATCTGGACACGCCCAACTTCCCGGCCGCGCTCGAGCTCGCGCGCGCGTCGGCCGAGTTCCGCGAGACCGGAGCGGGCGCCGCCCGTCGCTACCGCGCGCGATTCTGGACCACCGATGCCGCGCGTCTGCGAGAGCTGTTCGAAATGGTCGGTGCCTCGGACGCGACCGAAGTCCTGGTGGACGATCGGCCGGTCCCGTACGCCCGCGAGCTGTGGCTGCCGCTCGTCTGGTTCCTCATTCCCCGGTAGCGCCCGTGCCTCCGTCCATCGAAAAGGATCTCCAGCGCCTCGAGGTCGAGCTGAAGCAGCTCGAAGCTGAATACAACATGTTTTTCTCCGGACGGCTGCCCAAGCCACCCTGGGAAACCCGCGCGCGCGTCGAAGCGATGGTCACGCAGTACGATCGCGCCTACATCCCGAACACCGGCGATCGCTTTCGCTTCAGCACGCTCCAGTCGCGCTACCAGACGTTCATCGACCTC
>Ga0207641_10005654_pt1 | contig 10644 bp, 10 predicted proteins | sample KBSSwiS62_FD_184306 | JGI IMG/M metagenome (GOLD analysis project Ga0207641, IMG submission 184306) | Switchgrass rhizosphere microbial communities from Kellogg Biological Station, Michigan, USA - KBS Switchgrass S6-2 (SPAdes) (version 2) | ecosystem: Host-associated > Plants > Roots >... | reverse complement strand
TGGACAGTCGGCTTTCGTTGGTGCCGGGCTGGGAGTGATTGGTGGAATCGTCGGTTGTTTCGGTGGCTATCAGGTCCGCACTCGGCTCGTAAAGTCCCTGCGCCTGCCAGACTTCAACATTGCTTTGCTCGAAGACCTGATTGCGATCGGTGGCAGCCTGTTCATCGTTTCGCGATTCTAGTGCGATGATGATTTTTACTTCATTCGTGCGCTTGAGTGTGATGGTGGTGCTACTGGCGCACTCAGGCGCACATGCACAAACGGAGTCGATCCCAAAAGGCCAGATCGTTGAAAGAATTGAAGCGCTCAACGATTCGTCGCAAAGTTACGCACTCTATCTCCCATCGAATTACACGCCGGATCGGAAGTGGCCGGTGCTGTACGCGTTCGATCCGGGTGCGCGGGGCCGCGTCCCGGTTGAGCGTTTTAAGGAGGCGGCGGAGAAGTACGGCTGGATCGTGGTTGGCTCGAACAACTCACGCAATGGTCCATGGGACGTTGTCATTGATGCGTGGAACGCGATGCAGAAAGATACTCATCAGCGTTTTGCGATCGACGACGAGCGTCTGTATGCGACCGGTTTTTCCGGCGGCGCACGCGCTGCGGTCCGTGTCGCTGCCGCCTGCAAATGCCTGGCAGGCGTAATGGCCAATGGCGCGGGGTTTCCCAGAGATCTTGCTCCGTCGACACAGATGCATTTTGTTTTCTTTGGGGCAGCGGGCGTTGACGACTTTAACTATCCCGAACTCAAGAACCTTCAAGAACCGCTAACCAAAGCAGGCATCATCCATCGCGTTCAGACGTTTGAAGGTCGTCACGAATGGCCACCGATCTCGCTGGCTACGGCAGCAGTTGAGTGGATGGAATTGCATGCAATGAAGGCCGGCAAGCGGACACGCGATGACGGCTTTATAAACGCGATGTGGCAACAGCTCTTCAATGACGCAAGAACACTCGAGGAAGCGAAGAAATATTCTGAAGCGTATCAGCTCTATCTCGATTTGGCCACGAGCTTCAACGGACTGCGAGACGTTGCGCAGATTGAAACGAAAGTAAACCAGATCGGCAATAGCCGCGAGTTGAAAGCCGCGATCCGCGAAGAGCAAACGGAAATCAGAAAACAACGAGAGGTGGAGAGCCGGCTATATACGTTGATTGCCGCCCGTAATGGCGGAGCTTCGATTAACCAAAGCGAAGAAGGGGTTGATGCCGGGAACCTGTTGCCGAATATTCTCAACGACTTGCGAAAGCAGTCAAAAGCATCTGAAGACTCCACTCAGCGCAGAGTCGCTCGTCGCGTGTTAGATGGCTTATTCCTGGGCCTGATTGAGCAAGGCATCAGTCTCCTGCAAACGGAAAAGAATTACTCCGAGTCCATCAAGCCTCTTAAATTGGCGACCGAAGTCAATCCTGATCGAGGCGGCGCGTTCTTCTACCTTGCATGGGCTTACGCTGCCAATCGCGACAAGAAGAAGTCGTTGCAATCTCTTAACACAGCAGTTGAGAAAGGCTTTTCCGATGCTGCGATGATTACAGCTAATAAAGCATTCGATTCTCTTCGTAACGATCCGGAATATCAGCAGATTATGGCAAGGATGAGGAAGTAAGTTCTTGCCGTACCCTTTGATTTAGGACCAAGAGGTCGGGGGTTCGAATTCTCTCCCGCACCGACTAATAAGTCAAAAATTTACGGCTGCCATAATTGGTAGCCGTACTTCATTTTGTGCCCAATCTGTTGACAAGCTGAAAGTAAGAATGAAAAGTCTTGTCTTTTGGCTGTTTGCGCGTAAACTTTTTGTTCAAGGAGGTGCAAAATGGAACTGGATTTCCCGATTGACAAGGAATTACTCGCCATCCATCAGGAAATCCACAAGCGTCACGCGACAATCCATTACAAGCTAGAAACCCAAACCAAATCCACTTTTTATTTTGCCCTACATTCTTTCTTAGAAAGCTTTCCACAAGTCAAGCAACATCACTCTCTTCCCTTGGGAATTCGATCAACTTCGTCAGCAAACCAACTCCGCAGATCTCGCCACAGACGGTTACGCCCCTAGTGGTTGATCTGGAACCAGCTGGGGGCTCCTTAGGCAGCTGTTAGCAGTTGATTAGTTAACCCAAGCGAGAGAGACAGAGTTGTTGTCCAATCGTATACGCCCTAATGCAAGGTACACACCTTACATGTCTGGATAAGTAATGGGCTGATTACGCATTGAGAGCAGGGATTCACCTCTCCGCACCTCTCAGCTGGAGGGCTGGAAAATGTTGGAAGGTAATAGATGTGAACTATGCAATTCTGTTGTGGACCGAAGAAAATCCAAATACAAACAAACGAAATACTGTGTAAAGTGTGCTAGAGCAAAGAAAAAAGAAAACTCCTTAAGCCCTTGGTTACCTGAAGAGAAAAGGCGGTACATGCGCGAGTACATGCGCGGATACCGTCGAGACCATCCACGATTAAGTAGTCCTTATGTCCGAAGGTACAGGAAGAACCAGGAACTTCAAAACTCCGCCTCAAAATCACCTGAACACTTAAGATCCGTTGATTGGTTTTTTCCTTTCGTATTTCTAATGCTGTGTCCTGAATTGATGGACTTCAGTTTTAGGTCAATAGAAGCGGTGATTACTTACATCGAGGTTCTAACGCTCAAGATAACGAGCTTGGTGGTCATATTAATCTTTTGCTGGAAGCATTTAGCGGAGTTGAAACGTCGTCGCGGGGGCGGTGAGTAGTTAAGTCAATCTCCCGCACTCAGTTTGCAAATCGAAATGCGGGTCTTAAATCCAACGTCCAAATGGGAAGGAACCGCCGTGGTCCAATCCGTTACTTAGCGTAAATGCATTGGCATATTTGCCCGAGCCCGATCACCGTTTTGCCCGACCTGTTCTCACGTTTGAAGCTACATAGCTGCGAACGTGAAACCTCCACGGGACAAGCCCGTGGCATTCAAGATGGTGACTTATAGTTCGTATAGCGGCTAGCGTGAACCTCCACGGGACAAGCCCGTGGCATCCAAGATGGTGACTTGTAGTTCGTATAGCGGCCAGCGTGAACTCTCCACGGGGCAAGCCCGTGGCATCCAAGATGGTGACTTGTAGTTCGTATAGCCACCAGCCTGAACCTCCACGGGACAAGCCCGTGGCATCCAAGATGGTGACTTGTAGTTCGGTATAGCGGCCAGCGTGACACTCCACGGGGGCAAGCCCGTGGCATCTCGCGAGCTCCGGGGATCGGGGAAAGATTAGCCGGGGTAAATTTCCGCTTGATCGAATCAATCAAATAAGGTTGAATTGAGTCCTCAGAAACTCAAACGCGTCTCGACCTCCCATTCACCAAGGAGTTAAGAATATGAAAAGCAAATTAGCCATAGCGTTCCTCATCGTTGGGTTGCTATTCGCCGGTGCCTGGAGGGGCCAGGGTCAAACAGAAAAGGTGGAAAGTGTTACTTACGAATATCTCGTGCTGCCTGATCCAACAGAAAGCTCCGAGAGCAACCAGGGACTGAAAAAGCTCAATGATCTCGGTGCTCAGGGATGGGAATTGGTGGGCGTCAGCAAGAGTGGTGGTTGGGGCTCGGCGCGCCTCTATTTCAAGCGCGCTAAAAGATCTCTCTAGGCATCGTCAAACTGTCGGAAGCTAGAGTGCAGAGGTCTCATAAATCTCTCCCGACCGTATATCCAAAAGATAGGTAGGAGCTTTGGCTTTAGGCACTGCTACCAATCTAATGAATACGTTATCTCGATCTCTTGGTGCCCGAAAACGAAATTGCTTTGTAACTCTTCCGGACGGAGCAAAGATTACAATACTGTGCGCGTTAAGCAGGAGGTAGCCTGTTCCGTTTCCGCTGATAGAAATCGAGTGAGTGACGAGCGGCGGCATGAATGAACTGTCAGGATATTGGGCCACGAACTCCAGCGAATAGTATTTCCGCTGACCTTCCTTAACCAGTTCGGCTGGGATCGTAAACTGATTCTCACTTATAAGTTTGCCCTCAGGCGAGTATCTTCTGATTAGCGGCCATGAGCGAAATGCGACAAACAGGTTGTCGTTTGCATCACAGGCAGCTACGGCTATGTTCATAAAGCGGGCGAGATTGCCGGGAGATTTGATTAGCTTCTCGCCAAATCGACGAAGGTACTTTCCCGTTTCCGAAAAGACATAGATCAGCTCTGTAGATCGTGGCGTATCAGCGGTCAAAAAGATCTCACGCTTTTTATTGACCGCGATACTCGTCATGGGAAACGGAACGCGAAAGCTTCTCTGGAACGTTCCGTCGGAACTGAAGATTAATACCTTTGGAGTGGCAGGATCGCTGACATAGATATTTTCGTTTTCATCAACAGCGATGGAGTCGTTTAGACCAGCTCGTTCGATTGCCTCCGGCCCATTCCCCGGCTGACCAAACTGGGCCATAAATTTTCCGCTTGAATCGAGTCTGACAACGCGCGAATTTCCGTCGTCGAACACATAGATGTTTCCGGACCGGGCAACGGCCATTGCCGCAGGACCGGAAAGTTTTAATTTCGACTCTTGTTGTGATGAAAGGTAGACGGGCTTCAATTTGATCTGCGCGTCGGGTATTGCGGCGATGACCTGCACCGCGAGCAACGTGATTGAGAGAATCGTACTCATTGCTTCATTGCTGCTTTACAAGAGCGGAAAGCTCGCTCAAAAGTTGTTGCTCGGACACGTTGGCCTTCTCTTGCCAAACCAGTTGGCCATTGGAATCGAGAACAACGAGCAACTTTCCATCAATCAAGTATGGCCTGAGGGCCTCTATGTCTCCCTGAACTATCGACTCCGCCATCGGAAGAATTGCCTTGAAGTTCTCAACGTCCTGAGTTGAGAAACCCTTTTCAGAGAAGATTAGCAAGACGTTACTTCCGGGCCGTAATGAGTCAAAACGTTCTATTGTGTCGAAGCGATTTCCAGTCGGGCATCCGGGCGAGAAGCCATCGAAGACATTAACGATCGTCAACTCGCGACCAAGTGGGATGGGCACCTTGTTGCCCGTGGACTTATTGATCGTAACGCGACCAACACTCCGGGCAATCTCGGCTGATTTCGAGGCGGCTGATAGATGACAGCCGGCGGCAACCAAGGCTGAGGCGAGCAGCAATGTGAGTTTGGCAAGCATGAGGTTAGCGCAACCGACGTTCAATTACTTTGAGTTTTCGCGAAGACCGATCTGGACTGCGACAAAGGTGGCCCAAAGCCTCGCTTCCCTCTTCTCCAACATGCCGGAAGTCTGAAATGTTTCCTCGCAGTTAGCACGGCACATTTTTGCGACCGTCGAGAAAAGCGAAGATGGAGCGGGAGAACTAATTGGAATCTCATTCTTAAACCCGTAAGTCGTAACTTTTAACGAGAGAGCAGATTGATTCAGTTTGAAGTCTGAGAACTGGTTTACCTCTTTGAAGACTTCAGCAGCCCTCTCAAATCCTGCGGTTGAGTCGGCGTCAAGAGAGAGTTGGACAAGCATCAATTTGGCTTGTAACCGATCTTGATCCTCTTTAATCCGGTTCGCTTCGCCGGCTGCTTGCCCAAACAAGCGCAGTGCGTCTCCGGTCGCTTTTTGTTTCAGCCGGGCCTGGCCCAAGGCGCTCAAGCCCACAACCCTGACCAGCGGGGTCTTAATCTTGTTGAAATCAGATTCGGAAACGGAGGACGCAGCTTCCTGCTTCTCGATCCTCGCCTGGAGCGCAGTCAAATTCACGATATCGACTGACTTTTCTCTCAAGTCCTGATTGCTGATTTTGCTGGCGATTGATAGTGCTCTCGTAAAGTCACTATTCGGCAAAAGGTAGCCGAAAAGAATCGTGAAGTACTCCCAGTCGCGCCAATCTTCCTTGTCGAGTTTGTCTGCTTTTTCGAGACGCTTTTCCCAATCAGCTACCTTCTCGGATTCGGATGCGTGAGAGCTTTTTTGACCAGAATCGAACGTCGAGGAATCGTCCTTCGACACACTGGGAAGCAGAGTCGCCATCTTCGCATAAACATCATTGAGTAATTCCGGGCCCAGGCGCTGATATTGCGGCAGAAGATTCTTGAGCGCGAAGTGAGCGACCGCCGGTGGTATGAGTTCGTTTGCGTTGACCTTTGCAAGCAATAATCCGAGATAACGCTTAGCGAGTGCCCGATTCTTCGGCACAACCGACATATTGGCAGTAACGTTCGCGGTGTTGTAACCGCTGATGACAACGTAACCAATACTACCATCGGGAGAGAATAGATAAGACGAAAGCATTAAGAGCTCGTTTGAGTCCGCGAGAGGTCTTTGGGCCAGAACGTCAAGCGTATCGCTAAACAAAGTGTCCGTAATGTCAGGCACGTGTTGGCGCTGGTCCACCAGAAAGAAGCAATGATCTTGCGTTACACGGAGGGCAATACTCTGTCGAAATAACTGCCGCGCCTTTTGTTCATCACTCTTTAGATAGTTCGTTGATTGGTGCAAGAGTAGATATGCCATCTGAGCCGGATCAGATTTCAACTCGTTGCCCTTTTCGGCAAGCGAGGCAACCGCCACTTGCCATCTTTCTCTTAATTTCTTTTCGAGATTTTGGTCGTGCTTCGCAGCTACTGAGCTAATGTGAGCGAATAGCATCTGCGGATCTGCCGAGTTGGAATCGACAAGAGGCGGGTCTTTCAACAACGCGATTGTTAATTCGAAACTCCGCGATAGCAGCCTTTCGGCAAGTGACTGATCGCGGTCCCAAACGACATCAGCCAAACGCGCCTGGAGCGGTATTTCATCCGATGGCTTGAGGCTGCGAGCATCGTCTGAAAGCCGGCGAGCATGTTCGATGATTTGGACGGTATCAAAGCGCAGAGCCGGGATTTGTTCGCGGTTTTTGCTTTTGTAAGAGGCCTGGCTTTGTTCTTGTCCAAATGATGCAAACGGCAATTGCATCGTAAGGATTATTGCTATAGATCCAGCCCACTTGAGGAACTTGAGGAAATTCATTTGTCACCTTCCATATCCGGGCGGGTTGAGGGAGGCTGTGAAATTATTTGCATTGCCCCGGACAGGCGGAGGTCGTGGGGTAACCTCTGCCTATCCGTAACATTCTGGCCTGTTGATAATCGGTGGACCAATATCAATTCGACCCGGGTAAATCACCGGTAGCACGACCACCGGCGCCGGTGCCGCAATTAGCACTGCCACTAAAGACAACTTCGCCGGGGGCGCCAATTTCCTTAAAGCAACTTATTGAACAGTCGCCTGTCCGCATCCAGCGGTCCCCTGAGCATTGCGCAATACCGGGACAGGCAGGACTTAGTTTGCAGCTATAGTCCGCAGCCAGAGTTTGATTTCGGTGGCTAAACGACGCCAACATCGCTGCCAGTACCAATAACGCAAAACCTACAAGAGTCTTTGTACGCCTCATATCAACTCCTTCCTGGTTGTGAGAAGAAACCAACTTGCGCTATTCGTAAAACGGGAGCGCAGTCAAAACTCAAACAGCTAAGCCGGTTTCGGTGAGATTTCCATGGCTCGACGGTAGTTTCACGAGCCGCTTCAAAGTTCCACGACTCTTCCACCTGTCTTGACAGTTGGTAACGTAGCTGTGCTCGTTTGTCTGTGGAGGTGATGAAATGGTTGGTCCGGTGAAGAAGCCGATTTGTAGAGTTCATCGTGAGAATTTCCCCAAGTGCTGCTTGTAAGGAATTACAGCCTTACAGTTAACATTCGGCCGTTAAGCCCTATTCAACCGAACCTGTCGTGGGTGGCTTTCGGTGTACTGCCGGCAGTGCGTTTGGAGGACCGGAAAGAGAAACCGAAAGCGGCGTAAGGTTAATCCTTTGAATAGAGATAAGCAATAGAATTTTCAATATCTTCATCCACCAATTACACAGATAGACAAATGAATCTGCATAATCTGTGGATACGGCGTGGTGTTTTGCCCCGACCATTAGTCCGTGGCAGTTTCAGACGCTGGTGGATCGCCCCGGTCAGGACGACTAAACTCCGAAAAACCTCGAAAAAACCTAGTGAAATGCTGGATTTGTTGAAGACTTTGCCGCTTGAGTGTGATATATGAGTGTCCTAACTGCTTTTTAATCTAGTTCTCGTTGGAGGTGCTACACCAGAATGGCGACCAAAGCCGCAATAGGCAAGAAGCGCATGACCCAATCGGAAGTTATCAACTACTTCTCTGAAAAAACAGGAATGAAGCGAGCCCAGGTGAAGGAGTTCTTCGAGGAGATGTACAACCTCGCAGCACGCGAAGTTAAATCAAACGGTGAGTTTGTTCTCCCAGGATTCGGAAAACTCGTTAAATCCGAGCGAAAAGCACGAGAAGGCCGGAACCCGGCAACCGGCGAAACCATTCAGATTCCAGCCAAGACCACGTTGAAGTTTCGCGTTGGCAAGGCAATGAAAGATACCGTGCTACCAAAAAAGTGAACTTTCAGCACTATTATTTTTCAGCATCGGCGCCGCCCTTATTACCTCAAGCGAACGGGCGGCGCCTTTGTCCTTAGTGGTAAATCGTTAAAATTTCGGGCATTTTCTCGATTTAACAGGTCGGAAAAGAAAATTCTGGACGTGCGTTTGGTCGTCCAGTATAATCCCATGTTTCGCTGAACACCCCTGCGGCAAATACTTATAGCCCACTTGTGTTTTTGGGGTTTTACCCTGAATCTCAAGTATTGCCCTGTGGTCGGAGGCTGCATCCAAGGGGGTTGTAGGAGCATCTATAGTTCATACATTGGAACGGAATATTTTAATCTGGAGGAGTAGAGGCAATCGTGACTTTTGATACACACCTTCCGCTAAATGAGCGGATTATGAGAATCGATCACATCCAGGCGCGTCGTTATTCGAAGCTGAACGGCCTGGCTCTTGAGATTGCTACAGAGGGCATCATCCGACACTTGAAAGCGTGCGACCGAATGGACGTTAATCCGGAAACTTCGGCAGTGCGCGAGATCATCGACGATGCGCTCAACGGCCGTCGCGTGTTCGCTGAGACCAAAGAACACACCCGCGCCGCGTAAGTTTAATCTCTCGTGTTTATCAAAGAGGTCGCCCCTGCGGGCGATCTCTTTTTGTTTGATCGAATCCACAAATGTTTTTGTTCGAAGTCCGCGAAGCGGACGGAAGCATAAAGCCTGGGGCGCAAGCCCTAGGATCGAAACAAGAAAAACGATTTGAGCCCGTGAAACGGGCGACAGCGCTGTCGCCCACTTCGCGGGCTCAAATCGTGGGTGCATTCGGCTAACCTGGGGCTTGCGCCCCAGGCTCTATTCTGCCACCTGCTTCGCAGGTTCAGGGGCAACAGCCATAAAGCAAAAATAAACGCGCTTGGATGCCACGGCCTTGTGCCGTGGAGGTTCACGTTCGCCGCTATGTAGCCCCAAACGTGAAGCTCCACGGGGCAAGCCCGTGGCATCTGGAATTCTGGCTTGATCTGGTGTAGCAACGAGCGTGAAGCTCCACGGGACGAGCCCGTGGCATCTTGGTTGACATCGGTCTTTGACGTGCTAACATGCGGAATATTGAAATGTGCCCCTGTAGCTCAGCGGATAGAGCATCTGCCTTGTTGGAGCCTTAATGGGGAAGTGCGGTCGGAACCCATTGAGTGGACGACCCTGTATGCGGGGACGCCCTGAGAGCCTCCGGTACTTCGATCTTGTCTGGTCCAAGTAACAACCCGTGAGGATTGGGTAATCCGCAGGAAACCTGCGCAAGCAGGGATCCTCAGAGACTATACGGGTCGGGACTGTGATGTCCAAGATATAGTCCAGCCAGCAACCCCAGCTTTGACGGGCGGTCAGGGAAAGCCTGATGCTGGAAGCTAAGCAGAGGGCCGCAGGTTCGAGTCCTGCCGGGGGCATTACACAACCAAATATGGCGGCTATAGTTCAGTCGGTTAGAACGCTTGATTGTGGATCAAGAGGTCGTGGGTTCGAGTCCCACTAGCCGCCCCACAAAACCTCATAAAATTTATTGCGATACTAGCGTATTGAGCGACGTTGCGAGTTCAATCCGCGTGAGGCTGCGCGATGGGTTGAACGCGTTGCCGTCGAGGAAAACGAAGCCTCGCTGCAGAGCGACGGCGACATATCCTCGCCACGCGAACGGTATCGACGAGGCATCGGAGACTGTCAGGGGAAGCGAAGCGGTGGCGGCCTGAGAACTGAGGCCGGCGGCTTTAACGAACGCGATCGCTGCCGCGAGTTTCGTGGCTCCGTTGTAAGGATAAAAATTCCTGCCGAGCCTCGCATCGTAAAACAGTGGACTGCACGGGAACGCCTGTGTGCTCTCAACCGCGTTCCGTGAATCAACGTCGCGAACATCAGTGAACATCGCTGCTGACGCCATGTACTGCGGAACCAGGCCCGCTCGTATCAATGCCTCAGCAAGTTCAACGCGGCTGACGGCCGCGTTCGGACGAAATTTTTGGCCTTCGGGCAGCATCAGATTCGCAAGCAGACTCTTCTCCACCTCCGCGGCCTGATCAGGCGAGAGGGTCGACTCATCGAGCATGACCGGATACTCAACCTGCGTTACCTCGACCGCGCCGAAGACTTGCTGGCTTGTCCCTACATATCCTGTATGCGATATCGACGCACGCAACGTTTGGCTCGCCGGATTGCGGAGCACGACTTTCTCACGGCGTCCGGTGAAGCCAGGCAGG
>Ga0207641_10005648_pt1 | contig 10650 bp, 10 predicted proteins | sample KBSSwiS62_FD_184306 | JGI IMG/M metagenome (GOLD analysis project Ga0207641, IMG submission 184306) | Switchgrass rhizosphere microbial communities from Kellogg Biological Station, Michigan, USA - KBS Switchgrass S6-2 (SPAdes) (version 2) | ecosystem: Host-associated > Plants > Roots >... | reverse complement strand
TGGTGATCTGCGCGTCACCCAACGCGGACCGGATCGCCTGGATCGACAACTGCTCCGCCGTCGTGCCCGGGAACGTGCCCTGGTCGGAATGACCGACCCCCACGATCGCCACCTTGCCACGGATGTCCGCTGTCATTTCTCTCCTTGCTCTGAGTCCTCTGAAGTCCGCGGATTCGGGTGCGTCAACCCTGGAGGGCGTTGGCCGGGGCCGACACGACCGCCCGCTCGACGAGCGACGCGATCTCGTCCCCGTCGTAGCCGAGCTCGCCGAGCACCTCGAGCGTGTCCTCGCCGATCCGCGGACCGTTGCGACGGATACGGTCCGGACCGCCCTCGTCGAAGGCGACCGCCCAGCCACGCTGGCGTTCGGTGCCGCCGCCCGGTGTGGACACCTCCTGCCACCACCCGCGCGAGCGCAGATACGGATCATCGAGCAGCTGCTCGCCGCTGCGCACCGGCACCGCCAAGACGCCCGCCGCCCGCAGTGTCGCGGCGGCGTCCGCGTCGGAGCGGGACGCCGACCACCGCTCGGTCGTCGCGCGCACCAGCGCGGCGCGTGCCGCGTCGTCGCCGGCACCGGAGAGGTCGGCAGCGACGACGGAGGCGACCAGCTCGAGCTCCTCCGGCGAACGCAGCGAGATCGCGACCCACGCGTCGTCTCCCGCGCTCGGCGTCAGCCACTCGATGCTGTCGGGGGTGCTGTTGCCGGTGGGCACCGGATTCTCGCCCGTCAGGGAGGTGCGCAGCACCTGGTCGCCCATCAAGGTGGTGACGGTCTCACGCTGGGACAGGTCGAGCCAACGCGGCTGACCGTCGCGACGAGACGCGAGCACGGCCGCGATGATGAGGGCAGGCCCGAGCGAGTTCGCCGTCTGGTCGGGGTAGTTGATGCGCGCGCTCGACCAGATCGGGCTGTCGCTGTCGTACCCGGAGTACGACATGACGCCGCCGAGGGCGTCCAGGGTCAGGCCGAAGGAGCGGAAGTCCCTGCTCGGGCCGGTGACGCCCTGGCTCGAGATCGACGCCAGCACGATGTCGGGTCGGACCGCGATCAGGTCGCGGAAGCCGAGGCCGAGGCGCTCGACCACGCCGCGGCGGAAGTTCTCGGCGACGACGTCGCTCGTGGCGACGATCCGCCGCACCACCTCCAGCCCCTCGGGGGTCTTGAGGTCGACGGCGATGGCGCGCTTGTTGCGGTTGGCCGTGCGGAAGGGCGGGAAGGCGACGTCGTCGCCGATGTCGCCGCCCATGCCACCGCGGTAGAGGTCGGGGCGGTTGACACCCTCGATCTTGATCACGTCGGCGCCGAAGTCGGCCAGCACCTGAGTGGCCCCGGCCCCGGCCGTCACGATGGTGAGGTCCGCGACGCGCAGACCGTCCAGCATCCCGCTCATGCGACCGTGTCCTGAGGGCCGAAGACCTGCCACGATGCGTCCGGGAGCACTCCGGCGCCCACACCCGGCACCTCGATCGGCTCGAAGAAGCCGCGCGAGACGTACTGCGGCGACTCGAGGAGGTCGGTGACGGTCGCCACGTACCCGGCGGGGATCCCGTGGGCCTGAGTGGCGTGGTAGAGGTCCTTCTTCGACATGGTTCTGGTCGTCTCCTCGATCAGGGCGACGAGCCGCGCTTGGTTCTGGAGTCGACCCGCCGCGGTGTCGAACGCCTCGTCGTCGAGCCGGCTGTCGCCGATGATCTCTTTCATGACACCCCAGTCGCGGGGGACGTAGAAGGCGGCGAAGTGCCCGTCCCGGCAGCGCAGCACCAGGGCACCGTTGTCCTCGCCGCGTCGCTCGCGGCGGAGCCCTGCCTGCGCGAACGTGGCGATCTTCCACTCGGCGTGCGCCGCGGCCTCGAACTCGGAGGTCGTGAACCGGGCGCCCTGGCCGGTGCGTTCGCGAGCGAAGAGCCCGATCATCACGCCGTCGAGTGCGAGCAGCGCCGCGATCGACTGCAGCGGGTGGCCGCCGAGCCGCACCGGCTCGTGGTCCAGGTCGCCGATGAGCCGCATGAAGCCGCTCGCCGCCTGGAGTGCCAGCTCGCTGGAGGGGAGGCCCGCGGAGTCGTCGCTCTCACCCCAGGGACTGATGCGGCCGATGATCGCTGTCGGTGCCAGCTCCGCGAGGCGATCGGCGGAGAGGTCGCGGGCGCTCCACTCGGCAGCGGTGCCGGCCACGAGGATCACATCGGCGGAGCGCAGGCGCCCGTGCAGGTTCCCGCGCGCGGTCGCGTCGTCCAGGTCGACGTCGACGCGGGTCTTCCCGTCGCGGAGCCAGACGCCCAGCGTGGAGGTGTGCTGCGCATCATCGCCGACGAAGGGTCCGCTCTCGTCGAGCAGGTGCGCCGCTCCGGCCACCGCCACCTGCGTGACCTGCGCCCCCAGCTTGAACAGGAGGCGTCCGCAGATCGCGGTCGACACGGACTCACCGAGCTCGACCACCCGGAGCGTTCCGGGCAACAGCGCCGAGTTGCGGGCGCGCGCGCCCGCCTGTGCAGAGTTGGTCATCGACGTGTCCTCGGACTCAGCGACCCTGGCCGGGGCCACGCTCGCCCGCCAGGAACTTGTTCACGCCCTGCGCCGCCTCGGGGGCCTGCGCACGGATGCTGTTGATGATCAGACTGCTGTAGTCCTGGGCCTCGTCCCAGGTCATCGACTGCACACGGTGGTACGCGCGCTTGGAGATGTCGAGGCTGTAGGCGCTGAAGGCGGCGATGTGCTCCGCGAGCGCGATCGCCTCGTCGAGCAGCTCGGTGTCCGGCACGACCTTGTTGACGAGGGCCATCCGGAAGGCGGTCTGCGCGTCGGCACGCCGCGAGGTGAAGATGAGCTCCGCGGCGTGCTTGGGTGCGATCCGCTTGATCGAGGCAGGCCCCGCCTGCATCGGCCAGCTGCCGAACCCCTGCTCCGGCATGGCGATCTGCGCGGACTCGGCGGCGATGGCGAGCTCGCACGTGTTGATGAGCGTCGACCCGCCGCCGAGAGCGTACCCGTTGACCGCGGCGATGAAGATCGCGCGGTGCGCTCGGATGTCGGCCTGCACCTGTGTCCAGGGGTGCAGCACCTGGGTGCCGTGGACCTTGGTGAACTCATCCATGCGGCCCGTGTTCTCCGCCGAGAGATCGACGCCGGCGCAGAACGACGGACCCGTGCCGGTGAGCACGACGACCTTCTTGTCGGCGACCTCCACGAGCGCCTCGCGCAACCGCTTCATGGAGTCCACGCTCATCGCGTTGCGCTTCTCGGGACGGTTGATCGTGAGGACGGCGTAGTCACCTCGGTCGTCGACGAGCACGAGCTCGTCGTACCGGGTCACGGAGCTGTCGGTGGACTGCGACACGGGAATCCCTCTCGGATCGGGACGCCGACCGGACGCGGCCCGGGCCTCTGACGAGGTCATGCCGTCGCGTCGTTGGAGGTCGGCGTGGGTGATGACGTGCATCGTTACGCGAGACCAGCCTAGGCGTCAACTTTTTGGTTGGCGCAGAGCTACCGAGGTTACGGGGGCTACCGTTGGCCGGTGACCGACAGCGACCCCGCCGCCGCGCTTCCGGCGCTCACCGCCAGAGAGCGGATTCTCCGCGCAGCAACGGAGGAGTTCGCCGAGCACGGCTTCTCCGGCGCCCGGATCAACCGCATCGCCGAGGCCGCGAACTCGAACAAGCAGCTGATCTACCACTACTTCCGCAGCAAGGACGGCATCTACGCCGCAGTGCTGGGCGAGATGCTGACGTCGATGCTCGACTCGGTCGACGCCACATCGGGTGTCTGGGAGATGATGCGGCGGCAGATCGGCGACCCGGAGGCGCGGCGCGCCTGGTCGCGCATGATCGTCTGGGAGGGGCTCGCCGGCGATCGGCCGGTGGCCTCCGCCGTCGAACGCCAGGAGTCCATTCACCGGCAGGTGCAGGCGATCATGCGCCTGCAGCGGGAAGGCCGACTCGCGACGGACATCGACCCCCGGTTCGCCCTGGCCACCATCTACTCGGTACGCATCGCGCCGTACGCGATCCCCCAGCTGATCGACTTCTGCCTCGGGCCGGACGCGTCGGGCTCCGAGGACACGATGGCGGCCTGGGCCGAGATGATCACACGGCTGTTCACGCGGAGCGCCCCCACGGTGGATGAGCGGAGGGAGTCGGCCGCGCAGTAACCAAACGGTTGACGCTCGCTCGTCGTGGGGGTACGTTGCTCGTCACATCGGGCGAGGACGCCCGCGCTGAGGACAAGGGCGGTTCCATGACGATTGCAGACCCGCCGGTTGCCGACCGCTTCCCCGAGTTCGACCCCGAGCAGCGCTACGGGATGATCATCGACGGCGAGCACGTCCAGGCCACCGACGGTCAGACCTACCGCTGCGTCGATCCGTTCGAGGACGCGGAGTGGGGATACGTTCCCGTCGCGGGAGCCACCGACGTCGACCGTGCCGTGCGCGCCGCCCGCGCAGCCTTCCCAGCGTGGTCCACGACGTCGCCCTTCGCACGTCTCGAGCTGTTCCGACGCTGGGCCCAGCTCATCCGCGAGCACTCGTCCGAGCTGGCGCGGCTGCAGGTGCACGAGAACGGCAAGACCATCTCCGAGATGAGCATGGTCCCCGGCGCACTCGCGCAGGGCGCCGACTTCTGCGCCAACTACGCGCTCACGCTGCACGGCGAGACGGTCACGCCGATCATGCCGGGGCACACCGCGTGGACCGAGCGCGTCCCGATCGGCGTCGTCGGCGCGATCGCCCCGTGGAACAACCCGCTCGGTCTGCTCCAGTGGAAGCTGTTCGGCGCGCTGGCGTCCGGCAACACGATCGTCGTCAAGCCGTCCGAGGTGACGCCGGTGTCCACGCTCCGGCTGATCGAGCTCGCCCTCGAAGCCGGATTCCCGCCCGGCGTCGTCAACGTGGTGACCGGGGCAGGCGCCACCGGCGCAGCCCTGGTGGAGCATCCCGGGATCGACAAGGTGGCGTTCACCGGCTCGACGGCGACGGGCCGCTCCATCGCACAGGCGATCGCGCCCCGTCTCATCCGGGCGACCCTCGAACTCGGCGGCAAGGGCGCCAACATCGTCTTCGAGGACGCCGATCTCGACCGCGCCGCCCAGGGCGTGCTCACCGGAATCATCGCCGGCACCGGCCAGGCCTGCAACGCCGGCTCGCGCATCCTGATCCAGAACAGCGTCCGCGACGAGGTGCTGGCCCGGCTCGAGACGCTCATCTCGCAGGTCGTGATCGGTGACCCACTGGAGCCCGCCACCCAGATCGGGCCGCTCGCCTCGCGTCCCCAGTACAAGAAGGTGACCGGCTACTTCGACATCGCCGACCACGAGGACGACACCTCGCTCATCGCGGGCGGCCGCTGCGGCACCGATGTTCCCGGCGTCACCGGCGGCTTGTTCGTCGAGCCGTCCCTCTACGCGACTCCGGACCATGCGTCGCGGCTGCGACGCGAGGAGATCTTCGGGCCGGTCGGCTCCGTCATCTTCTTCGACACCGAGGACGAAGCCGTCGAGATCGCCAACGACACCGAGTTCGGGCTGGTCGGCGGCCTGTGGACGCGAGACCTGGACCGGGCGCGACGCGTCTCACGGCAGATCGACACCGGCGTGGTCTGGATCAACACCTGGCGCGCCTTCAGCCCCAACGTCCCCTTCGGCGGGCGCAAGGTCAGCGGGCTCGGGCACGAGATGGGGCTCGACATCTTCGAGGAGTACACGGAGCCGAAGGCCTACTGGCACGGTCCCGACAACTCCTGACCCCTCCAGAGTCTCCTCAGCTCCCGTGAGGTGGGTCAGTCGGGGCCGCTGCCGTAAGGGCGGGTGAGGACCTCGAGGTTGTGGCCTTCGGGGGAGTCGAAGTAGGCCCCGCGCCCGCCGTCGTTGGTGTTGTGGCCCACTGTGCCGTGCCACGGGTCGACGTAGGTCGGGATCCCCCGCTCCCGCAGCCGCTCGGTGACGGCGTCGAACTCGGCCTCGGAGACGAGGAACGCGTAGTGCTGCGGATGCACCTCGTCGCTGTCCAGATAGTCGAGGCTGGCCCCGTCGGGCAGCGTGACGACGCTGAACGGCCCGAAGCGGGTCGGGGCGGCCAGCCCCAGTACGTCGGCGAGGAAGCGCGCACCGGCCTCCTGGTCGCGAGTCGAGACGATGGTGTGGTTGAACGCGACAGACATGGGCTGATGGTGCGACCTCGACCCAGGTTCACGTCAAGCGTTCTCCGCCCTGACGGCGGAGGAGAGCGGCGAGGTCGGCATGGCCGTTGTACGCGGCGATCCCCGCCGGGCTCGCATCCCAGCGTTCCTCCCGCACGGTCACCGAGGCCCCGTGACGGAGCATCAGCTCGACGGCCGCCCGCCGCCCGGTCGCCGCAGCGGCGTGCAGCGCGGTGAGACCGTGCGCGAAGCGCGTATCGGGGTCCGCCCCGGCCCCCAGCAGCGCGGCCAGCACGTCGATCCGGCCGACACCTGCGGCGACGAACAGGTCGTCCACGGCGACACCTGCGGCCACCAGCGCCTCCGCCGAGCGGGGCCGGCCATGGCTGACCGCGGTCACGATCGGCCGGTCCCCGGGCCCGCCGTCGATCCGGGCACCGCCGGCCGCCAGCACCCGCACCAGCTCGCCGTCCACCCCGGCATCACGAGGGAACACGCTGGTCAGCACGAGCGTGAGGGTGGTGTCGGCGACGCCGTAGATCCGGCACTCCGCGTCCGGGTCGGCGCCGCGGGCCAACAGCAGCTCCGCTACCTCCGGGGCGTTGGGCGGGGTTCGCTGGCGCGGGGCCTCGGTCCCGTTGGCCCCGCAGTAGTGCAACAGCGTGGCCCGGTGCGGCCGGAAGGACCGGGCCCCGACCAGGTCCGGACAGCGGTCGAGCAGCTCCCGCAGGTCATCGCACCGCCCGAACACCACCGCGTCCGCGGCCCGCTCGAACACCTCGTAGTCGCCGACCATCGCCCCAGCATGCCCCCAGCCGAGGATCGCCACGTCGCGACCATCGACGTGGTCATGGCCTCGCCGTCATTCCGGCAGTTCCCCTGCTGGGATGTCGGCAGCCGGCGCCGCGGCGTAGAGGTGCGGGACCAGGGCCTGCACCAGCGTGACGGCGGGAGGGCGGCCGTCGGCGAACGGGGCGGAGTTCCCCCAGGCCACGATCGTCACCTTGTTCACCGGGTCGTATCCCATGAACGAGTTGAAGCCGGGCAGCTCACCGGTGTGGCCGTACAGGGGCCCCATCTTCGCGAGGGTGAACCCGTAGCTCGTGCCCTTGCCGGTGGGCAGGACGCCGTCCATCCTGGTCTGCTGGGTCGCGGCGTCGAGCAGCTTCCCGCCCACCATCGCCTCCACCCACGTGGCCAGGTCCGACGCGGTGGAGATGCCCTGGCCCGCGGCTCCCGTCCACGACGGGTTGTCGTTCGTGACGTCCTTCGGGGCGAGGGTGCCGGCCTCGACCTGCGCCAGCTGGTCGGCCGGGATCGAGGGGTTCTCCATGGTCTCGACGTTCGTGCCGTAGAGATAGCCGTGCGAGGACGGCGCCGGGATCGCGGTGTCGGTTGCGGCCGGGTAGGACGTGCCCGTCATGCCCAGCGGGGTGAAGAAGCGGTCTTGGAAGATCCGGCCCAGCGGCTTGCCGTCGATCTTCTCGGCGATCTCGCCGAGCAGCACGGTGTTGGTGTTCGAGTAGTGCCAGCCCTGCCCGGGTGGGAAGTACGCCGGGTGCGCGAAGGCGAGGCCGAGCAGCTGCTCGGTCGTCCACACCTTCTGCGGCTCGTCGTCGAGGGCGGTGTTGAGCTCCAGGGTCTCGGAGTAGTTGTACAGACCGCTGCGCATGTCCCCGAGCTGGGCGATCGTGATCGCATCGCCGCCCGGGACGCCCGGCACGTACTTGCTCACCGGATCGGTGAGTGCGATCTTGCCCTCCTGCACCATCTGCAGGACGGCGGTGCCCGTCCACGTCTTCGTGTTGGAGCCGACTCGCACCCGGGTGTTCAGGGCGACCGGCGTGGTGCCGTTGCGCTCGGTGACCCCGTAGGCGTTGACGTACTCGCCCTGCGGCGTCCTGATCAGCACGGCCATCCCGGGCTGGCGCAGCTCCGTCGCGATGTCGGCCACCACCTTGTCCAGCGCGGCGTGGTCGAGCGGGAGCACCGCACCCGAGCTGCTACCCGCAGCCGACCCGCCGGCGCTCGCCGCGACGGTCGGCACCGGAGCCGTGGAGGTGGCGGTCGACGCGGCCTGGCTCGGGCTCGAACACCCCGCGGCCGCCAGCACGGCCCCGACGACCAGCGTCGTGACTCGGCCGCCGCGCCGTCTGCCGGGCATACCGCTGTGCAGACCTTTGTGGTCCGCCTCGTCGATCGTCACCTATGAGCTCCTCGGGTATGGCGGCCACCGGGCGGCCTCATCGACACAGTCGAGATCCACAGCGGATTCATTAGCCCGTATGGTGGCCCCTGGTGTCCAGCACCACTGGGCGCCGCACGCAAACTCAGCCCTGCACGGCCGTTCGTGCCGTGTCGGACTCCCGCCACAGGACTGCGAGTTCGGTGCGCGATCGGACACCGAGCTTGGTCAGCACGTGCGTGACGTGCTTCTTGACCGTCCACTCGCCGACGTCCAGGTGGCGGGCGATGGCGCGGTTCGACCAGCCGTCCGCAACCAGCCGGGCGACCTGGTGCTGGCGGATCGTGAGCGGGCCCGCATCCAGGTTGGACGTCTGCCGCAGACGGGAACGCAGCATGAACGTCAGATGGGGACGCAGCTCGTTCATGACGGCACGATCACGGTCGTCGAACTCCCGATCGCCCACCGCGAGGACACCGAGGAAGCCGTGCACGGGCAGTTCGGTGTCGAACCACACCATCACCTTGTCCGTGATCCCGCTGGCCCCCAAGAACGTGGAGGCGTACTCGTCCTGGGCCGGGGCCAGAGCGGCATCGAGCACCTCGGGCAGGCACGCCATGCCATGCAGCCTCAGCAGGCCTCGAGCGTGATCGGCGGCGAAGACGTCGTCGGGGGCATACCGCTCCAGGTAGCGGTCCATCAACACCCCGGGCACGCCGACCACGACCGGGTCGCGCAGCGCCAGCTGAGCCGCAGGGTGGCGTCCGAGGAAGAAGGTGAGCCGGTCGTAACCGAGATGCTCGTGGATGGATCGAAGGACGACCGCGCGGAAGTCCTCGCTGTCATCGGCCTCGGCGCAGGTGCGGAGCACATCGAGCACCGAGCGGAGCTCGCGCGTGCGGAGCATGGGATCCACCTCGACCCGTCGACGACGACCGATCTTATCCCGCCGCAGGGCGCCGACGCGGGTGCAGCGCGTTCCACCTTCGTCCCATTTGCTGCTGGTCAGCGCCCAGTGGAAGCTGGCGCGGTCAACTCTGGATCGCCGGCCCGACGCGATCTGGGCACAACGCCGACGAGAACGCGCGAGGAGACCGACAATGACGTTGAGCGACGACCAGCGCATCAAGCTGCAGCGAGAGACGATCACCCAGCACATGGCCGGGGAGAACGAGCACGACTGGGCCAAGGTCTACGACACCTTCATCCAGGACGAGCGCGCCTACTACGACGTGATGCCCTTCGCCACGCGCTACGAGGGCTTCTCGGGTGTCCAGGACTTCTACGCCGCGTTCGAAGCGGCGTTCCCCGACTTCGCGCTCGTCAACACCCACGAGTACGACGTCCCGGGCTGCTCGATCCGTGAGGTGACGGTCACGGCGACGCACCAGGGCGAGTTCGCGGGAATCGCCGCGACGGGCAACCCGGTCACCTTCGAGCTCGCCGCGTTCTACATCTTCGGCGACTCGGACGACGAGGCGGGCAAGCTCATGGTGGAGCGCGTCTACTTCGACACCGAGACCCTGCTGCGGCAGCTGCGCGGGGAGGCCGGACCCACCGGTGTCGGACTCGCCGAGAAGGCCGCGGCGAAGTGACCGCCGTCGGCGCACGACCCGCGTCCGCTCGGCGGGAGACACACCGGATCCTGAGCCACGACGGCACCGGCCTCCACGTCCTTGATGTCGGACCCCAGGACGCGCCTGCCCTCGTGCTGCTGCACGGGCTCGGACTCAACGGCCTGGTCTGGCACGACCAGGTGGCGGCCCTCGCCGCCGACCACCGCGTTATCGCTGTGGACCTGCGGGGACACGGCGGCTCGGACAAGCCGCTCGATGCCGGCTACAGCAACGCGCAGGTCTGGGCCGATGACCTGGACGCCGTCCTGCGGACCTTGACCCCGGGTTCACCCGTGCTGGTCGCATGGTCCTACGCCGGGATGGTCGCCGCCGACTACCTGCAGCGGCACGGCGCCGACGACGTCGCGGGGGTCTGCCTCGTCGCACCGCTGCGCAAGATCGGCACGCCGGACGCGGTGCATCTGCTGGGCGAGCAGTTCCTGGCGCTGGTCCCCGGGCTGCTCTCCGAGGACCGGGCGGCGGGTCTCGAGGCGGCGCGTCAGTTCCTCGGTCTGGTACGCGCCGGTGCGTGGCCGGAGAGCGACTACTACCAGCTCCTCGGCGCCGCGCTGTCGGTACCGCCTGCGGTGATCGGAGCGATGCTCTCGCGGGAGCAGGACAACGACGCCGTGTGGGAGAGCGCCGCGCTGCCGGTCATGATCGCCTACGGGACCGACGACGCCGTCATCCGACCCAGCTCCTCCGAGGACCTCG
>Ga0207641_10005641_pt1 | contig 10665 bp, 7 predicted proteins | sample KBSSwiS62_FD_184306 | JGI IMG/M metagenome (GOLD analysis project Ga0207641, IMG submission 184306) | Switchgrass rhizosphere microbial communities from Kellogg Biological Station, Michigan, USA - KBS Switchgrass S6-2 (SPAdes) (version 2) | ecosystem: Host-associated > Plants > Roots >... | reverse complement strand
GGGCTTCGTGCAGATAGATTGCCTTTTCGTGAAGGGCCGTGAGGGCGGTGGGAAACGAGACATCCGCGATCACTTTATGATCGCCGGTGATATCGATCACCACGAAGTTATCGCTGCTGACGGCCCGCAGGCTAACGGCGTCTGCCGGATAAGTGTCCGACGTCCAGTGCCACGCGCCAGCCGAGTGGTGCAGGAAGCCGGTCTCTTCCAGAAATCTGCAAAGCTCGCCGGTGTCGTGCGGGCCGAACTTCTCGTCATCGCGGATCGGCAGTTCGAAGGCGGCGCAGCGCAGGTGGTTCAACGCAATTTCCAGATTGTCCGGATTGATATGGGCATGTTCCGGCGAGCGCGTAAAGAAGTAGTCCGGATGCTCCACGATGTATTGATCGAGCGGCGCGCTGGAGGCCACCAGTACAGCCAACGATGTGGTCTGGCGGCGGCCCGCACGGCCGGCGCGCTGGAGAGTCGATGCGATGGTACCGGGATAACCCGCCATCACAACTGCATCGAGCGACCCGATATCGATGCCGAGTTCCAGGGCATTCGTCGCCACCACGGCGCGGATGTCGCCATCGCGCAGCCGGCGCTCGATCTCACGGCGCTCTTTCGGCAGATAGCCGCCGCGATATCCGCGAACCAACTCCGGCGCCATCTGGCGTCGTTCGCAGGCTTCCTTCAAATAGGTGATGAGGATCTCGGTCGCCAGGCGATTATTGGCGAAGACGAGCGTCTGCTGCTCACGGTCTATGAATTCCAGGGCAATGCGCCGGGTCTCGTGCAGATAGCTGCGCCGAATTCCCAATTCGCGATTGACCACTGGCGGATTGTAGAAGACGAAATACTTTTCCCCGCTAGGCGCGCCGTTGCGATCTACGATTTCGAACTCTTTGTCCGTCAGCGCCTGGGCCAACTCCCGTGGATTGGCGATGGTGGCCGAGCAGCAGATGAACTGGGGCGAAGACCCATAAAATTCGCAGACGCGCTTCAGACGCCGGATGAGGTTCGCCAAATGGCTGCCGTAGACTCCGCGGTAATAGTGAAGTTCATCGATGACAAAGTAGCGCAGATTCTCGAAACATTTTGCCCACTTTGTGTGGTGCGGAAGAATCCCGCTGTGCAGCATGTCGGGATTGGTAAGCACCACGTTGGCCCGCTCGCGGATTGCCTTGCGGGCATCCTGCGGCGTGTCGCCGTCGTAGGTGAAGGCGCGGATATCGGAGCCCATGGCATCCACGGCAGCCTGGAATTCGTGAAGCTGATCTTCGGCCAGGGCCTTGGTGGGGAACAGGTACATGGCGCGCGCGCCCGGTTCGGTGAGCAGACGATTCAGGACCGGCAGGTTGTAGCAAAGCGTCTTGCCGCTGGCGGTCGGCGTGACGATGACGACGTTCCGTGCGGCTTCCACGGCCTGCAGAGCGTCGGCTTGATGTGTGTAGAGTTGGTGGACGCCGCGTCCGATGAGGGCGTTGCGCAACTTCAAATCCACGGTTTCGGGGATGTCGACGGATTGGGCGGCCCGAGCGGGAATGTGCCGGATAGCGCGAATGGGCGAATTGTCCGCCTCCATCCATTCCTGAAAGCGAACCACAGCGGAATCGATGTTGGCGCCGCGGATCAGGGAACGCTGTTCTGAGAACTCCGGGAATCCGAGTGACAGATTCGCTGCAATGTTCGCCTTTTGTTTGCCCACTGTGCAAGAGTACTATCGTTGGAGCCAGGTAGCAAGCTACGGAGTAGGAGGGCGGGGGGTCCTTGCCCGCGCGCGAGCCCCTGCTCGCGCTTCCCGCCGCATGCGGTCCCATCTCGCTCGCAAGCTACGGCTTCTTGCCGCCATGCCAGAATTCGGACTCATCAGCGGCAAACGCTTCCGACACATTGCTGATCCTCGGATCGATTCGAAACAGCAGATTTTCGCGGCTCATTTCGCCGTCAGCGGCGATCTTCCGGCGGGCTTCGACGCTGGCATCGGCAACGCCGTCCGCATACACCGGCGAATTAGCTAAACCGCTATCGAGCGTCGCCAGACTAACGAGCGGACCCAGAAACACATAAGTCCCCGACTCAGCGCCGGATATCACCTGATAGGCAATGTCGGGACGGTTGAGGTTGATTGCGTCCAATGCCTGCCGCCGCAATTTCACCAAGTCGGCGAAATCGGAGTCGGTACCAGGCCGGATGCGGTAGATGAACACTTGGAAATAGCGGGCCTTCGGATACATGCGGATCGCCTGCTCTGGCCGGTAGCTTAAGCCCGGACGATAAAGGGCAATCATAGTCCTGGGAGGCGAAGGCGAATCGTCACCCAGGCTGTTGGCGATGGTCTTGTCGAGGTTCTCGATACTGGCGAAGGAATCGTGCGCTTCCATCAACCAGGTCTCCTGAAACCCGGATAAAGACTTCATGCCAAAGAGCGTGACGGGCGCACGGGTGTCGCTGTAGGGTTTGATAGACCCGTTGCGAATCAGCCGGATCAGCGTGGGAGGCTGCGAGGGTGTCTGGGCCGTCGCGCAGAGGGCGAACAAACCGAACAGCAGGGTTCTGCTCCACATAAGAAGGCTGACGACTGGTGCGCAGATTTCTTGGAAGGGTTCTGATGCCTTCTGGCAAGCGAGTGTGATGCTGCAGTTTCAGTTCGCTGCGGGAACCGCAGCCTGCCCCCCTTTCAGCGGACCAAAGTGAAATTAGCCGACGGTAAAGCGCGAACCATCGATAGTGGATCAGTTGAGATTTTGGGCAGAGAGGGGTCCCATCTGTAAACGCCCTTTCCAAGGTGATCGATAAGGATTCTCCTATTGCCTAGAGGCCACTCAGTGACCCGTTGATCGAAACGGTTTCCCGGTGCTTTCTGCTGACGGCACCCCTCGGGGACAATGGTAAACGAGCACCGTCAATAGCGGCTTATCATTTACCAGGACCAAACGACGATTTTCGACTACCACGTCACTCCGTTAGATTTGATCCGTTCGGTGGCGTGATCGAAAGCGATGAGCCGACTTGTCGGTAGCTATCGAGCTATGGTCGGGGGGCCACATCAATGATATCTCTGACAAACCTCTGGCGGAGTTCCAGCCGAAAGTTACGACCGTGCGGCCTTGTCGGTCAACTGGCCGAGGAGCGCTTCACGAGGGTCGTTAGGAACACTTCTAGCAGCGAATTCACGCAATGCTGCTCGCTGGTTGATCTAACCATCCTCACCAAGATTGTTGGGATAATCGAACTCAATGAGCCGAAGCCTCAAGGAGTACCGCGTCTTTTGCGCCTCGCCCGGAGGTTTGCAGCGAGAAAGGAAGGCGTTCAAAGAGATTATCGAGACCTACAACAAGCAGGATGCCGGTCAGCGCGGTGTGCATTTTGTCCCGGTCGGCTGGGAGGATACGTTGCCCGGTGGCGGAAGGCCCCAGGCAAAAATCAACGAAGAAATTCGGACCTGCGATTATTTTCTGCTGATGTTCTGGAATCGGTGGGGAACTGCTCCGGACGATCCGAAGAATACGAAGTACACGTCTGGAACGGAAGAAGAGTACTACGTAGCGCTGGAGTGTTATGAAAATCCGGTTCACGATTTGAGCGAGATCGTTCTCCTGTTCAAAGGCGTCTCGCGGGCACAAATGGCCGATCCGGGAACCGAACTATCGCAGGTCATCAAGTTTCGAACTAAAGTCGAATCCGAACGGAAATTTCTATACAAGAGCTTTGCTAGCCAGAAAACGTTTGAAGAAACCCTACGGGGACTTCTCTCGAAATGGGTCCGGGATCACGAAAGCGGTGAAGCGGGACGAAAGGTTGCATCGCCCCCACCTGATGCCCCCCTTCCTCCGTCCAAGATCGAATTATTGAAGCCAGATCCGGATGTCCCTGTGAGTGAGGCTGTGACTGAGGCGTGGGCTTTGGCGGAATCGGGAAAATTGACGGAAGCTGAGGCTGCTTTTGCCCGCGCGACGGCGGCAGGGGATGATCTGGAGGCGTTCAGAAGCTACGGGGCATTTCTGCTTCTCAACGGGCGAGCACGCGAAGCGGAGAACATGTTCCGCCACATTCTAAACCTGAATCCTAGCGATCTAAAGTGGAAAGCAATTGCCTACGGCAATCTTGGCCTGGCGCTGGAGATTGGTGGCGACCTTGCGGGAGCGAAGAAAAACCACGAGAAATCATTGCTGTTGAACGAGGGGCTTGGCCGCCGTGACGGAGTCGCTCAGGCGCAAAACAATCTGAGCCTGATCGCTCAACGTGAGGGGGACTTCGAGCTTGCCGAACAGTTGCTCAACTCTGCGCTCGATAATGGGCGGTCAGTTGACAGACCAGACATCGTTGGGCGTGCGCTCAACAATTTAGGCTTGGTTTATCGGACAAAAAGAGAGTTTGAGCCTGCGAGGGAAATGTTCGTTAAGGCGCTGGCAACAGCGGAAAAGATCGGGAGCGAGCAAAGTATTGTGAACGCGTTGGCTAACTGGGCAACCTTGGACGTTGATCAAGGTCGAGACACCGAAGCCGAGGATAAGTTTTCACGCGCGTATGCTTTAAGTCGTAAGATCGGTTTCCGCGAGGGAGCCTCCAAATCGGCAACGGGTCTTGCGGCAATTCTGCTCAATCGTGGAGAATTTGATCGAGCACAGGCGATGTTTGCTGAGTCGCTGCATTTAGCTTTGGAAATGGGCCAGCCTGATCTGGTCGCTGGGGTAAGAACCAATTTAGGCGTACTCGCAGCAAGGCGCGACAACTACGCTGAGGCTGCCCAGCACCTGCAGGAGGCTTTGGCTATTTATCGGCACCTGCGGGAGCCGGTCGGGAGCGCCGCCACGCTTCAATATCTCGGCGAGATTTCGTATTCTGCTGGCGACTTGCAGCAAGCGGCAGAACAATGGAGTGAATCCCGCCAGTTATTCTCGTCAGCCGGACTGGTAGATCGAGCACAGCAAGTCTCTCAGCGGTTGCGGGCCATTGGCCGGTAAAGCCGAATCTAAAAGGGAACATCGTCGTCATTAATGTGGTTCGGCGTTTCGTCGGCGATATGGAGATCGATCAGGATACGCGCCGACTGATTGAGAAATTCGTCGCGGTCCATGAAGATGATGTGCCGGCGTTGTCCCTGATCGAGCTGCTCGACCAGCCAGGTCCGTGCTGCCTTCGTAATCTCCCCGGCAGAAATCAGGAAAAGATGATCGAGCAGAACCTTCCGGTTGGCCTCCGGGTCGAAGATCGGGTGGTCAATTGCCATTCGTGCCTGAGTGAGCAAATTGGACACGTTCTTGGCGCCGCTGGCGTTGTTTGAGTCTACCTTGTCCTTCTTCACCTGGGCGCAGAAATACAACCAGTGGCTAGTCGGAAGCTGATACTTCATCCACAGGTCTTTCCCGAACTCCAACGATTTCTCCTTATGGCCCGTAATGCTGACGCGGCGGAAGCCGAGGCGCTGGAATAGGGGAACAAGCACCTTCTCGATAAACTCGTCCTCGCTGGCCGTGTCGAGGAATTGGGCCAGCTTTTGTCGCTGTTCGATTTCCTGTTGCGAAAGAGGTCGGGTTTGTTGAGAAAATGTTGCGGTACTGACGCCGGTTCCCGTGCTCCGCAGATAGCAGCGTCCCGAATCGTCGAGATGGGCGATCAGCCCCTGACGTTGTACCAGCTTGTTGAAAGCGGCCAGCGCCTGCGGCAGATCGGCAAAATAGTCGGAATTGGTTTCGCCGCGATTGCCGGTCTTCTCGTTGTGCCGCTCAAAATCGTCCGCATCGAACAATTCTGAGATCACGCGACAAAGATCATCGGATGGTAGGTCGGCGGATTGGCATGCGCCGAGGTTAAGTTCAGAGAGACGATCCTGCGTCCATATCGGGCGCGTCGTCCCATCGTGAGCGAAAGGAAGGCCGCAGCGAGAAAAGAACTTGGTGATGAAATAGCTGCTGCGATAGGGAAAGTGTTTGGCGTCGCCGACGACCATCTTGGCCAGTTCTTCGAGTGTGCGATCGGTGAGGTTCAAGGGTTGAAAAGTTCTCTTCCTATAAAAGCGTCACTTCTTCATCGGGACATGCGGAAACAGGCCGTAACGCGGGATGTCGGGGTTTCCTGTGAATTCGAGGGCTTTGGTAATGAACTCAGGTGGTGGCGTCGTGTTGTCCACGATGAGAACCTGCTGTGGGCCGGCGAACTTCGAAAGGTGCTGGTAAAAACGCAGCTTTAGATCAGTGCCAGCAATTCCTTCATCTTCACCCTTGGGCTCTTTGTACGCGAGCAGTGGGGAGTCAAGAACAACGAAGCCCGGATGCGGCATATTGCGCGAACGGCAGTATTCGAACAGTGAAATAATAAACGCAGAGTACGTGATCGCGCACAGCCCAGCGCCTCGGCTTCCGCGTGCCCGTCCTCCGATGACGATGTCGCGGGTTACTTCGTCGAAATAGACATCGGTGGCATTCGGGAAGTGCCATTCATTCAGGACTTGCTCCACCGTCTTAGAGAACTCCCGCAAGACCGACTTGGATATGTACTGATCGACTGTCGAGGGTTCGGCTGGTTCAGCCCTTTCCTTGGGGGGCACGGTGGGTTCATCCAATCTCCGCCGCGCGGCGAGGAGGCGCTTATAGATGACCGCGGCCTGGCGGATGTTGGTCCGCTTCTCGATCAATTCTTCGTAGGACTTTCGCGCAGACCCGAACTCGGGGGAGAGTGCGGCATCGATTTGTTGCTGATACCCGCGCAACTGCCCTTCGAGAGTGTGCCGATCGGTTACGATGCCGGTATTTTCAACTGTGAGCGCGGTTATCGTTTCGTGTAGTTCGGCCTGCAGAATTTTGATCTTGGCAATCTCCGCCGCCGCGGCCTGCGTGACCGCTGCGACATTGCCATCGCAAACCGCTTCGTGGTCCTGTCCTTCAGGAAGTGCGCCGCATAGGGGGCACGGCATCGGATCTCGCAGAACGAAGAACTGGCCAGATTCTTCAATCGCCATGAGGCGTTTCAGGTCATTTGTATATTGCTGATCGAGCAGACGAAACCGGGCTTGAAGTTCGCTGATTTCATCGCGGCGGTCGGTCAAACGCTTGAAACGGTCGTAAACATCTTTTCGCTGCCGCGTCGTCTCACTGATTTGACCTTCCATCGTTCGAACGGATGCCTGCAGCTTTTCAATCTCTTCGTCGATCGCGTCTTCTTCGGCTTCCAGTTGCTCGGGTTTATCAGTAAGTTTTGCGAGTTCGTCTTCATAGGCGTAAACCATCTGCTCAAGGACTTCCGGCCGAACCGCAGGCCGCGGCGGCGCTTGCACGGCTGGAAGGTCCTCGGCAGTTTCGGGCGTAATCGCGGAATCGTCGTTGCCGGTCAGGAGGAGCTTGAAAACTCCATATTCGCGGACGTAATCGTGATATTGGCCGTGGTAGAGCGGAGACAATTCCTGCGTGATCTTCGGATAAGGGATGACACAGAGATGGGCCAGGGCGCGGAACCCGAGCGATTTGGTCTCGCCAGTGGTGCCATTGAAGAGGATGTCTTTGTTGTCGAGGCCGATCTGCTGAAGCAGCCAGTGGGACAGATTGGTGTAATTCTTTGTGGTGTGTATCGCTGATAGCGTTTTTCCGGCTTTCTTCTCCCTTGGGGCTTCCGTGAGAAGGCCATCGAAGCGACGGAAACTGCCGCCATTGGTGCTACGGTGTAGCGTGTAATCTTGTCCAGACGCGACGGTAAGACCAAGCAAAACGTGGTCATATCCCACGCGCTGCGGGATATCCTTGAGCGTTCCTGAACCCAGCATGTAATCAATAGCTGATACCAGAAACGTCTTTCCGGTATCGCTCGAACCCCAAAGAATGTTGAGGCCAGATTCGAATTTGAATTCCGCAGGTTCCTTGCCGGTACCGAGGAAACGAATGAACCGGAGTTGCAGCCCATTGAAACTCATGAGAAAAGTCCAGGCTGCTCGGGCGTCTGAAACTCCCGCGTCCATTGGTCGTAAACACCGGTCAGCATCACGCGGATGTCGTGATCGCTCATTTCGCTGAACCGATCGACAACCCATACCGCCCTGTCTTTAAGATCGTCGAGGTATTCAGCGATCAACGCATCCAAAAATGGACCGGCGTCGTCCTTCGCTTGATAGAGAAATCCGTTTGGGGTTGCGTGGCGGCTGACGAGCCCGCGACTGATCATTAGCAGGAGGCCGCGCTCGATCAACTGGCGGCGCACAAGCAGTTCCCCGGAACGGAGGGGAAGAGCAGGATGGATGCTCGGTGGCCCGTCAACGTCGCCACTGTGGACCATTAGGTAATCGAATTCCAGAATGCGTTGCAAGTCGAGCCGCTCGGGATATGATTCAGCGAGCAAGATCAAAGCGCGCATGCCCGTTTCGATAGGGCTGTTGAATGTCTGAACGGCTTGTGTGGGCTCAGGCATTGTTTTTCACCCACTTGAAGCGATCCTCGTTCGCAAAGATGGTGGCAAAGACCCTGCTTGTCCTGCGTCTGGACGCGGATGCACAGGGCGTTGCAGCTTGGGTTTAGCGTGGTGGCATGGCTGAGCGTCGATCTGACGCGCGCGAGACCATCCGCATAGTCCATCTCATAAGTATCGACAACGCCGTGATAGATTTCCTCCCGGATGGCGTCGAACGCACCCGGATCGACACTGTCGCGCGGAAAGTTTCGCAGCGATTCCGCGTGGTAGAAGATTTCGCGGGAACGGTTGAAATGCTCCTGCATGTCCGGGTACTTCGCGAGTTGGCTCGGGTCGTCCAGTTGTACCTTCAGCTTTTCGGAATAGACATCGAAGAGCTGCCGGACATAACGGCTCTCCTTCTGGTGGATTTCCTGCGGCGGTTGTTCGATGAGCGGTCGCTCCGGAAAGCTTGCGGTCCCGAAGCGGCGCTGATAGTAAATCGTCTTGGCATGACCCTTTATCATCTCGGTCACAGACTTCATCTTAAAGATGCCGAACGGGAAGGCGTTGACGTATTCGAGAAGCTTGCCTTCAAGCGGGATTGCCGTCTTGTCCGAGATTCCGGTCTTGCAATAACCGTCCCAATTCGCGATCAGCGCCTTTTTCAACTCGGCGGGTTTCGTGAGCAGTTTCTTCAGCTTCAGGCCAACACCCTTGGACGCTGCGAAGTAGCAGTTCTTCGGAACCGTGTACTCGCCGAGATGGGAATAATGGATAATCTTGGCCAACTCGACCCAGATGTTGGACGGCTGCAGTTGTAGGGCGTATCGTTTGCATTGGTAGTTGTCCCACGCGCCGTCGAATTTCTTGTCGGTGTTGAAGCCGATCACGTCGAGGCCCATATCGCCTGTGGCGGACCAGCGAATCACTTCCTTATATCCGGGTTCGAGCGATACGGCCCACTCCTCCGTGAATTCTTCCCATTGAGCCGGTTCAAAAATCTCGATCAGCTTGGCGACAGGGAAATTCATTCCCGATCCGACCGGCGTTTGTGTGTCGCCCGGCTTGAGCTTCCTCGAATTGCTGGTTAATTTCGCAGTATTCACGCCGTCTCGCGCGGCCTTAACTGCACGCCGTTATTCAAACAGGATCAGCCAACAATGTTTCGTCAGCAAAATGAGCATACCAAACTGCGGGGTCGCGGTGCGAGGCGCTGACCTTGAGATCCTACGCCGGCCTAAGTACACGACTGGGGGAACCCGTTCAGATGTCAGTAACGGCTCGGTCTAACTTGAATAGCCGCAAGTTCCGCTGCTCGAGAACCCGCTTCGACAGCCAAACGGACCCACTACTGAACCATCCAGCACAGTATGATGATCCCAGCTTCTGGTGTCCGGACGGCAAGCCAATGTCTGCTCAACAGTTTCCGGCATAGTTTTTCAGAAACTGCCCGAGTTCATCAAGGACGAGGCGGAACTGTGAACAATATGGGCAATCCCAACACCCGCGCTTAGCTGCTGCGCGAGCGAACTCAAACGCGGCTTCCGCAGAACGCGGAGGATGCAGAAGGTGTTCAACGCCGAGAAGAGCGGCTTCTTCGACGTACTGGCGCATGTGACCAACGCCTTGCGCCAAGGTGGCGATCGCCACAGTTCACGTCGAAGCAGGAGGCTTCCTCGATTTCGTTTTGGCTCACTACGTAAGCGAGGGCGTCCAGTTCCTGGACGCAGGAAGCGTTGACGCCGTCGTTGTTAAAGCCGAGATATCACATCAAGAATCGCTGACGCGGTCCTGGACCTCGGCCGGCCTGGTGGAGATTGGAAGCTGTTTGCGGGCTTCCCACAATATCTGTATCAGCAGGCTCCCTTGAATTGCCCAGAACAACGATCGATCAAAAGGTGAACACTATCCAACGTCGGACTCCCTAAAACTGCGTCTTGCGCCGTGCCGGATGTGCAGCACTTCAATCTGCTTTTGCCTTTCCAGCACACGGTAGATCGCCCGATCAATGTGAGGTTTGTTGCCGTAAAGCAAGCAAATGCCGGAGCTTGTCATTCTCAGGCGTCACGGGGCACCGGTTCGGTCGCTCTTCCAAACTAAGAATCGCCTCCTTGAGTCCTCGATACATTTCACAGTCGTATCCCAATGCTCGGCGTTTATCTCCCAATACAATTCGGTAATATCAAGTCCCGCGCGGTGATGTTAACGAGATATGCCATGCTCGGCTTCGAATTCTTCGAAAAACTCTTTCGCGGGTCGAAGTTTCCCTTGTTTTGCGTCCACCAAGCCCTGACGGATTCCCTC
>Ga0207641_10005640_pt1 | contig 10665 bp, 8 predicted proteins | sample KBSSwiS62_FD_184306 | JGI IMG/M metagenome (GOLD analysis project Ga0207641, IMG submission 184306) | Switchgrass rhizosphere microbial communities from Kellogg Biological Station, Michigan, USA - KBS Switchgrass S6-2 (SPAdes) (version 2) | ecosystem: Host-associated > Plants > Roots >... | reverse complement strand
TGGGCGGCGCGGCAAGTACATGTGGCTGACGCTGGACGACGGATCGGCATTGGTCGTGCACCTTGGCATGAGCGGACAGATGTTGCTCGGCGAGGTGCCGAACGAAAACCACCTGCGCATCGCGACGCTGCTCGACGACGGCACCGCGCTGAGCTTCGTCGACCAGCGCACGTTCGGGGGCTGGATGCTCGCCGACTTGGTCACGGTGGACGGCACCGACGTTCCGATGCCGGTCGCGCATCTGGCCCGCGACCCGCTGGACCCTGCGTTCAATCGCGACGGCGTCGTTACGGTGTTGCGGCGCAAGCACTCTGAGATCAAGCGGCAACTGCTGGATCAGACCGTCGTTTCGGGCATCGGCAACATCTACGCCGACGAGGCGCTGTGGCGGGCCCGCGTCAACGGCGCCCGGCTGGCGTCATCGTTGTCGCGGGCGAAGCTGGGTGAGCTGCTCGACGCCGCCGCCGACGTGATGTCCGACGCGCTCGGGCAGGGCGGCACGTCGTTCGACTCGCTGTACGTCAACGTCAACGGAGAATCCGGCTATTTCGACCGGTCCTTGGATGCTTACGGACGCGAAGGCGAGCCGTGCCGGCGCTGCGGCGCTGTGATGCGGCGGGAGAAGTTCATGAACCGGTCGTCGTTCTACTGCCCGAAATGCCAACCCCGCCCGCGGACTTAGCGCCGAGCGTGCGCGTTTGCACGCGACACGCCGCGAAAATCCGGCATTCTGCGCACGCTCGCGGCGCTGTCAGCGTGACAAGTCGTCGTCGCGCCCAGCTCTGATGCGTGACCACTGCGCGGTCGGGCGACCGTCGCACAGAAACTGTTCACCCCTGGTGTCGAACCGCTGCGGCCAGCCGTCGGGTGAGTCCTCCCAAAACTCTTGTCGGCCATAGACAGTCAGGTCCATCAGGCCGTATGACGGCGCCATCAGCTCATTGCCGCGGCCAGTGGTCCAGTAAGTCTCGTAGACCTTGTCGTCGTCGCGGAGATAACTGACCAAGATGCCGAAATGCCGGCCGGTGATCAGCCGGTCCACGGAGTCGGGTGGCACCGAGTACCAGGGAAGCGTCCAGCCCATGAAGTCGCGATACCGCGAGCTCTCCTCGTAGGGCCCCTCGCAGAACGTCGCGTAGCTCACGTCCCGTGAGTGCAGGTAAGAGAACTCCGTGAGGTGAGTCGTGGAGAAGGTGCATCCGACGCACTGCTCTGCCGCGGGCTTGCTGGTGTGCCACATGTGGAAGTAAGCGATCAACTGTGACCGACCATCGAAGACGTCGATCAGGGGCACCGGCCCGTCGGCTCCAATGAGCGGAGTCTGCGCATCGACTTTGACCATCGGAAGCCGGCGGCGGGCGGCAGCGATCGCGTCGCCCTCGCGAGTGTGCGCCTTCTCCCGCACCCGAAGCCGGTCCAGTTCGGACTGGAACGCGGCCCGATCGGTAATCGGGGGCCTGGCCCGGTCGGTAGGCAGTTCCGTCATGGCGCAATCCTCCTCGTTTTGCCTCACTAGATCTGACCCATCCCGCGGTGAGAACTCATCACTCGGTGACGCAATGCGAACTGTCGCCACCCCCCGAGCGCGCTCGAAATGTACGCATTTCGCGGCGTGTTGGCGTGCAGACGCGCACGCTCGCCGCAAGGGGTTATCGACGTTGTAGAAATGAGCCATGACCGAACTGTGGGTTGAGCGCACCGGCGTGCGCAGCTACACCGGCCGCAGCACACGCGGCGCCGAGGTGCTCGTCGGCAACGAGGACGTCGACGGCGTCTTCACGCCGGGCGAGCTGATGAAGATCGCGTTGGCGGCCTGCAGCGGAATGGCCAGCGACGCGCCGCTGCGACGCAGGCTCGGCGACGACTACCAGACGACGATCAAGGTGTCCGGACCTGCCGACCGTGAGCAGGAGCGCTATCCGCTGCTCGAAGAACGCATGGAGCTCGACCTGTCCGGGCTGTCAGCCGACGAGGTGGCGCGGGTACTGACGGTCGTCGAGCGGGCGATCGATCAGGTGTGCACGGTCGGCCGCACGCTCAAGTCTGGGACCAAAGTGACGTTTGAGGTCAGTGATGCAGGAGTTAGCTGACGTTCGGTTGACCGCCTGGGTGCACGGCTACGTCCAAGGGGTCGGTTTCCGGTGGTGGACACGCTCGCGGGCGTTGGAACTCGGCCTGGCCGGATATGCCTCGAACAGGCCCGATGGCCGCGTCCAGGTGGTCGCGCAGGGTCCGCGCGAGGCCTGCGAAAAGCTGCTTGAGCTGCTAAAAAGCGGCAACACGCCGGGCCAGGTCGACAAAGTCATCGCGGACTGGTCAGAACCGGGCGACTCGCTTTCGGGGTTCACCGAACGTTAGCCTCCGCGACGGTAGTGTGGCGCGTTGTGCACCTCAAGAGTCTGACGCTGAAGGGCTTCAAGTCCTTTGCCGCACCCACGACTCTGCGTTTCGAGCCCGGCATCACGTGCGTGGTCGGCCCTAACGGTTCGGGCAAGTCGAATGTGGTCGACGCGCTCACCTGGGTGATGGGCGAGCACAGCGCCAAAACCCTGCGCGGCGGCAAGATGGAAGACGTCATCTTCGCGGGCACATCCTCGCGGGCCCCCCTTGGTCGCGCCGAGGTCACGGTGACGATCGACAACTCCGACAATTCGCTGCCGATCGAGTACTCCGAGGTGTCGATCACCAGGCGGATGTTCCGCGACGGCGGAAGCGAATACGAAATCAACGGCAGCAGTTGCCGTTTGATGGATGTGCAGGAGTTGCTCTCCGACTCAGGCATCGGGCGCGAGATGCACGTCATCGTTGGTCAGGGCAAGCTGTCCGAAATACTCGAGTCGCGGCCCGAGGACCGCCGCGCGTTCATCGAGGAAGCCGCGGGCGTGCTCAAGCACCGCAAGCGCAAAGAGAAAGCGGTGCGCAAGCTCGACGCGATGTCGTCGAACCTCGCCCGGCTCACCGACCTGACGACCGAACTGCGTCGTCAGCTCAAGCCGCTGGGTCGCCAAGCCGAGATGGCCCGTCGCGCCCAGACCATCCAGGCCGATCTGCGCGACGCCAGGCTGCGACTGGCCGCCGATGACCTGGTCACCCGCAAGGCCGAGTTCGACAACACCGATCAGGCCGAGACCACCCTGCGCCGCGAGCACGACGAGGCCGCCGCCAGGCTCGAAGCCAAGACCGTTGAACTCAATGCCCATGAGGCGGCGGTCAATACGCTGAGCGAACGCGCCGACGCCGCGCAGCAGACGTGGTTTCGGCTGTCGGCGCTCGCCGAACGCGTCAGCGCGACCGTGCGCATTGCGAGTGAGCGGGCACAGCACCTCGACGCCGAGCCCGAGGCATCCACCGGTCCGGACCCGGAAACCCTTGAGGCGCAAGCAGAAGAGATCGCTGAGCAGGAACGGCAGCTGCTCGCCGAGCTAGAAGAATCCCGCACCCGGCTGGAGTCCGCGCGCGCCGAGTTGACGGAGTGCGAGCGGGCCGCGGCCGAGGCCGAACGCGCCCACCTGGCCGCCGCCCGCGCCGAGGCTGACCGCAGGGAAGGGCTCGCGCGCCTGGCGGGGCAGGTCGACACCATGCGGACCCGCGTCGAGTCGATCGACGAGACCGTGGCCCGGCTCACCGGCGGCATCGACGAAGCGGCGGCCAAGGCTCAGCAGATGCAGGCCGAGTTCGAAACCGTCCAGAGCCGCGTCAGTGCGCTCGACGAAGGCGAGGTCGGCCTCGACGAACACCACGACCGCACCGTGGCTGCGCTGCGGCTTGCCGACGAACGCGTCGCCGAACTGCAGGCCGCCGAGCGCGGCGCCGAACGTCAGGTCGCTTCGCTGCGGGCGCGCATCGAGGCATTGTCGGTCGGGCTCGATCGCAAGGACGGCGCGGCCTGGCTGCAGCGAAACCACGGCGGCGCAGGGCTTTTCGGCTCCATAGCCGACCTTCTGAAGGTGCGGCCCGGCTATGAGGCTGCGGTTGCGGCGGTGCTCGGCGCTGCCGCGGACGCCTTGGCTGCGGAGAACTTCGGCGCGGCCCGGTCGGCCGTCAGGGCGCTGAAGGAATCCGACGGCGGCCGTGCGGCCATCGTGCTGAGCGACTGGCCACACCAATCGGTGCCACACGATCCGTTGCCCTACGGCGCGTCCTGGGCCGTCGATCTCGTCGAGGCGCCGCAGCGGCTGCAGGGCGCGATCACGGCGATGCTGTCCGGGGTCGCGGTGGTTTCGGACCTGTCCGCAGCGCTGGATCTCGTCGCTTCGCGCCCCCAGTTGCGGGCCGTCACCACCGACGGCGACCTTGTCGGTGCCGGCTGGATCAGCGGCGGTTCGGACCGCAAGCCCAGCACACTGGAGATCACTTCGGAGGTCGAGAAGGCCCGCGCCGAGTTGGCCGATGCCGAACGGCAGACCGGCGAGCTGTCCGCCGCGCTGTCGGGTGCCCTCGTCGAACAGGGGGCCCGCCAGGACGCCGCGGAGCAGGCGCTCGCGGCGCTCAACGAATCCGACGCCGCGATCTCGGCGATCTACGAACAACTCGGCAGGCTCGGGCAGGATGCCCGCGCGGCCGACGACGAATGGCAGCGGCTCATCCAGCAGCGCAACGAGCTCGAGGCGGGCCGCAACCGGACTGTCGAGGAACTCGCTCAACTCGAGCAGCGGCTGCACAACGCCCAGCAGGAGCCGACGTTCGAGTCCGAACCCGTCGACCGCCAGGCGTCGATGGCGGCCGCAGAAGAGGCCCGCGCTGTCGAGGTGGAGGCCCGGCTGGCCGTACGCACCGCCGAAGAGCGGGCGAATGCCGTTCGCGGACGGGCGGATTCGCTGCGACGGGCGGCAGCGGCCGAACGCGAGGCGAGGTTGCGGGCCCAGCGCGCGCGGGAGGCACGCGAACATGCGGCAGCGGTCGCGGCCGCGGTGGCGGAGTCAGGACGTCTGGTGGCACTGCGGTTGAGCGCAGCGGTGGGCGTGGCATCGCGTTCCCGCGACGAGGTGGCCGCCGAACGCCAGCACCGCGCAGGCGCACTGACCAGGGCGCGCGAAGAAGTGAACGAGCTGTCGGCCAAGATCACCGCGATCACCGACTCGCTGCACCGCGACGAGGTCGCCAAAGCCCAAGCGGCACTTCGCATCGAGCAGCTCGAGGAACACGTCCTCGAACAGTTCGGGATGGCGACCGCCGACCTGATCGCCGAATACGGTCCCGACGTGGCGCTGCCGCCGTCGGAGCTGGAGATGGCCGAGTACGAGCAAGCGCGTGAACGCGGCGAACAGGTCACGATGCCCGCGCCGCTGCCGTTCGACCGGCCCACCCAGGAACGCCGCGCCAAGAAGGCCGAGCGTGAGCTCAACGAGCTCGGTCGCGTGAATCCGCTTGCGCTGGAAGAGTTTGCGGCGCTCGAGGAGCGTTACAACTTCCTGTCAACACAGCTCGAGGACGTCAAGGCGGCCCGCAAAGACCTGCTCGACGTCATCGCCGACGTCGACGAGCGCATCCTGCAGGTGTTCACTGAGGCCTTCGCCGACGTGGAACGTGAATTCCGCGACGTGTTCTCGTCGCTGTTCCCCGGCGGCGAGGGACGGCTGGTGCTCACCGATCCCGACGACATGCTGACCACCGGCATCGAGGTCGAGGCCCGTCCGCCCGGAAAGAAGATCAAGCGGCTGTCGCTGCTCTCCGGTGGCGAGAAGTCGTTGACCGCAGTCGCGATGCTGGTGGCCATCTTCCGCGCGCGGCCGTCTCCCTTCTATGTGATGGACGAGGTGGAGGCGGCGCTCGACGACGTGAACCTGCGCCGACTGCTGGGGCTGTTCGAAATGCTGCGATCGCAGTCGCAGCTGATCGTGATCACGCACCAGAAGCCGACGATGGAGGTCGCCGACGCGCTGTACGGCGTCACGATGCGCGATGACGGCATCACGCAGGTGATCTCGCAGCGCATGCGCGGCCAGGAATTGGTCGGCGCCGCCGCCAACTAGCCGAGTTCGGTGACGCCGCGACGCCGCAACGCCACCAGGTTGGCCGCACCGCAGCCGTGCAGGCACACCCGCAGCTCGCCAATGAAGCGCTGCAGCCAATCCACAACGGCGGCAGTCGATTCGATCGCAGGTGCCAGCAGTGGGCGCGCTACCGCCACGGCGTCGGCACCCATCGCCAATGCCTTGGCCGCGTCCATGCCGGTGCGGATGCCGCCCGAGGCGATGATCGGCACATCGGGCAGTGTGTGCTGCACTTCCAGCAGCGCCTCCGCTGTCGGGATGCCCCACTCGGCCAGCGCCGGGTAGCGGATCTCACCGAACCGCACGAACTGCTCGACCCGCGCCCATGAAGTGCCACCCGCGCCTGCCACGTCGACGGCGGCGATCGGACAGTCGACCAACTCCGCTGCCGCGGCCGCGCCGATGCCGTGGCCGACTTCCTTCAGGATCACCGGATAGCCGATCGATCTCGCGATATCTCGCAGGCGGGCAATCGAGCCGGAGAAGTCGGTGTCGCCCTCGTGCTGCATCGCTTCCTGCAGCGGATTGGTATGCACCGCAAGGGCATTGGCGCCGACGGCGTCGAGTAGCTTGATCAGGTCGCCGACCACGACGTCGTTGAGTTGGGCCAGTCCGATGTTGCCGATCAGCAGCGCGTCGGGTGCCACATCGCGAACAGTGAACGACGTCGACGCAACGCCGTTGTCGAGCATGATGCGCTGTGAGCCGAGCATCATGCCGATGCCGAGCTGCTGAGCGGCCGCCCCCAGATTGCGGTTGATCGTGCCCGACAGCTCGGCGCCGCCGGTCATCGCGCCGATCAACACGGGTGCCCGTAACCTCGCGCCGAGAAAATTTGTGCTCAGGTCGACGCTGCCCAGATCTGTCTGGGTCAGCGCGTTGTACGGCAACCGGTAGCGCTCCAGCCCGGTGGTGACGGTCTGATAATCGACCGCGTCCGACAGGCACACGTCAATGTGGCGCTGTTTACGCGTTTCCATGCCCCCGGGGTCGAGAGTCACCGCCTAACCCCCCTGAGACAATGGCGTCGTGTCGGATGCTCTGTGGATCGCAATTGCGGTCGTTGCCGTTCTGGTCGTGGTTGCGCTGGTCGTCGGGCTGGTGCGCTACCGGCGTCGACGGATCAACCTGTCTTCTCCAGACACTGCCACTCCGATCGACCGCTCCGGCGGATATACCGCGTCTTCGGGCATCACTTTCACCAAGTCAGCGCCTGCGGAGCCGGTCGAACGCATAGACACCAGCGGCCTGCCCGCCGTTGGCGATGATGCCACCGTTCCACGGGACGCGCCGAAACGTCCCATCGCCGACATTCAGCTGCCCGAGGCTCCCGAGGCACCGGTGGCTCCGCCCACTCCCGAGCCCGAGCCCGCTGCAGCCGCCGAGCATGCGGCGCCGGCCATCGAAGCGATCGAACCAGCAGAAGGCCGGCTCGATCGACTGCGGGGCCGACTGGCCAAGTCGCAGAACACGCTGGGCCGCGGCATGCTCGGCTTGCTCGGCGGCGGCGACCTCGACGAGGAGTCCTGGGAAGCCGTCGAGGACACCCTGTTGATCGCCGACCTCGGTCCCGTCGTCACCGAGTCGGTGGTCACCGCGCTCCGGTCGCGGATGGCCAGCAGTCGCGTGCGCACCGAGGCCGATGCCCGGGCCGTCCTCCGCGAGGTGCTCATCGAGGAGCTGCGGCCCGACCTCGACCGTTCGATCAAAGCGCTGCCGCATGACGCCAAGCCGTCCGTGTTGCTGGTTGTCGGCGTCAACGGCACCGGCAAGACGACGACGGTCGGCAAGCTGGCCCGCGTGCTGGTCGCAGACGGCCGACGCGTGGTGCTCGGCGCCGCCGACACCTTCCGCGCCGCCGCGGCCGACCAGCTGCAGACCTGGGCATCCCGGGTGGGTGCGGAGGTGGTCCGGGGCGCCGAGGGGGCCGATCCGGCGTCGGTCGCGTTCGATGCCGTCGACAAGGGCATCGAATGCGGCGCCGACGTCGTCGTCATCGACACCGCCGGCCGGCTGCACACCAAGACGGGCCTGATGGATGAGCTCGGCAAGGTCAAAAGGGTGGTGAGTAAGCGCGCCGAGGTCGACGAAGTGCTGCTGGTGCTCGACGCCACGATCGGGCAAAACGGCTTGCCCCAGGCGCGCGTGTTTGCCGAAGTCGTCGACATCACCGGGGTGGCGCTGACCAAACTCGACGGCACGGCAAAGGGTGGGATCGTCTTTCGCGTGCAGCAGGAGTTGGGTGTTCCGGTCAAGCTCGTCGGTCTGGGTGAAGGCCCCGACGATCTCGCCCCGTTCGAGCCCGCGGCGTTCGTCGATGCGCTGCTCGGGTAACAAACCATCGTCAAGAAACGCGTGATGTAACACCGTCGAAACGTCGTCGGCGTATCCGTTCACACGAGCGAAACACCGCAGCGTCTTAGACGAAACAACCACTCAGCATTGTCTTGCAACAGGTCAACGGACGTAAAAAGCTGCGGCCGTGGCATGTTGAAGGAGGAAACTGCGAGTGGATGGCTTTCCAATAATGGGCATCCCCGACACCGGGGATACGGCATGGATGCTGGCAAGCTCAGCGCTTGTCTTGCTGATGACGCCAGGCCTGGCGTTCTTCTATGGCGGCATGGTTCGCGCCAAGGGCGTGCTCAACATGCTCATGATGAGCATCAGCGCCATGGGTGTCGTGACGGTGTTGTGGGTGCTGTACGGCTACTCGCTGTCCTTCGGCAACGACAAGTTCGACTTCGTCGGCGACCCGACGCAGTACTGGGGACTGAAGGGACTGATCGCCGGTAACGCGAAAGCCGCAGTTGCTGCGGACCCGAGTACTGGTACTGCGGCGGCCGATGCGGTGAACATCCCGCTGGCCGGCACGATCCCGCAGCTTGTGTTCGTGATGTTCCAGCTGATGTTCGCGATCATCACGGTGGCCCTGGTGTCCGGTGCGGTCGCCGACCGGCTGAAGTTCGGCTCCTGGCTGGTCTTCGCGGGCCTGTGGGCGACGTTCGTGTACTTCCCGGTCGCCCACTGGGTGTTCGCGTTCGACGGCTTCACCGGTGAGACCGGCGGCTGGATCGCCAACAAGCTCAAGGCAATCGACTTCGCGGGTGGTACCGCGGTCCATATCAACTCGGGTGCCGCCGGCCTGGCATTGGCCCTCGTTCTCGGCAAGCGCAAGGGCTGGCCGGGAACGCCGATGCGGCCGCACAACCTGCCGTTCGTGATGCTCGGAGCCGGCCTGCTGTGGTTCGGTTGGTACGGCTTCAACGCCGGTTCGGCGCTCAGCTCCGGTGGTATCGCCGCGTCGACGTTCGTGACCACCACCGTGGCCACCGGTACCGCGATGCTCGCCTGGCTGCTCGTCGAGAGAATCCGTGATGGAAAGGCGACCTCGCTGGGTGCCGCTTCGGGCATCGTGGCCGGCCTGGTCGCGATCACGCCGTCCTGTTCGTCGGTCAACGTCCTCGGTGCGCTGATCGTCGGTTTCCTCGGCGGCGCGATCTGCGCGCTGGCCACGGGGTTGAAGTTCAAGTTCGGGTACGACGACGCCCTCGACGTGGTCGGGGTGCACATGGTCGGCGGTCTGACCGGCACGTTGCTGATCGGTTTCCTGGCGACTCCCGAGGCACCCGCTGCCGTGAAGGGATTGTTCTACGGCGGTGGAGTTGATCAACTGTGGCGCCAGGCAATCGGTGCGTTCGCGGTTCTCGCGTACTCATTCATCGTTACGACTATCTTGGCGTTGATCCTGAAGTACACGATTGGTCTACGTCTCGGTGAAGAAGATGAGTTGGGCGGCATTGACGAGGCCGAACACGCCGAGACTGGTTACGATTTCGTGCCAGTCGGGGGTAGCTCGGTGTTCGCCCGGTCCGGCGCGGAGGAATGAGGAAGATGAAACTGATCACTGCGATCGTCAAGCCGTTCACGCTCGAAGACGTCAAGACCGGTCTCGAACAGACGGGTATTCTCGGAATGACCGTCAGCGAGGTTCAGGGCTACGGCCGCCAGAAGGGTCACACCGAGGTGTACCGCGGCGCTGAGTACTCGGTCGACTTCGTGCCGAAGGTGCGGGTCGAAGTCGTGGTCGATGATTCCGCCGTCGACAAGGTGGTCGATGTCATCGTCCAGGCCGCTCGCACCGGCAAGATCGGCGACGGCAAGGTGTGGGTCAGCCCCGTCGACACCGTGGTCCGGGTACGCACCGGAGAGCGGGGGACCGACGCTCTTTGAGCCGCATCTGAAATGAGACGTCGTCTCCCGGCGCGCACCGTGAGCGTTAATTAGGTAAAGGCCGGGTGAGGACTCGAAATGACAGAGCAGACACCAGATTCCGCCGCCGGCGCCTCCCGATGGGAGGCTCCGGCGGCGGGTTCGTCCCGCCCCGCAACCGATTTGGTGGCCGCTTGCGAAAAGCTGCTCGCGGGCGGTGCACGCCAACTCGATTCGGCTGCGCTGCGCGATGCCCTGCTCGACTTGCATGATTTCTGGCTCACCACCAAGGCCACCGAGATCGGCGTCACCGCCACCAGTGGATTCGCCATCGTCGCCACCGGCGGCCTGGGCCGGGGCGAGTTGCTGCCGTACTCGGACCTCGACCTGACGCTGCTGCACGACAACATGCCCCGCGACGTCGTCGCCCAGGTCGCCGAGTTGCTGTGGTATCCGTTCT
>Ga0207641_10005639_pt1 | contig 10666 bp, 13 predicted proteins | sample KBSSwiS62_FD_184306 | JGI IMG/M metagenome (GOLD analysis project Ga0207641, IMG submission 184306) | Switchgrass rhizosphere microbial communities from Kellogg Biological Station, Michigan, USA - KBS Switchgrass S6-2 (SPAdes) (version 2) | ecosystem: Host-associated > Plants > Roots >... | reverse complement strand
AGGATCCGGGCATATTCCGCTACCGCAGCTTCGGTAACCTTGCCACGATCGGCCGCAAATGCGCTGTGGTGGATCTGGGCTGGGCGCACCTGTCAGGCCTGTTTGCCTGGGTGCTGTGGAGCGCTGCACACGTCTATTTCCTGATCGGGTTCCGCAACCGTCTGATCGTCTGTGCCAATTGGGCGTGGAATTACATCACCTTCGACCGCGGCGCGCGCCTGATCACCGGCATCGATCGCGGCGCCTGATCGGGGCGGCGACCACGGGGGCCACGAACCGCCGTGCCCGAAGCCGTTTCGGCGCCGGTTCAGAGTTTATTCGGACTGGAAACGCGTTGCAACTTCGGGCAGCGCTGGGGTAAAGGCGTCGCCGGAGACAGAAACTTGGTCGAAAACCGTAGCGTCAAGGAGTTACTCCCCGACGGGCCGCTCGTGCTCGTCGTGGAAGATGAATTCCTCGTGCGCCTTACGGCAGTGGACGCGATCGAGGATGCCGGCTTCACCGTACTGGAAGCCGAAGATGCGGATCGGGCGCTCGAGCTGCTCCAGCATCGGACCGACATCGGCGTGCTCTTCACCGACATAAAGATGCCGGGCAGGGTCGACGGCCTGGAACTCGCCCGCGTGGTTCGGGAACGGTGGCCGGCGATCAAGATCATACTAACCTCCGGTCACCTCTACCGCGAAGATGTCGACATGCCCCTTTCGGTCCCTTTTCTCCAGAAGCCCTACAGAGCCCGGGAGCTTATCGCCGGGCTTGTGGAGGTTATCCGCTGATCGCACCGACCACCGCAGATCCCAGCGCCATCTGCTGGCTATGCGAGCGCCCCCTGGGCCGGCGGATCGAGTGGCATCACCCGCGACCGAAGAGCAGGGGTGGCAAGACCGTCGTGCCAGTTCATCCGATCTGTCACCGCACGATCCACGCCAACCTCAGCAATGCCGAGCTCGCCCGTCTGTCCGAGGAGGCGGCCCCGCTTGCTACTCATCCCGCGATCGCACGCTTCCTGTCCTGGGTGACCGGCAAGCCGCCGGACTTCCATGCCCCGACAAGCAAGGCGAAACGCTGAATGCTTGGATGAGTGCCCAGGCTCGCGCCGCGCCGTTCAGCCGAGCGGCGTCAGCTTGAGCAGCCGGCCGTCGGGCCCGTCTTCGAGCAGATAGACGGCGCCGTCGACGCCCTGATCGACCGCACGGATGCGCTTGCCCATGTCGTAACGCGCTTCTTCGTGCGCCTCATCGGCACCGAGCGAGACGAGGATGAGCATCTTGCCGGACAGAGCCCCGATCATCGCCTTGCCGCGCCACTTGGGGAACATCGACCCCGAATAGATCAGCAGGCTCGATGGAGAAATCGAGGGGTTCCAGCTGAGCTTGGGCGCCTCCAGATCTGGCCGGCTGGGATGGTCTGGTATCGGCCTTCCGTCGTAATTGTCGCCGTTGGAGACGAGCGGCCAGCCATAGTTGCGGCCGGGCAGGATCAGGTTCAGCTCATCGCCGCCGCGCGGCCCCATCTCCGTCTCCCAGAGCCGGCCGCCGGCATCAAGGCCAAGGCCCAGCGGATTGCGGTGGCCGTAGCTCCACATTTCGCGAGGAAAGCCCTCTCTTGTCAGCGGTCCATCCGCCGCGGGCTCGCCATCCATCGTCAGCCGTACAATCTTGCCGAGCACGCCATCGCGCGCCTGGGCCGGCGTGAATTTCTGGCGCTCGCCAAGCGAGAAGAACAGATAGCCGTTCGCCGAAAAGGCGATCCTGCCGGCATATTGCCCGCCGGTAATGCGTGGATAGGCCCTGTAGAGGATCTTGACCCCGTCGAGACGCGGCGCGGCGGCATCATCATCCAGCCGGCCTCTCGCGAGGACGATCGCATTGGGCGTCCCTGGCTCGGAATAGCTGAAATAGATGAGCCGATTGCTGCCGAAATCGGGGTGAGGCACTACCTCGCCGAGCGCCCCCTGCCCGCTCGAATCGACCGCGGGTACGCCGCGGACCTCGGCCCTTCGCTTCGCATCGGCCGACAGCAGGAGCATGCGTCCGCCCTTTTCGGTAACCAGCATCTCGCCACTGGGGAGAAAAGCCAGCGCCCAGGGGTGGTCGAAGCTGGCGAGCGCCGTTGCGCGGAAAGGCTTTTCGCCGGAGGCGCGCTCGCCGATGATGGAGGGCTGAGCCGTGTATGTCGCGCCCGCCAGAGCCAGCGAGGCCAGCGCGCATAAAGCCTTGTGAGGGCGCATCATGTCTCTCCGGCGCACAGGATAGGGAGAGCCTGAAACGAGCGGACGGCCCCATCGCTCCCCCGGGCGCGCCCCGCCTAGGCCATTAACGATGGACCTCGCCCGGCCGAAGTTTTCGTGCCGCTTTCCGATCGTCGGGCGGAATCCGGTCGATGGTCGCGGCATATTCGGCGAACAACACGATCACCCAGATCTCCACGCCCCTCCACTCGCCACTGCCAAGGCTCGACACCACATCGAGCAGAAGAAGCCCGAGCGCGAGCATGCGGAACCAGCGCATGCTGAACGCCGGCATGTCGGCGCGGAGCGAGGCTGTGTAGATCATGAAAAGGCTGAAGAGCCCCGCGATGATCTGCGTCGCCAGCGTGGTTGCGATCCGCAGCTGATCAAGCGCCGTTATGAACCACAGCAGGCGCGAAACCGCATATTGGCTCTGCCGCGTGACCTGGCAGATCTTGATGATCGGCGGGACGAAGAGCGTCCTGCCCAGCCACAGATCGATTTCGGTGATGCTCATCCGCTGCATATAGCAAGCGCACGCCGCCGCGCCATCGGGCTTTGCACTAGCGCGGCGCGTCTCCCCGGTTTTGCTGTCGCGCGGCGGCCAAGGCCGCTATCATCGCTTTCCTACAGGGAGCGAGCCATGACCATCGCCGTCGTCCTATTCGCCGCTATCGCCTTGCTCGCGGTGATCTTCGTCTTCACCGCGGTGACAGTGGTCCGGCAAGGCTATGCCTACACCATCGAACGCTTCGGACGCTTCACCAAGACGGCTCCGCCCGGCTTTACGCTGATCGTGCCGTTCATCGATCGCGTCGGCCGCCGCATCAACATGATGGAGCAGGTGCTGGACATCCCGGGGCAGGAGATCATCACCAAGGACAATGCGATGGTGGCGGTCGACGGCGTCGTGTTCTTCCAGGTGCTCGACCCTGTGAAAGCCGCCTATGAAGTGTCGGACATGTACCGGGCACTGCTCCAGCTCACCACGACCAATCTGCGCACCGTGATGGGATCGATGGACCTGGACGAGACATTGTCGAAGCGCGACGAGATCAACGCCCGCCTGCTCAGCGTCGTCGATCATGCGACCGTCGCATGGGGCATCAAGCTGACCCGGGTTGAACTGAAGGACATTCGGCCGCCGGCCGACATCGTCAACGCCATGGGCCGGCAGATGAAGGCCGAGCGCGAGAAGCGCGCGCTGATCCTCGAGTCCGAAGGGCAGCGCGCTGCGGAGATCCTCAGGGCGGAGGGCCAGAAGCAGGCGCAGATCCTGCAGGCGGAAGGGCGCCGGGAGAGCGCCTTCCGCGACGCCGAAGCCCGCGAGCGCGCGGCGGAGGCCGAAGCCAACGCCACCCGCGTCGTTTCCGAGGCAATCGAGAATGGCGAGGCGATGGCGATCAACTATTTCGTGGCCCAGAAATATGTCGAAGCGGTGAGCCGTTTCGCCACGTCGCCAAATGCCAAGACGATCCTGTTCCCGGTGGAAGCAACCCAGCTGATCGGCACGATCGGTGGCATCGGCGCGCTCGTCAAGGCGGCGCTCGGTGAGGGCGAAGGCGGCACTGTGCCGGATTCGGCGCCGCCGCGTCCCCGGCGGCAACCGAATGCCAGCCCTAGCGTGCCGCCATCCAACCCCGGTGGCTCGGCATGACCGACCTCATCGGCACCATCGAGCCGCGCTGGACCTGGTGGATCGCCGCGGTGTTGCTCGCCGCGGCAGAGATTTTCGTGCCGGGCGTCTTCCTGATCTGGCTGGCAGTTGCCGCGATGGTGACAGGTTTGTGCGTGCTGCTGTTCGACCCGCCGCTGGCCGCCAGTCTCGGCATCTTCGCCTTGTCGGCAATTGCATCGATTTATGCCGGCGGCATGCTGTACCGGCGTGCCGCACGTCCGGCCGATCCTCTGCTGAACAATCGCGCCGCGCGCATGGTGGGCGCCCGGGTCACGATCTGCGAACCCATTGCCGCGGGCGAGGGGCGTGCGACCGACGGCGACAGCTATTGGCTTGCCCGCGGCCCGGACCTTCCGGCTGGAACGATCGCCGTGGTCGCAGCGGTCGAGGGCAACACGCTGCTGGTCGAGCCGCTCTGACCGCGATCTGCGGGGCCGAGGGTCGTTCCCGGCAAATATTCGCCGGTGCATGGATTGAACGCCGCTTTTTCCCCCGCGCGAATTTCGCCGCCGGCCGAGGTGCTTTGCATCATGTCAGCGCCGCCAAGCCGAGCACCGCATCGCGCAGCAATCGGCCGTCTTCCTCGCGGGCCGGACCAGCATGGCCGCGCGCGGCCGCGATCAGCCTGTCGAGCCAGCTGGGGCCCGACTCGAAGTGGTGATCGAGACAGAGGCTCTCGACGGCCCGACGGACATCCCTGCCGCATTCGTCGAGAATGGCGAGGCGCCGGTTCAGCGCCGCCTCGAGCTGATCGGCTCGCTCGACATTGCCGGATCCCACTGACCGGACCACGCCGCGTCCGACAAGCTCACGATAGAGGCCGCCGCCGGGTGCAAGCTCGGCATAATGCGCCCAGTATAGCTTGAACAGCACGCGACCGGCATCGCGCATTGCATCCGCGCTCCGCGCAGGATGCGCGAGAATCCCGGCCAGCCACGCGCGTCCTATCGCATCGACGGCCTGGCCATAGTCACCGTCACCGATCACGCCGACGGCATCTTCCGCCCTGCCCTGGCGCCACAGGCGAGCGGCCGCAGGACTCAGCGCAGCGGCACGGTGTGCGCGATGCAGCCGCAACTCCGCGGTACCCGCGTCCAGGCGCGGGCGCGTCGATGCAAGCAGCCTTCCCGTCTTCGTCCGCTGACCCTGCTTGCGCTTCCTGCCCGCCTTCGCCATCGTCACCTCCAAACAATTTACTTGTACAATGGAAAACAAGATTTACTGACTAACCGATGGTCCCGCCCCATGAGTTGATGCGTGCCCTGCGCGCCAGATCGGGACTGTCGATGCGCGCCTTCGCGGCACGGCTGGGGAGTCCCCTGAAGACCCGCTATGCCTATTATGAGGAAAAGCGCTTCTCCGGTCCGCTGCCTGTCCATGCCGCGCGGCGGATCGCCGCCGAACTCCAGCCTTTCGGCGTCGATCCATCGGACGTTCTGGCGCTGGCGGACGTGGCGCCCGATCAGCAGGACATGCTCGCGCAGACCACGCCATCCTCCGTGCAGCTCATACGGCTCGATGTCGCCCTCCCTAGTGAAGACGCGTTGACGCGGATGTTCGAGACCATGCTGGAAGGTCACCTGCCGCCTTCCGATCGCGACGGGCTCGCGCAAAATCTCGCTCGGCGTCTCCCAGCCGCACTTCAGCGCGCTTCAGCATCGCCGCCGGTGCCGGTGCGCGATCCCGCGCCGCCAGGACGCGAAGGCGCTGAACCGCGCGCCAGCAATCATCGGCTTCGCCGGCGAGGATCGCACATCTGATATCGCATGCCCGGCAGGCCAGTTCACAGCCGGGAGACATTCGGAAAACGGGCTTTCCCACAGCAGACTCGCTCGATTTGTTCCTTGTTTGTTCTAGCGAGGGAATCCTACATGTCTAGGATTTTTCCTATCTTTCGGACTAAGGTGGGGTCGCCTAACGGCTCATCTCGCCAGTTACCCAACGCCTTCAACGACATCCCCCGATGCGCAACTATGCAGCCGACCGGGCACTCGTTGCCGCATCAAGGATGAGGTCCGCGCCCAGACGTTACAGTGAAACGAAGCGCCAAGCACCTTGCTCAGTTCGATTGTGCGCAAATCTCATCGGGCTGGGGAGCACGAAAGGAGGGAGCGATCAGCCAGGCCGGCGGAAGCGGTCGCGAGAGGGAAGGCGCGGGCTCGTCGAATGCGGCCGGGCGCAACGGCTCGACCAGGCGCAACACCGGACGCGGTGCACGCTCGATGTTGACGTCGCGGAGCAGATCGAATGCCGTTGCCATCATGTTCACCATCGCCGCCTGCGGGTGGAAAGCCCTCGCGCGCCTTCTGCTCCGAATTGCTCGCCGTGAGAATGGCTGTCGTGACGAGGTTACAATTGTTCACAGCGCAGCCGGATCACGAGATACCCAGCTTCGCCCATATACAAATAACTTGACTTTTGTACAATATATTTGTACATGGGCGGTCGCGTCACGGGGGTGCGATGACGAACTTTCCCACATATGAGGCTGATCGGCGGGAAATCGCCGAGGTGGACGCACTGGTCCGCGCGCTGGGCAAGCTCCGGCATTGGTCGGCCAGTGCTGCGGCACGAAAGCACTTCGGGGATGATCTCGGGCGGCGCCTCTATGCAAGCGCAGCCCGCCTGCGGGAAGAAGCGCGTGCTGACAGCCTGCTCGCGGCGCACGCCTTGTTCGAGATCGATGCGCTGCACGATGCTTGGATCAACGCCGAAGGTCATAAACCATGACCATGATCGACGGCGAGGCCGGAGCGCAGCTCAGCATGCTTCTCTCCGATATTGCCGTGGCTGAAGCGAATGCGCGGCTCCATGATGGGTGGGAGAGCGATAGGTTCCTGCACGCCGCCTTGGCCCAAAGCGCCGACGAGCGGGCCTGCCGTTGCAGGGAGGCCGCGCGAGCGCTCATCGAAGCCGCCTTTCCGGGCGTAAGCTGGGCGATGGTCGAACGGGCGTCGCTTCAGTATATACGTGGTGACCAAGGCGGACATCGCGTCCGACAGCGATCGGCGTCGAGCAGAATATTTGGGTGACGACGAGCTTGCCGCTTACGGCCGTGATGGCGATCCCTGCAAGGATGCGTGCAGATCGTCTCAGCCCGGCACCGGAAGCCCCAGATTCCCGCGCAAGGTGCGGGCCTCATACTCTGTACGAAATAAACCGCGCTGCTGGAGTATCGGGACAACCCTGTCGACGAACACCTCCAGGTCGCGGGGCAATATGTTCCCGGCAATCAGAAATCCGTCTGCTGCACCGCTTGTGAACCAATCTTCAAGGACGTCGGCGATGTGTTCGGGCGGCCCGCAAGCGATCACGCTGGTCAGTCCACGCACCATCTTGATCGCAAGCTGTCGGATGGTCAGGCCATCCTTCTCTGCCGCCTTGCGCACCTGATTGAACATTGTTCGCGAGGCGTTGGTCATGGGGATGTCCAGCGGCAGCGGCCCGTCCACCGGGAAAGGTGACAGGTCCATGCCGCCCAGCGACATTTCCAGGTTCGCCACGGCAAACTCGACGTCGATGAGTTCATCAAGCTGCGCAAGCATCGCCCGCGCTTCTTCCTGGCTGTTCCCGATGATCGGAATGAAATTGCATACCTGCTTGATGGCTGCAGGATCGCGGCCCAGAGCCGTCGCCCTTGCCCGCACGTCGTCGATATATTCTTTCGCGGTCTCGGCATCTGGCGATATCGAAAAGACGAGGTCGGCTATCGACGCTGCCAGATCACGTCCCGGCCCGGAAGCGCCAGCCTGCACAATGATGGGACGTCCTTGCTCGGACGGAGGAACCGAAAGGATGCCTTCGGCCTTCCGATATTTCCCTTCATATTTGAAACGGTGAATCTTGTTCATGTCGAACAACACGCCGGATTCCTTGTCGCCCAGGAACATGCCCGGCTCACTGGTTGCCCAATAGCCTTGTACGATATCCGCGACTTCGCGGCCGATCAGATATCGTTCGTCATGCTCAGGAGCAGCATCGAGCCCAAGGTTGCGCGCTTCGTCCTCGAGCCCGGATGTAACGAGGTTCCAACCGGCTCGCCCCCCGCTAATGAGGTCGAGCCCGGCGATGTGACGCGCGATTTGATAGGGCGCATAGTAGGTCGACGACATAGTGGCGATCAAACCGAGATGTTCGGTAACCGCCGACAGCGCCGTCAGCATGGTCAGGGGATCGACCTGGAAGGTGGTGAACGGCGTTCGACACATCATGTTTCGCGGGAAATTCCGCACGCAGAGTTGGTCGGCGCTGAACATGAAGTCGAATTTTCCACGTTCTGATACTTGCGCGACTCGCTTGTAGAAGTTGAAGTCTATGCCCTGGTCGGCCTGGGCCTCTGGATGGCGCCAAGCTCCCCGATGCTGGCCTCCGGTATGAATGATCGTCGCCAGAATCATCTTTTGCCGGATGCGGTGCTCATGGCCTCTTCTTTACTATCTTCGCGCTTCAGGTGTCGTGCCAAAGCGATTGGCTCGGGCTCACCGCCGCCTCTGCTTCGGCATCAAGACCCTCCGGCGTCGCAACGCCGCCAAAGGAGCCGGGCCGTCCGCTCTATACCCTTTATCAGTACAGGCGGCGCACTCAATTCCAGTTGGCCATCTATCCACCGTGCATGACGGGGCGCTGGCGCTCCGATCAGGGCGGGGTCCAAACATAATTCAAAGTTGTGATGGATTATCCCCGCACCCTCATCGACCCAATAGGATCCAGCGTAAGCCATGTAACCCCTTGCGAGTGCCCCCGCACTCGCATCATCCAGATCGCGCATCGTACCCCGTCTGGGCCGAGGCCGGCCCGGCACCATCAGGTTCACGCTGACGATACCGTCAGAATAGACCAGCAGACCCTCGGCGTCCGGCCCCATAGGATAGCGCGTCACGTCGCCGTGCGTCGCGCTGTAGCTAACCAAACGCCACGCGCCGACGACCCCCTCAGCCAGGGCGCCCTTACCAGCAACAGGATCAGTTCCGGCCATGGGTATAGTTGCGATCCAACGGCTCCACTTCCGAACGGCGCAACGCGCGGCTTGTGACCGAGCTATCAGCACCTGACGAATACGTCAATTTCCGGATAAACTGCGGCGAGCTCCGCTGGAACCGTTACGAACAGCCACTCAATATAGCGGCAAAATAAGGCGCCAGGCCAAAACTCATAAACGGACTTCCCATGAGGAGTGTGGCCTAGTTGGGGCCTCCCGCCGAAAGGCGAGAGTGATGGTCACAGCCTCGGCAGCGTGACGCCCTGCTGACCCATATATTTCCCGGCGCGGTCGGCATAGCTGGTTTCGCAGGGCTCATTGCCCTGGAGGAAGAGGAACTGACAGGCGCCTTCATTGGCGTAAATCTTAGCCGGCAGCGGGGTCGTGTTGGAGAATTCGAGCGTGACATGGCCTTCCCAGCCCGGCTCGAGCGGGGTTACGTTCACGATGATCCCGCAACGGGCGTAGGTGGACTTGCCGAGGCAGATGACAAGGACGTCGCGCGGCACGCGGAAATATTCGACGGTGCGGGCGAGTGCAAAGCTGTTCGGCGGGATGATGCAGACTTCGGTCTCGCGATCGACGAAGCTGTTGGACGCGAAATTCTTGGGGTCCACCGTGGCGGAATCGACATTGGTGAAAATCTTGAACTCGGGCGCCACCCGCGCGTCATAGCCGTAGGAGGAAAGGCCGTAGCTGATGCAGCCGTCCCGGCGCTGCGCCTCGACGAACGGCTCGATCATGCCGTGTGACCGGGCCTGTTCGCGTATCCACTTGTCCGACATGATCGCCATTGCGCGCCTTGGTCCTTCCGATCGAGAGCTTATCCTGCGAGGCGGCCGGGCCTGGTGAGCCCGCTTCGGAGGCGGTCTTCGCGAGGCCGTTCCTCGATCTAGCTCAATGGCTCGTCGCGGAGATGTGGTAAAGAGCTAGTCGATGTCGAGATCTGCCGGGCCGAAGGCGTGCGGCAGCAGATCGGAGATCCGATAATGCGCAAATGCGCCGCCGGCCGGTGCCCCACAATAGATGTCGATGTCGCGACCGCCGAGCTGTGCCGCCTCGTTGATGATCTGGCGGCATCGTCCGCAAGGCGTGACCGTTACCGCGCCGCGGAGTGATCCGTCCCCCTCGAGCGCGCCGCCGGTCACGGCGATCGCCACGACGTCGCGCAGCCGACCCTGGCTGCTCGCGGTGGCAAGCGCCACGGTTTCGGCGCAGAGCGAGAGGCCGTAGCTGGCATTCTCGAAATTCGCGCCGACGACGATCTGCCCATCGGCGAGCAGCGCCGCGGCACCGACGGCGAAGCGCGAATAGGGAGCATGGGCGCGCGCCGCGCCTTCGCGGGCTGCGTCGAGCAGGACGCGCGCCGCGACATCGCGCATGTCCGCCGGTTCAGCCACGGATATGGAGGACGCAGATCAGCGTGAACAATCGACGCGCCGTGTCGAAATCAACCTCGATCTTGCCGTCGAGACGGTCTTTCAACAGCGTGGCGGCATCGTTGTGAATGCCGCGCCTGGCCATGTCGATCGTTTCGATCTGCTGCGCGGTGGAACTGCGGATCGCCTGGAAGTAGCTGTCGCAGATCGCGAAGTACTCCTTAATCGGGCGCCGGAAGCTGCCGAGGCCGAGGATAAGCGTCTCGAGCAGTTCGCCGTTCTCGGCGTTGATATCGATCGCCAGGCGGCCTTCCTCGACCCGGAGCTTGACTCGGTAGGGGCCGGCATAGCCTTGCGGATAGGCTTTCCGCGGCTGAAAGAAATTGTCTTCCAGCAAATCG
>Ga0207641_10005633_pt1 | contig 10669 bp, 9 predicted proteins | sample KBSSwiS62_FD_184306 | JGI IMG/M metagenome (GOLD analysis project Ga0207641, IMG submission 184306) | Switchgrass rhizosphere microbial communities from Kellogg Biological Station, Michigan, USA - KBS Switchgrass S6-2 (SPAdes) (version 2) | ecosystem: Host-associated > Plants > Roots >... | reverse complement strand
CATGGAGAAGGTTACTCCGTTCGTCCATGCCATGCTCGGCGGAACTCGCGTTGGCGATGAAACCAGTGGGATGAATGGCTTCAGCCTCGGGTTCGGCGGCGGGTTCGACTACTCCGTCAATGAACGGATCAACGTCCGAGTTCTCCAGTTCGACTGGGCGCCCACGCGCTTCTCACAAGGTGGCATCAGCGACTGGAAAAACAATATCATCCGGTTCGGATTCGGTATCGTCTTGAAGACCGGCGCGTAATTAATCCTGGGCGGAGAAAGCGTCCACATTCTCCGCCTTTTTCTTTCCTTTTGACGTCGCCGTGTTTCGGGTGCATGATTCATCACGGTGCGCCATGAATCCGAAAATTCTGCCGCTTGGTATTATTTTGATCGTTGCGCTAACGGGCCCTCTCCTTGCCCACCATTCCATCTCGTCCGAATTCGATAGCACCAAACCGGTTAGCCTGGCCGGCACGGTGAGCAACGTCGACTGGATGAATCCTCACACGTATGTTTTCGTCGATGTCAGCGATCCTTCCGCGGGGAAGCCTCGAACATGGGCTTGCGAACTCGCAAGTCCCAATGAGCTTGCTCGCCGGGGATTTACCCGAGAATCGATCAAAGTAGGAATGTCCGTTCGAGTCACAGGCACACGGGCGAAAGACGGTAGCTTTAAGATTCACACCGATCTTTTGACCGCCGACAAGTCGGTGCTCTTCAGCAAGTAAGCACCGCCCACCGTCCTCGAGATTTTCAACGAACAAAAGTGTTTGTCATTGTTGGCTCGGAAGTAAGCTTCTCTGACATCGTTCTGCAAGAAAACCCCGATACGGCTAAGAATAGGACGTATATCACAGCTGTTTGAAACACGTTGCTGGCTTGGATTACAGGAGATCGATGCGTTTGAAGCCTTGTAAAATGGGCCTCGTAGCAACTGCATTCTCGCTAACTCCCGTCCGGTAAGGATTTCAGGAGACCACTGCAATTTGACAGCTCAGGCCATTTTTGTATAATGCCCGCGTTCACGTTCCCCCAGAGCGGCATTTGTTCGATAAAGGAGTCTGAGTAATGAGCCAAGAATTGGGAAAGGTCAAATGGTTCAATAATAAAAAGGGTTTCGGTTTTATAGAGAGGGCAACGGGCGGCGATGTGTTCGTTCATTACTCAGCCATCCTGAGTGACGGATACAAGACGCTGAAAGAAGGTGACAGCGTCAAGTTCACGATTACCCAGGGGCCGAAAGGATTTCAGGCAGAAAACGTCGAGAAAGCATAACCAACTTCGAGACCCTGCGATGGCCGATGTCCTCGCAGGGTCTTCTTGTCTTTGGCCGCTTTGGCCGGGTCCTACTGACCGCGTGTTATTATCTGCGCCGATGTTTCGATGAACAACGACACTCCACGTCAAGTTCGGCTGCGGCAGGATCTTCAACGATCTCCGCAACAACATCAGGGAAAGTCATATCTCGTCATCAAAGATCCCGTTGCAAGACGGTACTTTCGATTCACCGAAGCACAAGCCGCAATTGTTGAATCGATTCTGGAACCCGCGGATGCGGAGTCCGTCGCTGCAAAGGTATCCCAGCAGCTCGGTGGAACCATCGGTCCTTCATCGATCCGGGCCTTCTTCGATTCCCTCGAATCCAAGGATTTACTCGATACACCTGCGGCGCGCGAACGGCTCGGCGCGCTTGAGAGTCCCAACAAGCAGAGCAGTGTGCTCTACAAGCAGGTCGCATCGTTCAACCCCGAGCGTATCTTCGACTGGCTGCTGCCGCGCACTCGATGGGCTTTCACGCCTGCGTTTCAGGTTCTGGGCTGTCTTTTAATTGCATCCGGGGTTGCAATCTTCTTCCTGAACTGGGACGAGTTGCGCGCTTCGACCCCGAACCTCCTAAATGTCTGGACCATCCTGATGGTATGGCCGATTGTCTTCAGCGTTTCGGCATATCACGAGTTCTCGCATGGATTAACATGTCGCCATTTTGGCGGGCAGGTCAAAGAAGTCGGATTCATGCTGATCTATTTCTCGCCCGCATTTTACTGTGATGTCAGCGACGCGTGGATGTTTCGCGAGCGCCGGCACCGGATGTTTGTCACGCTGGCGGGCGGATATTCTCAGCTCATGTTATGGGGTCTATGTACGATCATCTGGCGCATCACGGAGCCGGATACGTACATCAATCAAATCCTGGTAGTCGTCGTTCTATTCTCGGGTCTGCAAACATTGTTGAACTTCAACCCGCTTATCAAGCTCGACGGCTATTACATGCTGAGCGATTACCTCGAGATACCGAATCTGCGGGCGAAAGCGTTCAACTCGTTTTGGAATTGGCTGATCCGCAGCCCGAAACGAGAGCCCCTCCACGAGGAACGCGCCCAACTGATTTATGGAGTTTGTGCTGTGATCTTCTCTTCAACGCTTCTAGTTCTTGTGTATACGCGGATTTTTACATGGTCGACTGATCACTGGGCAACTGCGGGATTAGTCGGGTTCGCGGTCTTCTCAACCCTCACACTACGAAGGACGGCAGTGGAATCGATTTCCGGCCTGAAAGCGATCGCTTCTCAGGTAGCGGTTAAGAGATTTCGGAATAGTTTAATTGTAGTGGCGGCATTGCTCATTTCCATCTTTGTTCCGTGGGAACTGAAGATTCGGGCGCCTTTCAAAATCTTGGCGCGGGGCGATTACACCGTCTACGCCCCGACCACGGGCATGCTTGAAGATATTTTTGTACGTCAGGGTGTTCCGGTTCACAAAGGGGACCTCCTGGTCAAAATGCGCGACTACACAAAGGAGTTTGATGCTGAAAGGATCGCGGGCGAACTCGAACAACAGAAGAATGTTCTGGCAAGACTCCGAGCCGGTCCGCTTGCGGAGGAAATCGAGCTGAAAGAAGCCCTGATCAATTCCAAAGAAACCGAACTTGGCAATGTAAAACGGAACCAGCAGGAGCGTGCGCAACTTGAGCAGGGTGTTGCAGAACTCAGGAAGCAACTGGAATACCTCCAATCCAAAGCTGCGGCGCAAAAGGAAGGCTTCGAGAAGGGTGTGTTTGCTCGAATCCAGTGGGAAGAGTGGCAGAACGCTGTCGAGGTTCAGGAGCATAAAATTGCGGAGGCGGTAGCCAGACTTGGAGCGCTTGACGAAGACGCAGACCGGAGGACGGACCTCCTGAAGAAGGAACTCGAGACTCTTGAAAAGGAGCTTGCACTTCTAAAAGCCGGCAATCGTGCTGAGCTTATCCGCGAAGCACAGGCCGAGGTGGACAAATCAACAGCCCTTCTAGCATCGTTGACGGAAGAAATCGGCAAGCTGGAAATTCGAGCGCCGATCGATGGGACCGTTGCCACGCCTCGGCCGGAATACATGAAGGGGCGGAAGCTTTCGGCGGGGGACGAATTGATCCGGCTGGTGGACACGTCGGGACTCGAGGCAGAGTTGCTTGTGCCGGAAAAAGAAATCGAAGATGTCGAACCCGGCGATGTGATCTGGATGAAAGCGCGCGGCCTGCCTCAGCACGATTTTCAAGGACGCGTGGACTTCATAGCGCCCGTTGTGCAGGTGGTCGAAGGTCAACAGACGATCACGGTGCGAAGTGCACTTACAGAAAAAAGCGACCTCCTCAAACCGGACATGACCGGGGTTGCGCAAATCTATGCGGGAAAGCGTCCTATCATCAGCATCGCGACGCGGCGAATGCGTCGATGGGTTAGGACGGAGTTCTTGCCGCTCCTTCCATAAGCATGACCTTGTCGCCCTTGCTCCGAAGACCATCGATGCGAGCTTTCATTGCCGCTGTCTTTGGCATGGGGGTCATTCGTTTCCTATTGACGGTCATCGGACTGCCCGACAGTACCGTCAAGTACTTCAGCATGACAGCCGTGATTACTATCGGCGCGCTCTACTTCGCGGTGACGACGAACACGCATCGGGAGCGGCTCCACGCGGCGTTCTTCTTGATCATCCCCTACATGATTATTGAAGTGGCGGCACTCGCGTATACCTGGGCAACAGGGCACCAGACTATCTTCCATTCAGCTGACTACTCGCTGGGCCTATCAATCGTGCAGCACACGCTGGGACACCTGGCCGGTGGGCTGACCTGGGAACCGTTGTTCATATTCATCTTCATGGAAGTAGTGTGGGCGGTCTACACGCTGATGACACGACTGCTGTCGAAGGCTTAAATGCAATGTCATTCAGGCATTGCCTGGCCCGGCATACTCAACCATTTCCGCTATCGCTTTTTCAATGCGGCGTAATCGCGAATCCAAATTCCGATAGTAGAAGATCCCAAGAAGATGCATTCGCCGATGGGAGCGCGGCATTTTTTCCCATCCTCTCTTAGCGACAGGATTTCGTGCCATCGCCTGACGAATCATCGGCGGCAGTTCGATCTCGGCCTCCATTGTTTCCATCAGGCGTTGCGCGAGGTGGTCGGCTCTGCGGGTGCGTGTTGTTTGCTGTTTGGGTTCGGAGACGAAGCGTGCGATGTCGTTGCGCATCGAAGTCGAGAGAGACTGATAGAACTTCTGGAGCCGTTTCGACTGTCGGAGAACGCGATCGATTTCGGGAACGACGGGGACGACGCGCTTCTCCGTATCCGGCTCCAGGCTGAATTGTGCTTCCATTCCCGGGTAGGCCCTGGCCCCTTTCTGCATCTGCTTATTGACGATCATGAAGTGACGGCCGGTGCCCGTTGGAAAAAGCGATGTTCGGAAACCGAACCCGTTGATGTCGCCTTTTACTCGAAGCTGGCCCCGCACGCCCCAGACCTGGACAGCGTCGAAAGGTATTTCAATGATGATCCAATTGAGAGTGTTCCCTGACCTCCTCAACACAGCCGAAAACGATTTCGGGCTAGTTTTGGTTGGCATCGATTCCCGCGCTAATTCCCGCTCAGCCCTCCGGGCCATGCAGAATTTAAATGATAGGCAGCCGAAGGACCGACCATTTCCACACGGCGGATCTTGCCATTCTCAATGAGGAAAGCTTCAGTCACGAGGATACTGGACGGTCGATTGAAACCGTTGAACGTATAGGGCTGGCCAGTGGAGAGGACACCGGAGTTCACCGTTCCCTGGTCGAAAACGGCATGTGACCATACGATACCGCGCTCCTGATCCACTACGGGATAACGGCGGTCATGGATGTTCTGAACCACGAAGTAATAGCCGAGCTTAAACTGCGAAAGACAATCCATGGCAAAGGCATTGATTGTGCCAGGAGCTTCGTTGGCAGGGCGCGGACGGTTCGTTGTCGGAGCGCCATTTTCGATACGGTGGCAGTCTTCCGTAAAAGGGTACGTGCCGGTACCGTTGATACCTTTTCCATCGTTCTTTTGTAGACCGGTGAAATAGCCGTCTGCAATTGCAATCAGTTCCTGTCGAGACATTCTCTGTGCCGGTGGAATGGACTTAAACCAGAACTGTTCCGGTTGGTAGGGTTTATCCATGTCCGCTATCCCCGCCGGTCCGCCGCCGCCCGGTTTGTAGAGAACGCTTTCGATCTCGGTGATTCGTCCGAGTTCAACCCGCAGGCGGAGACTCAGAAGCATCGGCGCGCCCGCTTCCATCATTGTGCCCATGTAGGCCACCTGTCCGAATTCAGGGTCCGAGAAGATATGCGTGTATTTGCCGCGGCCTTCCACTGTCTTCCAGAAGCCATCGCCTATGGGAATGCCCTGATCGTTCTCCGTGTACTTGACGTCTGCTGAGAGAGGTAACCGCTTGGGGTCCCGGGCGGCCAATGCCGTGAGGTACTGATCGACGACATTTTCCAAACAGGCGCGGTTGCAATTCAACGGGATTGGGCCCGTTGACGCATGAAATTCGGCGGTCAGGATGCCCGCCAACAGAATAGCTGCTGCAAGCGTGGCAACGCTTGAAATGAAGATCGGACGCACGGTGGTTCTCCTTTTCGCGGGATTCTACATTAGGCTGCTTTTTCCGCAGAAGGGAATCACGGGTAGGGGCAGGGCCTACTGCTTATCCCGTAGGTAGGTGGATGACAGTCCCCTAGAAAATTCCCGCGATTAACCCGGGGTCATAGACTTTGCAAGTAAATTCTTGTATTTTTCTGCCGCGTTCTTGCTCTATACGAGTGGAACCGGACTCTTCAGCCCTGGGGAGTCAGCTGAATGTTGGGCCACCTGGTTGAGCGCAGACCTTCGGCTGAGTTTCCGATTAGGAAGCCGCATAAGTTTTTGACGAAACCTTGATGCTTCACCCAGCATCGGGAAGCCTAAGCGGCGTCGGAAAGGCAGCTCAAAGGTCTATCGAACCAGTTGGCTCAGGTGGCTTCGGCGCAGGTTCCGTTTGTGAAAGGAGTTCGGCATGAAGTTGGGTGTGATTTGGATCTAGCTCTCCGTTTGGATTAAGCCTCACCCGAATTCAAGAATTGATTGACTCTGAACCGTCCCCGGAGGAAAAGGATAATGGCTGAAAATAAAGAAATCATCACGATCGACCTGGATATTGAGGAACTTGAATCCAAGATCGCACCAGACGAGAGTGGAGCACTTCCGATTACTCTCGACTAGCTCGATTCGGGGATCTCGCGACCGTTCTGCGAGATCCCCGAATCCTCCTGGAAAGCTACGAACGATTAGATGCGCTGGAACCAGCAAGAGCGAGCCTTCAAAGCGTACCTGGCGATTATCGTCGGTCTTTCCCTGCCTTCCGCATTTTATAGCCTCAGCCGTAGCCGGCCTGGAGGCTTTGGTCTCGAGTGGGCCTCCCTTGCAGTCGTCTCAGTATTTGTAGCAACAATTAACGTTCGCCTTCCCAAGATTTCCTCTGTCATATCCATGGGGGACGTCTTCGTAATCTTGTCACTTTTGTATTTTGGGCCTGGCCCAGCATTAGTGATGTATTGGATGGACATTGCAGTTGCCACGTTCAGCGATACTGTGCGCCAGCACGGCACGAACATTCGCGGAAAGATCGTTTACCATAGGTTCTTTTTTAACCTAAGCTGCTGCGCCCTCTCTGTTTACGCAATGGCGGTCTTCGGAAACGTTCCGGCGTATTTCCTGCAGAAGGATGAGCCTTTGCTTCTCGTCCTTTCATTAATGGCCATGGCTTCCAGCTGGTTTTTAGTAAATACGGTCACGCTATCCTTAGCAATTTCTTTTTGGATGAAAAAGCGATTCTGGTCGGTTTGGCGTGAGGGCCAGAGCTTATACGTAATGAACTTCTTGGGATCTGCGGCTGCGGCAGGACTCATTAAGCTGCTTTATGACCGACTCGGTTCTCTCGGTTCTTCCGTTGTCTTTCTCGTTGTACCGATTGTCGTTGTTCTCTTCCAGCTCTATCGTTATCACATCTCTAAATACGAACAGGCGCAGCAGCACATCACTGACCTTAACAAACTGTATTTGCAGACGGTTGAGACGCTTGCTGCAGCGGTTGATGCCAAGGATCGCTATACGCACGGTCACATCCGTCGCGTGCAAGCCTTCGCCATCGAACTTGCTCACTGTATGGGGATTACTGGGGAATCTGAACTGATGGCGCTTCGTGCAGGGGCTCTACTCCATGACATAGGGAAAATCGCGATCCCAGAATACATTCTCAACAAGCCCACAGCTCTGACGGACAGCGAGTACACCAAGATGAAGCTCCATCCGGTTGTTGGCGGGAACATGCTGAAGAATATCGAATTTCCGTATCCCGTCCTGCCAATGGTCCGCTTTCACCATGAACGATGGGATGGGAATGGCTACCCTGACGGACTAAAAGGGGAAGAAATCCCGATCGGGGCCCGAATCCTCTCCCTAGTGGACTGCTACGATGCGCTCACAACGGACAGGCCCTATCGCGCACCAATGGAACGTGCGGAGCTCGTCGAGTTCTTCCGAAAGGAATCCGGGAAGGCTTACGATCCTTCAGTTGTTGATGCCTTGCTACAGAATCTAGATCGTCTAGAAGACGTGGGAAAGACAGCAACCGCAGGAGCGCTTGACATATGGGGTATCCGCGAGCTCAACACGGAGGAAGCCAAAACACTTCGTCCCTTGCAGAAAGTGCAACCCATCGTCACGTACGGAAAGGCACTCGGCGGGGATGCCGCGCTTCAAGCACATCTTTTTTCAGCTTTCGAATTCGCTAGAGCCAACATCCAGTGTCTTAATCCCAATGACGTTTTCGCCTTCATGGGACGAAAGCTGGAGGAATTAGTCGAATATGACGCGGCAGTATTTTTCCTAGCCGATCTAGATAATGGCAACGTTGTTGCCGAGCATGTCCAAGGAAATGAAATTTTGGGTCTCAAAAAACTAACCTTACCGTTGGAAAAGAAGCTGTCGGGTTGGGTTGCTTCAAACAATCAGTCCTTGTGCAATCTTCCCCCTTTTCCTGACTTTATGGGCTGTGGAGAAGACCCGCCATCGTTCGAGATGTCCGCCATCGTGCCCCTGAATTCAAATGGCGTGGTGTGGGGGGCTATTTCCCTTTATCGAAAGCAAAAAGCAAAGTTCAGTGAAGAAGAATTTAGGAGACTGGAAATCGTCGCTTCTCAGACCGCCTTGGCTCTTTCCAATTGTCATCGGGAGCAAGGCTCTAGTCCATTGATTGACAGTTCAACTGGTCTGCCAAATGGGTATCACCTGCACTTGATGTTTGACCAGCTGGCCGCTGATGCGAACAAGTTTGACTATCCATTTGCCGTACTGGTCTTTCGGTTGGACGATCGAAAGCTCAGGAGACGCTGGGGATACATTTTCGGCGAAGAAGGTATCCGCGTTACCGCTGCGTTTCTTAAACGGGAGTTTCGAGACAATGATCTTGTCATTCGTTATGCCGCCGATGAATTCTTCGCCATCGTGCCGCGCGTCGATCGAGTTCATGCCGAGGGTTTAAAAACGCGTTTGCAGGACGGCCTCAACACCCTCCAAGTTCCGATTCGCGCCGGCACACACACGGGCCTTCCCGTCACTGTTGGTCTGGCCATGTTTCCGGAGGACGGTCAAGATCTCGAAGCACTGGTGAGAATTGCAAACTGGCAAGCGCGAGAGAATAGGTTCCACACCGCTAAGCCAGGTTGACCTTAGTCCGAGGCCTCACCAGATTTCCGATACGGTCGAAAGTCCAACAGGCATTGATTTCGCCGAAGAAAGTCCATAAAGCGATGGTACTGCTCCCTGGGGATCTGAAACATCGAAGCCATCTTCTTGTAGTGGCCACGAGTGATGCGCAAACCAAAATCAACCAACGCGACAACTCTTTCGCGAGAGATGTCTCTACGCTTATATCGATCGCGCACGTCTGGCCAAAATTTTTGCCTTCCCTCCGTGAGATTCTTAAACCAACTCGCGGTTTCATCGACTGCCGGACTATCAATCGAACTGCTCTCATCGAAAAACTCGATGTCACTTATGACGGCACTCGTCGACGTATAAAAGGCACGCTCCACCACGTTTTGCAGTTCCCGGATATTTCCTGGGAAGTTGTGTCCCGCAAACTTTTCCATTACTCGGGAACCGAAATACTTCTTCGACTGATTTGCACTGTTAAGTCGCTCCAGAAATGTCGTTGCTAACACAGGTACGTCATCCTTGCGGCTGCGGAGCGGAGGCAGAAGGACGTGCAGAACCTTCAGCCGGTATAATAGGTCTTGTCGAAATTTACCTTCCCGGACCAACTTCTCCAAATTGCAATTCGTAGCGGCAATGAGACGAACATCGATGGCCTTGCCGATCATGCTCCCTAACATTCGAATTTCCCGCTCCTGAAGAACTCGCAGTAACTTCGCTTGTGCAGTTATGCCTAGGTTAGCGATCTCATCCAGGAAAATCGTTCCTCGATTGGCAGCTTCGAACAATCCTTGTCGATCGCTCGTCGCACCGGTATAGGATCCCCTCTTCGCACCAAAGAGCTCAGCCTCGATGAGGCCTTCTGGAAGAGCCCCACAATCCACCGCGATAAACGGACCCTTTGCCCTGCCGCTCTGGCCGTGGATCGCCCGTGCAACCAACTCTTTCCCCGTGCCACTTTCGCCCTCTATGAGGACCGACGCCGCGTTGGTCGCTGCGATTTCAATGCGGGCACGAACAGCCTCGATTTGTTTTGAGCCACCTACAATTCCATACAGATCTATTGCAGTACTAGTATTGGGAATCCGTGGCCTCATACAGAGATGGCCATATGCAGCTCCAAAAATCGCAGCAGCGAGCGTCAGAAACTCTATTTCCCTCTCGTTGGGAACGGCATCACCAGAGACGCTCTCAACATAGAAACCGCCAGATGAAGACACGGAAGGCATTGGAATCCAAATGACAGTGTACTGTGTACCTTCTGCTCCATAACCACCAATGTAAGGCTTGTCGCCTGCCGACGACGCAGCACCCGTAACGCGCTTTCGCACTTCCTCCGAGACTGCTAAGCGAATAGGAAAGTACTCTGGTTTGAGAATCGCCGCCAAGACAACCACCATGGAGTAATTCATTGCCTCTTTGAGCGCCTGAAGCAGCATCGCGACAGCTCCATTCAAGTCAGTGGCGGCCATCACAGCAGCTGATAATCGATAAAGTCTTGCAAAGAAGCTCCCCTCATGATCAAGCAGGTCTGTCGCCTTCGGAGGCAGCGCCACCGTTGTTGAAACGTGATTGAGATTTACCCTGCCTTCTCGATAAATCGGCTTCGATAGGTACGTCTTTCGGTCTCGGCTGTTTAGC
>Ga0207641_10005630_pt1 | contig 10674 bp, 9 predicted proteins | sample KBSSwiS62_FD_184306 | JGI IMG/M metagenome (GOLD analysis project Ga0207641, IMG submission 184306) | Switchgrass rhizosphere microbial communities from Kellogg Biological Station, Michigan, USA - KBS Switchgrass S6-2 (SPAdes) (version 2) | ecosystem: Host-associated > Plants > Roots >... | reverse complement strand
TGAGCGTAAGTGGCTGATGGTGAGAACGGTGAAAGGTGAAAGCCCGTCCCAGTCTCCTCTCCCCAGTAAACGAATAATCAGCAGGTCTGAATTTTCATTTTCTACAGGACGGAGTAGGAGAGGGGGCTCACCTCTCACCACTGGGTCGCTTCGACCCAATCCATGGTCTGGCGAAGGAGCCAAAGAGCAAGGCTCCTGATTCAAAGCGTCAAGACAGCGGGGGCTGGGCGGATTCGCGCTGGAACGCCGAGCGTTGCGACCATCCCCCTGCTGATGGTGACATGGTACAAGGCACTGACAGCCATACTCGGGCGAAAACCCCGAAAGGACCGGGGCGTCTCGCGCAGTCCAATCTCACGACTCCTGACAACACTGTCGTATCGACGGGTCATGCTGGGTGAAGTGGCGCAGTATCAGCGGCTACGGCGCAGGGGGCGATCAACAAGGTGACTCCTGAAGTGAGTCCGGCGAAGTAGGGCGACAAGAAGATTGGCTGTGAGCGTCAATTCACGAAGTCGACGGAGTGTTGTGATGGTGTGGGGTTTGCTGCTGGCTGCCGGCGCGTTCGTCCAGGTGGATGCGCAGACCAAGAGCGCGCCTGAGAAATACAACGCTACGGCGATCAATATGGACAATGCCCGTGGAATGGCCGGACGTGTGCTCCTGTCGATCGACCGCTGGAACACCCCGCAAGAGCGCGCGGACCTCATTCGTGAGTTCCAGCAGAAGGGCCCGGACAAACTGCTGGACGCCCTGCAGAGGAGTCCAAAGGTCGGATACATCCGCCTGCCGAATACCCTCGCGTGGGACCTGCGCTACGCATTCGAGATGCCGCTCCCCGAGGGTGGTCGCCGCGTCGTACTGGCGACCGATCGCCCGATTGGATTCGAGGAGGCGCGCACGCAGCCGCGGCGAATCGACTATCCGTTCACGCTCCTCGAGATCCGCTTTAACAAGGAGGGTGTCGGCCAGGGAAAGATGTCGGTCTACACGAAGATCTCGCTGAGCAAGGACAAGCAGACGGTGGAGCTCGAGAACTTCGACATCGAGCCCGTACGTTTGACCGAAGTGCGGATCGAGAAGTGAGGCCTCATGAAGACTAATCACGCGATCGCGTTCGCGCTGACGACGGCGGCAATCGTGACGTCGGTGTCCGTCATCCGCCCGAGTGCTCAGGCGCCGGCGGGCCCGGATCAGATGGTGGCAGCGCTGAAGCAGAACCTCGGCGAGAGCCAGAAGCGCCTCCGGCAGTACGAATGGATCGAGACGACTTCGATCAGCCTCAAAGGAGAAGAGAAATCGCGGAAGCAGCAGCGCGTCTATTACGGCGCCGACGGAAAGCTGACCAAGTTGCCCATCGGTCAGCCGCAGCCGCAGGCCGCGCAAGGGGGCGGTCGCAGCGGACGCCTGAAGAAGCGAATCGTCGAGAACAAGAAGAACGAGATGCAGGAGTACATGGAACGCGCCGCCAATCTGATCCAGATGTACGTCCCGCCGACGCCCGCGCTGATCCAACAGGCAAAGGACAGGGGCAACATGCTGCTCCGTCCGCAGCCTCAGGGGCCCATCCGTGTCGAGTTCCAGAACTTTGTGCAGCCCTCAATCTGTACGGCAAGAACCGTCCGTTCGGGATCGGACCCGACGTGACGATGGGCGTCTTCCAGAAGGGCGGAACGATCGGGCTGGTGAACGTCCGCTATCTCTGGGAGTCGGCGGGCAAGAGCTCATTCCAGGGCAGCACGTTCATCGTGGGCATCACCATCGCCAGGCCGAGGACCACTTAGAGATGAGGCATCCAATGAGATGGCGATCAGCTCTCGTCGCTGCGCTCCTGATCGTATCGGGCTCCGGCTGTGGCCGATCGCCGGAGAGCGACAGTACGCCCGTGCCGATCGACAGCGAGAACGCACCCGCTTCCGACGCAAGTCGTCCCGCTCTCTAACCTTCCTTGTCGTCCGCGCTCGGGCCGTAGATGTTCGGCACTCTCGAGCCCATCGGCCGCAGATACGCGGCAAGCTGACCACGGTGATGGATGCTGTGATTGTTGGCGAAGCCGATGTACTGCACCGCCGGCCAGTTGAAATTGCCGAAACAATCGATGTTCGATGCGAGTTTGTCGCCCGGCAGCGCGCGCAGCGCCTTCAGCTTTTCGGGGAACGTCTTCTTGTAGAAGGCGACGACGTCGTCGACGCTCGTGAAGCTCGATTCGAGCTTCGCCACGGCCTCCTGATTCCACTCGAAGGCGCCGTTGAGGATGCTATCCATGAACCAGATGTCGGCGGTGGCCAGATGCGTCGCCAGCTCCCACGCGGTGCGCGACCTGGCGTCAGCTTGTAGTTGCGGTTGTCGTTCTTCACCGCGCCGAGCACGGCGCACGTTGCCGGAAACTCGTTCTCCCACACCGTCGTCAACATCTCGGCTATCGCCTTGGCATGCTCCCCGGTCATGGTTGCCTTCCTCGTCCGGATTGAACCTTCTCTGAATCTCCGGCCACCTCTCCGCGAAGCGTCTGTCAATCTCGCTCTGCATCGCGTCGATTTGCTCTCGCGTAACGTCCGTCAAGTCCGCAGGCATATCGTGCCATTGGTCGTCGCACCACTGGACGGCCATGTGACGACGAAACTCGTGAGTGTCTTCCGGTCGGCAACCTGGCCAAACGTGACCGAACCACGTCGAATCAGGGTCATCGCAATCGTAAGGCGGGATGTCCTCGATGTCTCCGAGGAAATAGCGTCCAGTGGGCGCCGGTCAGATCCCCAACACCTTGGTGAGGAAGTCGACAGTGCGCGCGTCCCTGAAATAGGAGCAGTGGTGGACGGATTGGGGGCCGGTGAGATCCAGTCGATTGCTCTTTGGTACCGTGAACGCGCCAAGCTGCGTCATCGATGCTGTGTCGACGACCAAGTCATTGGGTCCCTCAAAGATGACATCGGCCGCCGAGTCAGCGACCCGTCCGGGTATCGTGCGGAAATGATTCCAGAACTTCCACCATGGCTCAGGTGACCCGGTGGGCTCGTAGTCGGACAGCACCGCATAGAGCTCGAGCTTCTTGGCCCAGTCCAATGCGAACAGGCGCTGCAGCTCCAGATTGTTCTTCACGCGTGATTGCGACACGAGCCCCGGAACGAGGCTGACGCCGGCGTCGAGGAGCGGGGAGTTGCCGCCGAACGACAGGATCCCGCCGAGCAGCTTGAACAGCCCGCCGGCAATCGCCAGCATAGGCACGGCCGTGGCCGAGGTCGTGGCGGCGGTGCCGATCGCGCGCGCCATGTTTCCCAGCAGATCGAGCGCGGCCCTCAGCCGCACCGGTGCCGCCAGGCTCGTCCCTTCGAGTGGCGATCCCACGAAGACGACCCGCCGTACTTTCGGAGCCGCGTGGAACAGCCACCATGCGACGACCAGCCCGCCGCGACTGTGGCACACCACATCGATCGGGCTTTTGACGTCGCGCATCGCAGTCGCGAGGTCGAGTGCATTGAGCCACGGACCAACCGAGAGTGTCGGATGGTCAAAGGTCAGCACCGCATCGTATTTCTTCTCGCACTTATCGAGAAACGAGGAGCCCCTCACTGGAGGGGCGGCAGTGAGCTCCTCCATGAACATGTCGCCCTTGCTGAACGTGCCATGGACGAAGAGCAAGACCGGCCCACCGAACGCGGCTTTCGTCACGGGCGTGGCATTCCCGCCCGCCCACTTGCGAAGGTGCCGCTGCGGCGTGAGCTGCACGTCCAGTTCCTCGAGCTTGGCGGTGAATTGATTGGGCGCCACTTCGAGAAACTGAAACCCGTGCACGACATCCGGATCCGATGAGAGGCCTCCGCGGCGCGCGCGCCGCCGCGAGCTCACCGGCGGCGGGTCGTACTCCCATCGCAGAATCCCGTCGTCCTGCACCAGTGCGGCCGTGGCCAGCCGGCTGCCGGCACGCGGGTCTCGCCGCGCGCGCTTGCGGGCGCTGCCGCCAAACACCTGGTCAATGTCGGGATCACTCAGATTGGCCTGCCGGATGGCCGCATCCATGTTCATCCGCAGCAGATCGTGGGCGTCTGGTACAGGAGGTGTGATCATTGACCGTCTCCGATTGGCAACGGCGTGACGTCGGACTGACGGGCTCGAACGATGTCGAGCATCGAATGAAATTCCTTCTTGGACTTCAGGTTGTCCCGACCGCCATCCACGGCATCCCAGAACCCGCTGTGCTCGGTGAGCCACACGGTTTCGATTGGTACCAAGTGCCCCATCCGGACCCGCCGCTTGATCTCATCGTAGGCGGCGCGGCGTGGCCACCACTTAGCCCGCTGCGCGCCGGCCACTTTGGTCTTCTCCTTGTCCTCAGTGCGAAGGTCGTCGGCGAAGTCGCCGCTCATCTTGTTGAACTCCTGGTGGAGTTCATCCGACCGCCAGTACCCGGGGAACGCGTGTCCGTTCAGCAGGAAGATCACCGGATAGATGTCGACCAGTTCCAGACACGCGGCAAAGAGCAACGCCAGATCGAGGCACGTGCCGCTGCGGTCTTTCACCACCATCGACGGCGTGCGCAGGCGCTGTGAATCCAGCTCGTTGCTGTACCCAGGTGGCGGATTCACGTAGCCCAACCCCAGGTCGTGCACGATCATCGACCAGATCGCCTGCACCTGGCGATCGACATCGATATACGGGTCGGCGGCCTTCTTGTCGACGCTCTGGTAGCCGTCGAATCCCGCCGACGGATCGTCACGCAGCACTCGCACGTAACGCTGCGCCTTATCGATCAGGCCGCCGACCGCGGGATCGCGCGGGAGCACGAACGAGGGGAGCCATTGGCCGTCCCGGTCGTTGTCGCGCCACTGGTCCACCGGGAGAAGCCGCACCAGATGGCTGTCCCGGTACAGCACGTGCGGTCCCCAGCAGATCTCGACGAACATGCTGCTGTTGATCGCCTCGTGCGCGGATCGCATGAGGTCTGACGTCAACGGCACGTGAACGAAACGCGCCAGGTCGTCGCTCGGCTGGCTGAGCGTCAGCCGCTTTTGATAGACGGCCGTTTCGAGACCCGTGCTCAGCTTCACGCATACGTCGATGTCGGCAATCGTACCGAGCTGCTGACGGCGATCATGGTTCGCGCTGAGATTGACTAGACCGAACGTATCGAACAGCGGCTCGCGATTGTGGAGGAGTGAATAGTTGATCTCGGTGAACACCTTGATGTCATGTTTGATGAACGACCGCGCTTTGTCTGGCGTGACCGCGTCCGGCGTCCACACCGTTCCGGGCGGGGCCGGCTTTCTCGTTTCGCGCGCGCTGCGGCGCCGGGTCGCGACCTTTTCGCTCACCACTTCCACGAGCGGCTGGCGGCTCCAGAGCACCAGGCCGCTGCCGCGCAGCGAGGGGCTCGAGGTTCGAATAGCTTCCCACGCGGCTCTGAAGGCTTCGAGGAGATCCCACTTCTCGTGGCGCCAGATCCGATAGAACGTCCCGAAGAACCGCTCGCCGAGATGGTCGTCGAATGTGTCCTGGAAGCCGATGGCGGCGTCGGCGCCGGCGGCGACGGCGTGGGGGGCAATTCTGGCAGCAGAGTTCTGCAGATTGAAGGCGATCAGCGCCGGCCGGTGCCCCTTCGCGCAGAGGGCCTGGGCCAGCTTCTGCGCCTGTATCGGTTGTGCCCTTCCGGCGGCATTTCGCATCAGATAGCCATCGAAGACGGACTCGGCCTCCTCGTTCTCCGGCGGCGGATCGCCGTCGCCGTCTTCCTGTGCCAGCAGGCGGAGACCCTGATGTGAATCGAATCCGGACACGTGTACGACGTCGGGCTTGAATGAGCCGACGAGGGTTGCCAATTGCTCCAACGTCGGATTAACGATGGGGCTCTGCGGCTCCTTCAGGCGAAGGCCCGCGTGGACCAGCTCTCGCTCTGTATCGAAGCTGAATGCATCGCGCAGCTTGCCAGGCGCGCTTTCGACGAATAGCACCTTCGCCGGCGTGACGTGACGGGAGACTGTCCTGCCGACCTGAAGATGCCGGACGACGGTGAGCGGCTTTCCCTGACGGCGTTGTCGAGTGGCGCCGGCAACCAGGTATTCCCAGGGAAAGATTCTCGCTTCCCACCCTTTGTCTTCGGACTCGAACGGGATGATGACTTCGGCGATCCCTTCGAGGGCGATCGAGTCCAGCGCTGCCTCGGGGACACCGAGCCCGAGGAGGTCGTTCAGGGCACGCTGCCCCTGTTCCTGCGCGGTCGAGGGCAGGTCGTTCCAGCGCTCGCGATTGCGGATGATGTACGTCCAGCGCATCGCGGCATTCTGGAAGCGACGCTCCCAGTCCTCCCGATCGCCTCTGAAGGCGATTGGGAACCTGGCCCTCGGGGTGCGTAGCGCAAGACCGCTGTCGGTCCGATCACTCGCCGAGCCCGTAGCCGCAGCATTCGCGGCCCGGGAGACTTTCGTGCGCCGGCGGCCGCCGGCTACGGTCTTCACACTCTTTTTTGCCATACGTCGTCCGCCGATGGCCGGGCACTGCCACCTGTACACGGATAAACGCTGAGATGCTGCGAACGGAACGCCGAGGATGGGCTGGGGGCCGGAACATACTACAGCTGGACTGGACCAGTGCAGCCGATCTGGTCAAAGGTCAAAAGGCGAAGGTCAAAGGTATGGTTTCCCAGCTTCTGATCGCCTGGTCTCTGATGGCGGTGTGCGTCGCAATTCACGCCATCGGGATCGCGTCCGCCGCCCGTTGGCTTCAACGGTCTGCGATCTCGCCGCCGCGCTTGTGGCACTGGACCGGGCTGTTCATTCTGCTTGCAGCGTGGATCATTCTTCTGCACCTCGTTGAGATCACCGTGTGGGGGACTTTTTACGTATGGCAACGAGCGATGCCCGATTTGGCCGGCGGCTTGTATTTCAGTGCGGTGACTTACACGACGACCGGATACGGCGACCTTGTGCTGCCGAACGACTGGCGGCTGGTCGGTGGTGTCGAGGCGCTCACGGGCATCCTCATGTGCGGATGGTCAACCGGCTTCTTCTTTGTCGTCGTCAGCCGTATGTTCGAGACCGGACGACGTGACGCCGCATAGGCTGTCCGAAGGAGGGAGTCTGGTTCGCACGTTGCTCGCAGAGAGCTCCCGTTCGTATTTGCGGCTGCAAACGTTTCCAAAATTGAATGCGTGCGCCCTTTTCGATGACGACTCGGGACAGGGTGCACGTTCGCTTCCAATCGCAAGAGAGTCCCGTATTCTGCGCGTGTGCTGGGCCGACTTGTATCTCGTGCGCGGATCGTTGCGTGACCTCGTCTGCGAGTAGGAGAGCACCATGGGCATCGCCTTGCGCCAGAGTGAACCAGAGTTCGCGATCGTCGACGAGTACTACCGCCGCGCCAAGCGCGAGCCAACGCGCCGCGGTGACCTCGAGATCTCCCGCACTGACGCCTTTCGCAGCAATTTCCTGGACCTGGTGCGCACGCTCGTGTCCAAGCAATCCTCGCATGTGGTCATCGTTGCGCACGGCAACAGCGACGGCTTGCTGATGCCCTTAACCGATAAGACCAATGACCGCGCCGACAATCGCGTCCTCAGCGAACTTTCGCAACTGGTAGATCAATGGCCGAGCCTCGACGCCCAGATGGTAAAGGCGTACGCGACCGGCTATGCCATCACGCAAGCCGAAGTACGGGCGCTGGTGCAGAACTGCTACACGATCCGCAACCACGAATCGAACTGCGTGGCAGTGCACATTCGCGGCTGTAAGATCGGCGCGAAGACGGAGAACCTCGAGACGATCCGCGGCTTGTTCAACTCGGTGGTCGTTTCCGGGCCGGAGTGTCCGATGCTGTACGCGCCGTTCACGCCGGAATGGTCGCGCCCGCGCGATAAGGACGTCGACGCCTGGACGGCGAGCAACAAGGCCGATACGCGACGCCGCGAGTTCTATTCGCCCGGAGCCGGCCGCTCGCGACTCGTGCTCGACGTCAACTACGCCGGCTCCACGTCGTCGACCCAGGGTGTGATCCAGCATGCCGACGACCTCGCCAAATGGGCCCAGGACTTCTACGGCAACATGAACCACGGCGTCCAGCGCGCGATGCCGATCGCGGCGATGTGGCCTGAGAGCGGCTACTTCCTCGCGCACGAGCAGGGCTACATCGATCAGATCAACGCGGTGCGGCCCGCGTAGGAACGCGTCAGAGCGCGGAGCCGGTCGATCGCGTACTCATGCGAGGCGCTGACGATCGCGGGCAAAGGTTGCCGCGCTGACGTCAGAGCAAGCCGGCACCGCGCGCCCACTTGTACTTGGCGCCGAGCACGTCCACCGGGATCTCCGTCGAATAGGGATAGGCCGGAATCTTGTGTGCGAAGAGATACTCGGACGCCTCTTCGACCTCCACATCACCCGCCAGAGACACGACGACGGGCTTGTCGATGCCTTTCGCCCGCATCTCCTCGACGAGCTCGGCCAGGAGCCTGGCGAACACCATTGGCGGCGTGACGATCGTGTGCCAGTAGCCGAGGATGAGCGAGTGGATCCGCGGATCCTCGAGCCCGAAACGGACGGTGTTCTGGTAGGTCTTCGGCGGCTCGCCGCCGGTGATGTCGACGGGGTTGCCGGATGCGCCGAAGGGCGGAATGAACTTCTTGAAACCCGCGTCGAGGTCCGGGGGAAACGTCATGAGCGACAAGCCGTTGTCCACGACCGCATCCGACAACAGGACGCCGGAGCCGCCGGCACCAGTGATGATGACGATATTGTCGCCCTTCGGTGTCGGCAGGATCGGAAGCGCACGGGCAAATTCGAGCATCTCGCGCAATGAGCGGGCGCGAATCACGCCGGACTGCCTGAGCACGTCATCATAGATTTTGTCGTTGCCCGCGAGCGCACCGGTGTGCGAACTGGCCGCCTTGGAGCCCAGGGAGGTACGTCCGGCCTTCAGCACGACGACCGGCTTTTTCTTCGACACGCGCCTGGCCACCTCGGCGAAGGCGCGGCCGTCCTTCAGATCCTCGCAGTGCTGCACGATGATCTGCGTGTGGTCATCCTGCTCGAAGAACGTCAGCAGGTCGTCTTCGTCGATGTCCGATTTGTTGCCCAGGCCAACGATCGCCGAGACGCCCATCTTCGCCGAGCGGGAGAACCCGATGATGGCCATCCCGATGCCGCCCGACTGCGACGACAGCGCCGCGTTGCCCTTGACGTCGTACGCCGTACAGAACGTCGCACAGAGGTTGCTCCACGTGTAGTAGAAACCGTAGATGTTCGGACCCATCAGCCGCACGCCGTACTTGCGGCCAACCTCGATGATCTCCTGCTGCCCCGCGACGTTCCCGGTTTCGGCAAACCCGGACGGAATGAGGACGGCGCCCGGGATCTTTTTCTCGCCGCACTCGGCGATTGCTGCGGCGACGAACTTGGCCGGAATCGCGAACACCGCGACGTCGATATCGCCGGGTACGTCCTTGACGCTCTTGTACGCCTTCAGCCCCAGGATCTCGTCGGCGGACGGGTTGATCGGATAGATCTGCCCCTTGTAGCCGCCGTTGATCAGGTTCTTCATCACCGAGTTGCCGATCTTGCCGGCCTCGGACGAGGCGCCGATGACGGCGACGGCCTTCGGCTTCATGATGCGGTTCATGTCGCGCACGATGTCTTCGTGCTTCGGACGATACCGCGCGGGCTTTGGTGAGAAGTCGACGACGATCCGGACGTCGGCCGCGACTGCCTGGTCCTTGGTGGCGAAGACCGGGTTCAAGTCCATCTCCGCGATTTCGGGGTAGTCGGAGATGAGCTGAGACACGTTTTGGATCATCGTCGCGAGTGCATCGCGATTGACCGGGTCCGCGCCGCGGACACCCTTGAGGATCTGCGCCGCCTCGATGCCGTCGAGCATCGACAACGCGTCGTCCTTCGACGCCGGCGCAAGACGGAACGTGATGTCCTTGAGCACTTCGACCAGTACGCCGCCTAGACCGAACGCCACTAGCTTGCCGAACACCGGATCGGTGACCGCGCCAACGATCACCTCCTGTCCGCCAGTCAGCATCTGCTGGACTTGGACGCCGAGAATGTTTGCGTTTGCGTTGTACTTTTTCGCGTTGGCGATGATGGTGTCGTAGCCCTTCCGAACATCGTCGGCGTTTTTCACGCCAACCAGCACGCCTCCCGCCTCGGTCTTGTGCAGGATCTCGGGCGAGACGATCTTGAGCACCACCGGAAAGCCCATAGCCGTTGCGAGCGCCGCCGCGTCGGCGGCCGACGTCGCCACAGCCTCCTTGGGAACGGTGATCCCGTACGCCTCGCACACGAGCTTGCCTTCCGGTGCGGTGAGCGCGGTGCGGCCTTCCGTCTTGACGGCGTCCAGCACACCTTTGACTTCTGTCCGGTTGAGGGTCCTAGTCTCGATCATCGTCGTTCCCAGAGCCTTTCGAATGTTTCAGATGACTTTTTCAGCGCGCAAAGCGGCGATCTGATCGCCGGCGTAGCCGAGTTCCGCCAGGATTTCTTCGGTGTGCTCGCCGAGCAGTGGCGATCGCTTCACGTCGGCCGGGCTGTCGGACATCTTGATCGGATTACCCACCGTGAGGTACTTCCCGCGAGTCGGATGATCGACTTCGACGACGGTGCCGGTCTGGCGCAGCGACGGTTCGTCCGCGATCTCTTTCATGGAGAGAATCGGTCCGCACGGGATGTCGTGCTGATTTAGGATGTC
>Ga0207641_10005628_pt1 | contig 10676 bp, 7 predicted proteins | sample KBSSwiS62_FD_184306 | JGI IMG/M metagenome (GOLD analysis project Ga0207641, IMG submission 184306) | Switchgrass rhizosphere microbial communities from Kellogg Biological Station, Michigan, USA - KBS Switchgrass S6-2 (SPAdes) (version 2) | ecosystem: Host-associated > Plants > Roots >... | reverse complement strand
CGAGCCGCATCGAGATCGTCCGCCTCCAGATGCAGCCAGGCGGCATCAAACGCGGCGTCCGTGCGCTCGATGGACGGCAGCGACTCGTCCATGCAGGCGTGCAGGAGGCTCAGGGCCTCGACGTCGAGCCCGCGCTCGCGGGCGACAAGCGCGCGCAGGTGCAGAACCGAGCCGATCGTGGGCCGCTTGAGCCGGCCGGCGGCGCGGTTGCGAATCACTTCGCAAAGATCGCTGGCCTGGTCGAGTCGACCGAGACAGAGGAGCACACGCGCCCGGTACTTGGCCGCGTGAAACGTGAAGGTTCGGCTGGCAGTGAGCTTGTGTTCGGCCTGTTCGAGCAGCTGCGCACTCTCTTCCAGGCGGCCCTCCCTGGCCCTAACGAAGGATTCAGCAAAATCGGCGCAACCTTGCACGAGTGCGTTCTGCACGCCACTCGTCTGCCGCATCCGATCGAGTATCTCGCCCGCATGTTCGACATCACCGCGCCTGAGTCCGCCAAAGCGCACCGCGCGGCAGCCCGACATCCCGATCGAGACCGGGCTGCCTGACTGGCACGCATAGCGGAACGCTCGATCGAAGCAGTCGGCCGCGGCGACCATCTGTCCGGCGTTGACGAGGCAGTTTCCGACGTGCGCCGCGCTGAACGATGCAGTCGCAAAGATGCCGTTGTGCTCGCTCAGCGCTGCGCACTCGGAAAATGCTGCCATCGCGGCCTTGTCGTCTCCCTTGATCGCCGCGATGCGCCCGCGAACGTCGAGCAAGCGAGCCATCGCAACCCGGTTGCCCAGCGCACCGGCCAGCTGCGACGCGCGGTCGACCACCCATGCCGCGACGGCCGTGCGACCTTCACTGACCAAGGTTTCGCCGATCGAGACGAGGAGCTGAAGCTCGGACTCCTGATCCTGTTGCGCCTCCGCAATCTTGAGTGCGGAGGACATGAGGCGTTCCGCTTCGTCCGGTTTGCCGCATCCATGCAAGTGCGTGGCGTACAAATGCAGCGCGCGCACTTCCAGGGCTGGATCGTGGGCGGCTCTGGCCTGCTGGAGCGCTTGCTCGAGCAAAGGCGCCACTTGCATATCGCGCTGCAGCACGAGGCAACGCGCATAGTCCAGCCGCATCGCAATGTCATCGGGCGCGATGTCGAGCGCTACGCGCAAGAGCCTGCGCGCCAGCTCCCAACGCTCGACATGGATGGCATGCAACGCTCTGCTGTGCGCGACATGCACGAACTGAGCGTCCTTCACGACTCCCTTGGGTGGTCCGCCGTGCCCTTCCGACGCCGGCGGCGGCTCAGGAGCGATGTGATGTCGCACAACCTCGGCCATCTGGTGACAGAGCGCAATCGGATCGTGGCCTTCACGAGCGCCGTTGAGCCTGCCCAATCGAGACCCCGCGCCGACGTACTCGAGCCTCATGCCGCCTTGCGGATCGGCCTTGACGACGGCTTGAACGATGTCGGAGACCCCGAGAACATTGGCGACCTTCTGGGCAATCGCCTGCAGCGGTGTGCTCGAGTCGTGGGTACCGACGACAGCGAGCAGATCCGTGGCGGACACGACGCTGACGCCTGGCGCAGACGCGAGCGCGTCTATGGTCGTGGACATCAGCCCGAGGTCGATCCAGGCCAGATCCGCGCGGCCAGTCTGGTTGTGAAACGGCAGGATCGCGACACGGCCCGCGCTGGCGACACGCTGGCGCAAGCCAGAACGCGCCTGAAAGGCAGCTTCGTCCTGCTCCGAGGAGATCACCTCTTCTTCGACCGCAGCCACGAAGCGATATCCCACTCGATGAACGGTCTTGATGATCGGCGATGTCGGATCGAAGTCGCAAATCGCACGGCGAATCTTCATGATCGTTCGAGCCAGCGCTCCCTCGCTCGTCACGGTTCCGTCCAGGCAATCGCGCAGGATGTCCGTCTTGCCAAGCACCCGATAGCGATGATCAATGAGATGAACGAGGACATCGAAAGCGCGCGGCTCCAGTCGCTGGGCCTGCCCGTCGATGATCACATCGCGGCTGACCCGCTTGAGGATGCGTCCTTGGAATCGGGCCTCCGTCCAAGGCAAGGTGCTAGTGGCTGATTGCTCGCTCATTTGAACGGGTCCGCAGGTGCCGAACAAGACGCGTGTCTCGTCCATGGTAGGAGCGCGAGCAACCGAAGATCGACCGACCCGCGACGAATTTGTGACGCACGCCCAGGGTCGAGTCCATCGGGTTGTGGAGTTGGTCGACCGCGCCGCGCCCCGACCGCTGCTCGATGCCATCGCATGAATGTCGCCAGGAGTTGCCACCGAATCAGCCTGCTCATCTGAGGATTGCTAACTCAAGTTGACAGGCAGCATGCCGATACCGGGCCAAGCCAGGCAACCTCCTGGTCCCACATCACTGTTCAACCCACTGGCCGGAGAGCCTCGCCATGACAATCTTTCGCATCATCCTCGGCGCCACATTGCTGGCCACAGCCAATCTTGTCGCCGCCCAGGCCGTGGACCCGAAGGCCACCATCGCCGACCTCGACGCTCGCCTGACCAAGATCGGCAGCCCGAAGATCGAGGGCACCGAGGAAACTGCTGGCAAGACCGTGCCGGCGATCTACTTCGGCGCACGCAAGATCAACAACAACTACGACGTCGTCGACGCGATCCGCAAGGCGCACAACGCGACCGCGACCGTGTTCGTCAAGGATGGCGACGAATTCGTCCGCGTCAGCACCAATGTGCTGACGCCCGAGGGCAAGCGCGGTGTCGGAACGCAACTGGCGCGCAACGCGGCGTACGCCGCCGTCAGCAAAGGCGACCAGTACTGCGGCCCGATCGACGTGCTGGGCACGCCCTACGATGCCTGCTACAACCCGATCAAAGACGGTGCTGGCAAGATCATCGGTGTGACCTATATCGGCCACAAAAAGTAACGCGGCCGCGGACCGAGAAAGCTCGTCATGAGAATTGTTCGAAGCCTGCGCGCCATGGCCGGCCGCCTGCGGATCGGTTCACAACTTCGGCTGGCGTTTGCCGCCATGCTCGTGCTGACAGGCGCTCTCGGTGCCGCAGCGCTGATCGGGCTGCAGCGAATGGATGCGCAGGCTCACACGCTGGCAGACAAATGGCTGGTCGGCGTGGGTCACCTGGCCGAAAGCCGGGCGATGCTGGTGACTGCGCGGGAATTGGAGACCAAGCACAGCCGTACCAGCGATGAGAGCTACCAGACCGAATATGAAGACAAGCTGAAAGAGGCGTGGGCCGCCATCACCCAGCACACCAAGGCATACGAAGGCCTGGTGGCCAGCGAGGATGAGCAGAAGCAATTCGCCGCCATGAGCAAGGCGCTGGAGTCCTATCGAAAAGCCCAACAGCAAGTGCTGGCGGCCGGCCGTTCGAAGAAGCAGCAGGATGCGGCCGATATCAGCGATGGACTTGCAAGCATGTCGTTCGACGAAACGATCGGCGCACTGGCGAAGTTGAGCCAGCTCAATTTCACAGGGGGCGCCAAGGCGAGCGAGCAGGCGAGTCAAGTTTTCGGCCAGTCGCGATGGTTCGTTGTCGGCGTGCTTTGTGTGTCCTTGCTCGTAGGCATCAGCTTGTCGCTGCTCATCACGCGCTTCCTCTTGCGCCAATTGGGCGGCGAACCCGCCACTGCGGTCGCCGTCGCTCGCGCTGTGGCCGAAGGCGATTTGACGACTCACATCGAACTTCGTGCGGGCGACGAGCGCAGCCTGATGGCCCGCCTGCAGGCCATGCAGCGCGCGCTCGCCGAGGCCGTCGCCAACGTCCGCAACAGCTCGGATTTCGTCGCAACCGCGAGTACGCAGATTGCGCAAGGCAACCAGGATCTGTCGACTCGCACCGAACAACAGGCCAGCGCGCTGCAGGAGACCGCCGCGACAATGGAGCAGCTCGGCCAGACAGTGCACGGCAACGCCGAGAACGCACACCAGGCGAGCCAGTTGGCTGAGGGCGCCTCCACTGTCGCGGCACGCGGCGGCGCGGTCGTCGGGGAAGTCGTCGCCACGATGAAGGGCATCAACGACAGCAGCCGCAAGATCGCCGACATCATCGCCGTCATCGATGGCATCGCATTCCAGACCAACATCCTGGCGCTCAACGCCGCGGTCGAGGCAGCGCGAGCGGGCGAACAAGGTCGCGGCTTCGCGGTCGTCGCGGGCGAAGTGCGCAGCCTGGCGCAGCGCAGTGCCGAAGCGGCACGCGAGATCAGGGCCTTGATCATGGCCAGCGTCGAGCGCGTCGAGCATGGCTCGGCGCTGGTAGATCGCGCAGGACATACGATGAACGAAGTGGTCGCTTCGATTCGCCGCGTCAGCGATATCGTCAATGAGATCAGCTCCGCGAGCGGCGAGCAAAGCAATGGCGTCGCGCAAGTCGGCCAGGCTATCACGCGCATGGACCGCACCACTCAAGAGAATGCGGCGTTGGTCGAACAGAGCGCGGCGGCTGCCGACGGGCTCAAGCAACAGGCGCAGCAACTGGTCAAAGCCGTGGCCGTATTCAAGCTCGAAACGAACCAGCCGGTGTAGCAACGCTCAGGTCAGCGTCGGCGCGGCATTCACGGCATTCGCTCGCTTGCTAGGCCGCTACTCGCTCCTCGACCACATCCACGCGCTGAATCTCGGCCGCTTCAACCATCTCGTCACCCTGCCGACATTCCAAGCGGTAGCCAACTCCGCGCACGGGAATCAGGACGATCGCGCCCGCCGTCTGCTGACGCAGCCTGAGTCTGAGTCGATGAATCATCTGGTCGATCGTGCGCTTGTTCTGATCCTCTGCATTGCGCAGCAGACGCGCACGCAGATCCTCGCGCGCCACCGGGCTCCCCTGGTGCAACGCGAGTTCGTGCAGCAAGGCCAGCTCCGCCTGAGGGAACCAGAGCGCAAGCGTGTTGATTTTCGCCCGCCCGCCGCCGACATCGACGACCAGACCACCGAAGGTGGCGACCTGGCGGCGCTTTGGCGCTTCGATGCTGCCTCGCCTGATCAGGCCTCTGAGGCGTGAGACGAGCAGCCGCGTCCCCACGCGTGAATCCACGAGATCATCTGCACCGACATCCAAGAGCATTGCTTGTTCTCGCTCATCGCCCAGCGACCCCATCACCAGCAACGGGGCTGACGTGGCACCGCGCAACGCGCGAATCAGCTCGGCTTGCGAGGACAGAGTCGAGGCGACATCGATCACGGCAGCCCCGTGGTGGAGCCGCGCAACCTTTTCGATCAGATTCGCGCTGTGCGCAAGCGAGACGACTTCCAGGTCGGCTTCGGAAAGCTCGGCGATACGATGGTCCTCCGGTGGTTGATTGCTTATCCACAGGAGGCGCCTGGATGTTGAGAGTCCGATTGAGATCATGCGCTCACGACCGCGCTGAGGCGGACGGCTACTGAGTGGAAGAACCAACAGCAGCCTGAGCCATTTCGCTTGGCTTGTACTGACCGAACAATGATGAATGTCCGACTGATGAGGTCATCGGACCTGCGGCATTGGTGTCCCGGAGCGAAGAGCGAGCCGGACTCTGCGCCGTGCTACTGCTTGTATCTGATGACCGACGCCTTCTTCGCATCCTCGGCATAGAAGTAGGTGCGTTCGCCATTGCGCCACGTCCCGAGCCACAGCATGTTGGCCGAGATCGCGTCGTGGTCGGTGTCGGAGAACGGCCGTTCGTAGGTTGTCACCACGCCCGTGTACCGCCGCGGGAGTGTCTCGAGGGCGTGCTTCAGCGCTGGCCCGGAGAAATCGTTCCTGGTCTCGAACATGGCGCGCAACAGCAACTGCATCGCGTCGTAGGTCTGTGCCGCCGACATCATCGAACCGATTGGCGTCTCTTGCGACAGCTTTCGATAGCGCAAACGGAAGGCGTTGTTGCGCTCCAGGTAGAGGTTCGGCAGCACGGTCTGAACGCTCATCGTGCCCTCCACGGCGCCGCGCGAAGTCTCGAAGGCCGAACGGTGCGACAAGCCCCAGGGCCCGAACTGCGGGACATGCCAGCCGGCTTCGCTGCGGCTGGCTGCCAGGACACCGGATTCAGGCCCGACCGTCCACCCGATCAGTGCGTCGGCGCCCGATGCGCGTGCCTGCTTGACCTCGTCATGCAGCGATGTCACGCCGACAGCAAAACGCACAACGACCGCAGGCTTGATATTCGCCTTTGCCAGAGCTGACTCGAGGTCGGCCAATCCGGCGTCGCCATAGCCTGACTTGTCCACCAGGAGAGCGGGCTTCGTGAGCCCACGTTTGGACAGCTCATTGGCAAGAAACTGCGTTTGCAAGGCATCGCGCGCGGCCGTGCGAAAGATGAAGCTCTCCCGAGCAGGGTACTTGGCGGTCAGCACGGTGCCCGTTGCGCAGGGCACGATCAGGATCTGCTTGTTCGCCTGGAAAACGTCGAGCGCCTTGGCGGCAACGCCGGTGTTGCAGAACCCGATGGTCGCGACGACGTGCTCCTTCAGCACCAGCTCCTCCGCCATCTTCAGGCCGAGGTCCGGAGTGGCCTTGTCGTCGCGGACCACCAGCTCGAATGGTCGGCCGAGATAGCCGCCGACCTCGTTCATTTCATCGACCGCGATCTGTGCGCCGACGCGCGCGCTGTTGCCCATGTCGGACGAGCCGCCCGTCAACGGGAAGATGAGGCCGATGCGGATGGGTTCGACCTTGGCTTGCGCGAGCGCGAGACGTGGCATTCCCCCAAGCCAGACCAGACAGAACACCAGCCATGCACGCAAGGCAAACGAACATCTCATGTTTACTGCACCTCGGCGATCAACAAATGATGCGCAGTGATCACTGCGCGAAAAGGTCTTTGTACGACACATATTGGGTCAACAGCACGACCGGGACCAGCACGATCCAGCCGAGCCCGAACGCGATCGAGGCGACGATCGCAGCGACGATGTAGATCACCCCGTAGAGGAGGAACGGAACGGCGTTCTTCAAGCAGGCAGCCGCGCTGACCTTCAGCGCGTCTAGCGGCGCGACGTTGCGAAAGACCACCAGCGCGGGTGCAAACCAGATGGCCATGGCGACCAACAGGCCAAGCGCCAGCCCGACCAGCATCGCCAGCATGCCCGTGCCTGCCGCCGCCATCGCACCAGCGGCGCTGTGCTGCGATCCGCCCGCCACCATGCCCATGACGGCGCCGAAGCCGAGCATGCCCGCCACCAAGCCTATCACCAGGGTCGCAACGAGCAGCAGCCCGCCGATCACCAGCAGCGGGGTCACCCTGTCCTTGAAGGCGACAAAGAGGTCACCCACTTCGAGCGCGCCGCCGGCCTCGACCTTGCGCGCGGCCAGCATCCAGCTTCCGATGAAGACAGGCAGCAGGACGGAGGCCGCCAGCGAGCCCAGAATCGGGATGAATGCAAGCACGACGAAGATGATGAGCAGGATCAAAGCGAGCACGATCCACATGCCGGCGTTCTTCATGAACAACGCCCAACCCTGGCTCCACCATTCGATCCCATGATTCGCGTCCACGCCGCGCGCCGCAACGGCGCCGATCGTCGCTTCGTCCATCGCGTTCTCCTGCTCTCCGGGTCGCGCGATCTTACGCTAGCGAATGCGCCGCCAATGGCCTCCTGGGAGCGCAAGAAATGATTGGACGTCAGCAGGCGTCGACCTTGAATTCGACGCGTCGATCGATCGCATCGCGGATGTCGTCGGTGCCCGTACCGACGAGGTTCTCGCGATAGCCCATTCCCGAGGCGCGCGTGCGGGGCGCCAGTTCAGCCGCTTCGGTCTCGAGTCGCTGCTTGATGTACAGCGCGCGTCGCTGAGACAACTGGTCGTTGTACTCGACCGTACCGGTTCGGCTGGTGTGGCCGACGACCTGGAGGCATGCACGGCTCGACACGGCCTGCCTGGCAATCTGCCGCAGCCAGAATTCGTAGGGCGCGCTGACCTTCGGATCGGGCCAGAAGTCGGTGGAATTGGCCTTGAACAGGAACTTCACGCCCAGGTTGCGGTTCGCCAATCCGGACGCGACAACGCGACCGAACGCCTGCTCGGCTTCGCTGACGCGCCCGAGTCTCCAATTGGTGAGGTAGATGCCGTTGTACACGCGCAGCTGTTCGCCACCCGGTGCGGCCAGCGCCTGCTGGTACATGCCGAGCGCCTGCTCCAACCTGTCGGCGTTGTATGCAGTGGTGGCGTCCGCGAGCAGCGTGGCCGCAGGCACGCGGTCGAGATAGCCGGGCGGTGTCGGCTCGCCTGCCGTCGCGCGCGACGTGGCTTCGATCTGCTCGACGACGTTGTCGCGCAGCAGCACCGGGCTGTCGCGGTAGTACGGGCTCGGTGTGGTGTCGATGCCCTGCGGGCGCGCGCGCGACGTCACATGGGCGGCAATCGATCGGGTCTTGATGTCGGACAGCGACAGGTCAATGCGATAGCCGCCCTGCCCCGACACCTGGCCGATGCGGCCCATCGTTCCGGTCAACACGTACTGCGCCCGCGCCACGTTCGCGCTCTGGAACGGCAGGAGTTCGACATCCGGAAAGCGTGCCGCCACGCGCTCTGCAATGCGCGCATCGATCAGCTGCGTCGCGATCGTCTGGTTCCCGGAGCCCGCTTCCAGCACCGCGTCGGCGACGACGACGCGCTTGACAGTCGGCACCAGCTTGTCCTGAAGCTTCGATTCCAGTCGTGCCAGCACGCCAGGCAGCTTGCTCTGCGGGCGCGTCGGCGTGAACACGTCGTCGATTGCCGTGTTCACGGCTTCATCGAAGCTGCCCTGGGCCGACGCTGTCGTTCCGCTCGATGCCGGCCCAGGCTCGGCGCATCCCACGATGACGACGAGCGCAGCGGCCGTCGCAGCGGCGCTCAACGCCGCACGAAGCTTTCTGGAGTGATGCAGCCGGTGCATGTGCATGTCCGCCCCTTCATTGGCCGTCGCGTCGTCCGTTCGACGCTCGGGCCGCACCATGATAGGACGCCGCGCCTGCGGCGCACAGCCATCCATCCCGGGGAAGTGGGCCGTACCATGCGCGCATGAAACCGACCGCAGCGAAGTACAACAAGGATCAGTGGATTTCCTCGTTCGAAGACGAGATGTTGCGGCTGCGGCCCCATATGACGGCGAGGATTCTTGCCTCGATCTGCCTGATGGCCTGGAGCCGGTACGGCGTCAATGGCACGGACCCGCATCAGGCGGCGCGCACATGGTCCGCGTCGATAGACGGATCATCGCCGTCCGGGCCGTGACAGGCGTCGCTACGGCTTGACGAACTTCAGAACGAACTCGTCCTTCGGCTGCGGCGGGTCGGGTGTATTGCGGTCCCGCGGGTCGTTCGGATTGCGCAGGAACATGCCCTCTTCACGCAACTCGAACCCTGCCTCCTCGACCTCCTTGCGCAGAAACGACTCCTCGATGCGGTGCAAGGTCCCGGATTCGGAAATGCCGGTGCCGGGCCTGCCCGCGTGGTCCGCAACGACATACATCCCGCCGCGCTTCAGCGCCTGGTAGATGGCGCGATTCATACGCGCCCGGTCGACTCCCAGGAACCCGAGGTCGTGATAGTTGAACATCAACGTCACGAGATCGAGCCTTGCATCGGCGACGGCGGCAGGGACCGGCGTCTCGAACGGCTGGCTCACGGCGACCATGGGCGCTGCCGCCACACCGGCGCCGCGCAGCCTTGAATCCCGTTCCGCGACGGGACCGGCCGGGTTGCGCGGCGCCGAGGCTTGCGGCACCGGCGCGGACGCCGCCGCGGCGATGCCGGGTCGGCTTTCTCCCTCGGCTTGCGCCGGCGCCACGGATGCTCGACTCGCGTCGCGTGGCGGTGGCCGCTGGCCGTACACGGTCCCCGTCGCACCGATCGCCCGAGCCAGCAGCTCGGTGGTGTAGCCGCCCCCCGCGCTGACATCGAGCGCGACCATGCCCGGCCTGATGCCGATGAACGAGAGCATCTGCTCGGGCCTGCGCCGCAGGTCATTCGTTCGATCCGCCGCGGATCGATCCGGGCTGGCGACGATGGCCGCAATCTGCTGCGCCGTCAGCGTTGTCGGCGCCGGCGAGATCGTGGCGCATGCAACCAGCGAGACAACGCCGGCGAGCGCCATGAGAAGGGTGCGTGTGCGAGACATCTTCATTGCGTCACCCTCGACATCGCCCTTTGTACCTCACCGATGAATCGACCGTGGTTGAACTCCGCCTTGCCGACAATCTCCTGGATGTGGCCGTTCAATTGACCGCGCTCGGCCGCCGTCAGGTCCTTCGCCGTCACGACGACGATCGGAATCTGCGCGGTGGCGGGATCGCCCTTCAGCGCCTCGACCACATCGAACCCGCTGACCTCCGGCATCTCCAGATCGAGGGCGATCAGATGCGGACGATGACGGCGCGCGAGTTCGATGCCTTCGCGTCCACCGAACGCGCGCAAGACCACGTAGTCGCATTGCCTCAACTGGCCCGCCAGCAGATCGACCGCCTTGGCATCGTCGTCGATGACCAGCACGGTCACGTCGCCGTTCGTCTCGGGCGAACTCAAGCCCAGTCGTTCCAGTCCCTTGACCAGCGCATCGCGGCCGACGGGCTTTTGCAGGACGCATGCGGCCCCCAGTGAAAATCCCCTGCCCTTGTCGGCGACGACGGACACCACGACGACAGGCACCGCCTCCCACTTCGGTGTCGCCTTGAGGCGCGACAAGAACTCCCAGCCGTCCATCCCCGGCAACAGG
>Ga0207641_10005625_pt1 | contig 10678 bp, 7 predicted proteins | sample KBSSwiS62_FD_184306 | JGI IMG/M metagenome (GOLD analysis project Ga0207641, IMG submission 184306) | Switchgrass rhizosphere microbial communities from Kellogg Biological Station, Michigan, USA - KBS Switchgrass S6-2 (SPAdes) (version 2) | ecosystem: Host-associated > Plants > Roots >... | reverse complement strand
CTCGCTGCTGCTCGAGGCGGCGCCCGGCGTGACCGTTCGGCTGATGGCGCTCGCACAGGACATTCGCGCCGATTCGCCGTCCAATTACGAGGTCAACGCAGCGACTCTGGAGCCGGTCAATCCGCTCACCGGCGCCGCGAGCGGCAACCTTGCGCGCTTCGAGCGCATCGCCGAATTCAACGACGTCAGCTACCGGCTATACAGCGGGTCGCTCAATTGGGATTTCGGCGCTGCGACCCTGACCTCCGTGACCAGCTACGCGACGCTCGACCAGAACCAGCTCAGCGACATCAGCAACACGGGCAACCGCAACACCGCCAATGCGCTTTATGCGCCCACCGCGCCGGGCACGATCGGTCTCGGCTTCGAGAACGACATCGATACCAACAAGTTCGTCCAGGAGATCCGCTTCTCCTCGCCCAACCGGGCGCGGGTCGAATGGCTGTTCGGCGGCTATTATACGAAGGAGACGAGCTCGCTGCTGCAGCGATTCCTTCCCTTCAATCTCGCCAGCCAGGCCCTGTTGCCACGGCAATTGACCCTCGGCCCCAACACCTTCCCCGAATTCGTCCAGCTCACCCTGGGTTCGACCTATCGCGAATTTGCCGGCTTCATCAGCCTCACCGGCCATGTCACCAACCGCTTCGATATCACTGCAGGAGGCCGCTACAGCCATAACAGCCAGCATTCGACGCAGGTGACGGCCATTCTCGCGCCGCCCGCGACGATCAGGGGCGCATCCTCGCAGGGCGTGTTCACCTGGTCGGTTGCCCCGCGCTACACGTTCAACGATCATGTCTCGGCTTACGCCCGCGTCGCCAAGGGCTATCGCCCCGGCGGCCCGAATGCGGTCCCGCCCGGCGCTCCGGCGACCTTCCCAACCTCTTTCGTGGCAGACACGTTGATCAGCTACGAAGTCGGCCTGCGCGCCGAGACTCCGGACCGGATGTTCACCTTCGACGGCTCGATATTCCGGCTCGATTGGGACGATATCCTGATCAGCACCGTGTTCATCGATCCGGCGACGGGCACCCAGTTCGGCGCCAACGGCAATGGCCGGCGCGCGCGCAGCTACGGCGCCGAGTTCGTCGCCACCCTGCGTCCCTTGCGCGGTCTCAACCTGACCGCCAATCTCGCCTACACCCATGCCAAGCTGCTCGACGACACCACGCCGGCGCCGGGCATTCCCAATCTCACCGGCGGTCTCGCCGGCGATCCTCTGCCCTATGCGCCGAAATGGGCGGGAACTCTGTCGGGCGATTATGAATGGTCGATCGGCACCGCGCGCGCCTATGTCGGCGCCAATGTCCGCCTGGTCAGCCGCCGCACCAGCGGCTTCAGCCCGTCCTATCGCGCCGCCTTCGGCCGCCTGGTCGAGCTCGAGGGCTATGAGAGCGTCGACCTGCGCGCCGGAGTCGATTTCGGCCATTTCACTGTCGGCGCCTATGTCCGCAACGCGACGAACTCGGACGGACTGGTGACCGCCGGCGGCTACCCGACCCAGATACCCGCGGTGGTCGGCGGCAACAATATCGCGCTCGCCACGGCCTCGCGGATCCGGCCGAGGGTGATCGGGCTGAGCCTCGGCGTCAATTATTGACGAACCGCCAAACGCGCCGACACATTTGACCGGAAAGTCTGCTTTGCAACACAATCTCGTACAGGAAAGGTCAGGTGCAGGCGCGGAGGGAAGGGTTTCGCTCGAGCTTCCCGCGCCCTGCCTCCTGTTCCTGGGTGACGCGACCGAGCCCGGTTTCGCCAAGACCGCCTTCGGCCTTCTCGACTGGGCGCCGGAGAAGTGCATCGGCGAGCTGGTGCTTCCAGGCGGAACGGTATCGACCGGCCTGACCCGCCTGACTCCCGCCCAGGCCGCGGCCGGAGGGGCGCGGGCGATCATCATCGGCATCGCCAATAGCGGCGGCACGATCGCCCCGCACTGGATCCCCTCGCTGGTCGAGGCGCTTGAAGCCGGGCTCGACATCGTCAGCGGCATGCATATGCGGCTCGCCGACCATCCCAAGCTGAAGCAGGCCGCCGAGCGGAATGGCCGACGCCTGTTCGACGTCAGAATTCCCCCGCCCGGCATTCCTATCGCCACCGGCCGCAAGCGCAGCGGCATGCGGCTGCTGACGGTCGGCACCGATTGCGCGCTCGGCAAGAAATATACGGCTCTGGCCATCGCCCGCGGCTTCGCGGCGCGCGGCGTCGATGCGGACTTCCGCGCGACCGGCCAGACCGGGATCATGATCGCCGGCAGCGGCATCGCGCTGGACGCGGTCGTTGCCGATTTCGCGGCCGGCGCCGCCGAGATGCTGAGCCCCGACGCGGATCCCGCCCATTGGGACGTCATCGAAGGCCAGGGGTCGCTCTTCCACCCCTCCTATTCGGGAGTTTCGATGTCGCTTCTGCACGGCAGCCAACCGGACGTGATCGTCGTCTGCCACGATGCCGCACGCAGGACGATGCTCGGCTATCCCGATTATGATATGCCGAGCGTGGAAGAGGTGATCGCCCTGAACCTGCGCCTCGGCTCCCGCACCAATGCGAAGATACGCTGCGGCGGAGTCACCATCAACACGTCGAGCCTGCAGCTCGCGGACGCCGAAGCCCTGCTCGATCGGGAGGCCGAGCGGCTCGGCCTGCCCGTGGCGGACCCGATACGCGGCGGCGACCGCTTCGAGCATCTGCTCGATTCGTGCCTCGGCTGATGGCAAGTCAGGCGCCGATCCAGCCCAGCTTCTTCCAGCGTTTCCTGCTGCCGGGCCTCGCCTTCAAGGCGGTGGTGATCGGCGGCGGCTATGCCACCGGCCGCGAGCTCGCCGAATTTTTCGTGCCGAGCGGACCGTGGGGCGGGATCGCGGCGATGATGCTTGCGATGGTTCTGTTCAGCCTGATCTGCATCGCCACCTTCCTGTTCGCGCGGGCGACCGGCACGCGCGACTATCTCAGCTTCTTCAAGGCGTTGCTCGGGCCAGGCTGGGTCGCTTTCGAGGCGGTCTATATCCTCTTCGTCGTCCTGATCCTCGCGGTCTATGGCGCAGCGGCGGGCGCGATCGGCGCGGCGATCTTCGGCCTGCCGGCCATCGCCGGCACGCTGGCACTGATGGCCGGGATCATCCTGGTGGTGACGTTCGGCAACGTCTCGGTCGAACGGCTGTTCGCCTATGTTTCCTACCTTCTCTACGGGGTCTACGGGCTGTTCATCGTCCTGGCCTTCACCAGGTTCGGTGACAGGATCGCGGCCGGGTTCGCCCTGCCCGCGCCTGAGAGCGGCGCCGCCTGGGCAATCGGCGGCGCGACCTATGCGAGCTACAATATCATCGGCGCGATCGTGATCCTGCCGGTGGTCCGCCACCTGACCAGCCCGCGCGACGCGATCGTCGCCGGCGCCCTGTGCGGCCCGCTGGCGATGCTGCCGGCCCTGCTCTTCTTCACAGCCATGGTGGCCTTCTATCCCGAGATCGGCGCCGCCACCTTGCCCTCCGATGTACTGCTGGCGGGCATGCAATTGCCGCTCTTCCACCTGCTCTTCCAGCTGATGATCTTCTCCGCATTGCTCGAGAGCGGGGCGAGCGCGGTGCACGCGATCAACCAACGGATCGACGGCGCCTGGCGGCGTCGCGGCCATGGCGGCCTCACCCACAAGGCGCGCCTCGCCATCGCCTTCGTCCTGCTGGTCGGCTGCATGCTGCTCGCCGGCCGGTTCGGCCTCGTCGCTCTGATCGCCGGCGGCTATCGCGCGCTCGGCTATCTGATGGTCGCCACCTTCGTCCTGCCGCTCGTCACCCTCGGCGCCGTCCGCATCGCCCGCGGTCTCGGCGGCGCCGTGCCCGAACCCGAGCCGGGCCGGGCGCCCGCATCGTGAATCCACCTTCTGGAGGAAAAAATGACCGGCCTTAAGCGCATCATCCTCTGCCTGATCCTGATTCTGCCGACGACGGCGCTCGCCGATCAGCCGGCCGATCTTCGCCAGCGGGTCGAGCGCCTGCGCCAGAGGTTCGGAGCGCCGGGCATAACCGTCGCCATCGTCGAGAATGGCCGCACGACCTTCGCGGGCGGCTTCGGCATCACCGACATCGCGCATCCGACACCGGTCGATGCCGACACCAATTTCGCGATCGGATCGGTCAGCAAGGCGTTCACCACGGCCGCGCTCGCATTGCTCGTGGACGAGGGCAAGCTGCGCTGGGACGACAAGGTGATCGATCACCTGCCCGAATTCCGGATGTACGACCCCTGGGTGACGCGCGAGATGACCGTGCGCGACCTGCTCGTCCATCGCAGCGGGCTTGGGCTCGGCGCGGGCGACCTGCTGTTCGTGCCGAGGAGCACGCTCACCCGCGCCGACGTCGTCGAGCGGCTGTCGCATATCGCGCCCGCGACCAGCTTCCGCAGCGGTTATGCCTATGACAATATCCTCTACATGGTCGCGGGCCGGCTGATCGAGAAGGTCAGCGGGATGAGCTGGGAAGCCTTCATGCGCGACCGCGTGCTGCGACCGGCAGGAATGAGCCGGGCCACGGTCGACAATGATGCGCGCGGCGACCCGCGTCGCAACGCCCATCCGCACGCACGGCTGAACGGCCCGATCCGCGGGCTCGGGGACATGGAGCGGCTCGGCGACGAGGTGGTCGTGTCCCAGCTCGCCGCACCGGCCGGCGGCATCGCGGCGAGCGCCAACGACATGGCGCGCTGGATCGCGCTGCAGCTCGCCCATGGCGCCCTCCCCGGCGGACGGCGCCTGTTCAGCGAGGATGCGTCGCGGGAGATGTGGCGGCCCGCGGTGCTGATGCCGCCAGGCAATTTGCCCGCACCGCTCGACCAGACCCAGCCGATCTTCAACACCTATGCGCTTGGCTGGAACGTGCGCGATTATCGCGGCGTGCGCGTCGTCATGCATGGCGGCGGAGTCTATGGCTCGATCACGCGCCTGGTGCTCATCCCGGAGCGCAATATCGGCTTCTACCTCGCCACCAACAGCGAGGAAGCGGCGCTGCTCACCGGCCTCCAATATGAATTGCTCGACCATTATCTGGGCGGCGAGCGGCGCAACTGGCCCGAAGCCTTCCAGACCTATCTGACGTCGCGCTTCCAGCGCGCGGTGACCGCGGTGACGGCGCCCGCGACGCCGCCGGCCCATGTCGGTCCCTCACTGCCGCTCGCGCGCTATGCCGGCGCCTATAGCGACCCCTGGTTCGGAACGATCCGGATCAGCGAGGCGAACGGCGCACTGGCGGTCGCCTTCCCGCATTGGCCGGGGATCAGCGCGACGCTCGAACATTGGCAATATGACACGTTCCGCATGCGCTTCAACGATCCGGGCGTGGAGCCGGCCTTCGTCACCTTCCAGCTCGATGCGCAGGGCCGTGTCGATCGGATCACGATGCGCGCCATATCTCCGATCGCCGATTTCAGCTTCGACTATCAGGATCTGCTGTTCACGCCCGTCGCGGCGAGGCCATGACGATCCGGAGCTTCCCGCCGCGGCCGCGTGCCGCGGCGGCGGCAACGAAGCCTGTTGAAAGGGCGACTGCGATGAGACACTGTCGAGCCATGCGCATCATCCCATTGCTCCTCGCCGTGCCGGCACTTGCCGCGCCCGCGTTCGCCGCCCCAGCCGATCTCGACCAAAGGGTCGAGCGCGTGCTGCGCGCCTCCCCGATCATCGACGGGCATAACGATCTGCCTTGGGAGATACGCGAGAATTACGACAGCTGGCGGCAGCCGCTCGACCTCAATGCCGATACGAGCCGGCTGACACACCCGCTACAGACCGATCTGCCGCGGCTGCGGCGCGGCCATGTCGGCGCGCAATTCTGGTCGGTGTGGATTCCCGGAACGCTTCGCGGGCCGGAGGCTGTGCAGACGACGCTCGAGCAGATCGACATCGTCCACCGCATGGTCGCAGCCTATCCCGATCAGATGGAGATGGCCTCGACCGCGGCCGACATCAGGCGGATCGAGCGGTCCGGGCGGATCGCGGCTTTGATCGGAGTCGAGGGCGGCCATCAGATCGGCAATTCGCCGGCGGCCTTGCGGACCTTTTACGCGCTCGGCGCGCGCTACATGACCCTGAGCCATTCGACCAATAATGACTTCGTCGATTCGGCGACCGACGATCCTGTCCATCACGGCCTGACTCCGTTCGGCCGCGCCATCGTCCACGAAATGAACCGGCTCGGCATGTTGATCGACATCAGCCACGTCTCGGCCGAGACGATGCGCCAGGCAATCCAGGCTTCGCGGGCGCCGGTCATCTTCTCCCATTCGAGCAGCCGGGCGCTGGTCGACCACCCGCGCAACGTGCCCGACGACGTGCTGCGTCTGCTGCCGGCGAATGGCGGCGTGGTGATGGTGAATTTCTATCCCGGCTTCACCTCCGAGCCGGTCCGCCAGCGCGCCGCCGATCGCGCCGCGGAAGAAGCGCGGCTCAAGGCCTATTATACGGGCCAGCCGGAGCGGCGGACCGAGGCGCTGGCGGCATGGGACGCGGCCCATCCGCTGCCCCAGGCAACGATCGGCACCATTGCCGACCATATCGACCATATCCGCCAGATTGCCGGCGTCGACCATGTCGGCATCGGATCCGATTATGACGGGATCAGCGGCACCCATCCCGAGGGGATGGAAGGGGTCGATTCCTATCCGGCCCTGTTCCGCGAGCTGGCGCGACGCGGCTGGAGCGACGCGGACCTGGCCAAGCTTTCCGGCGAAAATCTGCTCCGGGCGCTGGAGCGGGCCGAGCAGGTCGCGGCTTCGATGCGCGCGGAGCCGCCGATGAACGCGACGATCCAGCAACTCGACGGCGCGCCCGCTGCTGCGGGTGCCGGCGCCGGGGGAGATCGCTGACGGGTAAGTTTGCTTTGGTCCGCGGCGCGGGCGAAGTGCGTTCGCCGTTTGGGGGGCGCCTCGGGCGGAGGAATAGGAAAGGCCGCGCCCCGCGCGCTGTGCTCGTACCGCTTCGCGGTGCCTCCGGCGGAGGAATAGAAAAGGCCGCGCCCCGCGCGGCCTTTTCTATTCCTGGTGGACAGGGCTGGATTCGAACCAGCGTACGGGAAACCCGGGCAGATTTACAGTCTGCTGCCTTTAACCACTCGGCCACCTGTCCAGTGGAGCGTGAGATAGGAAGGCGGCTCCAATGGCGAAAGGGCGCCAGCCTGTCAACGCGCCCCTTGCCACTGCGATGAGCGGCCGCCAAAGCAGCGGCCATGCGACGCAAGGCACGCCAGGCGAGCAAGGCCGAGAACCGGCCCCGTTTCTGGGGCCGGCACGCGGTGGCGGCCGCGCTCGCCAATCCGGAGCGGGACATCGTCCGCATCTGGGCGACGCGCGAGGCGGTCGTCGGGCTCGAAATCCCGTCCACGATTCCGGTCGTCTTTTCCGACGTCGCCGATCTCGGCAGGATGGTGCCGCGCGACGCGCCGCATCAGGGGCTCGTCGCGGAGGTGGAGCGGCTCGATGATATCCTGCTCGCCGACCTGCTCGACGAGGCGGAGGATGGCCGGCCGCTCGTGGTGCTCGACCAGGTGACCGATCCGCACAATGTCGGCGCGATCCTGCGCTCGGCGGCAGCCTTCGGCGCGCTCGGCCTGGTCACCCAGGACCGCCACGCGCCGCCGGAATCCGGCGCCCTCGCCAAGGCGGCGAGCGGCGCGCTGGAGACGATGCCATGGGTGCGGGTGGTCAATCTGGCGCGCGCGCTCGACGACATGGCCGAAGCCGGCTTCTGGCGGATCGGCCTGACCGGCGAGGCCGAGACGACCTTGGCCGAAGCGCTGGGGCCCAAGCGGGTCGCGCTCGTGCTCGGCGCCGAGGGCGAAGGGATGCGCCAGAATACCGAAAGCCATTGCGACGCGCTCGCCCGCCTGCCGATCACGGGAATCGAGAGCCTGAACGTGTCGAACGCCGCGGCGATCGCGCTTTATGCGGCGAGCGTGAGCTGATGCGGCATTACTCCTCCCCGGGACGGGGAGGATTCTAAGAGTCAGTCCTCGGGCGCGATCTGGACCCTGAGGCCGTCGAGCGCTTCGGAAAACTCGATCTGGCAGGACAGGCGGCTGGTCGCGATCTTGTGATCGGAGGTGTCGAGCAGATCGTCCTCGTCGGCATTGCGCGAGCCGACCTTTTCGAACCAGTCGGCATCGAGGTGGACGTGGCAGGTGGCGCAGGAGCAGCAGCCGCCGCACAGGGCGAGTAGCTCGTCGAAGCCATTGTCGCGGATATTCTCCATCACGCTCCAGCCGGCGCGGCCTTCGACGGTTCGTTCGCTGCCGTCGCGGGTGACGATGGTGAGGCTGGGCATGGCTATCCTTGATCGCAAGAAAGAAGAGAAATGTCGGCCGCACCCTATGCTAGGCAGGGCCCGCGAGCGCAAGACGGAGCAGGCATGGGCATTGGTGCAAAAGATCTGGAGTCGTCGCTGAAGGCGCTCGGCCAAATCGAGCCGGCCTTCGCCGCGGCGTTGAAGCGCGCAGGCCTGCCCGAGCCGCGCACCGGCGAGCGCGGCTATGTCACCCTGCTTCGCGCCATCGTCGGCCAGCAGGTGTCGGTCGCATCGGCGACCGCGATCTGGGGCCGGGTCGAGGCTGCGACCGGAGGCGCCTCGGATCCGGCCAATATGGCGCGGACAAGCGACGAGGATCTGCGCGCGGCCGGCCTGTCACGCCAGAAGATCGCCTATGCGAAGAGCCTTGCCGAGGAAGTGCTGTCGGGACGGCTCGATTTCGAGAGGCTGCCGGCCGACGACGAGGAGGCGATCGCGCACCTGACCGCGGTCAAGGGGATCGGCCGCTGGACCGCCGAAATCTATCTTCTGTTCGCGGAAGGGCGGCCCGACATCTTCCCCGCCGGGGACCTCGCCGTGCAGATCGAGATCGGCGTGATCCTTGGGCTGGAGGAAAGGCCGACCGAGAAGGCGATCCGCCAGCTGGCCGAGGCTTGGCGCCCCCATCGCGGCGCGGCGGCGGTGTTCGCCTGGCATCATCGCCGGGCGGGCGCGCCAGCCGTCTAGAACCGAAAGGCCAGCGTCCCGACCCATCGCGCCCAAGCGCAGATCATCGCCGCCCGCGAACGTCGCCATAGTTGTTCCCTTTCCGGAACAGTGCGACGCGCACCGCGTTGGCATGGCCGGAGTTAAGGGAGCGGGTTTTTGGCCGATTGCCTGAACCGGCACGGTAGAATAAAAATTCAGTCGCTCGGGGCGGGCCGGCAGGCCGCTCTTACCGATCAATCGGGCCTATGAAAGACGCGCAATAGGCGCCTCGATGATGGAGGAACCGATATGCCGATCACAGCATCCTATTCGCCCGCAACACGCAAGCTCACAGCGCTTGGCGACACGGTCTCCAACACCATCCTCCTCGGCCGCGACATTGCGGGCACCTTGTTCGTCAACGGCGGCGCGGTAACGATCACCGGCGGGCCGGCCACGACCGCGAACACCGATCTCGTCGAGGCTTTCGGCCTGGACGGCAACGACGTCATTACGATCGACGAGACCAATGGTCTGATGCCGGCCGCAAGCCTGAACGGAGACATCGGCAATGATACGCTGACCGGCGGCTCCGCGAACGACACGCTGAGCGGGGGAGCGGGCATCGACACCTTGCTCGGCAGGGGCGGCGCCGACACGCTGAACGGCGGTGCGGACGGCGACACGCTGACCGGCGGCGACGGCAACGACGTGATGAACGGCGAGGACGGCAACGACCGGATGATCTGGAATCCAGGCGACGACAATGATGTGATGGAGGGCGGCAACGACGTCGACATCGCCGAGGTCAACGGCGGCAACGGCGACGAGGCCTTCGTGCTGCAACCCAACGGCACCCGCGTCCAGCTCGATCGCGTCAACGCCATACCCTTCACGCTCAATATCGGAACCACCGAGAGCATCGTCGTCAACATGAATGGCGGCAACGACACGTTCAGCGCGAGCTCCGGGAATCTCGCCTCGTTGATCTCGGTCGTCGTTGACGGCGGCACGGGCGACGACGTGATCGTCGGCGGCAACGGCGCCGACACTCTCTTCGGCGGGGACGGAAACGATTTCGTCGACGGCAACGGGGGGAACGACACCGTTTTTCTCGGCGCGGGCAATGATAGCTTCAACTGGGATCCCGGCGACGGCAGCGACATCATCGAAGGCCAGGCCGACACCGACACATTGTTCTTCAACGGCGCGAACAGTAGCGAGATTATCGGCGTCGCGGCCAATGGCAGCCGTGTCCTGTTCACCCGCAATGTGGGGAACATCCTGATGGACATGAACGACGTCGAAATCATCCGCTTCAACGCCCTCGGCGGCGCGGACAATGTCGTCGTGGGCGATCTGACCGGCACCGACGCGACCACCGTCCAGATCGACCTCGCCGCGACTGGCGGCGGCGGCGACGGCCAGACAGACCTGATCACCGTCAACGGCACAGGCGGCGACGACAATATCACCGCCTCCTCGGCCGGGACCCGGATCACCGTCAGCGGTCTTGCCGCTACCGTGCTGGTCGACCGGCCCGAAGCGATCGACACATTGATTCTCGCCGGTGGCGTCGGCGACGACGTGATCAGCGCCAGCGGCGTTCCGGCGGGCCAGATGCTGTTCGAGTTCCAGGGCGGACTCGGGGGCGACACGTTCATTGGATCCGCGGGCGCCGACCTGTTCACCGGCGGCGACGGCGAC
>Ga0207641_10005624_pt1 | contig 10678 bp, 7 predicted proteins | sample KBSSwiS62_FD_184306 | JGI IMG/M metagenome (GOLD analysis project Ga0207641, IMG submission 184306) | Switchgrass rhizosphere microbial communities from Kellogg Biological Station, Michigan, USA - KBS Switchgrass S6-2 (SPAdes) (version 2) | ecosystem: Host-associated > Plants > Roots >... | reverse complement strand
TGTCCACCCCCGTGAGCAGCGTGCTGCCGCCGCTGATGCTGGTCGGGCCGTTGTAGGTGCTGGTGTTGGTCAACCCGGTCGTCGAACCCCCGATGTAGTTCACATCCGAATTGGCGCTCGATCCTACAATTTGGCCCGTGATGACGTTGTGGCCACCATTAATATTGAGTGTGGTGCCGTTCTTGGTTAGCGTACCGCTCAGGGTCAGCACGTTGGCCGTCGTGTTATTGACCGTTGCGCTCGTACCGGTCACGGTGATGTTTTGGTTGAGGGTAGCGCCGCCGGCACTGTTAAATTGCAAAGTCGTTCCATCAGCCAGAGTGACTGTCGTACCACTGCCCAGACTGTTACCGCTGTTAACCACCAAAGTGCCCGTCGATACCGTGGTGTTTTGCGTGCTCGCGCTGTTGTTGCCCGTCAAGTAGAGCGTGCCCGCGCCAGCCTTGGTCAACGAGAAACCGCCGTAGATGATAGAGTCGGCAATCGTGGTCGTGTTCGTAACGATCAATGTCGTCGCCCCGGCCAACGTGACGGTGGAAGGTGTAGTGAGTGACGTGCCGTCAAAGGTCAGGCTACCGGTGCCCGTCGAGGCAAAGGTAATCGTACCATTGAGCGTCACAGCGTTGGCCAAGGCGATCCCGGTGCCGTTGTCTGATAGTGTGCCCCCTATCAAATTCAGCATTCCTTTTCCGAACGCTCCATTCGTGATCGCACCAGCCGAGATCGCCGTGCTGCGCCCTGCCACAACCGTACCGGAACTTATGGTCGTCGTGCCCGAATAGGTGCTCGCCCCACTGGTCGATACCGAACCAGCTGATTGATTATAGGTGATTCCGCCTGCTCCACTGATCACACTGCTCAAGCCAAAACCCGAGGTTCCGGTGACAGTAATCCCGGTACCGACACTTCCATTATTGGTAATTGAGCCGCTAATTGTGGTGGAAAAATTGCCCGTTTTGTTGATCGTGAGATCATTGGTAACCGTCATCGCAATGGTAATACTCGTACTGCTGGTAGTCCCTGTTCTGGTAATGACCAGCGACGGCAGGGTGCCGGTCGAATTCGTCACGAAATTGAGATTATTGCTATTGCTGGAACCGGCAATGGTCAGGCTTTTGCTTACGTTGCTTCCGCCGATGACAAGCTTATTGAGCGACACGGTCCCAAGATCATTCGTGGCAACCGTATTTTGAGTGGGCGAAAAAGTAAGAATGGTGTTGCTGCCAGTCGTCGTCGGAATGGTTCCGCCCTGCCAATTGGACGAACTACTCCAAGTTCCCGTGGCGGCAGTGGTTCCACCGGTAATGTAACTATAGCTCTGTGCAGAGGCGATGCTCGTCAAAGAGACCATTGCCACCGTCATGAGGAAAAGTCTTTTGACGAGCTTTAGACGAGATAGTGAAATCGCGTATTTAAGCGCGAACTGCGGGAAGGTTTCTAAGGCAGCACTGTATCCAATGGTATTCATTTTTATTCCTCCGAACCGGATTTTTGGTTGGCTAACAAAAGTTTAATTATTCGATTATCGATTTTTGCAGAAGCATGAGGCACGCTCTCAGCAATAATGTTGAAAATTTCAATGACGCTCGATTGATAAAGTTAAAAAATGGACGTACGAGTGAACGGTAGATAGTTTTGAGCTATTAGTATTCATTGATGGCTTTAATTTCGATGGCACTAGAGCAAGTAGTTCAACTCGATAAATTGAATAGTTGAGGCATTAGTAGATACCGACAAGAAAAGCCTTGTTATAACCGTAAACTAAGCCTACCAACTCAAAATCTGTCCGCGGATCCTCTTGGTTAAGTCGAACGGTCATAGATATCCAGCGTGACCATTGATTCGATCGGGGCACCGACCAAGTACTGGCGCAAGTTGTTCATCGCGTAATTCCAGAGGATGCCATAGGCATCATCTGTTGGTCCGGCAATATGGGGCGAGAGCGTCACGCCTGGTAGCTGCCGTAGTGCTGAGGCAGCAGCCAAGGGTTCCTGCTGGTAGACATCAAGCCCCAATCGCAACTCGTATTCCTCCGCCACGCGTGCCAGGGCCGCCTCATCGACAATCTGGCCGCGACCGACGTTGACGAAGACAGCACCCTTCGACAGACATCGCAAGACCTCCTCATTAACTGTGGCCTCGTTCTCAGCGGTCAGCGCCTCGCACTCGATGATGATCTCGCTCCGGGAAAAAAGCTCCTTCAGGCTTCCACAACAATGGACGCCCTGGCGATCGAAAATCGCACGGGGGACACCTTGGGAGTAAGCCGCCAGGTCAACCTTGAAGGGCTTCAGCAGTTCCACCAGTTCACGCGCAACGGAACCGAAACCATGCAAACCCACCCGCTTGCGGAGCAGAGAATTCGCATGGACGAATCGCCTCGGCGTGGGATAGGGACGCCCCGGCCATTTATCCATAGCATCGGCCCAAGCCGGGAGGTTGCGTAACGAGGCCAAGACCAAAAGCAGGGCGTGCTCGGCCACGGTATAGCTGATGGAAGGCCCCCAGTTGGAGACCCGCACTCCACGTTCGATCAAGCAGCGGGGCACCAATTCCCTGACCGTGCCCTTGAGATGACAGAGATAACGCAGTGACAAATCCGTCGCGCGAGCAAATGACTCCGGGATCTTCGGCGTGCCCCAGCCGGTAATAAGCACCGACGGTCGCAGCTCAAATAGGACTTTTTCCCATGCCGGCCCCGTCATCGATGAGGAATCGAGCCAGTGACAATCCATGGGTGGAAACTCGTCCTTACGAAACAAGGGATAAAATTGTTCCCGGCTTTCCGACGCCAAAGCGAAAACAACCCGCTCCAAATTAGACTCAACGGTGTTTCCCGGTGAAGCCAAGGTGCTGTGATTGGAAGGTCTATGCATAGAGGGTGAAAATTTGCGAGCGGCCGATTTCCCGAGACAAATCGGTCGCTTAACGCATGAGTGAAGAAGCCAATTCCACAGAGCTTTTACCGCTGGGCATGCCCTCACGAGCAGTTTGTGATTTTAACCGTAAACTCGAAAAAACACTGAAAGTATAAATACCTTGATTAAGCTCAAAGCTTTGAAACAGTACCTCGTCTTGCGATGTCCAGAGACAAGCGGACAGAAAGCTTCTTTCCCGAGCAATCATCTTCCATGAACCCGAGTCCCAGGAAAAATCGGGCCACGATGCAGGACATCGCAACGGCTGCCGGGATTTCGCGCATGAGCGTATCGCTCGCTCTGCGGGACAGCTCCCGGATCTCGGCCCAAACGAAGAAGCGGGTTCTCCAGGTCGCTGATGAGATGGGCTACCGGACCAATCCAATGGTTTCTGCACTCATGAAGCAGTTGCGCTTCACCAAGACCCGCCGGGCATCAAGTGCCCTCGCCTTCCTGACCGCCTATCCCACACGCAACGGTTGGCGTCTAACCGGCCCCGGCTTGGCATTTTATCAAGGCGTGCAGGCCCATGCCGAGAAATTGGGCTTCGGTCTTGAAATTGTCTGGGCAAAGGAGCCCGGCATGAACGGCAAGCAGATGAGCGCTCTGCTCCAGGCTCGCAACATCGGGGGCATCATCGTTGCGCCCATGGCACGCGCGTGTGGACATCTGACCCTGAACTGGAATCTCTTCTCCAGCGTCATTCTCGGCTACTCGTCTTACCGGCCGAACTTGCATCGGACGACCAGTGACACTTACCAGGTCACCCAACTGGCCCTTCGCAAACTCTGGCACCTCGGCTACAGGCGTATTGGCCTGGTGCTGCCGAGCCAGGTCGACACCCGTACCCACTATACGTTCAGCGCAGCTTACCTCCGGTTCCAGTGCAGCCTGAAGCGCGCCTATCAGATCAATCCCTTCATGCCGAGCCGCCATCCCATCAATGCCCAGTGCCTCGACTGGTTTCACAAGGAGAAACCGGAAGCGGTGCTCTCCGTTGTGCCGGAGGTAAAGGGTTGGCTGGAGAAAGAGGCCGGAATGAAGGCTCCACACGACTACGGCTTCGCCTTGCTCTCTGTTTCCAATGAAAACCGCGGCTTGTACGCCGGAATCGATCAGCGGCTCGGGAAGATCGGGGCAGCCGCAGTGGAAATGGTGAGCAAACAGATGTTCCACGGCGAGACGGGCATCCCCAGAATTCCCCAGCGGGTGCTGATCGAGGGCGTCTGGCTGGATGGCCCCACGGTGCCGGTCTCGTCCAGCGTCGCTCATCAGGCCGATTAACGATTGGCCTCAAGCTAAACACCAGCATCATGACTATCCAGTTTACGGATAATATAGCGGCCCCGTTGAAGGTGATTTCCTTTTCCATATCGTGACGGCGTGCACACTAAACTCAAATTATTGGCAACGCGCCGCCTTCAGAATCTATTGCTCCTGCTTGGAGCCTTAGCTCTTGGCGCGGGCTTCGGTTCCCCACTCGCGGCCCAGGGAACTGCAACCTCACTGGTCAATCCCACCTTTACCGGCACGGGCACTCCCGACGGTTGGCAGGCTTATCCTCCGCCAAAGGATGCCACCAGCAAAATCGAGATCGCACCCGATGGCGGCGTTCATATTGTCGATGCCGATGCAGGCAATGGACTCGGCATAGGCCAATGGGTTCCCGTTGCCGCCGGTCATAAATATGTGGCCACCATCGAGGCCAAGGGCAGTGGCGGTCTCGCCGTCTATATGATCTTCCTTGCGAAGAAACCCGCGCAGGCCGCCCAGATCAACAAAGAGAAAATCTCCGAGGCCCATGTCGGAGTCGGCAAAACGCCGGAAGTGACATCCACCACCCTGGAAGCCGTCGCTCCCGCCGGCGCAGGCGTGGTCTTCGTCTGGATTTACTCTCCCAAGGCGGCAGCGAACTGCGATGTGGTGATCAAATCCCTCAACCTGGCGGATATGGGTGAAGCCGCTGCCGGCGCTCCCGCGGCAGTTCCTGCACCTGCCGCCGCTCCGGCTCCCTCTGCCGCAGCCCCTGCCACTGCCCCATCTCCTGCGGCGACCCCGTCACCCGCTCCTGCGACGGCAGCAAATACACCCCCGCCGCCGCCCCACGATAATGTCGGGGAGCCCAAACATCCCAATCCTCTCGTCGTGCCGCTCGGCTCTCTTCCCAAAGACATTGTCCAAGTGGTTGACTTCGAGACCGGGGACGTCAGCCAGGCGAGCTGGAAGGAAGGCGGCCGCAAGAACATGTCGACTGATATCGTCCGTCACGGCAAGTATGCCTTGCAGATTGCTTTGGATCAAAAACAGCATCGTTCCGAAATCACGACCCAGCACGTGGAGCCCTCGGGCGAATTCAAATATGGCTGGAGCCTCTATTTCCCAAAAGACTTTGATTACAAGTCATGGTTCAGCATCGTCACGCAATGGCACACTTACGGTACAGGACAAAACTACAAGCCGGATGGCGGCCCCCCCACCAGCATCTCGATCGGCAAGGATGGGAAATGGAATCTGAAGATACAGTACCAGGACAAGGACACCGATAATTGCGCCCACTCTTATATCGCTTTCGGGAACGTTGCGGACGATCTCGGAAAGTGGACCGATTTCACCATGGAAGTCAACTGGCAGTCCCCGAAGGCGGGCGGCGGCTATCTCCGGCTCTATAAGAACGGCGTCAAAGTTGTCGATTACAACGGTCCCACTTGGTTCGAGGGCAAGACATCCGGGCCCTATTTCAAGGCCGGCATCTATCGCGGCTCCGTCGATTGGAAAGGCGAAGAATCCAAATCGATCATTTATATCGACGACATGCGCGTCGGCGGCAACACGGCCACTCTTGACGACGTCGATCCCGCCAAGCAGAAGTGATTTCTCTATTATCCGCTTGCCTCAAGACTTGAGCTGGATCGTCGGTCCATCCAGCCAGACACCTTCGATGGAAACTCTCTGGGGCACCCGGGGCACACCCGTTTCTCCATGGAAAATCTGTTTGGTGACCACTTCAACGGCCGCGGCCCCAATCTCACCACAACGTTGATCGATTCCGGCGTAGAGTCCCCGGTGCTCCGCCGCCACACTGAGAAGCGCAAGCCCATAGTCGCGCGGAGCCTTTAATCCTTCCTCTGTTTCGAGCCAGGACTTGACCTCGGGAATAATCGACAGGATAGCCTCGGGACGTTCCTTGCGAAACCAATTGAGAAACTGCAAATTAACCGGATGCCTCGTGGGGAGAAAGGGTGTTACCTGATTGGCCCGCTTCGTTCCATGTTGAAAACGCAAATATGCGGAGCTCATCATAAAATTGGTCCGTATGTCCGTGTCACTCGGAAGCACGAGCCCGATCCGCTGGTAGCCGAGGTGCCGCAACTTTCGTAAGGCAAGAAGCGTGGCCTCAAAGGTGTCGCTGGATGCGCGATGCAGGTTTGGACGATAGGATGAATACCCCAGGACCACGCTCGCAAACAGACTCCAGTTCAGAGTCAGATGTCCACAGGCACGGGCCAGTGGTGCAACAATGATCCCGGTCATGTTGCGAGTGTGCAAAATCGTGCTCAAGCGCTTGCCCGTCATGCCGTGCTCCTTGCCCCAAACAATCTCCAGGCCGAATCCGAGCTTTTCCGCATGCGCTTTCGCTCCGAGATAATAATCCCAACCCGGTCTGCCTCGCTTCCAGCCGTCCCGCGTCGGGTGAGCGGTCAGAAATGCGAGGGTGGACGAAGATTTCAGGACCTTGGTTCTTCGCCGTTCGGTCATCAAAGCCGAAATCATTGGATTGGGCTTGTAGCCCCTCTGCGCCACCACTTTTAAGATGCGCTGTTTGGTTTCCTTCGAGATGCGCGGGCTATTTCTCAAAGCCAGCGAAACCGTCATCGTCGAGACTCCAACCGCGTCCGCAATATCACTCATCGTCAATTGACGCTGTGAAACAGAAGGCTTCATCTATGTCTTCCTGCGGTCGGTGGATTCTTTGAAAAACACTGTGATGAAAGAAACAGGGACAATCATCTTTAGTCCAGGCAGACGCTATAACAAAGCTGTCGGTAAAAAAGTGCACTCGGGGAGACTCGAACTGTGTTGGTTTCGAGTCATAAGTGATTGTCTTTACTTTGTTTCTATATATTTTTTATTTTACAAGGCCGGTTTAGGGGCCAAGTCTAACTGTTCCCTGTCCTACAGTCTACTGGATGAAGAATACTGCCTCCAGCGAATCAATGATAACCTCAAAGCCTACGACAAGAAAGGCCTTTTCAATCACACTTCATCCAAAATCGCCCGTATGGTCTTCAGCAATGCTCCCGCTGTATAGGGTTTCATCAGGACGTGTTTAACTCCAGCTCCGGCAACTTTGCTTGTGCCGTCATTCGTATTCAGACCACTGGCGGAGATGATTTTAACCGATGGATTCATTCGTTTCAGAGCATAAATCGTAGCTGCACCATCCATGACTGGCATCGCCATATCTGTGAGGACAACGGTGATTTGATCCTGATGCTGCGCGTACACGGCCACGGCATCTGCCCCATCTGTGGCCGTCAACACCCGGTAGCCGAAGGCCTCCAAGGTTTGCTTGGTAATGACTAAAATAGAGGCTTCGTCGTCCACGACTAAAACCGTCTCTCCCTTTCCTCGTGGCAGGATGGTTTCTTGGGTGAGTTTCGCCTGCGCTTCGCACGAATTTTCCATGGCGGGCAGATAGATTTTGAAAGTCGTGCCTTTGCCGGGTTCGCTGTAAACATTAATGATACCATCGTGACTCTTCACGATGGCCAAAACGGTCGACAGCCCCAGACCGGTGCCTTTATTAAGCTCCTTTGTGGTGAAGAAAGGCTCGAAAATTCTTTCTTGAAGTCCCGGAGACATGCCAGTTCCCGAATCGGTCACGCTGATATTCACATAGCGGCCAGCCTTCGCTTGGATATTCATCGCTGCATATTGCTCATCAAGAAGACAATTTTCGGCCAAGACTGTAAGGCTCCCGCCATTCGGCATCGCATCCCGGGCATTAACGCAAAGATTCAAGAGGATCTGGTGCACCTGAGTTGGATCGCCCAAAATAGTCCATGTATCCTTGGGAATGCAGAACAGTAACCGAATATCTTTCGGGAATGTATCCTTGATGATGCTTTCAAGGTCATTCAACAGGTGCTTGGGTTGGACTTCGATTCTCTGCCCTTCCAGGCCGCGTGCAAACGAGAGAACCTGCCGGACAATGTCCGCTCCTCGTTTGGCACTCACCTCGATAGTTTCCAAAATCATCATGGCCTGAGACTTGTCCGGCATGGTCTTAAGAATGTCGATGGATAATAGAATCGGTGCCAGGATGTTATTGAGGTCATGCGCGATACCGCTGGCCAGGGTACCGATGCTTTCCATGCGTTGAGCCCGCATGAACTGGGCTTCAATTTTCTTCTTCTCGGTGATGTCGGTATAAATCACCAGTACCGATTTTGGATTTCCAATATCATCCCGGATCAAAGTCCGCCGCGCCTCGACAACCAGCTTGTGACGGTCCTTGGTAACATGCTCGATCTCGCCGGAAAACTCTCCCTTCTCCATTATTTGACGGATAACGTTTTTGAATAACGATGGGTCTGAGTAGATCAAGTCGCTGACTTTTCGGCCTATGGCCTCCTCCTTTGTCCAACCGTACATACGTTCAGCCCCCTTGTTCCAAAATAGAATATGACCGTCGAGATCGCCTACCAGGATTGCGTCCTGTGCTTTATCCAATAATTCTGCCTGTTCCGTAATTTGTTCCTGTGCCCGTTTACGCTCGGTGATATCCCGGAAGGCCCAGATTCTTCCGTAGTGCTTCCCATTTTTATCTCGGACAGGAGCCGAGTAACGGTCGAGAAATCTCCTGTCGAGGAGTTCAATCTCATCATGGCTCATCTCATCGGGATGAGCATAGAGATGGGCAACTTGTTCGGCGAATTGTTCGGGATGTTTGATTTGACTGGTCACCCACTCAAGTTGCTTCCGGTCGTCAACCTCGCCAGCCACTTGAGGGGGAAGGTTCCATAAATCGATCATCCGTTGGTTTTGAAGGACTTTATTGCCCGCGCTGTCCACGATCAGGATTCCATCGAGGGCCGAGTTGACCTGGGCCTCGAAAAAGGCGGTTTTCCAAAGAAGTTGTCCTTCGACTTCTTTCCGCTCGGTGCGGTCCTTGGCGTCCTGCAAGGCGCGCTCCACAGCTGATCCCAATCGGGTTGTTCGGTCCTTGAGCAGGTAATCCGTGGCACCTTGCCGGATCGCCTCCACAGCCACATCTTCTCCCATGGTGCCAGACACGATGATAAATGGGATTCCGTAGCCACGTTCCTTCACCAACTCCAAAGCGCGAAGTCCGCTAAATTCTGGCATAACGAAATCCGAGAGAATGAGATCAAGCTCTGGATTTAGATGATCGAGGTAATCCGCCTCTGTCTCCACCCGAGTCCACTGAGGATCAAACTCAGCGCGTCGCAGTTCCCGCAAGACGAGCTCAGCATCCGCCGGATTGTCTTCGACAATCAAAACTTTAATTGGACGAGTCACGTTATCCTTCGATTTTTGGTGGTTGGTTGAGCAGCAGCCAATACATCCCCAGTTCCTGGACGGCTTTCATAAAACCCTCGAAGTTCACCGGTTTGACGATGTAACTGTTGACCCCGAGCTTGTAGCTTTCCACCACGTCTCTCTGCTCCTTGGACGAGGTCAGCACAACCACCGGAATGGCTTGGGTGCGCGGATCGCCTTTGATCCGCTTCAAAACTTCCAATCCGTCAATCTTGGGAAGTTTTAAGTCCAGCAGAATGACTTTGGGCCCGTTATTGATGTTGCGGTCAGCATAGGCCCCCTCACAGAAGAGGAATTCCAGTGCCTCCTCTCCATCTCGGGCGATTTGAATGTGGTTGCTAACATTAGCCTTTCGCAAGGCGCGCTTCGTCAATTCGAGGTCCTGAGACGAATCCTCAACGATTAAAATTTCTACAATATCTAATTCGCTCATAATTTGTTCTCTTCTTTCAGGGTAAAATAAAACGTTGCACCGCCATCCACGGCCGCCTCGACCCAGACACGTCCGCCGTGCCTGTGAATGACCCGCTGCACAATAGCGAGGCCGACACCAGTGCCTTCAAACTGGTCTGAGCGGTGCAGGCGCTGAAAAACTCCGAAAAGCTTATGGACGTACCTCATGTTGAAACCCGCCCCGTTATCGCGCACGAAATAAACGTTTTCCTGCCCCAATTTGCATCCGATTTCGATCTCAGCAGGATTGCGCTGGCGGGTATATTTAACAGCGTTCGAGAGAAGATTGGTCCAGACTTGCTTCAATAGTGCTGGGTCAGCTTGACACGACGGCAATTCATCAATACGAATTTCAATCTGCCGTCCCTCTCGCTCGGAATTCAGGTCTTCGAGGACAGCCCGCACCAGGTTGCCGGTATTCACGGTCTGCTTATTCAGTGGTGCTCGGCTCAGGCGGGAGAACGCCAATAAATCATCGATAAGGGTGCCCATTCGTTGCGCACCTTCACGAATCGTCTTTAAATAATGTTGGCCTTCTGGAGGTAGTAACGGGCCGTAATCCTCCAGAACCGCCTGGGAAAAACCATCCACTGCCCGCAACGGCGCACGAAGATCGTGGGATACCGAATAGGAAAAGGCCTCGAGTTCTTTATTTGCAATTTCAAGCTCAGCCGTCCGTTCGACCACCCGGTCCTCCAATTTGGCATTCAGTTGGCGGATTTTTTCTTCCGCAGCTTTGCGTT
>Ga0207641_10005623_pt1 | contig 10679 bp, 11 predicted proteins | sample KBSSwiS62_FD_184306 | JGI IMG/M metagenome (GOLD analysis project Ga0207641, IMG submission 184306) | Switchgrass rhizosphere microbial communities from Kellogg Biological Station, Michigan, USA - KBS Switchgrass S6-2 (SPAdes) (version 2) | ecosystem: Host-associated > Plants > Roots >... | reverse complement strand
CTCTTCGGGCAAACCAACTCTTCAGGCGAGCGGCAGTCTTCCCAGCTCACCACACCGGCGGGTCGGCCGCCAGAACCCGCCGACGCGGCACCGCGCGGATCGCGACCCGCTCTCGGCACGCGGCCGAACGCGGCGTCGGGGGGCGGCCGCGAGACCAGCCGCCAGCAGGTCACCTAACGTCTCGGGCTTCCACCATCCCGCCGCCTCATAGCGCTTCACCAGCTCCTCGGGGGTCGTTCGCATGCCCGGACACGATCCGTTCGTTCACCAGCGATCTTCGATCCACAGCGGTATTCGATCAACAGCAAGGTCGCGGTCGTTCAGCGACCGCGGGGTATTCCAGCGACGCCGAGGCGGTCCGGAGACGATACTCTCGCCAAACGAGAACGTAGTACCAGCGGCGGAGAAGGCACAGTGATCGATCTCGAAATCGAGGCGGGCCTCGCGGTTGTCACGATCGACCGGCCGGAGGCGCGCAACGCCATCTCGCGGGACACCATGGACGAGCTGGAGAAAGTCCTCGACGCCGTCGACTCCTCCGGCGCGCACGCCCTGGCGATCACCGGCGCCGGCGACCGGGCCTTCATCTCCGGGGGTGACCTCAAGGAACTGGCCGCGATCCGCACCTTCGAGGGCGCCGTCGACATGGCGCAGCGGATGCGCGGGCTGTGCGACCGGATCGCGAACTTCCCCGGCCCGACGATCGCGGCCGTCAATGGGCACGCCCTGGGCGGCGGCGCCGAGGTAGCGGTGGCTACGGACATCCGGCTGGCGGCCGAGGACATCCAGATCGGCTTCACCCAGGTGATGCTCGCCGTCATGCCCGGCTGGGGCGGCTCCGAGCGGCTCGCCGCGATCGTCGGTCGTGGCCGGGCCCTGATGCTGGCCGGCGGCGGCAGGGTCATCGACGCCACCGAGGCCGCCCGCCTCGGTCTCGTCGACCAGGTGTTTCCGCGCGCTCAGTTCGACGCCGGCTGGCGGGCGGTCGCACGCTCGCTCGCGCACCGGCCCGCCGTCGAGATCAAGCGGATCATGTCGGGCACCGCCACCCCCCAGGAGGTCGCCGAAACGTTCGGCCGGCTCTGGGTCTCCGACGAGCACTGGGCCGAGGTCGACAAGGTCCTGAGCCGCATCAAAAGCAAGTAGCCGCGGGACGCCGGACAGGTGCCGGCCCCGCGAAGGTCGCCTTCGAGCATGATCGCCGTTCGGCCGTCAACTGGTCGTGACCTGGCCCGGGAAGTACAGCCACTTGAGGGCATTACCGACGATCTGACGGCGGACCCTCGGCGGCACCGACCGAACGCGTGTTGGGATTTTCCCAACCGATCTAGTACGATGCGCGCATGCACGCTACGACCGACGCCATCGGCTCCATCGGTTCCAGAGCGTTGCAGCAGATCGGACGGGTCCGCCCGGGCGCGCTGCACCGCGACCTCGCCGCCGAGATCGGGATGACGCCCGACGCCTTCTCTCGCGCCCTGAACGGGAAGCGGTCCTTCTCCTCACTCGAGCTCGCCAGCCTGGCCGACGCGCTGCACGCCGACGTCCACTGGTTGATCACCGGCGAGCCCGACCCCTACCGGGTCGTCATCGCGGCCCGCCACGGCTTCGACCACGCGACCGGCCGGCGGGACGTTCCCGGCCGCGACGGCGATGAGCAGGCGCTGCGCGACGTGACGCTGGCCTACCGCCAGGGCGACCCGCGCCCCAGGCCGGCCGCGGCTCTGCCGGACAGCGCCGAGGCGGCCCGCGCGACCCTGGGCGACGACTTCATCCGGCCGTTCGCGGACCGGCTGGAGGAACGGCTCGAGGTGGACGTCGTCCGGATCGCGGACCTGTCGACGGCCTACTCGCTGCGCCTCGGCGGCCGCCGAGTGATCGTGCTCCCGGCGACGGGCAACTGGTTCTGGGAGAACTGGTCGCTGGCCCACGAGCTGGCCCATCTCGCGCTCGGGCACCATGACCTCGGGCTCGCCGAGGCCGACGACGACCCGCGCGAGGCGGCCGCGAACGCGTTCGCCGCCGAGTTGCTTCTCCCGCGCGACGCGCTGGCCGTGGTCGACTGGGACGGTCTGGACGCGGCCGGTCTGGCCGCGCTCGTCTGGCGGTGGGGGGTGTCGACGGACGCTCTGGCCCGGCGGCTGAACGCGCTGACCGGCTACCTGCCCGACCTGGTCCGGGCCTGGGCCGCGCAGCCGACCCAACGCCTCCTGCGCCGGCACTGGGCAATCGACACGGGCATCGACGAGATCACCGCCAGGATGGATGCCGCGGCCGCGCGCCGGTTCCCTCGCGCCCTGCAGGAACAGCACCTCGAGCGCATCGCGCTCGGTGCCCTCGGCAAGGGCACACTCGCGTGGATGCTCGGCATCCATCCCGAGGCGCTCGACGTCGACGTCCCCCCGGCCACGGAGGTGCCGACAGACGAGCTCGTCGACGCGCTTGGACTGTGAGCTGGTGGCCGTCCTCCTGTTCCCGGACAACACCGTTCTCATCAACTTCGCGCTGTTCGGCCAGCTGGACCTGCTGCGCCGGCTGGCGAACGGCCACGGGCGCTGGTGCGCCACCGTCGCCGCCGAGTGCGCCGCGTCCGCGCGGCGGCCGGATCTGGGCACCCTCGCCGGGGCGCGGGACATCTTCGGCCCGCCGCTGTCGCCGACACCCACAGAGCTGCGGGACGCGCGCTTCCTGCGTGACGAGCTCGCCAGCCCCGGTGACCATCCGTTCAAGCACCTCGGCGAGGCCGAGACGATCGCCGTCATGACCAGCCGGGCCCTGGACGGCATCTTCGTGACCGACGACAACGACGCGGTCCGGCTCGCCACCCGTCACGGCGTTCCGGTCGTCCGCACCTGGCGCCTGCTCCAGCTCGCGGTGCGCACGAATCTGGCGGACGCGGACGCCGTCTGGGGCTACGTCCAGATCCTGCGCGCCCGCCGCCGAGGCAGCCCGCCCGGCGTCAGCGACCGGCCGTCCTTCGACAAGTGGCTCGCCTCCTGACCCCTCGCCCGGCCGGTTGGAGTGGCCGGGTGGCAGGTCCGGGGCGACGCCCGAGGCCCGCGTCCAGGTCAGCGGGAGCGTGCGCCGCGCGGGACGCCGAACTTCCAGTACCACTCGCTGGCCGTGTCAGCGCGGGAAGGGGCCGCATCGCAGCTCCTTGTCGCCTCGTGAGTGATCGAGCGGTCGATCGCCCGACGGCTGGGTCTTCTTCGTCGCGACGCGCACCGCGGTCCCGGCGCCGGGACGTGCGGGAGAATCCGCAGTCATCGCCTCGTGAGCCGTACAACGTTTTCAACGTCGACGTCGAAGTGAGGCGGCCGGGACGCGCCACCGGCCACGACAACATCGCGCGCGCAACGGCCGTCGGTACACTCGCGGGAGTGACGCTACCCACAGAGGCGTGACAGTCTGAAGTTCTACAAGCCCTGCGGATCCGGCGGCCCTGTGGTTCTCACGGACCTGTCGTTCCGGAGAGCCTGCAGCACCCAGGATCGTCTGTCACCCCGCGCAGACCGGTGGACAGGAGCAGGCATTGACGACGGCGCCGCCAGTCGACCGGGACAAGCCGAACGGCCCGCGATCACGCAAGGGCGCCGCGACCAGGGCACGGCTACTGGAGGCGGCGAAGGCGGTCTTCGAGGAGGACGGCTTCCTCGAGGCGCGGATCTCGGACATCGCCGAGCGCGCCGGGCTGTCCCACGGCTCCTTTTACCACTACTTCGATTCCAAGGAGCAGATCTTCCGTGAGGTCGCGATGGACCTCTCGGACCTGCTGCACGCCCCGCTGAGCACCGTCATCTTCGACCCGGCGTCCAACGCGTCGCCGCAGGAGCGGATTCGCGCCGGCAACCGGCGCTTCCTGGAGAGCTACCAGCAGGAGGCCCGGATCATCGGCGTCATCGAGCAGGTCTCCCGGTACGACACCCTCCTGGACACGATCCGCTTTGAGCACCAGCAGCGCGACCGGGAGCGGATCTCGAACTCGATCGCCGGGCTGCAGCGGCGCGGCTGGGTCGACCCCAGCCTCAATCCGACGATCGCCGCGTCCGCCCTCGGCGCGATGGTCACCAGGTTCGCCGAGATGTGGCTCGTGCAGCGCCTGTTCGACATGGACTTCGAGGAGGGCGTCGAGCAGCTCACCCGGCTGTTCCTCAACGCCCTGCATCTGCGAGAGAAGCCAGCGAGCCCCGACGTAGACCGGTGAGCGTGACGGCGCTGCTGGCCATGCCGCGCCCGGAGCGCAGCCGCCGTACCTCGACGTCGAGCGAGGTCCGGCCGGCCGGCCCGGGCGAAGACAGTGTGCAGGGTCTTGACCGCCTTGCCGTCCTGACCGAGCAGCGCCGCCGCGATTGACTGAGCGAGCAGCTATCCGCCGAAGACGACCGGGTTCGGCGAGGCGACGCTGCCGGCGCGGTAGCGGCCCTCGCCGACGGGCTCCAGCGCCAGAGCGCCGACGACGGCGTCAACGGTGAACACGGCCGGCTACTTCGCCGGGAAGCGCAGCGCGCCGTCGAGCCGGATGTTCTCGCCGTTGAGGTACGGGTTGCGCGCGATCGACTCGACGAGCAGGGCGAACTCCTCCGGCCGGCCGAGCCGCTTCGGGAAGATGATGTCCTTCGTCAGGTTCTCGAGCACCGCGGGCGCGACGCCCAGCATCTTCGAGGTGCCCATGGTGCCGGGGGCGATCGCGCACACGCGGACGCCGAGGACGGCGAGGTCTCGGGCCATCGGCAGCGTCATGCCGAGGATGGCGGCCTTCGCCGAGCCGTAGGCGATCTGGCCGGTCTGGCCCTCGAGGCCGGCGAGCGAGCCGACGTTGACGATCACGCCGCGCTGGCCGAACTCGTCGGGCTCGTTGTCGGCGAAGGCGCCCGCGGCGACGAGCCGGGACATGTTGAAGGTGCCGGTGGCGTTCATCGCCAGCGTCAGGATGAACGAGTCCTTGTCGTGGGGCTTGTTGCCCTTGCCGACGGTCCGCCCGCCGCCGACGCCGCCTCCGGCGACGTTGACCAGCAGCGACACGGTGCCCAGCGCCTTGCCGGCGTCGATCGCGGCCTGCACGTCGTCGTCGACAGTGGTGTCGCCGCCGACCGCGACCGCGACGCCCTCCTCGAGCTCCTTGGCGACCGACTCGGCGGCGTCCGCGAACTTGTCGAAGATGATGACCTTCATGCCTAGCCCGACGAGGTGGCGCACCGTTGCCGCGCCCAGACCGCCGCCGCCGCCGGTCACGATCGCCACGCGTCCGTTCAGGTCCAACGTCCTGCACCCTTCTGCTCGCTTGCCGACCCTCGGCTAACAGACAACATCACTAACACCGACGTCAATGTTGGTACAGTCGCCCGCCATGACGACCGTTCAATGTGACGGCCGCCACAGCGGGGACGGCTTGATAACGATCTCCACGAGCCGTCCCGACGTCCGCAGCCTCCCGTTCGACGGGACAGCCGATGGAACGCCACGAGGCCACCCTGGAGCCGGCCGTGGGCGACCGGACGAGGTTCCCCGGCATCAGGAGAGTCGGGAACATCGCGGGTCGGACGACGGGCGCCTCCCCAGGCCCTTCACTATGGCCGCGACGGTGGCCGGGCGCACCCAAAGGTCCACCCCTGCTCGAGGCGCCGTTCCGCGCCCCGCCCCCGCCCTGCCGGGAGAGCCTCGGCGCCGGTGGACGACGGGTGTCACGCCGCCGGGCGCTGACCAGAGGGATCCACGCCCAATCGAGTCGCTAGATTGCCGGGCGTGGGACGCTTCGTGGCATTGCTCCGGGGGATCAACGTCGGTGGCAGGAACCTGATCAGGATGCCGGAGCTCGTCGTCTGCTTCACCGCCGCGGGATTTGGCGACGTCCGCACCTACATCCAGAGCGGCAACGTCCTCTTCACGGCGGACCGGGCCACCGACTCCGCCAGCTGCCCCAAGCTCGAAGGGGAGATCGAAGGCATCCTGACCGCCACCTTCGCCCTGCCGCTGAGGGTCGTGGTCCGATCCCACGCGGACCTCGCGGCCACGGTCGCGTCCGCCCCTGACGGCTTCGGCTGGGCCGACCACCGCTGCGACGTCATCTTCCTCAAGCATCCGGCGACCGCCGACCAGGCCCTCGCCGCGCTGCCCGCCCTCGCGGAGGGAGTGGACCGGGTCTGGCCCGGCCCAGGCGCCCTCTACTTCGCGCGCCTGACCGCCCAGGCCACTCGGAGCCGGCTGAACCGAGTCATCAGCGCGCCGATCTACCAGGAGATGACGATCCGCAACTGGAACACCACGTCCAGGCTGCTCGCCCTCCTCGACGAACAGTCCTGAGCAGGTCACCCAGCCGGCATCGCTGGAAGATCGACGGTGCGGGCGCCGACCAGCAGCTGAACACCGGCACCAGGGAGCCGCCTGGGCCGCCACCATCGATCGCCGACGGCCCACGGATCGCGGCGGCTACTCTGGCGCCGTGGCCGACCCGACCGCAATGCCCGTCAACGTGCCCACCGAACCGGTTGCCGATGCCATTCCCGCGCCGGATGACCAGCCCCCCGTCCCGCCCACCGCGGCGCCGGGGACGACCCGCGTCGGCTGGATCGGCGCCGGGGTCATGGGCGCGGCTATGGCGGGCCACCTGCTGGCCGGGGGCTACGCGCTGACGGTCACCACGCGGACGAAGGACCGGGCAGAGGAACTGCTCGACGCCGGCGCCGCCTGGGCGGACACCCCGGCGGACGTCGCCGCGACCAGCGACATCGTGTTCTCGATGGTCGGCTTCCCCGAGGACGTGCGCGAGGTGCTGCTCGGCCCGGCCGGCGCCCTCGCGGCGGCGCGGGCCGGGACCGTGCTGGTCGACATGACGACGAGCGAGCCGGCGCTCGCCGTCGAGATCGCCGCCGCGGCCGCGGCTCGTGGCTTGCACGCGCTCGACGCCCCGGTCTCCGGCGGCGACGTCGGCGCCCGCGCGGGCACCTTGTCGATCATGGTCGGGGGTCGCGCGGACGTGCTGGAGTCGGTGCGGCCGTGCCTGGAGGCGATGGGGAAGACGATCGTCTGCCAGGGTGGCCCTGGCGCCGGACAGCACGCGAAGATGGTCAACCAGATCCTGATCGCCTCCACCATGGTCGCGATCAGCGAGGCGCTTCTCTACGCCTACCGCAACGGGCTGGACGTGGAGCGGGTGCTGGCGTCGGTGAGCGGCGGGGCGGCGGGCAGCTGGTCGCTGACGAACCTCGCGCCACGGGTGATGGCGGGGAACTTCGCGCCGGGCTTCTACGTGGACCACATGGTCAAGGACCTCGGCATCGCCCTGGCCGAGGCGCGGCGCGCGCGCCTCGCGCTGCCCGGCCTGGCGCTGGCCCACCAGCTCTACGTCGCCCTGCAGGCGCACGGCCGGGGCCGGGACGGCACCCAGGCCCTCGTCCACGCGCTGGCGTCGCTGTCCGGCGAACAGTTCCCGCCGACGCCGGTCAAGCCGTGAGCGCAGGAGTGAGCGAGCGACGGGGGCCCTCCCGGATTGGCGAAGCCGATCCGGGAGGGCGTGGCCGTCCGAGGCGGACCTGGTTACTTGTGGCCGTCGCCCCGCCCAAGCGGCTTGCGCCACGGCCGCAGCGCCGCCGCCAGCCGATCGACGTGGGCGCGCTGCCGGTCGGAATCGACGGTGAGGCAGGCATCCAGCGTCTTGGTGAGGTACTTGGTCAGGTAGCCGATCAGCTTGCCAGCGGTTTCGCTGTTCGCGTTGACGCCGTCGGCGCGGATCTGCGGCCCGAAGCGGACGACGAAATTCCGCCGGACCTGGCGGCGATGCTCGCCCGGGGTTGGAGCCTCCGGTCTGACCAGGGGGCACCCGAGGGGCTTTCTGACGTGTCTGTCAGCGACCGCGGCGCCTGGACTCATAGACTGGATCGACCATGGACGACTCAGCCATCGCGCAGACGAGGGACGGAGCTTCCGGCGAGAACGCGCCAGACCCGGCCACGACCAACGAGGCGAACGAGGCCGGTGATGGCGGGACCAGGCTGGGCGTGCGGGCGACCCGCACCCGCGCCGCGATCCTGGAGGCGTCGAAGAAGCTCTTCCTGGAACGCGGCTACGCCGGCACCCGGATCAACAACATCACCGACGCCTGCGGCATCTCCAGGGCCGGCTTCTACACCTACTTCAAGGACAAGCGGGAGATCTTCAGCACCCTCGGCGAGGAGACCTACCGGGAGGTGCTGGCGGTTGTCGAGGCGTGGGAACAGGTCCCACGGCCGTGCACCCACGCCGATGTCGCGGCGTGGGTGTGGAAGTACTTCGCCTACATGGACGTGCACGGCGCGTTCATCCTGTCCGCGCAGTCCGGGCCGGCCGACGAGGCCAGCAACACGGCGCGCAGGCGCACGCAGATGCGGGTGGCGTGGCTCCTCGGCGTGCACCTCCGTGGCCGTCAGCGCACCCCGACCGACGCACCCGAGGCCCTGGGCCTCGCGCTCCTGTCCATGCTGGACCGGGCCTGGTACCACACACACGTCCCGCGCCTGCCGGTCGACAACGCGGACCTGGTCCGCGTCATCGCCGACTTCGTCATGGCCATCCTCGAGGTCTGACTCCTCAACCGCGACCTGCGGTTTCCGCCGGCGGGCCGCGCGCGGGCCGTCAGCCAGCCGAGGCGCCGAAACGCTCCCGGAGCTGATTCTTGGCGATCTTGCCCAGCCCGGTCCTGGGCAGCGCGGCGACGATCTCCAACTGCTCCGGCAGCTTCCGCCGCATCAGCCCGGCGTCGGAAAGCCAGGCGCTGAGCTCGGACAGCGTCGGCGCCACGCGGCCAGGGCGCGGGGCGACGACCGCGCAGATCCGCTCGCCGCGGTCCGGATCAGGGAGACCCAGGACAGCCACCTCAGCGATGTCAGGGTGCTGGCCGAGCAGGCCTTCGATCTCCAGCGGAGCGACGTTCTCGCCCTTGCGGATGATCAAATCCTTGATCCGCCCGACGATCTCGAGGTGGCCGGAAGGCAGCAGACGGCCCAGGTCACCCGTGCGGAACCAGCCGTCCACCGTGAAGGCATCCGCGGTCGCGGCTGGGTCGGTGTAGCCGCGGCACACGCCGGCGCCGGACACCTGCACCTCCCCCACGCCGCCGGAGCGCGAACCAGCACCCGCGGGATTGACGGCGCCGTCCGCGTCGCCCGGGTCCACCAGCCGGATCCGGTTACCCGGAACCGGCCGTCCGTCGGTCTCGGCCAGCACGTCCAGCGGGTCGCTGGGCGAGGCCACCGCGATCATCGGCACCTCGGTCATCCCGTAGTCGTGCGCGAGCACCGCGCCGAGTGTCTGGGCAACCGCCGGGACCAGGTGTGGCGGGCAGGGCGCGCCGCCGCCCTTGAGCGTGCGCAGCGTCGGCACGAGCCGCTGACCAACCGGTAGCCCGGCGGCGTCGGCGGCGGCGAGCAGCGTGGTGTAGAACGGCGGCGCGCCGCCGGTGGTCGTCACCCCGTACCGGTTGTAGAGCTCGACGGCCCTGTCCGGGACGAAGGACTCCAACAGGAGCAAGGGCATCCCGGCGGCCAGGGCCGCGATCAGGTACTCGATGCCGCCGACGTGCGCGACCGGGTAGCCCATCGAGCCGAACTCGCCAGGCCGCCGGCCCAGCTCACCGATGCCGGCGAATGCCAGACCGGTGGACAGCAGCGTCGAGTCCGTGTGGCGGGCGCCCTTGGGCACGCCGGTAGAACCCGAGGTGAAGTAGATCCAGCGCACCGCGTCCGGATCCGGATCCAGCTCCGCCGGGTCGCCGGCAGGCTCGGCCTCCGGCGCGTCATACCCTATTTCGGTCACCCGCGGCGCCGGGCCGCCGGCCGCGGCGATCCGCGCCGCCATCGCGGTGAAGTCAAAGCCGCGCCAGGTACCCGGAACCAGCAGCACCTGCGCTTCGGTGGTCGCGAGCGCAGCCGAGACCTCACGTTCCCGGTACAGCGGGATGATCGGCGACTGCACGGCGCCCAGCCGGCGCAACGCGACCATCAGCAGCACCGTGGAGATCCGCGTCGGCAGCTGCCAGGCGACGCGTGTTCCAGCGGCGATGCCCGCCGCGGCGAGCGCCGCGGCCACGCGCGTCACCCGCGCCTCAAACTCGCCAAATGTGACCCGCTGGCCGGTCTCGTCCACCAGGAACAGGTCGTCTGGCGTCACCTCCGCCCGCGCGACGACGAGCCTGTCGACCGTCTGGGCTGGCAGAAGCCACGGCCAGCGCGGATGGCTCGGCGGCGGCACGCCCCGAGAACCGACAAGATCGGAATTTTTGATCGGCGCGGGCGTCATATACGACCTCCAGACAGCCAACCGAACCGGTGGACCATACTTGACGCGGTCGCGCCGTCGCAGGGCACGTCGCAGTCGTACAGGCACAGCGGCTCGGAGATCATCGTTGCCGCCAGGTCCTCGTCCCTGGTGAGCGGGGCGCGGTAGATCGCGTCCGGGTTGAGCCCGGCATTGCGCCGGGCGTTGAGCGCGATGGCGCCCAGCTGCTTGCGGGTGAGGCCGAAGTCATGCATGCAGTGCCGACGTCGGTGCTCCGGCAGCGCCAGCCCGCGAGGGCTCGTCTGGTGGGCGTCGTGGGTCGGTGTACGGGACCCTAAGCTGACTTGACATACACGTCAAACAAGGATCTCATAGGTCGGGCTGCGCGACCATAGTGTCGCTCTGACAGGGGCAGTCGTTAGTTGACGGTT
>Ga0207641_10005621_pt1 | contig 10681 bp, 9 predicted proteins | sample KBSSwiS62_FD_184306 | JGI IMG/M metagenome (GOLD analysis project Ga0207641, IMG submission 184306) | Switchgrass rhizosphere microbial communities from Kellogg Biological Station, Michigan, USA - KBS Switchgrass S6-2 (SPAdes) (version 2) | ecosystem: Host-associated > Plants > Roots >... | reverse complement strand
AAGTGCGCGATCCGAGGCAGCGACCGGATCCTGCGCATCCACGACGAAGGCGTCGGCGCCCATCGCGAGCGCCCGCTTTTCCTGGAAGGGAGCGATGTCCTGCACGACCACGCGCGCAGCGCCGCGCCTTTTCGCCCAGAAGCCGACGGCCAGCCCGATCGGTCCGGCGCCGAGCACGAGTACGCGATCGCCCGGCTTCATGCCCGACATGATCACCCCGTGCAGCGCCACCGCGAGCGGCTCGATGATCGCGCCGTCGGCAAGGCTCGCCGATCCGGGCAGGATCACGCACTGGTTCGGCCTGGTCAGCGCATATTCGGCATAGCCGCCGCCCTGCAGGGCGAAATGCGCGCACCAGGCCGGCTCGCCCGCATGGCAAGATTCGCACTTGCCGCAGCTCGCCAGCGGAATGACCGAGACGAGATCGCCGATCCTTACGCCTTCGGCGCCTCTGCCCAGGGCCACCACCTCGCCGGCGAATTCGTGGCCGAGCACGTCGCCGGCGCTCCGCCCGAAGGCGGGATCCTCGGTCATGTGCAGGTCCGATCCGCAAATCCCGCAACGCCCGACCCTGACCAGCACCTCGCCCTCGGCGGGCTCGGGGTCGGGCAAACTCTCGACGATCAGCGGCTGGTGCAGCCCCTGCATGACGGCGGCGCGGATCATCCGAACTTGCCGAGCGCCATCCCGCCGTCGATCAGAACATGGCTTCCGGTCATATAGCTCGATGCGTCCGAGGCCAGGTACAGGGCGAGCGGCTTGATCTGCCAGGTCTCGGCGATCCGACCGAGCGGAACCGCGCTGTCCCAGGCCTCGCGCACCACCGGGTCCTTGAGCCAGCCGCCGCCGATATTTGTGACGAACGGACCGGGCGCGATCGCATTCACCCGGATCCGATATTCGGCGAGCTCCAGCGCGACGTGGCGGACCATATGGGCGAGGCCCGCCTTGGCGACCATATAGGGCATGCCGACGATCGGTTCGCAAACCAGGGCCGCGTTCGAGGAGGTGGCGACGATCGATCCGCCCTTGCCGCGCGCCTTCATCAGCCGCGCCGCCTCGCGAATGGTCAAATAGACGCCGGTCAGGTTGATCGCCATCGTCCGGTCCCATCCGGCGATGTCGTACGTGTCGATCTGGCCGTCCGGATTGCGATGGCCGGCCGGATCCCAGAAGCCGGCGCCGGGATCGATGCCGGCGTTGGCGAAGGCAATGTCGAGCCCGCCATAGGTGGCGACATGCGCGTCGAACACCGAAGCGAAGGCGGCGCGGTCGGCGACGTCGAGCCGGTCGGCCCGCGCCTCATGTCCTTCGCCGCGGAGCCGTTCCGCCTCCTGCTCCGCCGCTTCCCGGTCGACGTCGGTCAGCGTCACCCTGGCGCCCGCCTCGGCCATTGCCTCGGCATAAGCGAGCCCGATGCCGGACGCCGCGCCGGTGACGATCGCCGATCGGCCTTCAATGTCGAACTGGTCGAGGGTTTTCACGCGCGCTATCTCCCGTCATTCCCGCGAATGCGGGAATCCAGCTTCCCGCTCGGCGTTCTAAGAAAAAGCTGGATCCCCGCATTCGCGGGGATGACGAAGGGTCAGAGATAAAGCTTCGGGTTGATCGCAATCCCGTGCGCGCGGCAGTAACTCTCATAATGATTGATGAACCACCAGACGTCGGTGGTCTCGACGAACTTCGCCTGGTCGTCGTAAAATTCGATCGGGCCCTGCATCCAGCCGAACAATTTCACGCCCTGCGGATGCTCGGTCACCAAAGTGTGCGCCTCGCCGGGCACCTCCAGGATCAGGCCGCCGGGCGATGCCACCCAATCATATTCCAGATAGCGCACGCTCCCCTCCAGGCAGACCATGACGATCGTGCCGCGGTGGAGGTGGGTGCCAATCACGCCTGGCCCCTTCACCCACAAGATGTTGGAAAAGAGATTCTGCCGGACGTCGAAGGCGAGATGCTTGATCGCGGCATTGTCGCCGAACGGCACCCAGGGGCTGTCGACGTCGCTCTCCGCATCGATATAGCGCCCGCCCGGGCTCAGCCGGTCGACCAAAGCCTTGTGGGCGAAGCCGACGTCGACGATCTCGGCCTTGTTCGACGGCGGCGCCGTCATGACCCTCGCCTGGGGATCGTTCACCATTGCCTCGCTCGCCATGTCTCCCTCCTCAATGATTGCCCTTGTGATAGTTCAGCTCGAGCAGGACGCCGTTCGGATCGCGCACGAAAATCTGCTTGAGGTCGATCGCGACGACGTGGTTTTCATTATGGGCGAGGCCCATGCGGTCGAGCTTCTCGACCATCGCATCGTGGCCCTGGCAGCTCAACGCGACGTGGTGGACGGCGCCGGTGTCGTGGCCGCTATTGACGACGTTGGTGCCGATCAGCGCGCCTGGAGAGGAGAGATGGAAAATCGCGCGGCCTTCGGGATCGAACATCCACTGGACCAGCGCCGGATCGAGCGGCGGCGGTGGATCGCCGGCGCGCAGATCGAGCACGTCGCGGTAGAAGGCGACCGTCTCTCCGAGCTTCACGGTCTGGATGTTGATATGGTCGAGGCTTGGCATGGCTAAATTCCTTCAGCATGGCGGACGGCGGCGGCATAGGGCCGGAGCGCGAGAAGGCTGAACAACAGCCCCAATGGCCCGAGCAGCGCCGCGCTGATCGCCAGAGCGGCGGGGAGCCGGCTTTCGTCCTGAAACAATCCGTCGGTCAGCCGCGCGACCATCAGCGGCCCGAGGCCATAGCCGATCAGGTTGAAGACCGCGATATAGAGCGCGCTCACCGTACCGCGCATCCGCGACGGCGTGACGAACTGGATCGCCGCATTGGCGGGCCCGGACCCGACCGACCCGAAGAAGAGCGAGGCGCCGAGCATTGCGAGCGCCAGCGCCGGACTCGGCATCAGCGGAAACAATATCGCGAACGGCACCACGCCCCAGGAGGCCCACAGGACGACCCGCATATGGGCATCTTCGCGGCCGGCCTTGACCAGCCGATCGGCGAGCCAGCCGCCGAAATAGAGACCGATCGGCGACACGATCAGCGCCAGCAACCCGAGCGGGAGTCCTGGCGTGCCCGGTGCCCATCCGAAGCGGCGCTCGAAGAAGCTCGGCGACCACACGGTCGTGCCGAAGCTCAGCATCGACTTGATCCCGACGGCGATCACCATCGGCGCCAGCGCCGCCCGCCAGCGGACCAACCAGGCGAGCACGTCGGCGAAGGACGGGATTTCGGGCCGCCCGGTTCGCGGCGGTTCGGGAACGGTCGCGACCAGGACGAGCGCCCACAACAAGCCGGGCAGGCCGACGATCAGGAAGGTGAGCTGCCAGGGCTTGAGTGCGCCGAGCAAAGGCACGTGGACCGTGCCGATCCCCGTCAGCCACACCACCAGCCAGCCGCCGACCAGCAAGGCCAAAGCGGATCCGGCAACGATGCCGATATTGATGATCGAGACCGCCCGGCCGAGCTGCTCGCGCGGCATCATGTCCGCCGTCATCGAATAGGTCGCCGGGCCGTTGCAGCTCTCGCCGATGCCCACGCCCATCCGCGCCAGCGCCAGCTGCCAGAAATTGCCGGCGAGCCCGCAGGCCGCGGTCATCAGGCTCCACAGGAAGATGCCGGCGCCGATGATCCATTTGCGCGGGCCCCGATCGACGAAGCGCGAGATCGGAATGCCGACGCCGAGGTAGAAGAGCACGAACATGAAGCCGACCAGGAGGCTGAACTGGGTATCGGACAGAACGAGGTCGCGCTTGATCGGAGTCGCCAGCAAGGAGAGCAATTGGCGGTCGAGGAAGTTCAGGGTCAGCGCGACGGCGAAGACGAACACCGCCCACCAGGCGCGACGCGGGGAAAGAGGCGTGCCCCCGGTCAGCGGAACAAGGTGTCGACATAGTCCGCGCCGATGCCGTTCGAGGCATAATGGGCGCGCGCCGCGGCGATATAATCGTGGACGTCGTACATGGCGACAGTCTCGCCCTCCTCGTCGAGCCAGGCAAGGGGGCCGGTGACGACGAAGAAGACCTTCATCGGCTCGCCGGATTCGTAGCAGATCAAGGTGTGGCTCTCGCCCGGCGTCTCATAGACGAAATCGCCCTTGGTGGCGGTCCAGTCATGCTCGAGATAGCCCCATTTGCCGCTGATCGTGTAGGCGAAGATGTGGTGCGGATGGTAATGGCGGTTCACCAGGCCGGCATGTTCGGACATCAGCACGTCCGCCCACATGTTGCGCTGCGGTGATATCCAGACCGGGCGCGACGACACGGTCTCGCTGACCGGCACGAAATAGCGCGGGTCCGAATTGGCCGGGTCCTTCATATAGACTTCGGGCAGCACCCCTGGCTTGAAGCTGTTGGGAACCGGCTTGATGTCCCGCCAGAATTCGGTGGTGGCTGCTTCGGGCATCGTCTTTCCTCGATCGTGAGATGATCGGGGCCGGATCGGAACCCGGCCCCGCCCCCTATGAGCGATTTCTAGTCAGGTGACATCATCTGACGACTCGGAAATCGCGGTAAATCATACATCTAGAATTCGAAGCCGGCCCGCAGATACCATTCGGCGGGCCGGCTGTAGGTTCCGTAGATGACGCCGCCGGCGATCTGCGCCTGGCCGGTGACGAGATAGCGGTCGTCGAGCATGTTGGTGACGCCGGCAGTCAGCGACCACCGCTCGCTCGGCGAGCGCCAGGTCACGCTTGCGTTGAGGATGTTGGTGTCGTCGCGGCGCAGCAGGAAGGTGCGCTCGGTGTCGTTCCACAAAGCCGAGGTGTAGGTATAGTCTGCGACCAGGGTGACCGAGCCCATCCTGCCGCCGAGCGGGATGCGCAGGCGCGGGCTGATGTTGAAGGTGAAATGCGGTGTCTTGGGCAGGTCCGCGCCCGGGAAGACGCCGGCCTGGAGCGGGCTGGGCGCAACCTGGGACTGGGGCAGGACGCTTCGATATTCCGCATTGATGATGCCGAGCGAACTGTCGATCCTCAGCATGTTGTTGACCGCCCAGCCGAGCTCGACCTCGGCACCCCTGATCCTTGCCGTGCCGGCATTCTGGATGGTCGGCGAGACGCCCTGCTGGAAGTTGAGCTGGATGCCGGTGTAATTGGTCTGGAACAGGGCGAAATTGAGGGTGCCGCGCCGCCCGGCGAAATAGGATTTGAGTCCGAGCTCGAAGCTCTCGGCCTTCTCCTCGTCGAAATCGGCGGCGGTCGGCAGCGGATTGGAGAGACGCGTCGTCCAGCCGCCGGTCTTGTAGCCGCGCGACCAGCTGCCATAGATCATGATATTGTCGTTGGGGTGGAGCTGGATGCCCGCGCGCGGCGAGAAATTGTTGAAGCGCTTGTGGTTCACGCCCTCCACATAATAGCGCAGCGGCTGGGCCGGATCGTTGAACCCGACCAATGCGACGCAGAGCGGGCTGTTATAATTGGGGCAGTTGAACAGGTCGTAATTGAATCCGTTGCGATCGGATTGGCCGCCTTCGAATTCCTTATTTTCATGCGTGTAGCGGGCTCCGAGGGTGAAGCCGAGCCAATCGGCGACGCGCCAGTCGATCTGGCCGAACGCCGCGTAATTTTCGGTCGCGAGCGTGTTCGGCCCGTCCACCTGGAGCAGGCCCTCGATGAAGGGCACATAATCGTGCAGGTCGCCCGATTCCTTGAAATAATAGGCGCCGAGGACGAAGTTCAGCCGGTTGTCGAGCAAATTGCCGAGCAGCTGCACTTCCTGGCTGAACTGCCACTGGTTCATTGCGAAGCTGACCTGGAGCGCCGGGATCGGCGCGCCGTCCAGGTCCATCGCGGCATTCCAATGGAGCTCGCGATAGGCGGTGATCGATTTCAGGGTGAGATTGGGGGCGACATCGAATTCGAGCGTGCCGGCGCCGCCATAGCTTTCGAGATCGGAGAAGCCCGGACCGTTCGCATAGGAGCGGTCGATATTGGGTGAGATGAATCGATTGTCGTAGGGAACGAGATCGGGCGCAGGATTCCCCGGGAAATTGGCGCCGCCGAGCGCCGGATTGGCGAGCGGCGCGCTGGTGTTCGGGCCGGCAAGCGTCGCGCGCGGCCCGCACAGATTGGCGGCGTTGCGCGCGGCAATGTCCGCCGGCGAGGCGCCGATGCAGAAATTATAGAGGCCGGCGAACAGAAAGCCCGAAGATCCGGTGATCACGTCGAGCGCGGTCTGGATTGGGAAGCCCTCGAGCGGGCCGAGATCGTTGGGGTTGAGGCCGGCGAACGGCCCGGGGATGAAGCCGGTCGTTGCAAGCACCGTATTCGGCAATTGGTTGGTGTCGGTCCGCGAATAATCGGCGCTGAATGAGGCGCGGAATCGGCCGTGATTGTTGAAGTCGATCCGCGCGCGGCTGTTGAAGCTGTGATCGCCGCCCTCGGTGTTGGAGCGGTCATAGCCGGCGAGGAGGAAGGAATCGCTCGGCGTCGAATTGCCGATCAGATTGGCGCCCGGGCCGGTATAGGGAACGTGCCGCACATAGCCGTCCCGATCCTGGAAGCTGCCGGACAACACCATCGAGACGCTGCTCGAAATCGGAATGTCGACCGTGCCGCGGACGCGGATGCGGTTGAAGCTGCCGGTGGTGATGTCTCCCTGCGCCCGGAAATGGTCGCCCGGCGCCCTTGTGACGATGTTGATCGCGCCGCCGATCGTGTTGCGGCCGAACAAAGTGCCCTGCGGGCCGCGCAACACCTCGATCCGCTCGACGTCGAGGAGGTCCTGGTTGGCGCCGACGGTGCGGGCGAGATAGACGCCGTCGACATAGATGCCGACGCCCGGATCGAGGTTGAACGCAAAGTCATTCGCCCCGATGCCGCGGATATAGGCGGAGAGCACCTGCGAGGAGGCCGAGAATGGCGTGCCGCCGTCGAGCGTCACGTTCGGCGAGATGTTGGAAAGTTGGGCGACCTCGCTGACCGCGCGTTCCTGCAGTGCCTGATTGGTGAAGGCGGAGACGGCGATCGGCACGTCCTGCAGGCGTTGCGCGCGACGCTGGGCGGTGACGATGATCTCGCCGTCCGTGGTCGGCCTTGCATTTTCGGCTGGTGGGGTTGGCGGATCGTCCTGCGCCCAGGCTGGCGACGCCGCCGCGACGGCCAATATTGCGGTCGAGATCAGGTAAAGGCTCTTCATTCCATCCTCCCCTACGCTTCGTCTTCGCGAATGCGTTATTCCCGGTGGAAATCCATGATCGAAACGCTGTCGTTACTCGTCGCTGGCACCCTGTAATTCAGTCTGTGTAACATACTAATCGAGCGCGCCGGTTCCGCCCCACGGAAAGTCCTCGAGTTTCACGCGGTGAAATCAATTGGGCGCAGCCGATGCACGCCTGACGCGCGGGGCGCTCACCACGCGAACGGCCGGCTCGGGGTCCGAACCGTCCCAGCCGCCCGTTCATCGGCGCATCCGCCGTCGCGGGGGCCTGTAACAATTCCGGTGGTTCGCTGGCTCACTGCGGACTGGCCTATACCGAGCATTCGCTCTTCGCCCAAGTCGACGAGGAAGGGCGGGTCATCGCTGTGGACCAAGGCTTCCATGATCTCTGAGTTGACGGGCGAGATGTCCTGCGAAAGGGCCACGGTGCTCCTCCTCCCAAAACTGGGCTCTGGCCGACGGAGCGGCACGGATTGGAACCGCCCGTTGTCGACCACTTTCTGCCTCTCACCTTTGCGCCTTGCTGGAAGACCTGTCTCGCCGCTTCAGGGCCTACTTCTTTGCGAAAAGGGAACCTGCGGCTGGAGAGCCCGGCACCCAGATTTCCCGTTCCCAATCGCCGCGTCGCGCGGCAGAGGGGCGTCCATGAGCGCGAAACGCCAAATCGGCCCCACGGAAGGTCGTCGAGGTTCACGCCGTGAAATCAGCTGGCCGCGTCGCGGGCACGCTTCACGCGCGGCGCGGTCTCCTCGAGCGCGAAGGCGAGAAGGCCTGCCGCGACGGCAAGGCCGCACATAATCCAGAACGGCATGGTCGCGCCCCATGCGTCCTGCGCTGCGCCGGCGACGACCGGCGAGAAGGCGCCGCCGATCACCTCGCCTGTTCCCATGCACAGGCCGAGCGCGGTCGCGACCCGGCCGGGGGCGACGCTTTCGGATGGAATGGTCGCCATGAACAATGGGAAGACGCCGACCAGGCTCCAGCCGAAGAAGAAGATCAGCAGCAATGCCCAATAGGGGCCTTGGAAGAACATCGCTCCCAGTGGCAGGATCACACCCAGGAACGGGAGTGCGATCATCACCGGGCGCCGCCCGATCCGATCGGACAGGCCGGAGACCGCGAAGCTGCCGATCGTCGCGGAAATACCGAGCGTGGCGAGCAGCCATTTCGTGCCGGTATCGGCGTCGAAGCCGCGGACCTGGGTCAGGAAGACCGGCATGAACGCCCAGCACACGACCAGATATGAGACCAGCAGAATCGCGATCAGACTGCAGATCGCGACGTTGCGCACCTTGAGCACCGACCAGATCGACTCCGTGCGCGCCTTGGAGGCGGCCGCCGGACGCGGCGGCTCGCGGAGGAATAGCCAGATCATCGCCGCGCTGAGCAACCCCGGCACGCCGGCGAGGAAGAAGGCATTGTGCCAACCAAAGGCTACGGCGAAGGGTATGAGCACCATCGGCGCAACGAAGGAGCCGAGCAGGTTGGAGCCGAAATTCTGGGCAATGCCCTGCGCGGTTCCGCGGCGCGCGGGATCGACCTCGGTCACGATCATGGCATGGCTGATCGGCATGACTCCACCTTCCGCCACGCCCATCAGCATTCGCGCCGCGAGCAGGAACGCGAAGCTCTGTGCCAGGCCGGTCAGGAACGAGCAGGCGCAGAAGGCGATCGTGGTCAGGATCAGCGGCACCTTCCGATTGCCAAGTACGTCCGACAAGCCGCCCATTCCGAAAGCGGCGAACGACCAGGTCAGCGACATGGCGCCGCCGAGCAGGCCGATATGGACGCCGGTCAGCGCCAGGTCCGGCTGCACCAGGGGCATCAGCACGTTCAGCGCCTGGCGATCGAAGAAGACGATGCCGAAATTCAGGCTGAGCAGGCCCACCAGCCAGGCCTGGTAGCGCGGCGACGGGCGCGATTCCGAACTTGCGGGTGAAAAAGCGTCGCTCATCCGAACGGCCTCACCGGATCGGATCCGTCCCAGTCCACCGAAGCGCGCCAGAAGGCGGTGAACGCCGCCTCCATCCCGCTCGTCGCGCTGATCAGCTCGAGGAATCCCGAATTTCCAGGCCTGTCCAGATAGGCGACGTCGCCGCCGGTCGGCACGCCGGCGCGAAAGGCGAGGCTGTAGCCGCGCCCTTCGAGCTCGGCGATATCCGCATCGACGTCGGTGCTGGCGCGGCCGAGATGATGAAAGCCGTAGCCCCTGGTGTCGATCGTCTCCTTGTACACTGATGGATGCTCGTCGTTCGGCTGGATCAGCTCGATCTGCATATGGCCGGCAAAGGCCATCGCGATCGCCATGTCGGCCTGCGAGGGCGCGCCGCGATAGATCGGATGGTCGCCAGTCCAATGATCGAGCAGGAACCATGGCCCGACACGGCAATCCTCGATCCACGATTGGATCGAGGCCCTGATGTCCTGCACCACGAAGGCGGTCTGGATGATGCCGCCATGCGGCCCGCCAAAAGCGAATTCGCCCATCATCGTCTCTCCCGTTGCCAATAAGGCACGGCCGGCGGAGGGAAGCGAGACGGCCGGCCCGTTCGTTTCACCGGGTGAACCGGCCCGATTTGCCGTTTTCAATCCGCGCGTGGCGCGGCAGAGGGGGCGGATGACCGAAAAGCGAAATATTGGACCCTTCAGCGTCGGCCCGATCGGCCTCGGCTGCATGTCGCTCAGCCATGCCTATGGGACGCCGCCCGATCCGGCGCACAGCGCGCGGCTGCTCAACCATGCGCTCGATATCGGCTACGACTTCATCGACAGCGCGGCCCTCTACGGCTTCGGGGCGAACGAGGAGTTGATCGGCACCGCGATCGGCGGCAGGCGCTCGGAATTCGTGCTCGCATCGAAATGCGGGATGACCGGCGTCGACGGCAAGCGCGTCCTGGACGGCCGGCCCGAGACCTTGCTTCGCACGCTCGACGAGTCGCTGGCCAGACTGAAGACGGACGTGATCGACCTTTATTATCTGCATCGCTGGGACAAAAGGGTGCCGATCGAGGAGTCGGTCGGCGCGCTCGGCCAGATGGTCGCCAGCGGCAAGGTCCGCGCCATCGGCCTCAGCGAGGTGTCGGCGGCGACCCTGCGCAAGGCGCATGCGGTCCATCCGATCGCCGCGGTCCAGAACGAATATTCGCCCTGGTCGCGCAACGTCGAGCTTGGCGTCCGCGACACCGCGAAGGAGCTCGGCACGGCCCTGGTCGCCTTCTCGCCGACGGCGCGCGGCTTTCTCGCCGGAAGCGTCAAATCCGAAGAGGATCTGGAGGAAGGCGATCTGCGCCGCTCGATGCCGCGCTTCGCGGGCGAGAATCTCCGGCACAATCTCGCTTTGTACGATCGGTTCAGCCGGCTCGCCGAAGCGGCCGGCTGCACGCCTGCCCAGCTCTCCCTCGCCTGGCTGCTCACCCGCGGCGACCATATCGTGCCAATCCCCGGCACGACCTCGATCCAGCACCTGGAGGAAAACCTGGCCGCCGGGCAGATCGCCGTGGCTCCGGAGATCATCGCCGAAA
>Ga0207641_10005620_pt1 | contig 10681 bp, 7 predicted proteins | sample KBSSwiS62_FD_184306 | JGI IMG/M metagenome (GOLD analysis project Ga0207641, IMG submission 184306) | Switchgrass rhizosphere microbial communities from Kellogg Biological Station, Michigan, USA - KBS Switchgrass S6-2 (SPAdes) (version 2) | ecosystem: Host-associated > Plants > Roots >... | reverse complement strand
GTTTCAATTGGCATATACTTCAGCCAGAGTGAAAGGTCCTGCAACCCTTTTTGCCCATGAAGCGTGCCGGCAGAGGCCTTTGTTTGCACATAAGGCAATCCAAACAAAACATTCAGTTTTTTACTGATGCCGTAAGTGCCCATCACACCGATCATTTGGGTTGAGACGGTTCCAAGATTCTGGTTGTTTCTTTTCAGTGTTCCTTCCCAGTAATCCTTCCAGCTACTATAGCCATACATACCGCCGATACACAAATTTTTTTTCGCCATCATAATGGCATCCGCATCGGTTTGGGCACGCAGGCGCTGCGCAGATAAAAACATGCAGCAAATAAACAGGCTATATTTTGCCATGCCTGTGGCAGTTAATCTCATAATAATAGTTTTAGTCCTGGTCGTTACAATAATAAACACCGCTATTACATGCCTGTGTGCAACTGTACCTTGGCAGGGTTGTGTTTTGATTTTTTATTGATGCGGTAAGCGTAGCCAAGGCTAATTGAATAATCTGCAAAAGCAGCATCACCCTGTACATGCACAAACTTGGTAACATCGGTGATTTTTGAATTCTGCAGGTTTTGATCTGCTTTATCAGCGGCGCTTTGTATGCGGTTCTTGATAAAATTGTACGGAACAAATAAGCTGAATGTATGGCTGCCGGTATGATAAGAAACACCTGATTCAATGGCAACAACATAGCCTGGTCTGCGGTACGCTACCTGGCCGCCCAATGCGTCATAGGCAGGAATACCTTCCATTCTTGCAGCCAATGACAGGGTAAGACTTTTGCTTTTCAATACAGAGGTCATTAAACCGGCGCGGATAAAATACTGGTCCGGGCATGCATACAGGTTGTATCCTGCAAGGCCAGCTTTCGGAGCCGATTTATAGGTACCGTTGGATTCTTTTGGACTGAACAAATAATATCCATTGGCGAAACCGGATATGCCTTTATAGATTTTAGTGAATCCCTGGAATTCCAATGAAAAGCCCACGCCGCCATCACCGGGCTGTATGGCCTGGTCGTTTACTACGGTGGCATGGCTGCCATCTTTTTGCAAGGCTTCATCAGTAGTGCTATGGCTACCGGTAGCCAGTTTTAAACCAAAGCCTATCATCAGGTTACCGTTTACCACTTTCTCAGGTGCAATAACCCAGTAATTCAAACCAAGGCGAACATCTGCCAGGCCCTGGGCAAATAAGCTATAACGTGTTAGCTTACCCGAAGCAGTATCTTTATTTAATGTGAGTGTCTGAGAACGTTCATTGTGCACATAGGGAATACTTACATTAAACTGCAGGCGGTTGGTTAACCCATAAGAAAGATTTAAATCTACTGCATGCGAATAAATATTTACCGCGTTGCCCAATACCTGGCGCTGTGGTTGTTCTTCTGTACCCACAAAATGTCTCCATGAATGAAAATGGCGGTAATTAACGCCAATTTGAAAATCGCCTTTAGAAAGATTGTAGGCATCTGGTCCGCACAAAGCGGTAACGCCACCCATCTGGCGCACAGCTACGCAACCCTGGGCCGCTGCATTAAAATTGCATACAATGATTAACAGCGCAGAGAAAATAATCAGTCTCATAATAGTTATTTTTTGGTTGGTTAATTTTATTTTTTCATTTTTAATTTGTCTACTACTAAATCGCCCACTTTTCTGCCATATTCTGTACTTACGATGCAGGAATGGTGAAAATGGATGCCTCCATAAAACCTGGCCCAGTTATTTTCCAGCGCCGCTTCGCGGAAGGAATTGTATGATCTTCTGGCAATACCAAATTCCTCTTCGGTGGTGTCGGTATAGGCAAACTTATCGCCGAACACATGAGTCAATGCTTCTGCGGTGGCGGATGAAGCGGTGGAATGACCGCAGGTATATTCCGGAAAAGGAGGCGTTTGTAAAAGCGGTTGCCAGTTAGGATCAAGGTATTTGTTAATTACGGTCTCGGGCCTAACGGTATTGGAACGGTATTTCTGATCCCAGCATTGAATAAACGAATCGAACAGCGCGATGGAAGAAATAGCAACAGCATATACGGTTGTGCCGTAGTCTGCTCTCGCTTTTTGTGCTGCAATACCAACAATACTCATCCAATGCCCGGGTGGCGAAAATTTTTTCGTTCCAAACTGAACATGACCTGAAACATTTAATTTAAAAGGATTGTCGTCCCAGAACTCTGCAATATGTTTTTGCTCCGGTGTTAAACTATCAACCGCATTTTTTACCGCGATGACTTCTTTATAGTAATCGCTGTTCTTATTAGTCATATCAAATTTGAACTGTGGCGGCGGCACAAACTGGTTGGCGCTGTCCATTACCAGGGTTCGTATTTCATTCCAATGCGGTTCCATACCGGGTGTATACGCTGGAGGTGTAGGCACCCAGCGACCCGGTGAATCAACTACATTGTATTTTGATGCACTGCGGGTTTGCGCATAATTATCTTTTTTACTCCATGCCAGTATCACTGCCGACACCGTGTCTGAATAAGCAATGGTGTTCGACAGTACATCTTCGGGCATCCCTTTGTCTACCACCATTTTTTTCAGGCTGTCTGTGTATTCCTGCATGCTTCCCTGCGGAAAAGTTACCGCCTCGCCCAATTTGCAGTATGCCAGTAAAGCCGCAAATTCATAATCAATCTTTTTGGAAGTGTCAGGTTTGGGCAATTCCTTTAGGCCATGCAACTGTCCAGCCAGTGAATTATACTGATTGGGATAGCCGCCTGCAATTACCTCGTATGCGGCTACGGCGGCATACAGGTAGTTACGGGATGCCACAATAGGACTGAAATTGTTACCCATTACAACATTATTCAGTTCATACACGGTTCTGCTGAACATCAATGGATCATGCGTAATCTTGGTATAATCACCTTTTTGTTTGCAGGATACAAGAATGCTGCAGATAATAGCAAACGCTACAATGTTCTTCATTATAAATTTTAATTTGAAAATGAACGCGCGGGACACACTGCATTATAGCAATGATCAAACAGGCGATGAAAACAAAAAACTATGCTTCGGGAGGTTGCTCCGGTGTGGAATGGAGAAGTTGGCTTACCAGTACAGGCTGGTACACATTATATGATTGCTGCGAAATAGCAGCATATAAAGCTGAAATGTTCAATTGTTGAAGGTTGTCGCAGTCGCCCAATACATTCTTTACAGGGGACTGAACAGGTGTACCGGTTTTTTTTGCGCTATTGTCCTGCTGCAGGTCATTGGTAATTTTAAAGAGGTCGTCTTTGGCAGATTCGAGGCGCTGTTTATCGTGGTTGGGAATGCATTTCAAAACCAGTTGGCCATCCTGTACTTTGCGCTTAACATATTTGTAGTGAATGCCGTTGACTTCTATTTCGCCATCATAACGTTCAAAACCGGCCCAGTCAGATTGGTAAGGCATATCTACCGGCACTTTGATTTCGATGAGTTGGGACTCATCATAGTCATCTCTATCCAGCCTTGCTTCCAGTTTTGCATCTGCACTCTGTTGCACCAGGTTAATTACCCAACGGTAACCACACCAGTTGAACAGCAAAATGCCCAGCAGCAATATAGAAGCAAGCTTTTTCAAAGCGTGTTTTGGTTAAAATTCCTTGCTAAGATAAAATAATTTTTCATATATAGTTATTTATGTCCATTTATTTGGCAGCGGCGCCCGGCTTTACGGTAAACGTTTTCTTTTCCGGTCCTACACCGGTAATAACCAGGCTTTTCCAGTTTTTTGGCAATGCTGATGGTATTTGTATGATTCCTTTTGCGGTAATATCCAGCCCGCCAAAACCCATTAACACAGATTGAATAATACCGCCTGCACCGGTAGAGAAATAAGGGTTCGTACCGCCTTTTGTCTCGGCAATTACCCGTAAGGGCGGGTTCAGGTTGGGTAAATAGGCGTCCTGGAAAAAATGAAAGGCTTTTTCGCCATCGCCGAGGCGTGCGTATAATGTGGTGAACACGGCCTGCGTCATGGCCGGTGTACCCTCATTAGGCACCCTGGTTTCATAATACTCCAGGTCTTTCCGAATCTGTTTTGGATCCGTGATTTCCTTTAATGGGTATGCCAACAAGTTCACGTCGGCCTGCTTGATGCCTTCACCATGATAGGCAGCATGTTCTTTTGTAACACCGTTGTCTAAACGAAGTACCGGGATGTTAGCTGCAACATTCATCCAGTCAGGATCGGCTGTTGCGCCGACGATTTTTGCCGCCTCGGTTGCATATTGCAACACAGCTTTTGCAGCGGCATTGGTAAAAGCATTGTTGTCTACATTCTCAGCCCATTCATCGGCAGCTACCACGTTGTTAATATCATATTTGCCCGGCCCGTTTCTTTCCACCCGGCTGGCCCAGAAATCTGCGGTGGCTGATAATACCGGCCAGCCCTTCTCTTTTAGCCAAACTTTATCCTGTGTTACACAATAGTAATTCCAGGCGGCAATACCCACATCGGCGGTAATATGATGTTCGAAAGGACCACTCAATGCCCATACCGGCGTTTCTTCTACTCCGGTGGAGGCACTTTCCCAGGGATACATGGCGCCTTTAAATCCTTTCCCGAAAGCATTTCGTTTGGCTGCTTCCAGTCGTTCGTAACGGTATTCCACCATGCTTTTTCCGAGTTCAGGATGCAAGACCAACAGGCCGGGATACATCCATAATTCGGTGTCCCAGAATACATGCCCGTTGTAGCCGAGTCCGCTTAAACCCATGGGTGATGGCGACAGCGCCGTTCCCTCCCGTACAAAAGAATACAGGTGATACAGCATGCTATGAACATCCTGCTGGCTTTGCGGATCACCCTCTATGGTAATATCGCTTTTCCACAAATCGTCCCATGCCTGGTTATGAAACTGCAGCAGACGCTCGCGGCCCTGCAGTTTGGCATAGATGGTCAGCCGTTCCGCTTCATTTAATGGGTCATCATGATGCGCTGATGTAATGGAAGAGCCCGCTATCGAAAACCGATAGGTTTCACCGGCTTTAATAGTCTTACTGAATTTCATCAGGTGCATATTATTGTCCCACATCTCATGTATCACACGCGGCTCCTGTCCATGTGATTCGCTGAATAAAAAAGCATTGGAAGCGCACATTAGTAATTTGCCGGTTGGACTTTTAGCCGATGATGTTAGCAGGCTGATGACCACGTGCGGCCGGTCGATTTCATTGTAATAATTCTGGACATCCTTAAGCGCATCCGGTGCTTCTATTACACTGGCACCTGTAATAATAATGTCTTTTTTTGCGGTGATACTAACATCCATTAATACGGTATAAGGCAATTGCCGCAACGAATAATACGTGCCGGAGACACTGGCCTTGCCGGCATACTCAAAGGAAGTGGTAAAACTGGCATGCCGCATGTCCAGTTCCTGTTTCATATTGGAAATATTATTGCCAGCTACCCGGTTGCCGTCAATGTCCAGGGTCATATTAAGCAGGTTGAAGCTGCGCAGAAAATTGCTCACTCTGCCGCGCCCGTATAAATCATAGGCGCCGGCCAGCACAACATCTTTTACTTTAAACGGCTCCGGTGAGCTCACCATTCCAATCATGCCATTGGCAACGGTGATTCCATAGTAATGGGCAGGATCAATTTTATCGGTCACGATTTTCCAGGGGTCCTGGGCGAATAATGTACAGCAAACCAATATAGCACACAAAAAAAACAGTAATCGGTGCGCGAGACCCGCACCGCGGCACAGGGAGAGCAATCGTTTCAGCATACAGCATTTTTATGAAACGCAAAATACCAAGATTAGCGGAGTTTGGAGGGAATGGTTTAATTCCGGTGCGTAAGACAGCACCAGGGCCGCAGCAAAAAAAACGCAATGTATCAAAACTCACCCGTTGCGCCGCCGCCGCCGCCAAATTGAGGTCCCGTATCGGCAGGTGTTTGCGGACTGCTAAAAGTTTGTGCAATTACCAGGCTTTCCACCCACCGCCCTGGTGCGTGTCTCACGCACCACTCGGCGCTTTATTTTAAATCTCTTCCCACAAATCTTTTAAAAAAGCATAATTTTTTTCATTCCGCTCATAATACCGGGCCGACGAATATGGGTAGTCGCACGGATCGGTTGCAAGTTGCCATCGTTCCGCCAGCGGGTTATTATGCAAATAATTTAATTTTTGCAGGGCAACCTTCCTTGTAAATAACGGGATGGCCAGCGAATCGCGCTGCCAAAATTCATGTCTTTTGTTTGACGCATTTACCCTGTAATTAGCTAAAGTCTGCGCGTTTTCCTTTTGAAGCATTTTTTGAAATCGGTGAGCCGTATATTTTAAGAAAGACCCCTGCGACGATTCCCTGCCATTGGACATATTGATTCGCCAGATAAGATGAATATGATTTGGCATAATAACAAACGCAAATACGTCAATGCATCCTTTGTTTGTCAAGTACTCCAGCGAATCTAAAATCACTTTTTTGTATGCTTCTTTTTCAAGCAATCGCTGCCATTTGTTAATAGTAGCTGTCCAGAAATATATCCTGTCTTTATTAATATGCGATTTTCGGTTTTGCGGTAAAACGAGGCAACTCATGCAGTAAAGCTATTGAAGCTTGTGAAGGGCTCATTTGTTTTACCAACAGATTTCTTTGTTATTTAAGCGGATACGTTACGCGGTCTTCCGGTGCGTGAGACACGCACCGCGGCCGCAGCAAAAAAACGCAATGTATCAAAACTCACCCGTTGCGCCACCGCCGCCGCCGCTGCCGCCGCCAAATTGAGGTCCCGTATCGGCAGGTGTTTGCGAACTGCTAAAAGTTTGTGCAATCACCAGGCTTTCCACCTGCAGTTTATCCATAAGAAATGCATCGTGCCCTTTTTTATGTGTAAATCCGTATTTGGCTTCATGCAGGTACCTGGTAACGGAATAAGAAAGGACAATAAAAAATATCCCGCCGATGACCATCGCCGTTTCGGCAGGTAATACATGGTAATAGTAACGAATGGTGAAAACAACTCCTGCTACCAGCAGTAACCCCACCCGCAATAAAACCGGGTCTTTCTTTTGAATACCCCTGCCGATATAGATAACCGGGATAATGATAGTCAGTATCCAGAACAGCCATCCCAATGGAATGCTTTCATTTTCCTGCAGGTCCAGCTTAAACATGACAATGCTGGCTTCCCGCACCACATAATAATTGCCCGCCACATAAAAACAAATTAGCGCTGCGATACACATCACCGTTAGTCCGGTAGTGTACGGGGCAACAGGCTTTTTTTTCAGGAATTGCTTTATTCCGAGGTATAACAACCCTGTAACGACCATTATTAAAAAAGGCGTGGTTGCCTTCGCGATTGGCCCCAGCCTGATAAAGCAGAGAAATACAACGGCTATGAATGCGATAAATGCAATGGCAGCCATGATAGCATTGGCGAACCGGGCAAAAAAGTATCCAGACAGAATTAAAATAAGAAACGCGTTTGCCAACCACGATACATCTGCGACGGCGTTGATTCCTCCAATGACGGCTCCTGCTGCCATCCACATTAATGCATCGTCGACGCCCGATTTATAATGCTTTTTTCGCACCATGAATTCCAGCCCGGCATATACCAGTAAACCGTAAACAATAAATAAACCGCCGATATTCTCATTGTCGAATGCAGAAAAGATCACCAGACCCAGCAGGCCAAGCGAAAACTGCACAATAATACAGGTCAGGATAAAGAGTCCTATCCGCACAAAGAAATTAGGGCTGTAAAAACCGGCCGGGTAAGCTTCCCATATCCGTTCTTTTTCTTCTTTGCCGATGCAATCAGATTCAAAAGCCCGGTTCGCTTCGTCTCGTACATAAAGATTGTTCAGCCACTGTTCATTATAAGCAATCATGCGGCTTTAATTTTTTTGTTCATGCGGATAAGAAAGAAGATAAGACCAACTGCAGTTCCGATAAAATACATAAATGAAAGATATATGCCGCCAACGTCTGTGTTAAGCGTAAAGAAAAGTATCCGGATAATCACATAGCTCAAACCAATATAGCTGTACAGGGTAAGCACCAGTAAAAAATAAAATGATTTTGTACGCAGCGCTTCCCGGTAGAAATAAAAAACGACCCCGCCCAGCAGCACAAACCATAGCAAATAAACCATCGTAAACAGGAACATGCCGGCCAGCACGCTGATAAACAAAATATGCATGCCAAAATTGGTATAGGTAAATGCAAAATGAGGTTTTATCTGTCGTGCGCGTGTTATCAACCCTGTAACTATCAATCCAACACCCATTACAAGTCCTGTATAGATAATCGTATTGCTGCTAAAGTCGTTATCCTGCAGAATGCGCAAGGGTGTTACCGCTATACCAGCCCAGGCACAAAGATTGGTGATGGCAAGGCTGAGGATGCCGAGGTGATCAAAATAATAGGCCGAAAAAAACAATACCAGCATGGGTATAAACGTAACCAGCCCAAACCGGTTGCCAAAAAAATGATATTGATATTGCAGGTAACCAATAAAAGTGACAAAACAGAGACAGGCCAGTAACAATACGTAATCGAAAAAAGCATTGGGTGCTGCCACTTTTGCGAAAGAAAAAGGTAGTTTGGCTTTAAAGCAATACAAAAAGCCGCCGGCGCTCAAAAGTCCGATAAAAACAAGAATGGCCGTATGGCCGATGGTATCAATATTTTTGTAAACAAGTATCCCCAGCCCGCCGCTCAGCAAGAGAATACCGAGGTAAAGGATCGTTTTTAACTCCCAATGCAGCGAGAACAGTTTGCTGTTTTCATACGCCTTGAGTTTAACCAGCGATTCGTCACTGATTAACCCGTTTGCCTGCAATTTTTCGAACAAGGGAATATCCATGGTGCCGTAAATGAAACTAAATGTAAAACAAATGGATCGCCGGCGCAAGTTTATACCACGGGGTGCAGCAAAACCGGGACAGAGCATCCCAAATCATATGTCCGGGTGATTACTTGCAGCACAAACTAACAACTGTTAACTTAACAGGCTAAATCCTGTATTTTTGTTCCTGACTTATATATATGAACAATAACACGTCCTGCAAAGTAAGAATTGTTACCGCCGCCAGCTTATTTGACGGGCACGATGCCGCTATCAATATCATGCGGCGTATTCTTCAAAGCAAGGGTGCGGAAATTATTCACCTGGGTCATAACCGCAGTGTACATGAAATAGTAGAATGCGCCATTGAAGAAGATGTACAGGGCATCGCCGTTACCAGTTATCAGGGCGGACATGTAGAGTTTTTTAAGTACATGAAAGATCTGCTGGATCGGAGTGGCTGCAGTCATATCAAAATATTTGGAGGTGGTGGCGGTACCATTTTGCCACAGGAAATTGTAGAGCTTCAACGTTACGGCATCACCAAAATTTACAGCCCGGATGATGGCAGAAAAATGGGGTTGGAGGGAATGATTGACGAAGTGATTAGATTATGTGACCCCTCCCAAACCCACACCAAAAAGGAGGGCTTACTGACACCCGAAGTAAAATTAGCATCCAGCAATGGCAGGTTCGTGTTGGGAGAATGGAAAGACGTAATCACAATTGGACATGCTATTACTAAAGCAGAATTGAAAGAAGATTTTTCTGCATGGTTGCACAGGCTTAGCGCAAAAATCCCTCCACCGGAGGAATTCAGGAGCGCTGTACTGGGCATCACCGGCACCGGCGGGGCAGGCAAATCTTCTGTTACGGATGAAATTGTGCGGCGCTTTTTACAAACATTTTCCGATAAAACCATTGCGGTGATTTCGGTTGATCCCTCAAAGAAAAAAACGGGTGGCGCACTACTGGGTGATCGCATCCGCATGAATGCCATCAATCATCCCCGTGCCTATATGCGATCATTGGCCACGCGCGACGACAATACGGCCCTTAGCAGCGCCATGCAGGATGCTATTGATATCTGTAAGGCAGCGGCGTTCGATTTGATCATTTTAGAAAGCGCCGGAGTAGGGCAAAGTGATGCTTCGATACTTGACTACTGCGATATAAGCCTGTACGTGATGACGCCTGAATACGGAGCGCCTTCACAACTTGAAAAGATCAATATGCTTGACTATGCAGATATTGTCTGCATTAATAAATTCGATAAAGCCGGGGCGCTGGATGCACTGAGTGATGTACGCAAACAATACAAACGCAACCATGGTTTATGGACTGCCAAAGATGATACCTTCCCGATTGTTGGTACAGCCGCCAATAAATTCAACGATGAAGGTGTAAACGCGTTGTTCAATCTTTTGCTCGAGGCCATTCACAAAAAAACAGGCACCGACTGGGGCGGTTATAAACCTGCTTTTGACGGTACGGCAATCGGTGGAACTACCATTATACCGTCTAAGCGCATACGTTTTTTGTCGGAAATAGCCGATAACAACCGCGGCTATGATCAACTGGTAAAAGAACAATCCGCTATTGCCTCCAGGTTATACCAGTTGCATGGAGTGCTTGACATACTAGCGGAATCTGCCGGCGAAGAAGCAAAACACATTATTCAGCAACAGATAAATTTTTATGAGGCCCAGCTCACGCCGGTAAGCAGGAAGCTGATACAGAAATGGCCCGAAAAACTAAAGGCTTATAAAGAAGATTATTATCAGTATTCGGTTCGTGAAAAACTTATCCGCCAGCCCATGTTTAGCTATAGCCTGAGCGGTCTGCGCATTCCAAAAGTGGTATTGCCA
>Ga0207641_10005616_pt1 | contig 10688 bp, 12 predicted proteins | sample KBSSwiS62_FD_184306 | JGI IMG/M metagenome (GOLD analysis project Ga0207641, IMG submission 184306) | Switchgrass rhizosphere microbial communities from Kellogg Biological Station, Michigan, USA - KBS Switchgrass S6-2 (SPAdes) (version 2) | ecosystem: Host-associated > Plants > Roots >... | reverse complement strand
AACATGAGCCGGCAAGGGCGAATTGACAGGCTTCCATCTCTCTTAACTCAGGAGGAGAAGGCATCATGGCGTTTGAAACGGATCACGACACGATCCTCGCCGCTGATGAAACCTATGATCTGATCTCATCCGAAAAGGTGGACGGTACTGCAGTCTACTCCCGCGATGGAGAAAAGCTCGGCAGCATCCATCATTTCATGGTCGGAAAACGCGACGGGCGAGTGAGATTTGCAGTACTCAACTTCGGCGGCCTGTTCGAGGCGGATCGTTATCATCCGCTCCCATGGAACGCGCTCACCTATAATACGGAGCTCGACGGCTACGAAATCGGACTTACCAAGGAGCAGCTTAAGGATTCGCCCTCGTTCGAGCGTGGCGGCGAACCGACTTACGATGCGGAATATGGTCGTGAAATCGACGATTATTATAGCCGCTACTGAGCTGCGGCCATTGTAAACGAAGGGCGGCTGCGGCCGCCCTTCTTGTGCCGAGAGCATCGCTGGACTCGATGCTAACGACCGTATTCGACGTACGCAGCCCATTGGCGGAGCTCATGCAAAAGCGAGCGCGACCCCGGCAAGGAAGACGATTGCCGTCAGTGTCTGCGGCAAACCTAGGAACGAAAGTACACGCTCGATCATGGTCTCTCTCCCGCGCGGCGGACAAGAGGCTCGCAAGAATCGCGCTGTTGGGAGCGGCTGGTACGGCTCGACAGCTCCCGCCAGCGAGTGGGGAGTCTCCTTCACCCGCCTCGCGCAATTGTCGTCGAATATGGTTAAGCAAACCCTAACAGAACCAGCTAAGTGGCTGCTGTTCAAAGAAAAGATTCCGGTAGTTTGCTCGACGAATGAGGGCAAGTTGCGCCGTCGACAGCGCCGATTCCAGCCTCGAGTCATCATCGTCCGCTTCGACCCTGACGGACGGTGGGTCTAGCCAAGTCTGATGAAAGCCCGGCTGTCCGTCAGGGTCCGGCGGGGTGAAGCGCGTCCGATTGAGCGGCCGGCTTTATTCGCGGAGCGTTCTGCCAGCCAGCCACCTCATAGCCGCGATCGCGCAAGCACCCGACGGGCGCACGGCGCGCAGAATGCTAGCCACCGGCCGCAGTTGGACTGACGTGTTAGGTCGCATTTCAACCTAAAGCCGACACAGCCTCGCGCGTGATATTGAGGTCAGTGCGACGCAACGTCAGCCCGGCGGCGGCCGGTCGCTGCAGTTCGTTGGGGGCAGGGCCTAGGCGATTTGCATTAGAGCGCGGGTGCCGCGTCCGCGCTGGCGCATCGCCATGCCGATGCCGCCAAAGCCGAGCAGCATCATCGCCCAAGTGGCAGCCTCAGGAACAGCGGTTGCGAGCGTCACGCGGAGTTGCTTCAAGTCCGCAAATCCACCGCCGGCGCTGGTGAAAGTAGCGCTCGTATAGGTCGTTCCGGCCGGGGCAACGATATTGAAAATATTGGAGCCGTTGAGCTTGGTTAGAGTCTGGCTGAAGGCGTCGCCGCCACTGTCGGTCAGAGTAACCAGGAAAGACGAAGGATCGCCGTTCTCAAGGTTGAACTCGGCCGCAGTGAAGCCAGACAGGATCGTAAACGTGAGGTTCGTCAACAGGCTCCCATCGGCAGTGAAGACCGTCGCAGCGCCAGGGTTGGTGCTGAGATTCCCTTGGGTCGAGCCGAACGTCACCAGCGGGCCACCGATCCCGACGGTGCCGGTAACCGTCCCCGCATCCGTGAAAGCGTCAAGGTTGACATTCGTCGTGTCCATCACACAGCTGGAACCCTGTGCACACACGACGATGGCCGCTTGGGCTGGCGCCGCCGCAATCGCCAAACCAATTCCCGCCAGCGCGGAAATGACTACGCGTCTCATAACTCGATCCTTTCGATGCTCTGAAAGGGTGACCCGCGACCGCTGCACGCAGGATCGGGTGCACCATGCGACCGAACCGCGGGCTGTGTGGCGTCGTTCCGACGGCTGATTATTTGTCGTAAGCTGTCGCCAGGCAGACACGTACCAGGCGTGCAATCCGTGCGATTAACCGATTTGTTCCAGGCGCACGAGAACCCCGCTCCGGCCCCGTCAGGCGCAGGTCGTAGGGCGCCGAATGTCCACAATAGCTATCCAGGTGGCGAACAAACGCGGCGAGTGCGGCAAGGCCGCCTCCCACTTTCAGATCTGAAAGCATGGTTGAGAGCTCGAGCAGCGCATCGGCGCAGGCGTGCTCGCGTGCTTATAGCCGCTGAATGCCAGCGCTGGAACGATTGGCCAGTTAGAGCTAGCACTGTGCCGTGCCGGACGTAGCCAGCGAACTGCTCATGCTTCGGCGAAAGCCGCGGATCAGGGGTTGGTACAGTCTCGGATGGCGAGTGGCCGCAGCTGCGGGCCTGCTTGGCCTTCTGGTGCTCTTCCACTGGTTGGAGCGCGATGGACTCAAGGACACATATGATGGACACGTCAGCTTCCTCGACGTGATCTATTTCACGATGATCAGCGCGACTACCACCGGCTACGGGGACATCGTTCCAGTGACGAACAATACCCGTCTCTTTGACGCGCTGGTCGTAACGCCCATTCGCATATTGTTCCTCCTGTTCTTCATCGGCACGGCTTATCTGTTCGTTGCGCAGCGCACGTGGGAAAGGTTCATCATGAAGCGTATCCAGCGCAGCCTTTGCGACCACATCCTGGTTATCGGCTACGGGACAAAGAACAGCCGTGCGGTCCAGGAGATCATCGAGCGCGGTGCGGAGCCATGCAGCATCGTTGTCGTGGATACCGATGAAGAGCGACTTGAGCTTGCGAAAGCTGTCGGTTGCACGGTCCTCAAGGCAGATGCGACCCACGACGAGACTTTGAAGGCAGTGCACGTTGAGCGCGCGAAACTCGTGATCATCTCCGCTGGCAGGGACGACACTTCGATCCTTGTTTGCCTCACGACGCGGCATCTTGCACCTAATGTGACGATCAGTCTCGCGGTCAATCAACAAGACAATGAGATTCCGGCACGGCGCGCAGGAGCTGATGTCGTCGTCAATCCTCTCGACTTCGCTGGCCTGCTCCTGGCAACCACGCACGCCGGGCAGCACATCGCCGATTATCTGGCTGATTTGGCAACGATGAAAGGCAAAGTGCGCCTGGTCGAACGGCAGGTTGATCCACACGAGGTCGGAAAGGCCCTCAAAGATCTCACCGAAGGCCTCGGCCTAAGAATCATTCGCGACGGCACGCCCTACGGATTTTGGCGGCCGCAGGCGCAGGTACTCGAACCCGGGGACGTGATCATGGAGATCCGGCCGACAACAGGATGACGATATTTCGGCAGCTCTTCCTGTTGCTTTCGACGCAAAGCAGTGAATCAGGCGTATCATGCATGTTCGGCATTGATGCGATGAGCCTTTCCCATTTCTCCTGAGGCGCCGCTGGCCGCATTCTCCGGGCACACGATAAACAGGAGACCGCCCGATGATCGTCCGCAGCGAACCCAATCCGATCCGCCGACTTTTTTGCATTACCGTGCTGCTCGCCGGGGCGACATCGGGAACCGCAGCATCGGCTGCTCCGACGCCGACTACCGCGACCGAAGTCAGCGGCGTCCTGCGGCTTGCCAGCAGTCATTCGGTCGATGAGACGGTCGCCCGCATCAAGACTTCGGTCGAGGCCAAAGGCATTCGCTACTTTGTTGCGATTGACCAGCAGCAGCTTGGCGCATCGGCGAACCTGTTGATCCGCAAATCGACGCTAGTGCTGTTCGGCAATCCGCCGCTCGGCGTCCAGTTCATCCAGGCCAACCCTTATGCCGCGCTCGACTGGCCGGTGCGGATGTTGGTGCGCGAAACCGCGGATGGGAAGACCGAGATCGCTTATACCGACTTCGCCTTCATCGGTCAGCGCTACCGGATCGCCGGCAAGGACGCACAATTGAAGATGGCGAGCGAAGTCGCCGCAGCGGTGGCCGGTGAAGCTGCCGAGTAGATGATGCTCGGGACGCTCGCCATTGCCGTTGCCTGCGCCGGGCTGATGGGCTTTGCCATCCAGCGCGGCGGCACCTGCCTCGTCGCCGCAGTCGACGAGGTGGTAACCAAGCGGCGCGCGAACCGGCTGATCGCGCTCGCCGAAGCCTCGCTGCTGGTCGCAGCCGGAATGGTGATCGCCCAGCTCCTTGGTCTCCTGCCGATGGCGCCGCGTGCTTTCGCGCTAACGGGATGGACCATGCTCGGCGGCATGATCATGGGTATCGGTGCTTATGTCGCCGGATCCTGTGTGTTTGGTGCCATCGCGAGGATCGGCAACGGGGAGCCAACGTATCTGCTCGTTCCGCTCGGCTTCTTTCTCGGCTGCGTCGTAGCGCTGTGGCTCGGGATGACGCGCTTGCCGCACGCCATTACGGCGCATTCGCCGGTGCTGAGCCAGTCGGCGCTCTTCGTGATCCCCTTGGTCCTGGTCGCGGTATGGCGGCTCACGCGGGTGATCGCTGCTGCGCGGCGCGGTCAGTTCGCCGAACATGTCTGGTCGCCGCACGTCGCAACTGGAGTGATCGGCGTGACTTTCGTCATGCTGCTTCTGCTGGTCGGCGCTTGGAATTATACCGACTATCTCGCCGAGGCTGCGCGTCACATGGCGACCAGGGGATCGGACCGCGGACTTTTGCTGCTGGCCTTATTTGCCGGCGCTATTCTGGGCGGCTGGACCGCTGGCAAGATCAAGCCCGTTCAGCCCACTTTCGGCGCGATCGGTCGCTGCTTTGCAGGTGGAGTTATGCTCGGTTTCGGTGGATCGCTCGTGCCGGGCGCCAACGACGGGCTGCTCCTGCTCGGCTTGCCGTTGCTCTACCCGCACGCATGGCTTGCGTTCGCCAGCATGCTTGTCACCATCGCTGCGGCGCTCATCGTGCAGCACCATGGCTCGGCCATGGTGCGCCGGGCGCGCTTGGCGTAAAAGGAACGGCAAGGGGGCAGGTTTCAAGCATGGAAATGCAGCAAGTCCGCTATTTCCTGGCCGTTTCGCGGACGTTGAACTTCACGCGCGCGGCGGAGGAGTGCAACGTCACTCAGCCCGCGCTCACCCGAGCGATCAAGCAGCTGGAAGACGAACTCGGCGGCGAGTTGATCCGCCGCGAGGGCCGCAACAGTCATTTGACCGACCTTGGCAACCGCATGCGGCCGTTGCTCCAGCAATGCTATGAGAGCGCTCTCACCGCCAAGTCGCTCGCTGCCCAGGTGAAGAAGGGCGAGATTGCTGCCCTCTCGATCGCCGTTTCCCGGACTCTCGACATCGAGTTGCTGATGGGGACGCTCGGCGAGGTGCAGCGGAGCTTCCCAGGACTGCAGCTGAAGCTGCGGCGCGGTACCGGCGCCGAGATCGCAGAGATGCTGAAAAATGGTGAGATTGAGCTCGCGATTGGCGGTCCGATAGGCGAGACTTGGGATCGACTCGACACCTGGCCGATGTTCACCGAGGCTTTCGATCTGATCGTCGGCGCAGACGATGAATTGGCGAGCCAGTCGGCGCCCGAGATCAATGTCGAGCTCATTCGCGAATCTCAGCTATTGCTTTATGCCGGGTCCGATCCAGCCGAATTCTACCGCGAGCGCTTGACCCAATCTGGCCTTCGCTTCGACAGTGCACACGAGGTGGATTCAGTCCGCGATCTCGAGGCTCTGGTCGTCGCCAGATTTGGCCTGACGATCATGCCCGCAAGTGCGATGAAGTCGCCGCGGGTGCGACATATTCCTTATTCGGCGCTCGATCTCAATCGGACGGTCGGAATCTATAGCGTCGCCGGCAGGCAAAGGTCACGCGAGGCGGGCGCGCTGCTCAACCTCATCCGTTCGACCGACTGGAGCAGCAGCCTTGTCGAGAACGAGGTCCACGCAGCTTAGGAGGTGATCGACCTCCATTCGTCGGCGATAGTCCGGATCGACGTGCCGGGCGGCGATCATTCCGTCCTGGCCAACAACGAACACCGCCGGGATCGGCAGGATCCAGTCAGTGCCTCCCTGGTAAAGCGGGATGTCCCAACCGGCCCGTTCGATCATGCCGGCCATTTCCTGGTCAACCCAAACCGCGAGATTGAGCGACAGAGCATAGCCGCCGCCAACGTCGGTCAGGATCGGGAAGCGGCCGCCGGCCTCGGCCTTGAGCTCGCGCGTGTAGCGCTGCACTTCGGAAGATACGGCGACAATCCGTGCCGGTCTTGCGCGATCTTCGACCTCAGCGAGAGCGGCCATGTTGAGTCGGCAATAGGGGCACCAGTGTCCCCGATGAAAGACGATGACGACAGGACCGCCGCTGAGCAGATCTTGAAGAGCGACCAGCTGCCCCTCCTGGTCGGGCATGATGAACAGCGGCATCGGCTCGCCAACCTTAGGCGCACTGTCACCGGCCCGCGCAGCTTCGAGTCGGCTGACGAAACTATCGACGGCCGACGCGAAAACCGGGCCGCGTTCGCGGACCAGATCTGCGATTGCCTGCAACCGGTCGCTCAGCGCAACGTCGCGGCGGCGTTGCGCTTTGAACGCATCTTCAAGCTCATCGGCGAACGAGCGGGCCATGCGAAGTAGCCTAGCACAAAAGGGCGACAAAGTGGGTGAGCAATCAACCTTTCGTACAAATTGCGCCGACGCTGGCGAGGAGTTCGTCAATCGCCATTCGATAGCGATAATCGGGGTCGATGTGCCGCGCCGCAATCTTGCCGCTCGGGCAGACCACGAACACCGCGGGAATCGGGAGCACCCAATCGCTTCCGCCCTGGTAGAGCGGAATGTCCCATCCGGCCTCGGCGATCAGATTGGCAAGGCGATCGTCAAGCCACACCGCAAGGTCCATTGACATGGTATAACCGGCATCCATGTCTGTCAGGAACGGAAAGCGCGCACCAGCCTGCTCGCGCAGCATACGCGTATAGCGCTGCGTTTCGGTGGAGATCGCAACGATTTGAGCGGGCTTTAGGCGATCCTCGATCTCGGCTAGGCCAATCATGTTCAGCCTGCAAAACGGGCACCAATGACCCCGGTGCAGAGCGACGACGACGGGCCCGCGCGCGAGCAGCCCGTCGAGGGTCACGAGCCGTCCGTCCTGATCAGGAAGAATGAATTGCGGCATCATGTCGCCGACCTTCGGTGCATCGGCGCCGGCCTGGACCGCTCGCAACCGGGCAACAAAGGCGTCGACCGCCGAACTATACTCGGGTTTGTGGACGCGCGCCGCTTCGGCGACGACCTGCAGCCGTTCGGTCAGGCTCGCGCCGCTCGAGCGCACTTCCAGGAAGGCCGCCTCGATCGGATTAATTTGGTTCATCAACAGCAGTCCTAACGCAGCACACGCCGCAATGTTACCTTCATGCGCGCCCGGCCGCGGTCTGCACCAACTCGCCGCCGCATGCCTCGTGCAGGATGAAGCCTTCAAGGGGATCGAACTCGCCGCGCCAGGGCGCCTGCTCAAGCGTGACCATGGTGTCGTGGTAGCCGGCTGCCCAGCGCTGGCGAATGCCCTCCGGACTGAAGTCGATATCTTTGGAATGGTCCTCATATTCGAGCGCGGGAGCAAGTAGCCGCACGACGTGCATCGTCGTAGTGCAGCCGTAGCTGCGCATCTCGGCGACCGAGTTGTCCTTTGCCTTCTCCGGCGGAACCATTGCCGAGAGCTCGGCGATGATGTGGCGCATGCGGTGAAGCTGTCGCTGCCGCTTGATCTGCGCCATCGACCGGCTTGAATATTGCAGATCCTTCTGGCGGTTCATCACCTCCCAGATCGATCGCGGCTCCGGCCCGTGCGGGTTCCAGATGTGCACTGCGAGCACCAAGCTGCTTCGCCGCGGATTATCGTCGAACACCACCTCGACCGGAGTGTTCGAGAGGATTCCACCGTCCCAATAGAGTTCTCCGTCGATCCGCACCGCGGGGAAGGCGGGAGGAAGCGCGCCTGACGCCATGATGTGGCGGACGTCCAGCTCCATGTTGCGGCTGTCGAAGTAGACCATCTCGCTGTTGCTGACCTTAGACGCGCCGACTGTCAGGCGAACGTCTCCAGAATTGAGCTGTTCGAAGTCGATCAGCTCGCCCAGCGTCTCTGCGAGGGGACCGGTAGTATAATAACCCGCGGCATCTGGGCCGAGCGGAACGTGGGGACTGAGGAATGCAGCCGGCTGCGGCTGGAAGAACGATGGCACGCCGCTGGTCACGGCGACCGCATTGCGGGAGGCGGCCGCCAGCCAGGGCGGCACCAAATTGGAGAAGCTGCTGCGGCTCTCGACGCGCTTCCAGAATTCGCGCAGTCGATCGATCCGCTCACCCTTGGGCGAGCCGGCGATCAGCCCTGCGTTTATCGCTCCGATCGACGTGCCGACGACCCAATCGGGCTCGACTCCTGCCTCGGCAAGCGCCTCATAGACGCCAACCTGATAGGCGCCGAGCGCGCCGCCACCTTGGAGCACCAACACCGTCTGGCCGAGGGCCTTCATTTCTTGGCTCAAGTCGCGTTTCATCTTATTGAATCCTTTTCAAGCGGCTTCGGCGAGCGGGTCCGCCCGCGCGTCGTCGATGGGTCCGGTGATCAGCCGCGCACTGCGTGCGAAGGTGAAATAGTTCCACGCCCAGTGCAGGATGACCGAAAAGCGGCTGCGGAAGCCGACTAGAAACCAGACGTGGGCGACGCACCAGATCAGCCAGGCAAGAAGGCCGGATAAGCGAATGGGCCCGAAGTCGGCCACCGCGCGGCGGCGACCGATCGTCGCCAGATTGCCGAAATCCCGATACCGGAAGGGCTTCATCGTCCGACCGAGAATTCGGTCGGCGACATAATGCCCCTGTTGCTTGGCCACTGGCGCAACTCCGGGAAGCGTTCCGCCGTGCCCGTCGCCGCAGGACGCGGTGTCGCCGATCGCGAAAATATTGTGATGGCCGCGAACGAACAGGTCTCGATCGACGAACACCCTGCCGGAGCGATCGGAGCGAGCGCCGAGCCACTCTGCCGCGGGCGATGCCTGAACTCCGGCGGCCCATACAGTCGTGTGGGTCATGATGGTTTCGGTGCCCACGCGCACGTGATGCGGACCGATATCGATCACGGCCTCGTCGAGGCGAACTTCGACTCCAAGCTGTTGCAGCGCGAGAGCGGTTTGGAGCGAAAGTTTCGGCGGAAAGGCCGGCAGCAGCCGTGGGCCGGCTTCGATCAAGATTACGCGCGAGCAATGAGGCGTGATCGAGCGGAAATCGCGCGACACCGATTGCCGCGCGAGCTCGGCGATTGCGCCGGCCATTTCGACGCCCGTAGGCCCGCCGCCGATGACGACAAAGGTCAGCAGCGCATTGCGGATCTTGAGATTGCGCTCGGTTTCCGCACGCTCGAGCGCGAGCAGGACGCCGCGGCGGACGGCGATCGCGTCCTCGATGCTCTTGATACCGGGCGCGTAAGGCGCCCAATCGTCGCGGCCGAAGTAGGAATGGCGCGCACCGGTGGCGAGGACGAGCCAGTCGTAGGACAGTGAGCGCCCGCTCGCCAGTTGAATGCGGTTGGCAAGCGGAACGATGCTGCAAACGCTGTCGAGCAACACGCGTACATTCTTTGCGCGAGCAAGGATCGAGCGGATTGGCGCCGCAATGTCCGCCGGCGACAAAGCCGCCGTCGCGACTTGATAGAGCAAAGGCTGGAATAGGTGATGATTGCGCCGGTCGACGAGAGTGACGTCGACCGGCTGTCCTGACAGGCGCTTGGCGGCCTCGAGGCCGCCAAATCCTGCGCCGACAATTACCACGCGCGGATGTCTGACCATCAAAGCGCCAACAGGTCGTCCGCCGCCGCTCCATAAGCGCGAGCGTAGCGGATCCGGGTCTTGCCGTGTCTGGTCGTGCCTTTGCTCTTGCTCATCCACAGCACGGCGGCGGCGAGGTGCGGACAAAGCGGGCGGGTCTGAAGTTGCGATTGCTGGGTCATTGGGCGGTCCATCCTCCATCGACGGCGATTGAAGTGCCGGTGATTGATGCTGCGGCTGGCGAGCTGAGGAACACGGCGAGCTGGCCGAGCTCCTCGACGGTGGCGAAACGCTTGCTCGGCTGAGCGGCGAGCAGCACGTTGTTGATGACTTCGTTGCGTGTAATGCCGCGGGCTTTCGCGGTGTCGTCGATCTGCTTCTCGACCAGCGGCGTCCAGACATAGCCTGGGCAGATCGCATTGCAGGTGACGCCCGAGCGCGCGGCTTCGAGCCCGACCGTCTTGGTAAGGCCGAGGATGCCGTGCTTGGCCGCGACGTAGGCGCTCTTGAAGGGCGAGGCGACGAGTGCATGGGCCGAGGCCACATTGATGATGCGGCCGAAGCCGGCCTGCTTCATCCATGGGATCGCCGTGCGGATGGTATGAAATGCGGCTGAGAGGTTGAGCGCAAGGATTGCGTTCCACTTTTCGACTGGGAAATCCTCGATCGGCGAGACGTGCTGGATCCCGGCATTATTGACCAGGATGTCGAGGCGGCCGAACCGCTCGAGCGTGTTGTTGACGAGCGCGGCGCAAGCGTCCGTGTCCATCAGGTTGGCGCCGTCGTAGACTGCGCGTTTCCCGAGCCCCGCACACTCGCTGCACAGCTCGTCGATCACGCGCTGATCAGCGATTCCATTGATCACGACGTCGGCGCCGGCTGCGGCGAATGCGCGGGCGATCCCGAGACCTATGCCGCTGGTCGAGCCGGTAACTATCGCGACGCG
>Ga0207641_10005608_pt1 | contig 10694 bp, 9 predicted proteins | sample KBSSwiS62_FD_184306 | JGI IMG/M metagenome (GOLD analysis project Ga0207641, IMG submission 184306) | Switchgrass rhizosphere microbial communities from Kellogg Biological Station, Michigan, USA - KBS Switchgrass S6-2 (SPAdes) (version 2) | ecosystem: Host-associated > Plants > Roots >... | reverse complement strand
CGGCATCCGGACGCCGCAGCCGATCCGCGAGCTCGAGCAGGTGATGCCGAAGGCGTACAAGCAGCTGCGCGAGATCACCACGCGTCTCGAGAAGCATTACAAGGACGTCCAGGACTTCGAGTTCACCATCCAGGACGAGAAGCTCTTCATGCTACAGACACGCAGCGGCAAGCGGACCGGCTATGCCGCGGTCGTCATCGCGACCGATCTCGTGTCTGAAAAGTTGATCACGCCGAAAGAGGCCATCCTGCTCGTCGACCCGGAATCGCTCAGTCAGCTGCTGGCACCCGGATTCGATCCTGACGAGTGGAAGAAGATCCCGACCGCGACGACCGGCCTGCCGGCCTCGCCAGGCGCCGCGAGCGGCCAGGTGGTCTTCACCGCGGATCACGCCGTGGAGTGGACGCAGCAGGGCAAGAAGGTCGTGCTCGTCCGCAGAGAAACCGTCCCCGACGACATTCACGGCATGTTCGTCGCGCAGGGCATCCTCACCGCCACCGGCGGTATGACCTCGCACGCCGCCGTCGTCGGCCGCCAGATGGGCAAACCTTCGGTGGTGGGCGCCGGCGGGCTGGAGATCGACGAGGCGGGAAAGCGATTCCGCGTTGGCGGTCAAACGGTAAAGGAAGGCGACTACATTTCGTTCGATGGCCTCAGCGGTGAAGTGAAGATCGCGCAGGTGGCGACAAAGCCGAGCGAGATCCTCCAGGTCGTCAATGGCGGCCTCGATGCCGGCAAGTCGAGTCTCTATCGACGGTTCAAGCAGCTGCTGTCCTGGGCCGACAAGTTCCGCCGTCTCGGAATACGCGCGAACGCGGATCAGCCGGATCAGGCCGAACTTGCCCATGCGTTCGGCGCCGAGGGCATCGGGTTGTGCCGAACCGAGCACATGTTCTTCGGCGAAGGGCGCATCCCGATCGTGCAGCGCATGATTCTCGCGACAAGTGAAGCCGACCGTCGAAGGGCGCTGGCGGAGCTGCTGCCGCTGCAGCGTCAGGACTTCTACGGCGTCTTCAAGGGCATGCACGGCAAGCCGGTCACGATCCGCACCATCGATCCGCCGCTCCACGAATTCCTGCCGAAGCGCGAAGAGCTGATGGTCGACATCGCGCGGCTGGAAGCCCTCGGCAAGACGGGAAAGCAGCTCGACGAGAAGCGGACTCTGCTCGCTCGTGTCGAACAACTTCACGAGTTCAACCCGATGCTCGGCCATCGCGGCGTCCGCCTCGGGATTACATATCCCGAGATTACCGAGATGCAGACGCGCGCCATCATCGAAGCCGCCTGCCAGGTGCACAAAGAGGGCTTGAAGGTCGTTCCGGAGATCATGATTCCGCTGGTGGGCATCCTGAAGGAGTTCAGCGATCAGAAGTCGATCGTCGACCGCGTCGCGGCCGACGTCATGAAAGAGCAGCGGATCAAGATCAAGTACCTGGTCGGAACGATGATCGAGATTCCCCGCGGCTGCATTATCGCTGACCAGATCGCGCGCGAGGCCGAGTTCTTTTCCTTCGGCACCAACGATCTCACCCAGCTCACGTTCGGTTTCTCGCGCGACGACGTCGGAAAGTTCCTGAAGATCTACCAGGAGAAGAAGATTCTCGAGCGGGACCCGTTCGCGTCGATCGACGTCGAAGGCGTCGGCGATCTCGTGCGCGTCGGCGTCGAACGCGGCCGCTCGACACGGCCCGACCTCAAGCTCGGCATCTGCGGGGAGCACGGCGGCGACGCGGCGTCGGTCCATTTCTTCCACAAGGTCGGACTCGACTACGTCAGCGCCGGCGCGTACCGCATTCCGGTCGCGAGGCTGGCCGCGGCACAGGCCGCGCTGTCCGTGAAGGTTGGTGACTGATCAGCCATCAGTCATGACATGAACACGATCTTCGTTCACCGCAACGGCCGGACGGAGCAGGCGACCGAGATCGACCGCGGATGGCTCAACCCGGCGTCGGGTGTGGCCCTGTGGGTGGACCTCGCAGCGCCGTCGATCCCCGAACTGCTGATCCTGAGCGACACGTTCGCGTTCCATCCGCTGTCGGTCGAAGACGCGCGGAGCGCGATCCAGTACCCGAAGGCCGAGGCGTACGACGGCTACCTGTACATCGTCCTGCACGGGATCGACTTCCATACCGGCGATCATTGCTTCGCCACGCACGACATCGACTTCTTTCTCGGGCCGAACTACCTCGTCACGGTCCACGACGGCCATTCGCCGTCGATCGGCGAGCTTCGCGATCACGCCACGCGGAACCCGAAGATCCTCGGCGAGGGCGCCGTCGCGCTCTTCCACCGGATCGTCGATGCGATGGTCGACTCGTATCGGCCGGAAGTGGAGAAGCTGGAGGACCGGCTCGACGAGCTCGAGAAAGCCATCTTCGCGTCTCCCGATCAGCGGCTCGTCAAGCGGATCCTCGACGAGAAGCGCGAAGTCGCCTCACTCCGGCGGATCATCACGCCGCAGCGCGACGTGATCGCCAGGCTGGCGCGGCGCGACTTCGTCGACATCAGCACCGAAATGTCGTTCCGCTTCCGCGATATCTACGATCACCTCGTCCGGATCGCGGACGACGCGATGATCTTCCAGGATCGCATCACCGGCATGCTCGACGCGCACCTGTCGAACGTCAGCAACCGGCTGAACGAGGTCATGAAGGTACTGACAGTCGTCGCAACCATCTTCATGCCGCCCACCGTGCTGGTCGGGGCGTGGGGGATGAACGTGCCGCTGCCGCGGCTGCCCGGCGGCGACGCCGCTCAGTTCTGGTGGGTGTCCGGCGGGTGCATCGCGATGGCCGTCGGGATGCTGGCGTTCTTTCGTCGGAAACGCTGGATTTGACGACTCATCACGAAGTTGCGAAGGTACGAAGGACACGAAGTGCTTTGATCAAAAGCTTCGTGATCTTCTCGAACTTCGCGTCTTCGTGATAGACCGTTGCACACCGAGCGACACATGGGGAAAATCAACCGCCTACCCGCCGACCTCGCCAACCAGATCGCCGCCGGCGAAGTGGTGGAGCGTCCCGCGTCGGTCGTCAAGGAGCTCGTCGAGAACGCGATCGACGCCGGCGCGCGTCGCGTGCATATTCACGTCGAGCTGGGAGGGAAGAAGCAGGTCCGCGTGGAAGACGATGGCGAGGGGATGGGGCCGGAGGACGCGCGGCTCGCGATCGAGCGTCACGCGACCAGCAAGATCAGGCGCGCTGAGGATCTGGCGGCCATTCTCACCCTCGGCTTCCGCGGCGAGGCGCTGCCGTCGATCGCATCGGTCTCGCACTTCGTGCTGCGCACGCGCGCCCGCGGGCTGACCAGCGGCACCGAGATTCGCGTCAACGGCGGCGCGGTGGCGTCGGTGACGGAGATCGGCGCCGCCGAGGGCACGGTCGTCGAGGTCAACGATCTCTTCTACAATCTGCCGGCCCGCCGCAAGTTCCTCAAATCCGACGGCGCCGAGTCGGCGCAGGTCTCGCGCATTGTCACGCAGCTGGCGCTGGCGTATCCCGAAGTCGGCTTCACGCTGACGAGCGCGGCGCGCACGGTCCTGCAGGCGCCGCCGGCGGCGTCGCCGCGCGATCGTCTGTATCAGCTGTACGGGGAGCGGGACGATCTGATGGAAGTGCGCAAGGAGGCCGGCGGGATGCGGATCGCCGGCTTCATTGCCGCCCTCGCCGAGCAGGGACCGACGCGCGGGCCGCAGAATCTGTTCATCAACCGCCGGATCGTGAAAGATCGGACGATCGCCCACGCGATCATCGATTCCTACAGCCAGGCCTCGATCAAGGAGCGAAGTCCCGAGGTCCACCTGTTCATCGAGATGCCGGCCGACGCGCTCGACGTCAACGTGCACCCGACGAAGGCGGAGGTACGCTTTCGCGACCAGTCGCTCGTGCACGAGGTGGTGCGGCGAGCGTTCATGGAGGCGCTGGGGCAGAGCGGCGTGCCGCAGCTGCAGCTGCAATCCGAAACCGCGCGCCAGTTTCCCGCATCGCCGGCGTTGCCGGGTGTGCTTGCCGGAGGGACCTACCCGAATCGCTGGCTCCCGAACGCCGCCGCACCTGGCACCATGGCACCCGGCACCGGAGTGCCTGGCACCGTGGCACCTGGCACCCTAGCACCTAGCACCCTGGCACCGTCGGCGACACCGACTCTGAAACCGCTGATCCCTCTCGGTCAATTCCGCGACACCTTTATCATCGCGGTGGACGACGAAGGGCTCGCGATCATCGATCAGCACGTCGCCCACGAACGCGTGCTCTTCGAGCGCGTGATGGAGCGGCTGACGACCGGCCGGTTCGAGTCGCAGCGGCTGCTGGTGCCGATGGTGCTGGACCTGGCGCCCTCCGCGTGTCAGGCGCTGGTCAATCGAATTGCCGAGCTCGAGCGATTCGGTTTCGAACTCGAAGGCTTCGGCGGCGCGACGATCAAGGTGACCGCCGTACCGGCGCTCCTTAAGATCGAGGATTCGTCGAAGACGCTGCTGGCGCTGGCGGAGGATCTCGAGGGCCTGGACCGCGGCGCCCAGGTACAGGATGCGCTACAGCGCATCGCGGCGACTACGGCGTGCCACGCCGCAGTCAAGGCGAACTACCCGCTGACGTACGAGAAGATGGCGCACATCCTCGAGGAGCTGCGCGCGACCGCCTATTCGAGCGTCTGTCCGCACGGCCGTCCGGTGATGCTGCGGCTGACACGCCGCGAAATCGAAAAGAACTTCGATCGGATCTGACCATGACAGCCGGATCAGCCCAACCCGCACTCACGGCTCATCACGAAGGCTCGAAGGGATCGAAGACCACGAAGTATTGTTTTTCAAGAAAAGAACTTCATGTTCTTCGTGTGCCTTCGTGTCTTCGTGATCAGCCGTGGGAGTGGTTGTGATGGGGCGCGCACTTTTCTACGCCGGCCGGTTCGGACAGCTCATCGGTATGTGGTTGTTGCTTGTCGATCTTTTTACGGCGGGCCCGCTCGGACCGAATCCACGTGTCTTCGCCGCCGGGATCGCGGTTTTTGTTGCAGGATGGGGCGTTACGCGCTTGACTCGCTAGTCCAGGCCTGTTAATCTGACATCCGCTCCGCCCGATACTCGATACAACTTAATAGTTAATATTCGCTTTCCAAGCGAAAAGGCCATCCCGCGAACCGTGGGAGCGCAAAGCTGCAGGCGCCCGCGCGTCGATGCAGTTGCCGAACTTGGAGTCAGAAATGATAGCCCGGCGCCTCGTATTCAGTTCAGCCCTCCTCGCTACCGCGATTGCTTTTTTCGCCCTTGGCGCCATTCACTCGCGTCGGACTGACGCCCAGTCGCGCGCGGCGTACGACGCCAAGCTCGAAGCGATTCGCGCCGATCTCGCGGGTTCGCACAAGACCGACGCCGCCGTGCCCGCTGGCACCACTGGCCGCGTCACGCGGTCGCCCGAGCCGTCGCTGACGCCGGCGGCGCGCGCCCGCATGGTCACCGAGATCAAAGAGCAGCTGCAGAACGAAATGGGACTCCTGCCGGTGCACATGCTGCGCGACCGGCGCTCGAGTTTCGTGGAGCTCTATTCGTCCGACAACTTCGGCAAGACGAACTACGGGACCGCCGGCTATCTCGGGCACGGCTACTTCGTCACGGTCAAGCACGCCGTGGTCGCGCTCAAGGACGAAGACGACCGCCAGGGCGCGCGAAGAATCACCTCCGTGAAGATCGTGTATCGCGGGAAGGAGATTCCGGCGAAGGTCATCGACACCGGCGACGCCGAAGCCGAAGTCCACAGCGGCGACTGGGCGATCATCAAGACGCGCGACCTGGACTTGCCGGCGCTGCGTGTCGACGCCAGCTTCGCCTACGATTTCGCCGATCCGATCTTCCGTCTCGGCAACGACTACTCGAAGGGCATCATCCTGTCGACCGGCTACGTCGGCCAGCGCACCTCGAACGGGCTCGTCACCTGTCTGACGGACGGCCATCCGGGCGTGTCGGGCGGCGGCGTCCTCGACCAGCGCGGCGTCCTCGTCGGCATCCCGATCGGCCGGATGCAGGGCGACTATCGCTTCTCGTTCATCCTGCCGATTCGCGCCGAAATGCTGCGGAAGGTGCCGCTCTACGAGGCGCCCGAGCCACCGCAGCAGGTCGCCGTCGCCGAACAGCACTGACCGGCCTGTCATTCGGAGGCCGCGGGTTCGAGTCCCGTCGACCCCGCCAACTATCTGGTTCTACCGCAACGAGTTCCCGGGTTCTGTTGATCCGTTGCCACCATAGCGCAGTCGCCCCTTTCGGAACAGAGACGTGGCCTTTCCATTCCGACCTCTGAACACGGATTTGCCGTTGTCCGAGGTCCACGTCGCGCCACTCCAGGGCCATCATTTCGCCACACCGTAATCCGGCATCTCCACCCAACAACACGATGAGATACGCGTTCGGCTCCTCCGTGGCCGATTCGACCAGCCGCTCGTACTCAGCGAAGTCGTAGAACCCCGCCGACGATTTCGGAATCGGCAGCAACCGCATGGTGCACGGCATTCGTTCGATGGCGTCCCATTCCACGGCTTTCCTCAGCAGCATGTTTAGCACCGTCACCACCTTGCCACCCCTACGGGGTGTGGCAATGGCGGCAAGACGAGAAGCGGCATGTTGGGTGAACCTTATTTGCCAGGCATCGTAATAAGAGGCATAGTTTACCTATGCCTAAGAACGCCGGTCTGCCGCCTGGAACCCTGATCATGCTGGTTCTGCGGGTGCTTCGCCCGGGACCCCTGCACGGCTACGCCATCGCCCAGCGGATCCGCACGCTCTCGAGCGATCAGCTCAGCGTGGAAGAAGGGTCGCTGTATCCGGCGCTGCAGAAACTGCTGGCCAACGGCTGGGTCAAGGCGGAGTGGACGACGTCAGAGACCGGAAGGGAAGTGCGCAGCTACCGGCTGACGGCGAAGGGCTTGAAACAGCTTGACGCCGAAAAAGACGACTACCAGCGCATGGCCGATGCGGTAGCGGCGATTCTCGAGTCTGCGTGATGGCGATCCTCAGGCGCGTCTGGCACCTGGTGAATCGACGACGCTTCGAGCGCGAGCTGACGCGGGAGATGCAGGAACATCGCGATCAGATGGCCGACCCGTCGAGGTTCGGCGATCCGCATCGCCATCTCGAACGCTCTCGTGATGCCTGGGGATGGAATTGGCTGGACGATGCCGCGCAGGACCTGACGTTGGGTCTGCGCACGCTGATCGCGTCGCCGGCGTTTGCGATCGTCGCCACGCTGATCCTGTCGTTTGGCATCGACCTGAACATCACCCTGTATCACATGCTGCAGGCAGCGCTGCTGCGACCGCCGGCGATCAAGGCGAGCGAAGATGTCGCACGCTTCCTTCGTTCCGAACCCCACAGCACGTCGACGAGCGTGTCGTATCCCGTCGCCGATTTCGTGAAACAGCACAACACCGTTCTGTCGGCGGTCCTGGTCGAGACCAGCTCGAATGTTGGCTGGGGCGCCGACGCCTCCGAACAAATCGAAGGGTCGTTCGTGTCGACGAACTGGTTCGACGAGCTGGGGTACGGTCCGGTGCGTGGCCGGCTTCTCAACGACGCGCTCGATGGAAACACTGCCTCGCCGTCAGTGGTCTTGAGCTTCACTTTCTGGCAGTCGCGGCTCGGCGGCGATCCGAATGTCGTTGGCTCGACGGTGTACGTCGATCGAAAACCCGTGACCGTCGTCGGCGTGGCGCCGAAGGGGCTTCCCGGCCTGGATTTCGATGTGCCTGATGTCTACATCCCCATCACGCAGCGCGATTACTTCTATCCCGAGAGCACGCTTTTGCGGGCGTGGAATTCGGACAGCGTGGCGATGTACGGCCGCTTCAAGTCCGGCACGTCCCGCCCCGTCGTCCGGGAAGCACTGCGCTCCACGATGCAGGCGATCTCGCGGGAGCATCGCGAGATTTCCCCCGAAAGCTGGCTCGAGCCGCTGATGGCCAACGAAGGATTCAGGAGGCCGCGCGAACGACGAGAGATCCTCACCATCGCATCGCTGATTGCCTTACTGACCAGCCTGGTGCTGATCGTCGCCGCGGCCAATCTCGGTAATCTCGTGATGTCGCGGGCTACCGGCCGCGTGCGCGAGCTCGGTGTGCGCATGGCCCTCGGCGCCCGCCGCAGCCGGATCGTCCGTCAAGTCATCGTGGAAGCGGTGCCAGTCGTCGCATTGGGCACGTTGGGAAGCCTCGTGTTCGCTTCGACGGCCTCGACGTTGATCGCGCGCATGGTCGCGCTGCCTCCGTATCTCGACCTCAGTATTGAGTGGCGAGTGGTTGTAGTAGCGATTGCGCTGGCGTCGCTGTCGCTGCTGGTGGTCGGTGTGCTCCCCGCGTGGAAGGTCGCGCAGCAGCACCTCATCGACGCCATCAAAGACGGCGGCCAGGACGTGTCGCGCGCGCTGGATCGCGCATTGATCCGCCGGATCATGGTGGCGGCGCAGGTGGCCGGCAGCTGCCTGCTGTTGATTGTTGCCGGCATGATGGCGCGCAGTCTTCAGCGAGTCCTGCAAACGGACCTGGGTTCGACTACGAGCGCGCGGCGGTGTTGTCGATTCCGCTTGGACGATACGGGATCACCGGCGACGCGGCGCGATCGTTCTGGTACGCCGTCAAGGATCGCGTCAAAGCCAATCCAGAAGTTGACAATGCCGCCATCGTCACCTCGGCGCCACTTGGCGGCCGCGTGTTCGAAACCGGTTATGACGTGGCGCCACGTGTGAAGGTGTTGTCGCAAAACGTCGATCCCGAATACTTCGACGTGATGCGCATTCCAATCGTGTCTGGACGAGTCTTCAATTCTGGTGAGGTTGGCGCCATCGTCGTAAGCCGCCGATTGGCGCTCGAAATGTATGGCACGGTCAACGTCTTGAGTCAGGCGTTTCCAAAAGCACAGAGCCGTGCCCGAAGCACATCCAGCGACGTCGCTGAGTTACGGATGCCCGAGGGCATCATCGTCGGCATCGCTGCAGACGCGCATTCAATCAAGGTGACCGCGACGGACGTTGTCGAGCTCTATCGTCCTGTCGTGCCCGTGGACTTTTCGCTCGTGTATCTGGTGGCGCGGGCAAGGACCAATGCGGATCGCTTGCCGCCCGTTCTCCGTGAGGCCGCGAGCCTTGATCCGCGTGTGATTCCGACCGCTCACGCGATGCACGAGGATTTCGATCACCGCACGCGGGGCCCTCGTATCGCCAGCGGGATTTCCGCCGGCATCGGCGTGCTGACGCTGGCGCTGGCGTGCCTCGGCATCTTTGGTGTGGTGTCGTACGGTGTGGCGCTGCGGACGAAAGAGATCGGCATCCGCATCGCGCTCGGGGCGAGCCGACCGTCGTTGTTGCGGGTGATCGTGAAACAAGTGCTGACGCCCGTCGGTATCGGGCTCGTTGTGGGGTTTGTTGCGGCAATCCCCGCGGGTCTGGCGTTATCGAAAGAACCGTTCTATCTCCAGCACGTCGATCCCATCGCGTTCCTCGCTGCACTGACGACCTTCATGCTGTCAGGCGGGTTGGCTGCGCTGTTGCCGGCGCTCGCGACGCTTCGCAGCAATCCCGTCGACGCCTTACGGCACCAATGAGCCCTTCGACAGCAACTATCGTACGATCGGGGCCATGCGTGACGATGACTGGAATAAACCGCATCCGAATAGGTCAGCTCCGGCCCCGCGACAACCGAGGTAGGTCACGAAGTTGGCGTCTCCATCATCCCGAGGGCCGCGTCCAGTCTTGTGAGCCTCGCGACAACACTCGCGCCGGCGCAGGCTGGGACGTGATGCTGCTGGAAAACGGGGAACCGTTATTCAGTCGCCAATGTGAGAACGAAACCATCGCGCGATACGTCGCCGAGGCTGTCAAGAAGGACTTGTTGAGAACCGGATGGGCAGAGGACCAGCCGAACGCCGCGACTCTGAAGCCTGGCCATTAAAGGTAAGGCGTACCAGCACAGCATGGAAATCGTCGGATTGGCGTTGGCGATTCCCGCCGTTTTGGTAACAAACGTCGTTTACGTCCTGCTCGTGCGATTCGGCCTGGTTCGTTCGAAGAAGCTACGGCCTTGGCTGCTGTGGCCGTCCTATCTCGTTATCACGTTGGCCCTCATCGAGGTGACCTTGGTCATTGTGCTCGGGGCTGTAGCCACCCGTACACTGATCGGCCCGGCTTTCTGGGGATTCCATATGGTCGTCTTTCTGTTGGGGGCTCCGTCGCTCGCGAATGTCCTCGTCCTGACTCGAGAAGGACTGTGGTTTCGGCGCTGGTACGCCGCGGCGGCTCTTTGCTGCTTGTTCGGCGTTTTCCTGGTCTTCTTCCAGGTCGGCGTGGGTGACGCGCTCTACGGCCCCGACGGTGTTGGCGGGCCGTTCTCCCCATAGCGGGACGCCTCCCGCGTGTGCAGCCGATGGCGGCGGGTGGACCGAAGTCTGAACGCTCAACGTGACACGGTATCTCGATGAGCCAACCTAACTCGTAACGAGGAGTTGACGGCGATGATCGGCGCGCTGTCGAACGGCGAGGCTCGGTATTTCCACGTCGGTCTCGTCGGAGACTTTCGGTACGGCATCCCTACTCAGCAGCGACCTTCCGACCGCCGACGTGAAAGCGCTCGATGTACCCGTTGGGGCCGAAGGTTGCCTCGAGCACGTCGAAGCGCCCCGTCAGCGTGACCCCGCCAACTTCACCACACAACAGATTGGA
>Ga0207641_10005607_pt1 | contig 10695 bp, 7 predicted proteins | sample KBSSwiS62_FD_184306 | JGI IMG/M metagenome (GOLD analysis project Ga0207641, IMG submission 184306) | Switchgrass rhizosphere microbial communities from Kellogg Biological Station, Michigan, USA - KBS Switchgrass S6-2 (SPAdes) (version 2) | ecosystem: Host-associated > Plants > Roots >... | reverse complement strand
GTCTATGGCGGCGGCAACACGGCCATCGACGTGGCCCGCACCGCCAAGCGCCTCGGCGCGACCGAGGCCATCATCGTCTACCGGCGCACGCGCGAGAGAATGCCGGCGCACGATCTCGAGGTGGAGGAGGCGCTGCAAGAAGGTGTCATGGTCAAGTGGCTGTCAACGATCAAGAGCGCCGATGGCAGCGCGCTGACGATCGAAAAGATGCGCCTGGACGAGCACGGCAACCCGCAACCGACGGGCGAGTTCGAGACGCTGGAATCTGATTCGCTCGTGCTCGCGCTGGGGCAGGACGTGGACCTGTCGCTGCTCGATGGCGTGCCCGGCCTGGTGATGAAGAATGGCGTGGTGCAGGTCGATCCGCTCACGATGATGACGGGCCATCCGGGTCTGTTCGCCGGCGGCGACATGGTGCCCGCCGAGCGCAATGTCACGGTCGCGGTCGGCCATGGCAAGAAGGCGGCGCGTCACATCGATGCCTGGTTGCGCGGTAGTCACGTCGACACCGCGCGGAAGCACGAGTCTGCCACGTTCGAGCGCATCAACTCGTGGTACTACAGCGATGCGCCGAAGACCATGCGGCCGCAACTCGATGTCGCGCGCCGCACCAGCAGCTTCGACGAAGTGCAAGGCGGCCTGACCCAGGACAACGCGCTGTTCGAGGCGCGCAGATGCCTGAGTTGCGGCAACTGCTTCGAGTGCGACAACTGCTACGGCGTGTGCCCCGACAACGCCGTGATCAAACTCGGCCCCGGCAACGGCTTCGAGTTCAATTACGACTACTGCAAAGGCTGTGGCGTCTGCGCGGCCGAGTGCCCTTGCGGCGCGATCGAGATGGTGGCCGAAGAGGTCTAGCGGCGCTCGACGCGCCGCTCAACTCAGCGGCGGCGTCGCTTCGAATGCCTCGCCGAAGATGTGATCCGCGTCGACTTCGTACGCGCCGATGTCGGCCTTGGCGCCGACGACGCGGCGATAGGTCGGGCCGCGCTGATCGGTGGCAACAGGGGCAGGGTTGTCGCCCTGGTCGATCGCGGGGCTGCTGCAGCGAGAACGGGGTCAGAGTGCCTTATCAATCGCGTGAAGGAAGCGCATCCGCAATGACGGTTATGCATGGGGTGATCGCGTACGTAAGGGTTCGATGAAAAGATGGAGGCACACCCGGCGTTAGTCGCCTCGGTTACCCGCTTCTGACTTCCGGCTATCCGAAAGTCGAGCAGTTCACAGCGGCTTCTCGACCAGATAGACGATCCGTGACAAGCGCCGCTCGCTGGTGAGGCGATGCACCGCCGCGAAGAATCGCTGCAGGCCTTCGAAGCGATCCTCGCCTTCGATCTTGATCAGGGCCGCGCGGGAGCGCTGCCGCGACTGGTGCCAGCGGCCGGAAACTTCGGCCGCGTTGTCGGTGACATCCTGCTGCTGGACGAGGCGAAGTCCGGCGCTCGCGATGAACTGTTCGTTGACGCCCGGCGGCACGAACAGGAACAGACCTATCGAACTGCGCAACGCGAGCTCATCGTTCGTCACCGCGCCGGTGATCACTACCGGATCGGTGAACAGCGCGCGCTGACCGGGACGGAGCACGCGGCACCACTCGCGAAACACGGCAAGGCGGTCCGGGAAGTGGTTCATTGAGTCGATGCACATCAGCGCATCGAACGTGGCGTCGGCGAAAGGCAATGGCGCGTTCGCGTCGGCCGCACTGAAGCGCAGTCGGTGGGACCAGGCCGAACCGGCCGTGCCGCGCGTCGCGGCGGCAACGCCGTGCTCGTTGGCGTCGATGCCGGTGACCTGGCAGCGCGTCGTCTGGGCCAGGTAGCTGGCGGGACCGCCGGATCCGCTGGCAACTTCGAGGACGTGGTGCTTCGGCGTAATCTGCAGCCACGAGATGAAGCGATCGAATTCGGCGCGTGTCAGCCAGCTGTTCTGGCCAATGTCGTCGCCGAAGGTCTCCTTGCGCACCGCGTCGAGCACCTGCTCGGTGAAGTGGCTGTAGGTGCTGTCGAAGAGGTCGACGCGCTGAATCGGATTTTGCGCTGCCGTCATGACGATCAGCCTCCAGCCAGCGCGAGCTTGGGATTTTCCACTCTCCCAACCACGATCGCGAGTCTGCCAGGCGCCGCGAATGCGGCAAAGATCCGGCAGCGCCTGCGTCCAACGTGACTGGCATTCATGGATTCACCTGTTCGATAGCGAGTATTAGCTTCGGACAACGTAACCGGGCGCACAATCTCGCCATGGACAAGCGGGGTCATCCGCAACCGGCTTCCCTGGGCCCGCTCAGTATTGAGTAGCCGAGAAGGGAAATCTTCTCCTTTCCGAGTAAAGGGACTCTGACTCCGTTACGAGTTGCCCGCTTTGGCGCGTGCTTCGCGTGTACTTCTATAAGGCGACTGCGATGTTCGACCGGTGTCTGCCGCGAGGACGGACCTCGGCCCACTGCGATTCGGACGGGTCGGCCGCGACGACGAACTGCGGAGACACGCCATGGGAGATCAGACTGAATATCCATGTTTTTTTCACATATCGAAGCGGCGCGTCGCCGGGGCGATCCTTTTTACGCTGATGGCCGCGGGCGCTGCTCAGGCGCGCACGCTCTGCGTATCGACTGCTGACGAGCTGCATACTGGCAGCACGGCGGGAAACGGCCCGTACACCTCGACGGCAGCACTCCAGGTCAAACTCTCAGGCAGCCGGAACGCAGGTTGTAGCTTTGGCGATGCAACCTCTGCAATGCTCGACGGCGGTGGCGCTAGTGGCACGGCGGCCCTCGACGTCAGTGGCGCCGGCATTTGGCTGCAGCAGGCCAAGCGTTTTGCAAATACGCCGCAGGCAGACGCCGGATTCGGTTTCGCCGTCGCGATCGACGGCGATTGGATGGCGGTGGGCGCGCCGTTCGAAGCAGCACCGGTTCCGGCAAGTCTCGCGGCCCCGACGGTCGCATTGAATGTCGGCAGAGTGTATTTGTATCAGCGCACGACAAGCGGCTGGCAATGGCACACGACGCTGACCGGTAATGAGGCCGGCGGGAAATTCGGTTCGGCCGTCGCCCTGCGCGGCGACGATCTGATCGTCGGACAGCCATACGCGTCCCTCGAACGTGGTGGGACAACCCACTATCGCCTGGAGCTCGGCGCCTGGACCAGCAATGGCACTGCGATTTGTTGCGCCACCGGTTCGCATTACGGGGCATCAGTCGCGCTGTTCGGCGACGCCGACAACACATTTTCCGCCGCTGCTGCACCTGACTATGGCGCCGGTCACGTGGGGGTTCAACGCAAGAACAGCAGTGGCGGCTGGGACATCGAGACCCTCCAGGCGCCAGCAGGTCTCGTCAACGGCGACACCTTCGGCTGGTCCGTGGCCGGCGACGGCGGCGAATTGATCGTCGGGGCGCCACACAAGACCGTTGCGGGGCAGGGCAACGCGGGGACGGCCTATGTGTTCTTCCGCAATCCGCTCGGCGACTGGCAATTATCCAAGCAATTGAACTATCCGAATCCGGTGGTCGGCGACTATTCCGGATATGCCGTGGCGATCAGCGGCATATGGGCCGCGATTGGCGCACCGGGCCGCACTCTCAACAATGCCGCGAACGATACCGGCGCGGTGCAGACATTCGTCTATATCAGTCCGTCGGGCTGGAACGTCTGGCAGGAACTGACTGGCCTGACTGCCGACACGAACGATGAGTTCGGCTCGGCCTTGGCTCTGCAGGGCGAACGTCTGCTGGTGGGCGCGCGCAGCGATGACTCGCATGGCGGAGTGCCCGACGAAGGCTCAGCCTATTTCTTCCATCTCGTCGACGGCTTTCCGGTGCCGCTGTGGAACGAAACCGGCAAATTTACCAACGCTTTGCCCGACGAGAACGACTTCTTCGGTTGGTCAGTTGCGCTGTCCGGCAGCGGCGGCGACGCTGTCATCGGCGCGCCTCTCGACGATACCGATGTCGCTCCCACTGCGGTGCTCGCCGGTTCGGTCACATTGTTCAGGGACGACGTGATCTTCGTAGACGGCCTCGAGGGCTGAGTAGAAAAGGGGTCAGGTTCATTTTTCATCATCTAAAAATGTACCCGCCCCTTTTTTCCAACCGCCTTCCCTGGCTCGCTCAGTAGTTCTTCAATCGCGCGCGACCACCAGTTCGCCGGTGTTGACGCTTTCGAACGAGGTGACCCACAGCGTGTAGGTTCCGCTCGCAGGCGCAATCCATTGGAAGGCGGCGAAGTATTTGTTGTCATCGTCGGCGCCGATCACGGGCGTTCCATCGGGGGCGAACAGCACGGCGATGGAGTCGTAGATTTCTTTGCTCGGGCTGCTGGTGGCGATCGAAAGCGTCTGTCCGGCGGACACAGCGATCGGGATCTCGAAAGATCGCCCCGGCACCAGGTCCAGTGCCAGCGATGTGCCCGCGGCGAGCGCGGTGGTCGGGACCAGTTCGGTGGTCACGAGTTCGAAGTGCTTCGCGATCTCGGCGGCCGCCGCCGGCTGGTCGCCGAAGGCGAACCAGGCGCTGGCAAGGATCGCGTGGATGCGCGGTGTGTCGAGTCCCCAGTCGAGAGCCAGCATGGCTTCGGAGAATGCGCGCTCGGGGTCGGGCAGGCCGTACGTGTAGGCGTCGGCGACGACGTAGCGCACGTGCGCGTTCAGCGGGTCGAGGGCAAGCGCGTGCTCGATGTCGATCACGCCGGCATCGTTGCTCACGCCCTTCAGCAATCGGCTCGATCCGCGAAACAGGTTTGCGAAGACGTCATCGGGCCGGAGTTGCACCAAGTGATTGAGCACGTGGATCGCCCCCGTGTAGTCGAAGTACCACCAGCGCGCGAAGCTCATGCCGGTGAGCGCGGGCAGATCATCCGGCGCGAGCTTGAGCCGCGCGGCGTAGCCGCCGAGGATCGTACTCTGGGCGTCCGGGTGCACCGGCTCGACATACGCGGTGACGCGGGCGTAGTCGCGCACCGAGTCGGAGTAACGGCCGAGCAGCAGTTCCGCCTCGATCCGGCCGCGGTAGCCCTCGACCCCGGTCGGATCGGCGTCGATGACGCAGCTGAATTCGCGCAGCGCGAGGTCATAGCGACCGGCGTCGATCTGGGCTTGCGCATGCGCCGCCGTGCACGGCGGCGACTTGGCGGTGACCGCTGCGGAGCCGGTCCCGAGTGCAAAGATCAGGGCAAATACAGCTCCCTTGATGATGGTGGACGGACCATTTCCCTTGGCCGACTCGCATGAGATCGAAAGCAGGTGGTTCATCGCATTACCCTCCAAATGGACGTTGGCGCGTTCACCGCGGAAAGCTCGCGCGCCGTCACGTGCGCCAGAGCACCGGCGAAGCTGTCGCTACACCTTCGATACGGCAAAACCCGAAAAATCCGCCAGATATCGGTCCGTTCACTTATGCCGAAAAGGGGCCAGGTTCGTGTTCATCGGCCAAAGGCGTATCTGGAGCGCCCCTTTTCTTGCAGCTATCGACGCCCAAGCCCTCAGAAATTTGACAGCAACAGGGGGATTGTTCGAGCAATACTGCGTCGCGATCCCCCTGACCGAGAGAACCTGTTGCTTCCGGCCAAGTCACGGGGCCAAGATGGATTCTGGTCCCTCGCGGGAATGATCCTTGCCAGATGACGCGCCGAAAGCGGACCGGCGTGCTTGCGAACGGAGCGGCGATGCGCAGATGTTCGATCGAGTTGCTTCTGGTGTCGGCCCTGTTCCTGCCGGGCATTGCCGGCGGCGTGAATCTCAATCAGCACGGCCTCACGGGCTCGTGGTTCAATCCGGCGACGGGCGGGCAGGGCATCGAACTCGAGATTTACCCGGATCTCGGCGGCGCCGGCCATGGTTTGCTGTTTGCCGGCTGGTTCACGTATGACGCGACCGCCGCCGGCGGCCAGCGCTGGTATGTCCTGAGCGGAGACGTCAGCAGCGACAACGCGATCGCGAACCTCGGCATCTACACGCAGTACGGCGGCAATTTCAACGCGCCGCCGATGCTCGGTACACCGGTCACGATTGGCCAGGCCACGCTCGAGTTCAGCGACTGCAACCACGGCAGCCTCAGTACGAATTCAGCGACGGTAGCGGCCAGCAGGGCACGATTCCATTGATGCGACTGACGTCGAACGTGACCTGCGCGTCGGGCGGCGACGACGGCAGCGCGGCATCGAGTTATCTTCTTTCCGGAAACTGGTACAGCGCCGGCACGGGTGGGCAGGGTCTGATCTTCGACTTCAATCCCGTGCAAAACGTCCTGTTCGCCGCCTGGTATACATTTGCACCGAATGGCCAGCAGACCGGCGGGCCGGCTAGCCAGCGCTGGTACGTCATGCAGACGCAGTACCTGCCGGGCACGACATCGGTCAGCGGCATTCCGATCGCGACCGGCACGGGCGGCGTGTTCGACGATCCTGCGCCGACGCAGACGCAGATCGTCGGTTCGGCCAGTCTTGCGCTGCGCACCTGCAACGCGATGACGCTGAACTATGCGTTCAGCGCCGGGAGCAACCAGGGACTCGGCGGCAGCGTCGAACTGACGCGTGTTGGTCCTGCGCCGGCCGGCTGTACGCTGCCGCTGCCGGGCCCGGATCCGCAATATCGTGTCTCCGCCGCGTCGCCGTTTTCCGATGGCTGCGACGGAATACCTGCGGACGGCACCGTATACGCCGAAGCGGAGGTGGAGCCGACGTTCGTGATCAATCCTCGCGACACGACCAACGTCGCTGCCGCATGGCAGCAGGATCGCTGGTCCACCGGTGGTTCGCGCGGCATCGTTGCTGGCGTGTCGCGTGACGGCGGCAACACGTGGATACAGCACCCGATGCCGTTCTCGCGCTGCGGCGGTGGCACACCGGCTAACGGCGGCGACTACGAACGCGCCACCGACCCGTGGCTCAGCGCCGCGCCGGACGGAACGCTGCACCAAGTCGCGCTCGCGTACAGCAGCGTGCAGCCAGTCAGCGCGATACTCGCCTCGCGTTCGACCGACGGAGGCGCGACATGGAGTGCCACGCGCACGCTGATCCGCGATACGGGCGACTCCTTCAACGACAAGTGCTCGATCACCGCTGATTCCGTGTCGCCGCACTATGTGTACGCGGTGTGGGACCGCACGATCGGCCTGGACCGCGGACCCACCGAATTCACGCGGAGCGCCGACGATGGGCTTACCTGGGAAACGGCGCGCGCGATTTACGATCCCGGTGTCAGCCGCCAGACCATCGGCAACGAGATCGTCGTGCTGCCGAACGGGACGCTGGTGAACCTGCTGGTCGAGCTTCTTCTCAGGGCGGATGGCAGCGTGCAGAACGCGCTTCTCGGAGTAATTCGCTCTACCGACCGCGGCGCGACCTGGTCGTCGCGCGTGCAGGTCGCGCAATTGCTCACGGTCGGTACGACCGATCCGCGTACCGGCGCCTTCGTGCGTGACGGCTCTATCGTCCCGCAGATCGCCGCGGCGCCGGATGGCACTCTGTACGTGGTCTGGCAGGACTCGCGCTTCAGCAACGGCGCACGCGACGGTATCGCGCTCGCGCGTTCCGGCGACGGCGGCCTGACATGGTCGGCGCCGCTTCAGCTCAACGGCGTACCCGCGGTGCCGGCATTCACGCCGAATATCGCCGTGCGCGCCGACGGTTCGATCGGCGTGACCTATTTCGACTTTCGCCCGGCGTCGACAGCGACGACGCTCTTGACGGCGCATTGGCTGGCGCGCTCGGCTAACTCAACGGCGTGGACGGAAAGCCAGATCGGCACGCCATTCGACATGTTCCTGGCGCCGACATCGGGAGGACCTTCGGTCTATTTCATCGGCGATTACCACGGGTTGTCGACCGTCGGCAACGTGTTCGTGCCGCTGTTCGCGCAGACGAACGGCGATGCGGCCAATCGCACGGACGTGTTCATCGCGCCGCAGGTGTCGGCAACGAGCCTCGTCGCGGCGAAAGCGAATCGCGCTGCGAGCGCCGTCAAATTCATCGCCACGCCGAAGCTGCGCGCGCGAGTCAACGCGAATCTTACCTGGGCGCTTCGAGAAGGTCCGCCCGGGAAGCGCGATTGACGAGAAAGAGTGACAGGTTCGCTACGCTCGTTCGCCTGGCGGCTACGGGTCACGCAAGCCATAATCGGGTCAGAGCACCGTTTCCGCTCTCGAGCGACGGCTTTGGCTATGCGAAAAGGGGGGCAGGGCAATCAACTCTGGCCAATGGCTTCGTCCTTCTTTTTTGCTTTGCCGTCGCAAATTACTCCAGATTGCGTTTCGTCGGATGAGGCAGCGATGTCTCGGAAAACGGGCACGGGGGAAATCAAGGCGCGCTGAATTAGCGCCGTTCTCGTTTGATGCCTTCTTTTTTGCAGCGTCCGGGCCGGAGCAATGGCTTGGCGCGCTGCTCATCGAACCACAACGGGGAACCACCGATGCCTCTTGCACATCAGGAAGGATTTCGTAAAAACCTGCTGCCGAAGTGGGTGAGATTTTTTGCCTGGCTCTTCCTCGTGATGGGTTCGGCGATGCCGGCACTGCTCCTCTCGGGAATTTTCTTCCCGAGTCCGATGCAATTCAGTCTGTTCGGCTGGGAACACAGTGGCTCGCCTTACGACATTTACTCGCTGTTGGTCGTAGCTTACTTTGCCGCTTCCGGCGTTGCTGCCTTTGGCATGCTCTGGGGCCGGCGATGGGGTTGGGCCGCCGCATTTATCGTGGGATCCATCGGCCTGCTGCTGGCGCTGGGTTCGATGTTCATCCGGCCGCTGATGCTGGAAGACAAGGGTGAATACACGGTTTTCATCCGGCTGGAACCGCTGTTCCAGATTCCGTTCCTTTACGTACTGTGGCGCATTCGGCAATCGTGGTTGTCGCCTTCCGCAGCCGGCGACGGTGAGGTTTCCTGGAGCAGCAACGCGACCAGGGTAATCGGAGGCCTCGTCTCGGCCACTTCGGTGCTCGTATTCATCGCGCTGGCTGTCATTTCGTCGTTGACGTCGGGGATGATCGAGGTTGCCAGCCAGTTCTTCGAGGCGGTCAAAGCGGACGACATGGCGAAGGCTCGAACCTGGCTTTCCAGCGAGGCGCAGGCAACGACCGACGAAAACGCGCTGAGGCAATTCCTGGTCAAGAGCGAAGCCCTCGGCTTCAAAGCCGCGAACTGGCCGGGCCGGCAAGTCCTTGGGCAGCGTGGCGAACTCAAAGGGACGATCACGAGCGCGAATGGCGAAGTGCCGATGGTGCTGACGTTCGTCAAGGAAGACGGCCAGTGGAAGATTCTTCACTTGGCAAGGCCGGCAGTTGCTCCGACGCCTCAGGACATGCAGGCGTTGCGCACGCGTGCCGAGGCTGGCGATGCGAATGCACAGTCGAAACTCGGAGAAAGGTATCTGCAAGGCCTTGGCGTAGAGAAGAATGGCGCCGAAGCCGAAAACTGGATTCGAAAGGCGGCCGAACAAGGCTCTGCCACGGCGCAGTACAACCTCGCCACCATGTACGACGCAGGCCAAGGCGTGCAGACGGACAAGGCACAAGCGCTCAAGTGGTACCTGAAATCGGCGCAACAGGGCTTTGCCAAGGCGCAATACAACCTTGGGTTCAACTACGCCCATGGCGACGGCGTGGAACAGGATTATGCCGAGGCCGTGAGTTGGTACCGCAAAGCCGCCGATCAGGGTTTCGCCAGCGCCCAACTCAACCTCGGGACGTTGTACACGAATGGCGAAGGGGTGCCGCAAGATGCCGCCGAAGGCGTTGTCTGGTTCCAAAAAGCGGCAGCACAGGGATTCCCCGAAGCGCAGTTCTACATGGGCGAAGCCTACGCGCTCGGTCGCGGCGTCAAGCAGGACGAGAACACTGCAGCCGAGTGGTACCAAAAGGCTGCCGCCCAAGGCCTTGCCAGGGCGCAGAACAGGCTCGCAACAAGAAAATAGGGGCAGCTTTCAACGGCCCGCGACAGTAGGTCAGGCAACTCCTGTCAGGCGCTCAAATGCAACCGGCGAGCAATACTCGAATATCGGAGTCAGAATGTCTTTTTTTAACTTGATCGTCAGAGCTGGCGCCAGGCACTCCGACCTCGTTATCGCCGATACTCACGACGTTGCGGACCGCTGGGAAATGAGACCGATATTTTGCCGATACACTGATTGTGACCACACCGGAGACTTGCCATGACCGCTGCACGCATCATCCTGTCTGCTTTCGCAATTGCACTCCTTCCACAGACCCACGCTGCCGAGCCCGCGCCGGCGCCTGCGCAAGCCGATCGCTTCGAAGTCGAAGCAGCCGCTTCGCTGAAAAAAAGCGCGGCCGAGAAGAAGGGTGTCGAACTGATCGTGGGCGGTGAGCGCGTGGTCGGTTACGTCACGGCCATAGGACCTGATTCGGTGATCCTGACGAGCCGCGAGCACGCTCGCGTGGTGGTGCGTCGCGACCGCATCGATGCGGTTCTGGGCGAATGACCGTCGGGGTCGGAGCCTTCCTGGAAGTGTCCGCATACGGCGCCGGCGAGCGAGGCGCCATGGACCAGGATCGTCGGCGAAAACCTGATCCGTCGTGTAGAAAAAAACGGGTCAGAGTCGAAAAAAAGGGCCAGAGTGACTTATTCGAAGCGAAAGGCACTCTGATCCCGTTCGCTACGCCGCGCGGCGCATTACTTGTCCTGCGTCGCCACGCGCGTCGCTTGCCAGGTAATCGCTTGCCACTTGCCGTGGCGCAGAAGGAAT
>Ga0207641_10005606_pt1 | contig 10695 bp, 9 predicted proteins | sample KBSSwiS62_FD_184306 | JGI IMG/M metagenome (GOLD analysis project Ga0207641, IMG submission 184306) | Switchgrass rhizosphere microbial communities from Kellogg Biological Station, Michigan, USA - KBS Switchgrass S6-2 (SPAdes) (version 2) | ecosystem: Host-associated > Plants > Roots >... | reverse complement strand
CAGGTCCTCGAACTGCAGCATCACCACGACCGGATAGTCGTCGTAGGTCTGCACGAAGTCCACCGCCTCGGGCCGCACGCCCGCCTGGGCGTAGAGGTCGTCGCGGTCGACGAGCCAGCCGCCGCGCAGCAGCACCGGGTCGTCGGCAAAGGCGTTGTGCCGCTCGATCGCGCCGCGCAGCAGCACGTGGGCGAGACCGAGCTCCGACGCCCGCTCCTCGCGCATCACCAGGAAGGCCTCGGCGCCGGCGCAGGGCATGACGCAATCGAACAGGTGGATCGGGTCGGAGATCGGCCGCGCGTCCAGGTACTGCTCGAGCGTGAGCGGCACCTTGAACAGGGCGTTCGGGTTCCTCAGCGCGTTGGCGCGCTGCGCCACGGCGATGCGGCCGAAATCCTCGCGGGTCGCGCCGTGCGCCCGCATGTAGGCGGCGGTGATGAAGGCGAAGATCGAGTTCGGCCCGCCCGAGCCATAGGGATAGCTCGCGTCGCGGGCGAAGTGCGAGAAGCCGCCGAGCATCTGCCGGAACGACTCGACGTGGTTGGCGTCGGCGGCGATGCAGGCGACGATATCGGCGTCGCCCGCCTGCACCGCGCGCGCGGCCCGGCGCAGGGCCATCACGCCGGAGGCGCCGCCGGTCGGAATGTGGTCGAGCCAGCGCGGGCTCACGCCCAGGTGCTGGGTCACGCCGACCGCCGTGTCGGGGCCGAGCGAGAAGCTGCTGACGGTGAGGCCGTCGATCCGCTCCTTGGCGATGCCGGAGCGCTCGACCAGCGCCTCCAGGGCCTGGCCGATGAACCAGTGCGCGCCGTGGGTCGAGTAACGCCGATAGGGCACCGTCACCGGCACGGCAACGGCGACGCCCGCATACGACGCGCGCGGCACGTCAGGCGCCGTCGTCGTCGCCCTTCGGCGCGGCGCTGGGAGGGCTGGCGGGCGAGGCGGCGGGCGCTCTCGGCTTGAGGACGGGAGGCGGTGTGATTCCGGCAATGCCGGCGAGGGCGCCCGGGTCCGGCCCCGTGAGCTCGCCGGCGCGCGTCAGCCCGCCCGCGCCGCTCAGCGTTCCCGAGCCGCTCAGCTCTCCGGCGGCCGAGAGCTCGGCCGCGCTGGTCAGCGTGCCGAGGGCGGAGACCCCGCCCTGGCCGGCGGCCGCGTCGATCCGCTTCTGCCGACGCTTGAGCATCCGCATGTCGTGGCACTGCGGGCTGCTCGGCAGGCGCTTGGCGAGCTGCGCCAGCTCGCCGCGCTGCACCTTCTGCGACGAGGTCAGCGGCAAGGCATCGACGAAGGCGACATAGCCCGGCGCCTTGAAGTACGAGAGGCGCGCGAGGGCGTGGCGGACGATGCTCGCCGCGATCTTCTCCGGCGCCGGCAGGTTGGCTGCCTTGCGCAGGACGATGCAGGCGAGCACCTCGTCGCCGCGGGTCGGGTCGGGGGTCGCGGCGACGGCGCTCGCGGCCACCGCCGGGTGGGTGTCGAGGACGCTTTCCACCTCCACCGCCGAAATGTTCTCGCCACTGCGCCGGATGACGTTCTTGCGCCGGTCGACGAAATGGAAGTCGCCCTCGGCGCTGCGCCGCACGACGTCGCCGGTGTGGAACCAGCCGCCGGCCCAGGCGCCCTCGGTCGCCATCTCGTCCTTGAGATAGCCAAGGAAGAAGTCGGCGCGCGGATCGTCGCCGACGGCGCGCACCAGCAGCTCGCCCGGCACGTCGACCTCGGTGTCGTTGCCCCCACGTCGACGATCCGGGTCTCGACGAAGAAATCGGCGCGGCCGAAGCAGCGGGTGCCGACATGGCGCGGCTCGCGATTGGCCATGATGCAGGCCGCGGCACCGGTCTCGGTCATCGCCCAGGCTTCGAGCAGCGGGAAGCCGAAGCGGGCCTCGAACGCGGCATGGTGGCGCGGGTCGACCCCGGCGCCGAAGCCGAAGCGCAGCTCGTGCATGCGGTCGGCCTCGCCGGGCGGCGCCGCCAGCAGCATCGCCGGCATGACGCCGAGGTAGTGCGCGACCGTGGCGCCGCTCTCGCGCACGCTTTGCCACCAGGTGCGCGGATGGAAGCGGTCGAGCTGGACGATGACGCCGCCGGAAAGGATCGCGGCCATCGACGAGAACGCGAGCGCGTTCATGTGGCTGAGCGGCAGCGGCGTGATGAAGCGCTCGACGTCGGCGCGCACCGTCGCCAGCTCGCCGAGGCCGAGGTACCACTCGCCGGCGCGCAGGAAGTAGCCGTTGGCGAGGCGGCAGCCCTTGGGCTTGCCGGTGGTCCCCGAGGTGTAGAGGAGCGCGCACTCGGTGCCGCGGCCGATGATCTGCTGGACGCCGCGCGCCGGCGAGCGTGCGTCCGGGATCCGCCCCGCCACCTCGGGCCGGATCGTGTCGAGCAGGGCGCCGGCCGAGCTCGCCGCCTCGCGCAGGCCGCTCTCGCGCCCCGGCTGCACGACCGCCAGCACCATCTCGCTGTGGCTGATGACGTAGCCCCACTCGGCCGAGCGCATGTCCTCGTGGATCGGCACGATGCTGATGCCGAGGGCATTGAGCGCCAGCCAGTGGGTGAAGAACGCGGGCCGGTTCTCGAGCAGCAGGCCGACGCGGTGGCCCGTCCCATAGCCGGCGTTGGCGTAGGCGGTGCGCAGCCGCTCGACCTCGCCGGCCACCTCGCGCCAGGTGCGTGGACCGGGTTCGATGCCGTACGCGGCGGCGGTGACCGGCTCGACATGCATGAAGGGCGCGTCGCCGCGGCGTGCCGCGACCCGCTTGAATTCGGCGTAGACGGTGGACATGTTCAGATGAAGAGCTGCACCGCCGGCAAGGCGGCGTCGCTGTTGATGAGGTCGACGCGCTTTTGCCGGATGCGCAGCGCGCCGCCTTCGACGACGAGGCGGTGCCAGCAGACGCCGAAGAAGGTGTTGATCTCGTCGCCCTGCGACTCGGTGTACTGGAACACCGTGCGCAGGAGATGCTCGTCGGCGCGCGCCGGATCGCCGGGCTCGACCGTCGGCGTCTGCAGCAGGTGAAGGCTGCGCGTCGGCGGCTGCTGCGAAAACGCGCGCGGACTCTTCAGCCGCTCGATGCGCAGATCGCGCAGCAGCTTGTCCTCGTAGAGGTGCGAGGTGTGGTCCAGGCCCTCGGGCTGGCCCGGCACCAGCGGCACCCAGTAGATCGCGTCGTCGGTGAAGAGCGCGTTCCACTCGGCGTAGCGCCGGTCGTCGAGAAGCCGCGCCTCGCGCACCACGAAGTCAACCAGGTCGCGCTCGCTGACGTCGCTCACTGCCCTGTCTCCATCGACATCGTCATGGCGCGCGCCCAGGCCCGGTACTGGTTGCGCATCGAGATCTCGCTGGTGCCGACGGTGGTCACGTCGGCCTGACCGACCTCGGCGGGATCGAAGTTGCGGTGCAGGCTGACCCACGGGTTGCCGCTGGCATGCAGGCCCGCCTGGATGCCGCGGTAGGCCTGCAGGTCGTCGTGGCCGACGACCGAGAACGGCGAATTGATCAGGCGGCTGTACATCGCCGTGCGCTGCAGCATCTCCGGTGGCGCGCCGGCGAGGCGGAAGGTCCAGCTCTCGACCACCGTCTTGTCGACGGCAATCGGCTTGACGACGCGGATCGCCTGGATCGCGCCCTTGATGGTCAGGTTCGGGTAGTACACCGTGTTGTGTCGCGCCAGGCCGAGGATCCGTGCCGCGCGCTCCTCGCCGTAGACGGCCTTCATGGCGGCGTCGTAGGCCGGCACCGCCGAGTACTTGCTGTGGATGCTGAAGTGCACGCCGGAGAAACTGTGCCCGTTGTCGAAGACCCTGACGCCCATGTCCTCGAAAAACTTGTAATCGGACATGAAAGGCGTGAATTGTTCGATGGCCATCGGCTTGGGCTGATCGGCGGGCTTGTCAATCCACATCCGCTTCGCCGTGCCCGCCGACGACTCGTGCACCACCATCGGGTGCATGGTGTCGTTGAGGTTCTCGACGAACATCTTCCAGTTGCACTGGTGCAGGAAGCGCAGGCACCCGCCGGCGATCTCGAGCCGGCCTTCGGGCGAGCGGTCGGCCATGTTGTCGATCGAGCTGAGCGAGTCGCCGAAGTACTCCTCGAAGCCGGGACCGACGTCGTTGATCTTGACGAAGATGAAGCCGCGATGGAGGCGCACGTTCTTCACCGTCGCCAGGCCCTTGGCCGACTCGCATTCCTGCAGCGCCGTGCCGTCGTAGCCGTTCTTCAGCGGGATGTTGAGGAGCGACCCGTCGGTGCGGAAGGTCCAGGCGTGGTACGGGCAGCGGAAGTGCTTGCCGGCATGGCCGCAGGGCGCGGTCACCAGGCGCGAGCCCTTGTGCGCGCAGCGGTTCATCAGCACCCGCACCGTGTCGTCCTGGTGGCGGACGACGATCAGCGGCTGGCCGGCGATATCGGCACGGATCCAGTCGCCCGCCTTGGGCAGCTGCGAGTCGTGGCCGACGTAGTTCCAGGTGTTGGCGAAGAAGTGCTCCTGCTCCAGGGCGAAGAGCTCCGGGTCGATGTAGAGATCGCGATGCACCCGGTCGGGCTGCACCAGTGCCCGGATCGCCTCGGGGTCGTCGCGGTAGGAATGGGCCATGACGGGGCTCCGGGCTTCTCTTCAGTTCAGGCCAGGGCGTGCCGCGCCAGCGTCGCCGCGAGCTGGCTGCCGTGCTCGTCGGCCAGGGCGGCCTCGCGCAGCTCGCGCAAGGTGGCGGGCGAAAGCGCCATGCCGGCTTTCTGCACCGCCGCCATCACGGTCTCGAAGTTGCGCACGCCGCGCTCGTGGGTGTCGCTGTAGCCCTTGACCAGGCGCTGGCACTGCGCCACCTCGACCGCGAGCTCGGGATGGGTCGCGGCCGTCGCTGCGATCCGCGCCAGCCAGGCCTCGATCGCCGCGTTCTCGGCGGCGTAGCGGGTGGTCGAGCGGCGCCAGCGCTTCATCCCGGCCACGGCGCGCAGCATGAGAAAGCCGCCGAGCGAACTGGTGGTGACGATCCGGCCCTTCCGGGTGAAGCGCTCGACGGTGCGTCGCAGCCACCCCGGGCGCTCGACGGCGCGGCCGATCGCGCCCGGCAAGGTCTCGGCGATCTCGCGCACGCCGGGGTGCAGGTATTCGTCGATCGCCAGCACCTGGTCCTGTCCGGCGCGGACCTCGCTCTTCACGCGCTCGAAGCGCGAGCCGCGCGTCTTCAGCGCCGCCACCCGGATCGTGTCCTCGTAGGACATCCAGAGCGCGAGGTGGCGCGCGGTCTCGTCGAGCAGAAGGCCGTCGCCACCGGGCAGGGCCGCGATCTTCGCCAGGCGATCGAGATAGAGTTCGGCGTAGGCCGGATCCTGGTAGTCGATCAGGCGGCGCACGCCTTCGCGCAGCATCGGCGCAGCTGCGGCGGGAAACTCGCCCTCGATCCGGCCGAGCAGCGTCCGGACCCTCGGGTCGAGCGCGCCGGCCGGGACACTGGCGACGCCGAGCGACGCCGCGGCCGCCCCCCGAGGCGGCGCCGTCGACGAGATCCCGGGCGGCGCCTCGGTCGCGCCGTCGAGCGCGGCCGCCGCAGGGTGCGCCACGATGTCGCCGTGCAGCGGCACGGCCGCAGGCGCAGGTGCGTCGACCGCGCCGCCCTGCACCTGCGCACAAGCCGCCGCAAACGCCTTCAGGCTGCTGGCGACGCCGACGCCGCTGCGGGCGATCGTCGCCTCGAACTGAGCCCGGCTGAACGGCAGCACGCCGGAGCCGGCGAGCGCGCCGAAGAGCACCGCGCCGATGACGCTGCCGTTCTCCTCGGCCACCGCCGCCATGTCGAAACGAACGAAGCGCTTCGCGGCCGCGGCGGCATGCGCCAGCAGCGCGTCGCTGTCGACCCGGCCGTCGCCGAGGGCGCTCTTCTCGGCGATCGAATACACCCGGTGGGTCGAGGCGAGCAGCGTCGTCCGGTCGGGCGTGACCAGGCCGCGCTGGATCGCCCGGCCGCCTTCCATCAGCTCCGAGGCCAGCACCACGTCGACGTCGCCCGGCAGCGGCATCAGCGCCAGCACCGGCCGGGCGCCGTCGGCCTCGGCCCGTGCCGCCGGATAGAGCTCGACGTAGTAGATCGTGGCGCCGGTGCGCTGGGCGACGCCGGGCACCGAGGTGGTCTGCGCCAAATAGCCATTGGCCTCGCCGAGGTCGACGATCCAGTCGGCGAGGACGCCGCCGCCCTCGCCGCCCATGGCCATGATCGCGATCTTCAGCGGCTGCACGATGTCGAATCCCCTCGGTCGCCGCTCAGCCCTGCGGGCTCTCGGTCATGCGGCCGCAGTAGGCCTTCATCTGATCGGGCACGTCGTCCGGGCAGACGCCGCACTGGCGGTTGCCGGGCACGGCCCAGTCGATGAACTTCGGATAGGGCAGCTTGAGCTCGGCCATGATCTGCACGAACTCGTCGCGCGTCTTTCCGCCGCCCAGGCGCGGATTGCGCAGCTTCTCCTGGCCGATCGAGGAGACGCGTCGGTTCTGGTAGTCGTGCGCCGGGTAGACCAGGCACTCGTCGGCCAGGGCAAAGAGCTTGCCGGTGACGCTGGCGTAGAGCGCCAGGGCGTCGCCGTTCTGGAAGTCGGTGCGGCCGCAGCCGTCGATCAGCAGCGCGTCGCCGGTGAAGACGCGGTCGTCGAGCGCGTAAGCGAAGTGGCCGTCGGTGTGGCCGGGCGTGTGCAGCGGCAGGAACGCGAGACCGCCGACGGCGAACGGCACGCCTTCGAGCACGCCGTGGTCGGTGCAGGGGAGGCGATCGATCGCCGGCGCGGCGATCCGGCTGCCGACCTGCTGCTTCAGGTGCAGCGCCGCGGTGATGTGGTCGGCGTGGATGTGCGTGTCCAGCGTCCACGCGAGCTTGAGGCCGAGGCTCGCCACCACCGCGAGATCGCGCTCGATCGAATTGACCACCGGGTCGATCAGCACCGCCTCGCCCGTGTCCTCGCAGCCGAGGAGGTAGGTGCAGGTACTGGACAGGGGCTCGAACAGCTGGCGAAAGATCATGCCTCAGGCCTCCTTGGTCGCGACGTGTTGCTCAGAACGCGAGCCGGGCGCGGGCACGGGCGTCGCGCCGCTGCAGCCAGCCGATCACCGCGCCGCGCACCCGCTCGGCGAAGCGGTCCCAGGCGCTCGGGTTGCTGACGATCCGCGCCTTGTAGAACGAGGGACAGAGCACCGCCGCGTGCGAGACCTCGCCGCAGACGCCGCAGCCGACGCAGCTGTCGAGCACGGTCGCGACCGGATCGGTGCGGAGCGGATCCGGGTTCGCCTTGATCGAGAGCGACGGGCAGCCGGAGAGGCGGATGCAGGAATGGTCGCCGGTGCAGGTGTCGGCATCGACGCCGAAGCGCTCGCGCACCACCCGCTCGCCGCGCGCCACCGCCGCCTTCACCTGCGGCTTGATCCGGCGCTGGCGATTGAGCTGGCATTCCGACTGGGCGATCAGCACCTTCGGGCCTTTCTCCTTCGTCGTCAGGGCCTCGCGCAGGGCGTCGCGCATGCCGGCGACGTCATAGGTGCGGCGGATCGTGCGCACCCAGTCGACGCCGACGCCGCGCACCGCCTTCTCGATCGCATGGCCGGTGCTGCGCGTCGGATGCGCCGATTTCGAGGACAGCAGGTCCTGGCCGCCGGTGGCCGAGGTGTAGTTGTTGTCGACGACGATGGTCAGGTTGTCGCTGCGATTGAACACCGCGTTGGCGATGCCGCTGGTCAGGCCGTTGTGCCAGAAGCCGCCGTCGCCCATCACCGAGATCGCCCGCTTGCTGGCATCGACGGTGAAGGCCGAGGCGCCGGCGGTGCCGAGGCCGTAGCCCATGGTCGTGTTGCCGATGTGGAACGGCGGCAGGATCGAGAACAGGTGGCAGCCGATGTCGGCGCTGACGTGATGCGCGCCGAGCTCGCGCTCCACCAGCTTCATCGCGCTGAAGATCGGCCGCTCCGGGCAGCCGGTGCAAAAGCCCGGCGGCCGGCCGTGCACCACCTCGGCGATCGGCTTTTCCATCGCCAGCGGGATCACCCGCGCCGGCTTCGGCCGAGGCGCCGCCGGCTCGACCCGGCCGTAGTGCTCGAGGAACGCGCGCACGCCCTTCAGCACCTCAGCGCCGGTGTATTCGCCGGCCGGAGCGAGGAAATCCTTGCCGTGGAGCAGCGTCTGCAGCTCCGCCTGGCGCAGGACCGTCGCCAGGTTCTGCTCGATGAAGTTGGGCTGGCCCTCCTCGACCAGCAGCACCGCCCTCTTGCCGGCGCAAAAGCGCGTCACCTCGGCCGGCACCACCGGATAGGCGACGTTCATGACGTAGAGCGGGATCTTCGATCGGCCGTAGACATCCGCCAGCCCGAGGCGCTCGAGCGAGCGCACCAGGGTGTTGTAGTTGCCGCCCTGGACGATGATGCCGATGTCGTCGCTGCCGTCGGCGAAGAACTCGTTGAGCCGGTGCTCCTCGATGTAGCGCAGCGCCGCCGGCCAGCGTTCCTTGACCTTCTCCTGCTCGTGCACGTAGGTGGCGGGCGGCAGGGCGATGCGCGCGGTGTCGCGCCGGGGCGCGGCGAGCGCGTCGCTGGCGAGGAAGCTCGCGGTGCGGTTGGCCTCGGCGACGAACTGGCCGTGCACGTGGCAGGCGCGGATGCGCAGCATCAGCATCACCGGCGTGTGGCTCGCCTCCGAGAGGGCGAAGCCGTGCTTGACCGCGTCCACCATGGCCGGCAGGTTCGGCCGCGGGTCGAGCAGCCAGATCTGCGACTTCATGGCGAACGCATGACTGCGTTCCTGCATGATCGACGAGCCCTCGCCATAGTCCTCGCCGACGATCACCAGCGCGCCGCCGGTGACCCCGCCGGAAGCGAGGTTGGCGAGCGCGTCGGCGGCGACATTGACCCCGACCGGCCCCTTGAAGGTGACCGCGCCGCGCAGCGGGTAGTTGACCGAGGCGGCGAGGGTCGCCGCGGCGGTGGCCTCGCTGGCCGAGTTCTCGAAGCGGATGCCGTGCTCGGAAAGGATGTCCTGGGCGTCGGCGAGCACGTCCATCAGGTGCGAGATCGGCGCGCCCTGGTAGCCGGCAACGTACGACACGCCCGATTCGAGCAGCGCCTTGGTGACGGCCAGGATCCCCTCGCCGCGGAACACCTCGCCCGCGCCGAGCCGCAGCTTCTTCACTTCCTCGACAAACGATCTCTCGGCCATGTCTTTCCCGGGTCCCGGACCGGATGTTCGCATGACCGGCGGGCCCTACATTAGAGGCCGGCCGCACGGGCGCGCCACCCGTGCCAGACCCCACGCCGAGGAGGACTTCGTGAAGGACGAGCTGGTTTACCCGCGCGAGATTTCGCTCGGCGCGATCACTCTGGTGTTCGGCCTGATCGGCTGGCTGCTGCTGATCGTCGGCACCCTCGGCCTGGCCCTGGTCTACCTGCTGATCGGCTTCGTCTTCTACGTCTTCGCCCACTCGGCCTTCATCTCCTGGCTGCGCGGCAACGCGGTGCTGCTCTCGCAGGCCCAGCTGCCCGACCTGCGGGCGCGCTTCGAGGCCTGCTGCACCCGCCTCGGCCTCGAGGACATGCCCGAGGCCTACCTGATGCAGGGCGGCGGCGCGCTCAATGCCTTCGCCACCCGCTTCCTCGGCCGCAACTACGTCGTGCTGCTGTCGGACATCGTCGACGCGATGGAGGAGCATCCGGACGGCGTCAACTTCTACTTCGGCCACGAGCTCGGCCACATCCGCCGCCATCACCTCACCGGCAACCTGCTGCGCGCGCCGGTGCTCTGGCTGCCCCTCCTCGGCCCCGCCTACTCGCGCGCCAAGGAGTCCACCTGCGACCGGCACGGCCGGGCCTGCTGCGCCTCGCCGGAGGCGGCCGCCCGGGCGCTGGTGGCGCTGGCGGCCGGCGCCCGCCGCTGGCGCCAGGTCGACCTGCCCGCCTACGCCGGCCAGGCGGCCCTGAGCACCGGGTTCTGGATGTCGTTCCACGAGCTGATCAACGGCTATCCGTGGATGACCAAGCGCACCGCCCGCGTCCTCGACCCGGCCGCGCCGGTGCCGCGGCGCAACCCGTTCGCCTGGCTGCTCGCCCTGTTCGTGCCCTATGCCGGGCGGGCGGGCGGCGGCCTCGGCGGCGTGATCGTCGTCGTCGCCGTCATCGGCGTGCTGGCAGCGGTTGCCATTCCCGCGTACCAGGACTACACCGTCCGCGCCCGCCTCACCGGCGCCTACCTCGGCAGCGAGCCGGTGCGCCAGGCGCTCGGCGCCTGGTACGTCCAGCACAACAAGGAGGCGCCGGCGTCGCTGCAGGAGGCCGGGCTGCCGACGACGCTTCCCGACGGCAGCACCCTGAGCTTCGACGCCGAGCAGATGGTGCTCAGTGTCGAGACGCCGCAGGGCGACCTGGTGTTCGTGCCCGAGAACCTGAACGATCCTAAGCTGGTCTGGCGCTGCATCCCGGGCGAAGGCGTCAAGCGCGCGGCGCTGCCGCCGCCGTGCCGCGAAGAGGCCAGCGCGGCGCCGCGCTGACTGCGCTTTCAGTCGGCGGCGACCAGCAGCCGGTTGACGTCGACGAAGGGGCCCGCGGACACCGCCTCGCGCAGCGGCGCCCAGTTGCCGACCCGGTCTTCCTCGATGTCGTCGAACATCTCGCGCGAGACCGTCAGGGTCTCCAGCACGTGGTCGCCGTTCGCGCGGACCCAGGCGAGC
>Ga0207641_10005600_pt1 | contig 10703 bp, 15 predicted proteins | sample KBSSwiS62_FD_184306 | JGI IMG/M metagenome (GOLD analysis project Ga0207641, IMG submission 184306) | Switchgrass rhizosphere microbial communities from Kellogg Biological Station, Michigan, USA - KBS Switchgrass S6-2 (SPAdes) (version 2) | ecosystem: Host-associated > Plants > Roots >... | reverse complement strand
GGCACGCGCGCCATCGATGCGGAGGCACTGCTCGTGCGCATGCTCGATTTCGCCGAGGCGGGGATGCGGGTTTGAGGAACGTCATGCGCCACTCGATTATGGTATGCACCAGTTGACCGGTGACCGCGCGGGTGTCTGGTCGTTAACGGTCACGAAAAATTGGCGGATGACTTTTCGTATCAACGAAGCGCTCGCGATCGAGGATCTGGATCTGGAGGATTATCACTGATGGCTATCAAGCTTCACGCAAGTTTCGCCGTCCATCCCGGCGAATGGCTTCGTACCGAAATCGTCGAGCCGCACGGGCTCAATGTGACTGTCACGGCGGAAAAGCTGCAGGTGACGCGCCAGGCCATGAGCAATCTGCTGAATGGCAATGCCGGACTGTCGGCCGAGATGGCGATCCGCTTCGAAAAGGCATTCGGCGTTCGCGCCGAAACGATGATGCGGATGCAGGCGGCGCATGATCTCGCACAGGCCCGGCTGCATGAGAAGGACATCAACGTCGAGCGGGTGGCGGCTTAGATATCGCCTTCATGCCGCGGCGAACCCCGCGGCGATGGCGGCGTCGAGATCGTCGGGGGTGTCGATGTCAAGTGCGAAACCCGGGCGCTCGACGATCCGCGCGCCGGCATCGGCAGCCCTATGGGCGGACAGGCTGTCGGGACCGAAGGCGAAAGCGAACGGCCGGCCGCGGGGAAGCGCGATGGCGTTGGTCCCGGCGCCGAGCCGGTCCGGGGCGATGGCGAAACCGTCCTGGCCTGCCGCCGCCAGCAGCGCCGTGATATCGTCGGCGCCGAGCAAGGGCAGGTCGGCATGGACGACGAGCAGATCGCGACCGCCATATATCTGACGGAGCGCCGTCAATTCGGCATTGAGGCCGAGGCCGCCATCGCGGCGCCATATGCCGAACCCGGCCGGAGGCGCGGCCGGCGACAGGATCAGCACGTCGCCGATCTGCGGATGCGCCATAAGCATGCCGGCGACGTGCGCGAACAGGCGATCCGCGAGGCGGTCGCGCTCGGCCTCGGTCAGGCGCTCGGTCAGGCGGGTCTTGCGCGCACCGGCCTGTTTGAGCGGGATGATCGCGGTCCAGCTCATCGCCCGCGGCATGACGCGGCGAGCGCCAGGGCCGCGCCGGCCACACGTGCCCGGTCTTCGAGCGTGGTCATCAGCGTGTCGGCAAAGGCATGGGCGATCGGCACATCGGCAGCGCGATCGCGGTCGTCGACGAGCAGCGCGTCGATCACGCCGTCATAGTGCGCGGCGATCGTCGCCGGCGTCAGCGCGAGACCGAGTTCGCGCATCAGCTTGGCGGTCGGTCCCTTGACCGCCTCGCCGGCGATGATCGGCGTGACGGCGACGACCGGCGCGGATGCGGCCGCCAGCGCCGCGCGGATTCCGGGCACCGCCAGCACCGGATCGACGCTGAGCCACGGGTTGGACGGTGCGATCAGGATCGCCTGCGTGTCCGGATCGGCGATCGCTTCGAGCACGCCGGGCGCCGGCCGTGCCGCACTTGCGCCTTCGAAGCGGATCGCACTGACCACCGGCGCGCACCGACGCGCGACGAAATAGTCCTGGAAGGCAAGCTCCCCCGCGTCGGTGGCGAGATGCGTGGTGATCGCGTCATCGCTCATCGGCCGCATCGCGACCGCGATGCCCCAGGCGCGGGCGAAGTCGTGGGTGATCGCCGACAGCGTTTCGCCCTGCACCAGCCTTGCGCTGCGCAGGACGTGCAGCGCGAGATCGCCGTCGCCGAGCGCGAACCAGTCCTCGCCGCCGAGCGAACGCAGCGCGTCCATGAAGCTCCAGCTCTCGCCCTCGCGGCCCCAGCCCTGCGCGCGGTTGGACTTGCCCGCGAGCGTGTAGAGCAAGGTGTCGATATCGGGCGAGATGGCGAGGCCGAGATGACGGAAATCGTCGCCGGTGTTGACGATCGCGGTGATCGACGCCGGATCGACCACCCGCGTCAGCCCGAGCACGAGCTTGGCGCCGCCGACGCCGCCGGTCAGCACGACCACACGCCCCGACACTGGCCGCCCCGTCACTGGAACAGATCCTCGGTCAGCGGGCGGACGAGCGTGGTGGCGGGATTGGCATCCGTCGTCAGCGCGACGCCGCGCACCAGCGCCGCCGGCACACCTTCGGCGCCCTCGCCGGTGGCGAGACCGGCCGCGGTCGCGACGATGTCGCCGAGCGCGACCTGCGTCACTTCAAGGGTTCGGCCGTCACGATCGCGGTCGCCGCGACGGTCGATCAGGGCCGGAAGACCGGCAGCGCCGATCGCGACGCTGACGACGCCGTAGCGCCATGGCCGGCCGAAGCTGTCGGAAATGATGATCGCCGGCGCGGTGCCGGTGCGCAGGCCGATCGCGGTGCGCAGCCGACCGGCCGAGGCGTCGGGATCGACCGGCAGCAGCAGCGCACTGTCCGCGCGGTCCGGTCCCAGGTTCGAACGGTCGATGCCGGCATTGGCCATCACCAGTCCGAGCCGGTGGCGGGTGATCAGCACATTGGGGACGGCACGCACGACATCGGTCGATTCGGACAGCACCAGCTCGACCAGCCGCGGATCCTTGCGCGTGACGCCGGCGAGGCGCAGCGCCTCCGCGCCCGGAATCACAGCGGCGAGGTCGACGAAACGCCCCTCGGCCTTGGAAACGATCTTCTGCGTGACGATCAATATGTCGTCTGCGCGCAGCGTCACACCCGCCGCCGTCAGCGCGTCGACCAGAATCGCCGCGAGATCGGCACCGGCAGGAACTTCGCCGATCGCCGGCAAGGGATGGATTTCGATCATCGTCGATGTTTGCGCTCGGAGCGAGGGATGGGCCGGTTCTCCCGTGCGGCTTATCGCGTCGGCGTCAACCTCCCATCTGCAATCGGGCAGCGCGACGAAAGTGCAAACTGTTCGGCGGCGCGCCATCCTGCCCGCCCTGCGGCTCACATCACGGCGAGCGCCCGGTTGTTGAAGGCGCCGGGAAATTCGGCGGCGATTTCAACCTTGCGCTCGATCGACGCCAGGATCGGCTCGGCGAAGTTGACCCCGGCCAATTTGCTGCAGCTCTGGAGATTGCCCGGGCTGAACACGTTCACTTCGAGGATCTTGTCGCCGACGATGTCGATGCCGACGAGGAACATGCCGTCGGCGATGAGCTTGGGCCGGATCAGTTCGGCGACCCGCAATTCGGTGTCGGTGATCTCCACCGCCTCCGCCGTGCCGCCGGCGTGGATGTTGCTGCGAATATCGTCCGGCGAGCTGACCCGGCGCAGCGCGGCGAACTTGTTGCCGATTTTCAGCGGCTGGCCGTTGAGCAGGAACATGCGGATGTCGCCTTTCGCCGCGGCCGGCACATAGGCCTGCGCGATCATGTAGCCGTCGCGCGTGATCGCTTCGATGATCTGGTTCATATTGTTCGCGTCTTCGGAGCCGAGCAGGAACACGCCCTGCCCGCCGGATCCCTGCAACGGCTTCAGGATGATCTTGCCGCCATGCGCGCTGGCGAACGTCTTCACGTCGCTCGCCTTCTTGGTGATCAGGGTCTCGGCGCGGACGGCGACGGGAAAGGATTGGAAATAGAGCTTGTTGATCGCCAGCGACAGGCTGTCGGGATCGTTGAGCACCAGCACGCCGCGGGCCGCGGCCGCCCGGCCGAACAGGATGCCGATATCCTCCGCCCACGGCGTGGTCTGGGCATCGAGCGAGGGATCGCTGCGCAGCATCAGCACGTCGACCTCCGAAATGCCGACCAGCTCGGTCTCGCCGGCGACCGCCTGCATGGCCTTGAAGAAATCGGCAGCCGTTCGGCTCTTCTTCTTCGGCGCGAACCGGGCGTGGACGCCCAGGCTGTCGTCGGGCCGCAACACGAAATCGCCGGGCGTGACGTAACAGACGCGATGGCCGCGCCGGGCGGCCTCGTGGGCGAGGATCGTCGTCGTGTAGCCGGGATGCTCGGTTGCCATGTCGTTGACGAAAAAGGCGATGATCATGGCGGCGGTTCCTATCGGAGGAGGTCGGCGAACGAGCGTGCCGTGCGGATGCGGGCGATGTTCGCGATCGCCGCCGGGCGCGACAGGAATTCCGGGACGACCCGCGGCAACCGGAGCAGACCGCGCTGGAACAGTTCCTCGATCACCTGGAGGTGGCCGTGCCCGATCTTGCCGCACCAGAACGGCGTGAGATCCCGCCCCTGCGCCAGCAGCGCCATCACCTGCCCCAGCCCGCGCAGATAGATCGCATCCTTGGTCAGGCCGCCCGACCGATAGACGCGGGCGACGATGTTGAACGCCGCACGGCCGCCGAAGCCATGATCCTTCCGAAGGAGCCGGAAGCCCTCGACGAATGAAGCGCCATCGACCATCGCATCCACGACGACGACGCGCGCCGCCAGCAGGCGCAGCCGGGCGCGCGAGAGGCCGCCGACGGCGCATTCGGCGAAGACGCCCAGTCCTTCCTGGATGCCCTCATAGCCGGCGAGTCCGGAGCGGAAGATGTTGAGGCCCTGGGCGTTGCCGTTGACCCAGGTCAGCAGATGGACGCTGATCTCATGCTGCAGCAGCGCATCGAGCCGCGCGCGCTTCATGTGGGTGTCGCGGGAGATCAGCAGCGTGCCGCCGGTCACCATCATGCCCGCGGCGATATCGGCGCGGATCGTGGCCTGCGCTTTGAACTCCGGGCAGGTCTCGCGATATTGTCCGATCACCCGATGCGCCTCCTGGCGCACCACGTGGCAGTCGATCGCCTCGCTGTCGGCTGCGTCGGCAACCGGCTTGACGCGATCGAGAATGTCGTTCGCCGCCGCCACCAGCGCCGGTTCGACCGGGCCGTACAGCATCAGCGACGCGTAACGGAAGCTGGCCGTGTTGCGGTGCTGGAGCATCGTCAATTGCTGATCGATCTCCTGCTGCTTCTCGACGAACAGCGCCTCGAGCACGGGGTCCTCGATCAGCCTGAAATCGATCGCGTGCAGGCGCCGCTTGGCAAGCTCGGGATCGATCGCGAGCGGGCGATAGTGGAATGCCGGTGCGGCCTTATGGCCCCCTTCGCGAAAGCTTTCCCAGGCTTGCGCGGTGTTGATCGGCGAGATGCTCAGCAGGAAATCGAAACTGCTCGCGACCCGGTCGAGCTTGCGGTCGACGGTGCGCGCGGCGGCGATGAACGAACTGCGCCCGAGAGCGCGGTGGTGGGGCGGCGCGTGCGGCGAGATTTCGCGGAAGAACGCCCAGGCGCCCTGGAGCAGCGCATCGAAGATGCCGACCGCGAGATCGTGCAGCAGTTGCGGATAGACCGCATCCTCGCCCGGCCGCCGGTAGTTTTGCGGCAGGCCGAGCGCGATATGCGACAATGCCGGTTCGCGTTCGACGACGCCGGCGATGGCGGGATCGAAACAGGCGTCGGTGCCATCGGCAATTTCGGGCAGGCGAAGATCGACCTCGATCGTCGCCAGCGCGCTTGCGAGGCATTTTGCCGCGGCCAGCGCGGGCGCATCCTCCGATGCGCCCAGCACGAACCGATAATCCTCGAGCCGGGCGCTCTCGCCGTCGAGGCTGGGATCGCGCGGCAGATCGTAGAGCGAGACGAGCAGGATGCGATCGAACGACGCGCGCTGCGCCGCGACGACCGCTTCGAGCATCGGGATCGCGCGGGCATCGCCTTCGTCGCTCGCCGGCCAGACGAGATAGGCGGCGCTGGTGGTCGCGACGCGCGAGGCCAGGCTGTCGGCAGCGCCCTGCTGGTGGCGGTGAAGGATCAGGCATGGCAGCGGCCGATCGACATGCACCCGCCCACCGCCGGCGATCGGCTCGCGAAAGGCGCCGCCGCCGCTGAAATCGATCGCAACCCGCTTGTTCGCGGCGTCCGGCGAGGCCGCGTCATGCTTCATCGAGCAGCCGCAGTGCTGTGGATCCGACGTCGGCGATGAACGCGCGCATCAGATCGAGTTCCGAAGGGATCGGCTCGCCGGTCCACTCGTCCATGTAGAATTTCTTGAACTCGATCGCGATCGCACAGCCCTGGCCGGGGAAGCGGTCATGGACGAAGCGGGTCAGTTCGCCCTTGCCCTGGAACGCGACATTCTCGCGCACGTCGAGCCTGCGACCGCCAAAATCGAATGCGCGCATGCGCGCGATCAGCGGATCGAGCAGCCAGGCCCATTGCTTGCGCGGCATCGAGAAGGTGCCGATATTGACGTCCGGCGCCGCTTCGGGCGGTGCAGGATCGGCGTCGGGTCCGCTGCGGCGATGATTGTAGCTGTGCACGTCGAGCAGGACGAAGCGGTCATGGTCCTCGGCAACCTGCGTCAGCAATTCTCCCACCATCCGGTAGAAGCTGCTGTGGATGCGCAGCGATTGCGCGATCAGCGTGTGCGCCGGCGGCGTCGACCAGACCTGCAATCCCCATGACTGACCGGGGGTCACATAGACCGCCTCCGCAGCGCTTCGGTTCAGATCGACCTCGAAGCGCGATCGGCGCACGATGACATGGGTCGGGACGTCGACGATCGCCTGGCCGGTATGGGGATCCTCCTCGCGCAGGCGATCGGGCGGAGACAGGGCCATGGCTTCGGCGACGTCGGCGCGCAGCCCATGGCCGTCATGGATCGCGGTCGCAATCACCGGGCCGTCACCTCGCTGGACGGTCCACCAAGGCGAGTTCATATCCGACATCCGTTGATCGCAGCCTTATGATTATCAGGAGAGGCAACACATCAGCGTGGGTTTTGGTTGCAGGCCGGCTTCGCCCGCGGCCGGGGCAGCCAGCGCGCGCGGCATGGCCAAGCGCGTCATCGCCGCGCTGTGACCGCGACCCAGGCCGCCAGGCAGGCCAGCTTCTGTTCCTTCCGCCAGGGCCTGCCCACGGTCGCGCCGAGCGCCTTGAGACGAGCGTCGATAGCGGCAGCTTCGAAGCCCAGCGCCATCGCAGCGCTTTCACCAAGCGACTTCTCGTCGATTTCCGCGACCGCGATACCAAGCCGGCCGAATGCGAATCTGAGCGCGTCGCGCACGGCCAATCCTTCGGCGACCGGCGGGTGATCCGGCCAGGCGAGGCTGTAGGCCAGGAGGTCGGGGATCCAGCCGGCGCGATTGACGAGCAGCGCCGCGACGGCGGGTTCGCGTCCCGCGTCGCGAAGTTGGAGCATGAGAGCCTCCAGGCCCGTGGCCGCCAGCGTGTCCTGGCGTCTGCGGGCCTCCGCGACGGCGGCGGCGGCTTCGGCCGGGACGCCATCATGCGGGCCGCGCGCCATTTCGGCGGCGACATGATAGGGTTCGAGCGCGAGACGGTCGCCCTCGGCGGCGGTTGCCAGGAACGACGACAGCACGACGCGCGGCTCGCGCCCGTCCAGAGCGACGGCGACCACCACGCTGCCCCCTCTCAGCGCGCGGAAGCCGAGCGCCACCCGAGCCAGGCTCGCGCTCATGCGAGCAACGCGGCCGGGACCCGCAAGATCATGACGTGCTCCTTACCGATGCCACCAACGGGATCACAGCTCGGCAGGATCTCGTCGAGATCCACGTCGCAGCCGTGAAACACGTAGAGATTCGTCGCCGGGTCTTCCACCATCGTCATCAAATTATCCGCCGCGGCTTTCCGCGATGTCCTCCGCCCCACGCGCCATGTTCACGGTCGGGTCGTCCTTCGGCAGGCCCGTCGAGCCGAAGTCGATCAGGATATGCCGGGCGCTGGCATCGTCATAATCGATGCGCAGCAGGAAACAGTCGCCAAAGCCGGGTGGTGGGCATGGTCGGGCGGGAGGCGGTTTCGCCATCGAAAATCGCCATAACAGGGCATTTTTCGCGAATTTGGGCGTTTATCAGGGGAAAAACGCGCTCGAACGGCCGGGCCGTCCGACAAATTACCTTTGATTACAGATCGTTATGCTCGAAAAAGCCGGCGCACCTGTTATCGTGCGGAACAGGGGAAGCGATTTTGCATAACAGGTCGGATTCGATGTCGTAACAGGTCGATTTCCTTGCATAACAGGTCGCGACGATTTCTGCTGCCGGGAGCGACGAGGCCGGATCACCGGTGATGCGCCGGAGCGGCGAGCGCTTGTCCGCACCGAGTTCCCGTCTCCAGTCGGCGCGCATGATCGGCATCGCCTCGATACGGCGAATCGCTCTAGAGATCGGAGCGATGCGGGACAATTCTCGCGACGAACCTTTTGAGTTTCTGCCGTTCCAGCACCGCGAGATAATCTGCCGCGGACATTTTGGAGATCAGCAGATTCCGGCGCGCATTTGCAATCGTGCCGACGATCAGGTCGGGGCTGGTCTCATGGAGTTCGACCAGAAATGCGTCCGGTGTAAGTTTGCGAAGGCCATGTTTGCGCAACTCGCCAGCCGGGAAATCGCGCGTGTTCCAGGTGACGATCGTCGATGCGCCGCCTTCGATCGCGGCAGCGACGACGTGGCGATCGTTCGGATCGGGAAGCAGGATCGCAGGAATTCGGGACGCATGGTTCGTGACGGTGGCCGATGGAAGCACGTGATTCATCAGGTCGCGCGTCCTTTGCAGTCGATCGACGGTCAGTCGCGGCTCATTTTTCGCCAGGTTCCGTATCCACTCGTCGTGTATGTCCTCGCTCCACCGCGCTTCGACCAGTCGATCGACCGCGATCTGGATCAGCAGATTGCGAAGGTGGAAGGGATAGAGGACGCAGGCATCATAGACGACGACCGGCAGACTAGACGCCATATTCGTTCGTCAACGCTTCGGTATCCTCAGCCAACGCCTTCAAGGCGGCGTTCTGATCGTCGATCCGTTCTTTGAGCGCGAGTACATCCTTCAGATAGGCACGGCGATGTTTCCCGACATAGCGGAAAGGCAGATCGCCGATCGCCATGCGATGGACCACCAGTGGGCGCGAGATGCCGAGGATCGCAGCGGCCTCGTTGGGCGTCACCTCCTGATCCTCGGACAGCAAAGCGACCCGCTCACCACGGTAGAGATGCTCCAGCATGGTTTCGATCAGCGCGGCGGCGCGCGCGGGCAGCGGAACCGTCGTGTGTCCGCCATCGTTGCCGCGCACACGCATCTCGACCAAATCTCCCTCGCTCAATTTCGGGAGCCGGTCGCCATGCTTGCGCTCGGTGTCGGACAATTCGACGAATTGCAGAGCATTTACGGTCATGGACGGTTCCTCGCCACCGCCATAAACCAAGCACAAACTAACTGCAATAAGTGAAACGCAGTTGCAAGACCTCGCGAACCGCCCACCGCCCGTTGCCGCCGCGCCACCGAAGCGTCTAGACCGGGACGATGACCGACGCCGCCGCCATCGCCGATTTCATCGCCCGATGGCGCCAGACCGGCGGATCCGAACTCGCCAACACCCAGAGCTTCATCAACGGCCTGTGCGCGCTGATCGGCACCGCGCCGCCGCACGGCAGCCGCAGCGACGACGCCCACAACGACTATGTGTTCGAACGCCGCGTGTTCCAGGACAATGGCGACGGCACCAGCAGCTTCGGCCGGATCGACGCCTACAAGCGCGGCTGCTTCATCCTCGAGGCCAAGCAGGGTTCGGAGGGCGACCGCGCCGCGATCGAACAGGGCAAGGACGATCTCGACATCTTCGGGCAGACCGCCGCCGTCCGCGTCAAGCGCGGCACGGCGCGCCGCGGCACGCCGGGATGGACGCGGGCGATCGTGCAGGCCAAGGGCCAGGCCGAGCGCTATGCCAAGGCGCTGCCGACCGATCATGGCTGGCCGCCGATCCTGATCGTCGCCGACATCGGCTATTGCATCGAAATCTATGCCGACTTCACCGGCACCGGAAAGGCCTATGCGCAATTCCCCGATCGCGCATGCCGCGACCGGTCGCACCATCACTCCCTTTCCGCCGAATTTGTCCGCTTTTATGCCGCCGCTAACATGGGGCTTGGGCGGATAGGGCAATTAGGACAAATTGGCCCGCGGTAATGCTCTTACGATCTGCAAATAGCACAATTTCAACTTGTCAAGAAATCTCCGAATCTGGCCCTATACGAGGGTGCACGGTCCGGAATATTCAGTTTTGCGATCCCGAAATCAGCAGTATCATATCTGTGCTTGTCTGCGCCGGTCGGCCGCTCTGCCGCTATGTGCCGCTTGAGGGTTTTTTCGTATTCCGGCGTGAATTCCAAACCGAAATGCTCGTAGATGCGCCTCGCCGTGCCTATCGGGTCTGTGCGGGTCTCCCTGAAAGCGACGTCGAGGATCCTACTGTCCACCTCAGGGCGCTGCCTGCTTTTTGTGGCCCTCTCCAGAGCTTCTTCATAATGCAACAACACCTCTCGCCCGATGGTCGGCCCATCGGAAAGGGAAGAATCAGCGCCGAAACTCGCGCGCCGCAGCGCCCAGATGAAGCTGGCCAAAGAAGGGACGAATGATGCCGGTTCTCTATGGGTCTGAACGATCATGGCGTCAGGATAGGTTTCGATCAGCTCATCCAGCATGAAAAGATGAGGCGGCGCTTTTAGTAACCATCTACCGCGCGGGCCTTTCCACTGCAGCTGCTGGAGAACGCGCCGGTGTGTTTGGAATGTCCCCTCTGGACGGCCGAAGGTTATCCAATCCACATAATCAGGGACGCTATAGCTGCTCCAGAAGTTCGAGCTGACGAAATGCAGGTTGGTGTAGCAATTGCACTCCTGGGGCAGTCGCGTGTCCCAGGGATGAATGGTGGCCAGTTCGGGAACCGCCTTCACCATGGCGTCGA
>Ga0207641_10005599_pt1 | contig 10703 bp, 8 predicted proteins | sample KBSSwiS62_FD_184306 | JGI IMG/M metagenome (GOLD analysis project Ga0207641, IMG submission 184306) | Switchgrass rhizosphere microbial communities from Kellogg Biological Station, Michigan, USA - KBS Switchgrass S6-2 (SPAdes) (version 2) | ecosystem: Host-associated > Plants > Roots >... | reverse complement strand
GAACGACGGCGTGCAGTGTGTCAACGATGGAACGGCCGGCGAACGGGCGGCGGCCCGCCAGCATCTCGAACAGCACCACGGCGGTGGAAAACAAGTCGGTTCGCGAGTCGACCGGCGCATTGACGACCTGTTCCGGCGCCATGTAGGCGGGCGTGCCGATGAGCGCACCGTCGAGCGTCAGGGCGACGGCAGTATCCGCCACCTCATGAGGTGGGCGCGCGAGGCCAAAGTCCAGCACCTTCACGCCATGCGGTGTAAGAAAGACATTCGACGGCTTGACGTCGCGGTGGACGAGGCCGCGATGGTGTATCGCTTCGATTCCCCCCAGCATCGACAGCGCGATCTGGAGCGCCTCTCCGAGCGGCACCGCGCCGCGCAGGAGGCGGCTGGCGAGCGACTCGCCTTCGAGCAGTTCCATCGCGATGAACAGCTCACCGGCATCGTCGCCGATTTCGTAAACCTGGCAGATATTCGGATGAGTGACGCCGGCCGCGGCTCGAGCTTCCCGCCGTAACCGCTCGCGCGCCGACTGATCGGTGTTGCGCATCGCGATCGTCTTGATCGCAATCTGCCGATCGAGCTGGGGATCGTGGGCGGCATAGACCACGCCCATGCCGCCGCTGCCGATTTCCTTCACGATGTGATAACGCCCGATCGCATCCGGCACAGAGCGGTCATTCTAGGCGGAGTGAGGCAGAGCCGGCGAAGGATCTCGCTTTGTGTCCCCGGTATCGAGCCGGGCAGCGCTCAGTCTGCGCGCAGCAACCGAAGCGCGTTCGCGATGACGATCACCGACGCGCCCGTGTCGGCGACGATGGCCATCCAGAGCGTGGCGACGCCGGCCACCGCAGCCACGACGAACGCGGCCTTCATCACCACGGAGATCGCGAGGTTCATCCGGATGTTCCGCACGGTGGCGCGGCTGAGACGCAAGGCATAGGGAATCTTCAGCAGCTCGTCGGCCATCAGCGCGACATCAGCCGTTTCGAGCGCGGCGTCGCTCCCGGCAACCCCCATGGCAATCCCGACGTCGGCGGTCGCCAGCGCGGGGGCGTCGTTGACGCCATCGCCAACCATGGCCACCGATCCATAGCGGCTCTGCAGCTCCTTGACCGCCGCGACCTTGTCCTCGGGAAGCAGCTCCGCGCGGAACTCGTCGATGCCGAGGTCGGCTGCAATCGCGGTCGCGGTCGGGCGGCTGTCGCCCGTCAGCATGACCACCGCCGGCACGCCGAGACCGCGAATCAGCTCCACGGCGTCCCTCGCGGACTCGCGCGGGCGATCGGCAAGGGCGATGATGCCAATCGGCTGTCCGTCGCGGGCGACCAGCACGGCGGTGTGGCCGCTGACGCTCAGCTCGTCGAGCCGCTGGTGAATCGCCGTCGAACACATCCCGCGCTCCTCGAACACGCGATGGTTGCCGAGCAGCACGCGTGCGGCGCCGACCGAGCCCTCCGCGCCGCGTCCGGCCAGCGACGACACGCCTTCGGCTGGCGCGGCCGCGATGCCGGCGGCCGACGCGTGCCCGACGATTGCGAGCGCGATCGGGTGAATCGACCGCTGCTCGACAGCCGACGCCAGCGCCACGACCGAATGGACGGTTTCCCCGTTGAACGGCACCACGCTCACGACCTCGAGCACCCCGCGCGTCAGCGTGCCGGTTTTGTCGAAGGCGACGCACCGCACGCCGCTCGTGCGCTCCAGGTGCATGCCGCCTTTGATCAGCACGCCCTGGCGGGCGGCGCCCGCCAACGCGGCGACAATCGACACCGGCGTCGAGATGACCAGGGCGCAGGGACACGATACGACGAGGAGCACGAGGCCGCGATAGATGCTGTCGTGCCAGCTGAAGTGAAACACGAGCGGTGGGACGATCGCGACGACAGCGGCGAGGATCATGACCGCCGGTGTGTACACGCGCGCAAAGCGTTCGACGAGTGCCTGCGCGGGCGCGCGCTGCGCCTGCGCCCGCTCGACGAGGTGGATGATGCGCGCCAGCGTGGTATCGCGGCGGAACCGCGTCACGCGCACGTCGAGCGCGCCGCGCCCGTTGATGGTTCCCGCGAAGACCTCGTCGCCCGGCCGCTTCTCGACCGGCAGCGATTCGCCGGTCACCGGCGCCTGGTTGACCGCGCTCTCCCCCGCCAGAACCTGGCCGTCCAGCGGAATCTTTTCGCCGGGACGAACGACGATCGTCGTGCCCGGCGCGATGCGCTCGGCGTCGACGCGACGCTCGCCCGCGCCGTCCCGCACCAGAGCCTCGGAGGGCGTGAGGTCCATCAACGCGCGGATGGCGCTGCGGGCACGATCCAGCGTCCGCGCCTCGAGCGCCTGCGCGAGCGCGAAGAGGAAGACGACCGTCGCGGCCTCGGACCATTGGCCGAGGAGGACCGCGCCGGCAGCGGCCACGAGCATCAGGACGTTGATGTCGAGCGACCCGACGCGCAAGGCGGACCAGGCTTTTCGCGCCGTCACGGACACGCCCGCCGCTAACGACAGGACGAAGGCGGCGATGGCCCACCCGGGCACACCGCTCGGGACGTAGTGTCCGGCATCAGCCGGACCGGGCAGCGTGACCGCGCCAGACATCGGAGTCAGGCGGCTCCCGAACAGTTCCAGCGCGAAGCCGGCCACGAGCAGGACGCCGGACGCCAGCATCAGGCCCTGACGGATTCGGACCTGACGATCGCTGGCGAGGACCGGCTCTTCGTGTTCGAGCCAGGCCCGCATCCCGGTGTCGGCGACGGCGTCGGCGATGGCGGCTGCCGTGAGCTTCGCGGCGTCGTACTGCACGTGCAGCCGCTGGCCCATGAGGTCGGCCGAAAACCGCTCGAGCCCCGCGAGGTTCTTGAACCGGCGCTCGAGCACCGCCACTTCCTCGCGGCAGTCCATCCCCTCGATCTTGAAGGTCGACTCCGCGTGCAGTTCGCAGACCGTGCACGTCGTGGTCACGACCGCGGCCTCCGTCCCGCCTTGGCTCCGCTGCCATCTCCCGAGCGACGGCCCTTCGACATGCTCAGGGCCGTCCCGAGCCCGGTCGAGGGACGGCGAGGCACGGCTCCCTCACGCTCCTCCACGTGCTCGAGCCCCTGCTCGAAGAGGCCGACGATGTGCTGGTCGTCGAGCGCGTAGAAGACCAGGCGGCCGTCGCGGCGCGTGCGCACCAGGCGCATGTTCCGAAGGAGACGCAGCTGGTGGGACACCGCCGATTCGGTGAGGTGGAGGCGAGCGGCGAGGTCCTGGACGCACAGCTCCGAGCGCGCGAGCGCGTCCAGCATGCGCACGCGCGTCAGATCGCCAAGCGCGCGGAAGGTTTCGGCCAGCGCGGAGGCCGAGGCGTCGCTGAGCGGCTGACGCCTCACCGGGATGACCTATGAACATATGAGCAAGTGCTCATACGTCGATTATACAGGGGCTCGGGGCTCGGGGCTAGGGGCTAGGGGCTAGCTACAGTCCCCCGTCCCCAACATCGAGCCCCCAGCCCCTGGCCCCTGCGGTCGTTGCAGCTAGCCCCTAGCCCCTACAGGTTCTTGAGAGCCCCGAACACCTTGTCGTAGTCCGGCTCGTTCCGGGCATCCTCCAGCACTTCGCGGTGCCGCACCACGCCGTCCTTGTCGATCACGAACACGGCGCGCTTCGCGATCCCCTTCAGGCCGATCATGTCCTCGTTGAAGACGCCGTACTCGCGAATGACCTGCTTGTTGAAGTCGCTCAACAGCGAAAACGACAGTTTCTCGTGGTCGTGGAACGCCTTCAGAGCGAAGAACGTGTCGACGCTGATACCGTAGACCTGCGCGTGGGCCTGTCCCAGCTTCGCGAACGAATCGCGGAACGTGCACAGTTCCTTGGTGCAGACCGAGCTGAACGCTGCGGGAAAAAACGCCAGCACCACGGGCTGGCCGCGTTGGGCGCTCAAGGTCACCGGCTGACGATCCTGGTTCGTCAGGGTGAAGTCCGGGGCGGTCGATCCGACGTCTACAGACATGAAGCCTCCGCGCTAAGGATGACCTAAAGACGGCCGGAGCCATCCCCTACCAAAAAAACAGCGGTTCGGCTACGATTTTTGATTGGCTACACGCAGAAATAGGAGTTCCTTGTGATCGAGGTTCAACACCTCACGAAACGATACGGCCGCGTCACCGCCGTCGACGACGTCAGTTTCCGCGTCGAGCGCGGCGAGATTCTCGGCTTTCTCGGGCCGAACGGCGCCGGCAAGACCACGACGATGCGGATTTTGACAGGCTACATGCCTGCCACCGACGGCAAGGCGATTGTCGCCGGGTTCGACGTCTTCGACCAGCCAATCGAGGCGAAGCGCCGCACCGGCTACCTGCCCGAGACACCGCCGCTCTACCCCGACATGAGCGTCCTCGAGTACCTCGAGTTCGTCGCCAAGATCAAGGGCGTCCCGTCGAACGAGCGGTCGTCCCGGATCAAACAGGTGATGCAGCGCACGCGCATCGACGACATGGCGGGCCGTCAGTGCGCCAAGCTCTCCAAGGGGTACCGCCAGCGCGTCGGCCTCGCGCAGGCCATCCTGCACAACCCCGACGTCCTGATCCTGGATGAACCGACCGCCGGTCTCGATCCCAAGCAGATCATCGAAACCCGCGAGCTCATCAAGGAGCTTGCTGGCGACCACACCATCATCCTGAGCACGCACATCCTGCCCGAAGTCTCGCAGACGTGCCAGCGCGTTGTCATCATCAACAAGGGACGCGTGGTCGCCGTCGACACACCGGACAACCTGACGGCGCGGCTGCGCGGCTCGGAAACGCTGTACGTGCAGGTCGACGCCGGTGGCGCCGACGCGGCCGGCGTCCTGGGACACATTCCGGGCGTGACACGGGTGGTCGAGTCGGAGCGCCGTAACGGGATGGTCGGCTACGAAGTCGACAGCGAAACCGGACGTGACGTGCGCCGCGACCTCGCACGCAGTGTCGTGTCGAACGGCTGGGGACTCCTGGAGCTCCGGCCGATGCGCATGAGTCTGGAGGAGATTTTCTTGTCGCTGACGACGGACGAAACGGCCGCCGCGTCCAAGGAGGACACTGTGCCGGAAGAGGTCCCCCATGCGTAACATCCTTGCCATTGCGTCCAAAGAGCTCAAGTCGTACTTCTCGTCGCCGATCGGCTGGATTCTTCTCGGCTTCTGGTCGCTGCTATACGGCTACTTTTTCGTGGCCATCCTGAACTTCTTCGTGCGTCAGAGCATGCAGATGAGCCAGTTCGGCCAAGCCGGCCCGCAGGCGATGAACCTGAACCAGCAACTGCTCCGGCCGCTCGTAGCACAGAACCTGCCGATTCTGATCCTCTTCCTACTGCCGGCCGTGACGATGCGCACCTACTCCGAGGAACGGCGATCGGGAACCATCGAGCTCCTCCTGACATCGCCGCTCAGCGACTTCCAAATCATCATGGGCAAGTTTCTCGGCGCCATGTCGCTCTACACAGTGATGCTCGGCGTCACGTTGATCCACATCGGCGTTCTGGTCGGTTACGGCGGCCGCCCCGAATGGAAGCCGATCGTGACCGTCTATCTCGGGCTGCTGTTGCTCGGTGGATGCTTCATCTCGGTGGGTCTGTTTATCTCGAGCCTGACGAAAAACCAGATTGTCGCGTTCGTGGCGACCTTCGCGACGTTCCTGATGTTGTGGGTGATCACCTGGATTGGCAGCTTCTCGGGCCCGACGGTCGATCGCCTGACGCAGTATCTGTCGATCATCGGCCACTTCGATGACTTCGGCAAAGGCGTCCTCGACACGACGCACTTGATTTACTACATCAGCTTCATCACGTTTGGATTGTTCCTGACCGCGAAGTCGGTCGATAGCGAACGGTGGCGCGGCTAATGGTCAACCGAATTCTCAGCATCGTCGGCTGGATCGGAACCGCGATGGTGTTCGTCGCCGTCGGGATCCGTTTCGGCCTCCCGGCCAAAGAGCAGTACGCCTACTACCTCGCGTGGGCGGGGCTCGTCTGCGTGCTCTTGTACACCCTGGGGCAGTGGCGCGAAATCGCGAAGGTCTTCGCACGGCGCCAGGCTCGATACGGCACCCTCGCCGCGACCAGCGTCGTGGTCGTGCTGGGGATTCTCGTCGCGATCAACTACATCGGCTCGCGACAGAACAAGCGCTGGGACCTCACCGCGAACAAGCAGTTCAGCCTCTCCGATCAGAGCAAGAACGTGGTGGCGAAGCTCGACGCGCCGCTCCAGGTGCTGGTCTTCGCGCAGGAGCCCGAATTCGAGCGCTATCAGGACAAGCTGAAGGAATACCAGTACATCTCGAAGCAGGTATCGGCGGAATACATCGATCCAGACAAGAAGCCGACGGTCGCACGGCAGAACCAGATTCAGCAGTACGGGACGATCGTCTTCAACTACAAGGGCCGCACCGAACGGGTGACCTCGGACAACGAGCAGGACATCACCAACGGCATCATCAAAGTCGTCAGCGGCCAGCAGAAGAAGGTGTACTTCACGCAGGGCCATGGCGAACGTGACACCGCCTCGTCGGATCGCGACGGCTACTCGGCGATTGCTGCCGCGCTCGGCCACGAGAACTACTCCGTCGACAAGCTGGTCGTCGCCCAGCAGGGCGCGGTGCCCGACGATGCGGCGCTGGTGATCGTGGCTGGACCGCGCACCGACTTCTTTCCACCTGAAATCGACGCGCTGAAGAAGTATCTCGACAAGTCGGGCAAGCTGCTGCTGGAGATCGACCCGCCGGACAAAGCCGACAGTGCACCGCTCACCAATCTGATTGCGCTGGCGCACGATTGGGGCATGGACGTCGGCAACGACGTCGTCGTCGACGTCAGCGGGATGGGCCGGCTGATCGGAACGGACGCCTCTGTGCCGGTCGCGGCGAACTATCCGTCGCATCCGATCACCCAGCGATTCACCTTCCTCACGGCGTTTCCGCTCGCGCGATCGGTCACCCCGGTCAGTGGCGGCGTGAACGGCCACACCGCGCAGGCATTCGTCGAGTCGAGCCCGAGAAGCTGGGCCGAAACGGACATCAAGAGCCTGCTGACGAGCGGCAAGGTGGCCCTGGACGAGGACAAAGGGGACAAGAAGGGGCCGATCGCCATTGCCTCGGCGGTGTCCGCGTCGTCGACGGCGGCGCCGAAACCCGGCGAGCCGGCGGATGCGCCGAAACCGGAGACACGCGTCGTCGTCCTCGGCGATTCGGACTTCGCGGCCACGGCTGGCCTCGGCATCCAAGGGAACCGCGATCTCTTCATGAACATCGTCGGCTGGCTGTCGCAGCAGGAGAACCTGATCTCGATTCGTCCGAAGGACGCAGACGATCGGCGCATCACGGTCACCGCGACGCAGCAGGCGAACATCATGTGGCTGTCGCTCCTGATCATCCCGGCGGCGATCTTCGGCACCGGCGTGTACACCTGGTGGCGGAGGCGGTAGCTCTATGAAAGGTCTCCGATCCACGATTGCGCTGATCGTCGTCCTGGGCGGTCTCGCCGCCTACATCTACTTCGTCACCTGGAAGACGCCGGAAGGCGGCGACACCGCGAAGAAGACCGACAAGGTCTTCGCCGGTGTGCAGGCCGACAAGATCGAGGAGATCCGGATCAGCACCTCCGGCGGCGACGCCACCACGGTCAAGAAAGACAACGCGACGTGGCAGGTCGTGCAACCGGTTGCCGCCAAAGCGGACGAAACTGAAGTGTCCGGGATCACGTCGGCACTTGCGACGACCGATATCGTGCGCGTCATCGACGAGAACCCCTCGAGCCTCACCGATTACGGTCTGTCGAACCCGCGGATCGAAGTGGACTTCAAGGCGGCCGGCGACAAGGACTACCGAAAGCTGTTGATCGGCGAGAAATCGCCGACCGGCTCCGATCTCTTCGCGAAGCGGAACGACGAGAAGCGGGTGTTCCTGATTCCGGCATTCCAGGAATCGACGTTCAACAAGGACACATTCGCGCTGCGCGACAAGGTGGTGCTGAAGTTCGATCGCGACAAGGTCGACGGCGTGGAAGTCGATGCCGCCGGCAAGACACTCGTGATGGCGAAGGACGGCGCGGACTGGAAGATCAGGAAACCGCTCGAGACGCGAGCCGACTACGGATCGGTGGAAGGGTTGATCGGCCGCGTGCAGACCGTACAGATGAAGTCGATCGCGGCGGATCAGGCGACGCCCGCGGATCTGAAAAAGTACGGACTCGAGAAGCCGGAAGCGACGGTCAACGTCAACGCCGGCAGCGCGCGCGCCACGCTGCTCATCGGCGGGAAGGCGACGGACACGACGGTCTACGCGCGCGACGCGTCGAAGCCGGCGGTCGTCACGATCGAAAGCGCGTTGATGGACGACTTGAAGAAGGGCGCGGACGACTACCGCCGTAAGGACCTCTTCGAGTTTCGCGCCTACAACGCGAACCGCGTCGAGCTGATCCGCGGTAAGGACGTCGTTGTCTTCGAGCGCGTGAAGGGACAAGGCGAGAACGCGCAGGACAAGTGGCGGCGCGTCAGCCCGAACGCGGGCGACGCCGATCGCGACAAGGTCGACGCGATGCTGGCCAAGCTCGCCAACATGCGCGCGACGTCGTTCGTGGACGGCAAGGGCGCCCTCAGTCCCTCCCTCGAGGTCCACGTGAAGTTCGACGACGGCAAGAAGGAAGAACGCGTCACGTTCGTGAAAGACGGCGCCGACGTCCTGGTGTTGCGCCCGGGTGAGCCCGGCGCCGCCAAGACGGATGCCGCCGATCTCACCGAGACGCTGAAGTCGCTGGACGAATTGTCGAAGTGATGCTGCATCGCGGCCCTGAAAGGGCCGCGCTACGGTCGATTGCTCCGGCCGCGCTACGTCCGATCGCTCAACTACTGCTCGCGATCGGGTTCGCGGCTTTGCTTGCCGCGTGCCATCCTGCCCGTCCTGCCCGTCCAGCCCGTCCAGCCCTTCCAGCCCTTCCAGCCCTTGTCAGTGACATCGACGCGCTGCTCGCCGCGCCGGCGCTCGCGCACGGCTACTGGGGCGTGCTCGTCAAATCGCTGAAAACCGGCGAGACGCTGTATTCCGTCAACGCCAAACGGCTGATGATGCCCGCGTCGAACATGAAAATCGTGACGCTGGCCGCCACCGCGGAGCGGCTGGGCTGGAATTACACGTACGAGACGAGCGTGTTTGCGGCCGGGCGCATCGACGCGGGCGTCCTGCAGGGAGACCTGATCGTCGTCGGCTCGGGCGATCCGAGCATCGGCGAGACGCCTGACATCTTCGGGGCGTGGGCCGAGCAGTTGAAGGCGCGCGGATTGCGCATGATCGCCGGCCGCATCATCGGCGACGACAACGGGTTCGACGATGACGGCCTGGGATTCGGGTGGTCGTGGGACGACCTTCCCGACGACTATGCGGCCGGCGTCAGCGCGCTGCAATACAACGAGAATGCCGTGCGCGTCACCGTGGCACCGGGCGTGGCCGCCGGCGATTGGGCGGGCGTCGCGGTTTCGCCGACGAGCGGCGGACTGGTGGTCGAGAGTTCGCTGACGACATCCGCGGCCGACCGGCCGGCGGCGATCTCGGCGCGTCGGCTGCCGGGAAGCCCGCGCCTGCAACTGAGCGGCGCCGTGCCGCTCGGCGCGCAGCCCGTTTCACGCGACGTTTCCGTCGACAACCCGACGCAGTTTTTCGTGAACGCGCTGCGAACCGCGCTGATCGCCCATGGCATCGACGTGCGAGGCTCGGCGGTCGACATCGACGACATTCGCGACGCGCCTCCGTCTCCGTACGGCACGCCGTTGATCAGCCATCGGTCGGCGCCGCTGTCCACGCTGGCGCTGCGCCTGATGAAAGCCAGCCAGAACCTCTATGCGGAGACGTTTCTCAAGACACTGGGGGCGGGCGCGTCCGGACGGTCCACCGCCGCAGGCCGCTCCGTCGCTCTGGCGGCGCTGCAAGCCTGGGGTGTCGGCCCGGACGGTCTCATCCTGCGCGATGGATCCGGCTTGTCGCGCTACGACTACGTCACACCCGAGGCGCTCGTCACGATTCTCACGCACATCGATCAGCAGAGTTCGCTCAAGAGGCCGTTCGAGGAGAGCCTGCCGATCGCGGGCCGTGACGGGAGCCTGACGAACCGCATGAAGGGCACCGCGGCCGAGGGCAACGCGCGAGCCAAAACCGGGTCGATGTCGAACGTACGCGGGCTTTCCGGCTTCGTCACGACGGCGGATGGCGAGCCGCTGGCGTTCGCCATCCTCGCGAACAATTTCGAGACGACGCCGGATACAATCAACCGAACGGCCGACGCCATCGTCGTCCGGCTGGCGGAGTTCAAACGATGAGAACGTTCATCTTCGCGTCGTGTCTCCTGGCGGGCCTCTCGGTGGCGCAGGCGCAGCACCTTGCGTCGTCGCCGGGGTGGGATCCGAAAGCGGCGGCCGGGTACATGGACGGCCGTCAAAGCTGGTGGCTGACGTGGCCCAACGCGGCGCGGGACCACGACACCGCCTGCGTGTCGTGCCATACCGCGCTGCCCTACGCGTTGGCACGCCCCGCGCTGCGGGGGCCGCTGGCCGAGCACGACGCGTCGGCGCCGGAGCGCAAGATGCTCGAGCAGGTAACCAAGCGGGTGCGTCTCTGGAAGGAAGTCGAGCCGTTCTATCCCGACCAGACGCGCGGGCTGCCGAAGACCAGCGAGTCGCGCGGCACCGAAGCGATCCTGAACGCGGCGGT
>Ga0207641_10005598_pt1 | contig 10705 bp, 7 predicted proteins | sample KBSSwiS62_FD_184306 | JGI IMG/M metagenome (GOLD analysis project Ga0207641, IMG submission 184306) | Switchgrass rhizosphere microbial communities from Kellogg Biological Station, Michigan, USA - KBS Switchgrass S6-2 (SPAdes) (version 2) | ecosystem: Host-associated > Plants > Roots >... | reverse complement strand
GAGCCGTACCTGATGCAGATCGGGATGATTGACCGGACGCCGCGAGGGCGTGTGGCGACGCCGCGGGCGTATGAGTACTTTGGGCGTGAGTTGCCGCGGCGGCAGCCCCGATTGTTCTAGGTGGCGCGCGGCGGAGGTAGGTCACAGCGATTGCCGCTTGGCGAAGCGTGCCCAACCCGCCATGCGTCCAGATCGTCCGGTAACGCGACAAAGCGGGACTTTAGGCGGTTTTTGTCAGAGAGCAATCGAGCGGTATGCTGCGTGTTGTGCTGTTTGCATCGTAGAAAACGAGCACAGTCATCACTACCGCGAAAATCGCGCCGACAGTTGCAAGGAAGAGACTGACCTTAACCGTGGAAGACAATTCTCCGCGCACGATTTCGTGATTCCGACCGCGGCGAGAACATTAAAACTTGTAACCATCCATCAAACTTACTCGCACAGCCGGCGATGCGCAGTGGCGGGCAATTGACCTTTGCCATAAAGAAAATGTAATACAAAATCGGCGGACGATGGACACTTCCGCACAGACACGCCAACTGACTGGTTAACGCGCTTCTCGCGCGACCAGGCGCGTAAGATGGAACGAATATGAGGCTGGGCGTGACGATTTATCTATCACTAGGGTCGAATTTGCGGGAGCGCGCGGGGAACCTGCGTGCGGCGATCGCGGAGTTGCCCGCGGCGGGAGTACGAGTGGAGCGGGTGTCGTCGTTGTATGAGACGGAGCCTGTGGATTATTTGGAGCAGCCGTGGTTTTTGAATTGTGTGGTGATGGGAGAGACGGAAGTTCCGGCGGCGGAACTGCTGCGCCAGCTGCGTGAAATTGAGGTGCGAAGGGGGAGCAAGAAGGAATTTGCGAAGGGGCCGCGGCTGTTGGACATTGATATTTTGCTTTACGGGAACGAGACGATTGAGACGGCGGAGTTGCAGGTGCCGCATCCGCGGATGCTGGAGCGAAAGTTTGTGCTGGCACCGTTGGCGGAGATTGCGCCAGAGTTGAGCCATCCTGCCTGGCCGAAGGGGCTGACTGTCAGCGAAGCGCTCGAGCGAAGCCAAGATTCCAGCGAGGTAAGGCCGTTCACCACTTAGTGCGCAGGAAGCTTGCGAACCCTAGCTCGCTTCGTCCGGCGTAGCCTGAGCGGTAGTCGGCTGCGGGAAGCGGCAACACCGCCTGAACTGTTGCCGTCAGAAAAGGTGAGCTCTAGGCAAAATCCCAAGCCTTTCGTGCCGCAGGTTCAAATATTAGGATATATAACTTTCATGCGGTCATAAGCGCGGAATTCTCAAGGTAGGACGTCTGGCAAGTTTCCAGCTAGCTACGGAACGCGCGTACGGTCTGTTCACGAAGTCGCGCCGACGGGAGGCTTCTTGTGAGTCAAGCAAACTTTTTTGCGGCCGTGCAGGCCGGTGATGCTGCGGAAGTGGCGCGCTTAATCGCCGCCGACTCGGCGTTACTGCGCGCGAAAAACGAACGCGGCGCATCGGCTGTGCTACTAGCGTGCTATAGCGGGCGCAAGGAAGTTCGTGACCTACTGCTGGCGAAAGGCGCATTGCTCGAACTGCACGAAGCCGCCGCCGCTGGTCAGCTTTCGCGCGTGAAAGAATTGGTTGAAACGAATCCCGCTGCAGCGAAGACCTATTCGCCCGACGGTTTTCCGGTGATGGCCCTGGCCGCGGTTTTTGGGCATGAAGAAGTGGCGCGCTATTTACACGAGAAAGGCGCCGACATAAACGCGGTCGCCACCAATGGCAGCGGCTACACGGCTTTGACTGGCGCGGTCGCCAGCGGTCACGCATCGGTTGCCAAATGGCTGGCCGAAAACGATGCGGACGTGAACTATCGTTACGCAAACGGTTACGCGCCACTCCTGACGGCGGCGGCCAACGGCCACCTGGATATTGTAAAAATGCTGCTCTCTCATGGAGCCGATCTGCATGCGCGCACCGATGACGGCAAAAACGCGCTCACTTATGCGCAGGATCGCAACCACGCTAGCGTTGCCGAATATCTGCGTGGGCGCGGACTGACGACGTAAGATTTCGCCTGAACCGTTTAAACACTCTAGCTCTAACGCTTATGGCCTTTTCGGTAAACGTTTCGCTTGGCATGCTTGGAATGCATTCTCACATTGTGTTTTGTGCATGCAGAGCATCGGCGCGGCCCGCTGTTGCATATAAAGAGTGGCTATCAGCTGTGTGAGTCGACGAACGAGCGGGAAGACACACAGACATATTCGTCGTCCTTCCCGCTGCAGGTCGGTATCGGGTGCGGGATACCCGAGCGTACGCAGCATCGCAACCGCTTGGCCTTTGTGATGGAACGTGTGCGTGATCACCACGAAAAAACACGGGATGAGGTATCGCGTTCGATGGACACATCAGCCCAATTCCGGATTGCGGTCACCTTGCGTGTTTGGGCAAGTCCACGCCATTTACTGTGCGTCCCGCGACGGCCCTGCAGCGTAAATTGTAAGGAGAGGCATGCTGGTTCCAGGGCTTGGCAGCCTCTGGAAGGAAGACATGCACGCCACATGGCGGAACTGGCGAAGCAGACTTCACACACGGGGTAGTCCAATGCGACTGGCCTTAAAACTTTTCCCGTTTGCGATCTTGGGCTTTACGCTCGCGTCCTGCAGCGGTGCTCCCGGTGGCGGTTGCGTCGTAAATTGCTCCACCGGTGGTTCCGTCTACGTGGTCCTTACCGCCACGCCGCCTTCGCCAACTTTGCCAACTTCGGCTCTCTCCATTCAGGCTTTCACCGCCACCATTACTGGACTCACGCTCAATCCCTCCGGCGGCGGCTCCCCTGTCGCCATCAATCTCAATTCGACCGCGTACATCGCCGAGTTCAATCGCGTCACCAGTGACTCCACTCTGCTCGCCTCTGGCGTCTCGATTCCCTCCGGGACCTACAACCAGCTGACAATCACTTTTTCTGCGCCCAGAGTTACGTTCTGCACGCAGGCCAATGCAGGTGTGCCAGGCTGCGCCAACGCCACACTGGCTTCGATCACAGGATCGCCCGGCAACGTGACGGCCTCCACCAATCTCATCGTCGCGGACAACGTGCCGACCGGAATTGCGCTCAACGTCAATCTCGGCAACGCGCTTACGCAAACAGGACAAACCGTAACCGGCGTCGACCTTACGGTCGCCAACACTTTTTCAGCCTCTGTTCTTCCGCGCGCTGCTTCCGCAACCGACCTTGCAGCAACCCAGCTTTCCCATTTGGACGACATCATGGGCCTGGTCACCGGCGCCACGTCTTCTTCCGTCACCATTCAGACTTCCACACGCGGCAGTATCACCGCCAACACCAATTCCTCCACCGCGTTTGCGTGCCCGGCGCAAAATTCAACCTGCGTGCAGACCAATCAGGTCGCCGTCATGGACGCCATTCTGAATTCCGACGGCACCATCACAGCACGGTTTTTTCAGCCGATCGTTGATTCAGGTGATTTGATCGAAGGCGTGGTCACCAGCGTCCCTAACACAGTCAACAACACGTTCACGCTCGTCGCTACCGACCGTGCCTTCGCGCCCAGCAACAGTGTGCTAAACGGAGCGCTCAATATCGGCGATCAGGTCGTGGTCACGCTTGGCGGAACGGTACAGCCTTTCGTCATCGTCGACAAAGGACTTGGCCCGACTCTTCCGGCCAACTCTTTCGATGGATCCAACAGTGTCAGCTCGATTCACCCTGGGATGACTGTACTCTTTCCGGTGACTGCCTACACAGCGCAATCCGGCACGACGCCCGGAGCCACCACCACAGTCTCTTTCGCGCTACGATTCAGCCGCATCAGTACGACGATGGCCATCGCCACGATTCCCGATTTCAGCATTAACGCCACTGCGCTGCCACCCTTCTTCGGTATCGCCACCAACCCACAGGTGCGCACCACTCCTGTCCGCCTAAGCGTGGACGGCGCGCCAACCATCACCGCCATTCCCGTTGGCAACACCATTTCCACCAGCGCCTTGTACTTGGGCCCAACCCCGAGTCCGGCCTTCGCCGCCCAATCCGTCCGCGCCCACTGATTTACGATTGACTAGAGGAGACCAGTCAGTTTTCGGTCAAAGACTTCTAAACCGCAGGAGCGGTGGCAGTTGGCGCCATCGGCGGCGGAACATAGGCTGGCTGAGCGGCAGAAGGCGGCTGGAATCGGCGATACAACGCCAGCGAAATCGCGCCCATGCCCCACAGCAGAACAGCGAGCTTGATCCATCCGCCGTGCGGAATCAGCGTGACGGCTCTGATAATCAAAACGCCCAGCGCCATACGGCCGATGCGGCCCCAAATCTCGGTGGCGCGGCCGAGGATCCACTGGCCGATCACCGTGCCCACCACGGTTTGCGCGGCGTACAGCGCGATCAGCCACAGTACGAAGGTGGAAAGACCTACAAACAAGCCGACAAAAGTGACGCAGGCGATCAACGAAGCAATCGGCACCGCAAACATCACCAGCACGCCGAGGCCGATAGAGGCGCCGTAGCTTTCCGCGGCGCGCGTGGCGTCCAGCGAAAATTGCGGCATCATGCGGAACAGCACCAAACCAAAAAGCACAAACGCGGCGGCCAACAGCCCGGCCCACAATGCAGAGTGCTTGCTGAATTCCTCGTGTTTTTTGACGTGATGCGTGAATTGAACCGGCGAAGCGAGTTTTGCGGATTTGGAAACGATGGGTTCCTTCTCGCCTTCAAACTGGAAGTAACCGTCGACGCGCGCATTTTCTTCGATCGTGAGCGATTCGCCGCGCTCTTTCACGTTCCCGCCAATAGTGCCGGCAATGCGAGTTGATTGGTTGAAGACCAGCATGTCGCGCGCGACTTTGCCGTCAATGCTGAGGGTTTGCGAGAAAGCAGTAATGGTGCGGCCGACCGAGCCGCGATTGTCGACATGAATCACCTGCGCCCATGCCATGAGGCTGCGGTCCAAGGTGCCGGAGATCGTGATGTTGTTGCAGAAGCCGCGCACGCTGCCGTCCACCTGGCCATCAATACGCGCGGTCTGAACGAAAGCAAAAACGTCGCCGGTGACGTGGCCGCGGATGGTGACTTCTTGTCCCCAAACGTAAAGATCGCCGTCAACTGTGCCGTCGACGCTGAGCTGCTGTCCGGTGAAATACAGATCGCCCTTCACGGTTTCGTCCTTGGCGATTTCGGCGCTGGCTCCCTTGCGAAATTCCGCAGCGTTTGCCGCGGGTGCGGAAGCGAAGGCCGCGCAAAAACTGGTCAAGACCAGCGCGAGCGCTCCACCACGGCGAATACGCTTGCGCAAGACATGCGCAGCAAAACCGCCGATGGTGACCAGGGCCAGCACCTCCACGAGAGAAAGCATCGACTGCCATCCTTTCCAGAAACTGCCTTGGAAAATGAGCATGCTCAGCAAACTGGTTCCTCCAAATCCGGCTTGTTCGAGGCGCTGTTCCCAGGGCTCGATGTAACCGGTGTAAGCGGCATAAATTGCGGTGGCGGCGAGGCCGAAAACCACCATCCAGATCCACTGCATGGAGCGTTGGACTTTCTCTTGAAAGACGGCGATGCGCGAGGGCAGCGGTTCTTCGTCTTCCAACATGGCGCGGGTGAGAAGGCGGGATTCGCGTTCGATAACGCGGAGGAGCGTGCGGCAGGCGGCGCAGGATTGCGTGTGAGTGGAAACTTCCATGGCGCGGGCGCGATCGAGCTGCCCCTCGAGGTAGAGCATGCAGCTCATTTCATCGAGATGTTCCATACCGCCGCCTTTTCCCAAACCTTGATTCGAACCCGGTGGGGAAGTCATGCTCATCGGGCACCTCCCGCTGCCATCGCGCCTGTACCTTCGAGCGCGCTGCGCAATTCATGCCGTGCGCGGAGCAGCACCACACCTACAAAGGCGCGGCGCACACCGAGCGCGTCGGCAATTTCGTCGTAACTCATGTCGGAGTAGTAGCGTAGGACCAGCGCCATGCGGGCGCGGGCTCCGAGTTTATCGAGCGCTTTGCGAACTTCTTCGCTGGTGCGCTGTTCAATCAATTGGTCGAGTTGGCTGGGATCAGGATGTTCGAGGGGCACGGTTTCCAGATCGTCGGTTTCCTTATCCTGGCGGATTTTGCGGCGTCGCAGCGTGTCCCAGCAGTGGTTGGCGGCGACGCGATAGAGCCAGGCGCTGAAGGGGCGGCTGGCATCGTACTGGTTCAGCTTATCGCGAATCTTCACAAAAATTTCCATGGTGGCGTCTTCCGCATCCTCACGGGTAGGCAACGCCCTCCTGCAAAAACGGAAAATGGCCGGAGCGTGTTCCCGGTACAGGTCACCCCAGGCCTCGGCATCCCCTGCCCTGGCCCGAGCGACGGTTTCGCTCGACTGCTTTGTATCCGCCGCGTTCATCCGGCCTGGTTTCTGGACGTCCATAGACTAGTACGCAGGGCAAGCCGTAAAAATTGCACGGCCATGAGTGGCACACCCGCCCAATGAGCTTGCGCCTCGCAGACAGCACTTTATCAGAATCATCTAAGGCGTCTGCCCGGAATCCTGCGGCAAACATAAAAAAGGCCTCCCGAGCATGCATCGGGAGGCCGTCTGTAAACTGCTGTTTTGGCTAAAGTTAGAAGCTAAATTTGGCGGCGATTTGCAAGGTGCGTGGGCCGCCGCTGCCGAGGAACGGGTAGCCGATGCCGACGTCGCCGGTGGCGGTGAGGCCCAGTCCTTGGCCGGTGGACGTGTTCAAGGAACGACCGTCTGTGCCCACGCCGTTTGGAGCGGCATCGGCGATAAAACCGGGCAGCAAGGGATTGGCAAAGTTGGGGTGATTGAGTAGGTTATAAGCCTCGAAGCGAAGTTCGAGCTTGAGACGTTCAGTGATGGCGGTGTTCTTGAAGAGCGAAAAGTCGAACTGGCGAAAGTGCGGGCCGAGCAGCGAGCCGCGGCCTTCGGTTCCGAAGTGCCGAGTACCAGGGACACATGTCGAAGCGGTGCCATCGCCGCCACCTGCGGGATAAGAGCAGGGGATAGCGAAGGAAGTGAAGTCGAGGAAATTGCGTGGGTCACTGGAATAGTGAATTGGCGCAACGACGTCGGGGCGGCCAAAACCTTCGCCGCTGCCGTCGAAGTCGTCTTCATAGTTGTAATTCAGAGAAAAGGGCTGACCGGCCTGAACGGTGACGATGCCATTGACGCCCCAGCCGTTGGTGAGTTTTTTCATCGCTGCAGGATTGGGAAATTCGTATATGAAATTCCAAGTGAAGCGGTTGCGGACATCAAAATTGGAATTGCCGCGATTGAAGCGAAGACGCGCAGTGCTGTCGTTGGGTTGCGAAGCGTTGGGGACGTAGTCTTCGCCGTCACTGGCATCGTCGAGAGAATGCGACCAGGAGTAGTTGATCGACGAAGTCAAACCATGCCATTGGTTGATACGCAGGCTAGTCTGTAAGGCGTTGTAACTGGAATTGGCGGACGTCTCCTGGTAGTTGAAAAAGATGCCGGCAAAATTGTAAGGCCCGGTCAGGAAGGGCGAGCCGTAGATGTTGATGCAACCACAATTGAGGTCGGCTTGGTTAATGGCGGATTGGCTTGGCTGATTGAGATCGCGGAAGCGATAAAGCTTGTGGCCTTGCGCGCCGACGTAGCCGACTTGCAAAACGATGTGGCGAGTCAATTCCTGCTGGATGTTGAGGTTGTAATTTTCCATGTAGGAAGTGCGCATGTGCTGGTCGACGCCAAAGCGATCGCTCATGGTGCTGGCGCAGCAGTACACGGGTACAGTGGGGTCGGGATCGAGCGGTCCGCCGGATAAACCTGCTGAGGAGATAGGATTGAGGCCAAAGCCGGAGTAAGCCGCGCCGGGATCGAAAACGCTGTTCCACGGGAGGTGCCCAAGGAACATATCCTGAGAAATGCCGTCATAGAAAACGCCCCAGCCGGCGCGAACGACAGTCCTGCCGCGGCCGGTAACGTCCCACGCAGCGCTGACACGAGGCGCCCAATTGTTGTAATCCGGATTGTAGAGGCGGCCATTGCCGACGATGAGGTCGGCGCCGGTAGCGGTATCGAAGTTATTAAAGTTTCCGTGTTTTTCCTGAACGATGCCGAAATAGTCGTAGCGCAAGCCAAGGTTAAGAACGAATTTACGGGTCAGTCGGATGCTGTCCTGCACGTAGCCCGCGTAGGAATTTTCGAAAGTGTTGCGGTTAGTATTGCCCTGACGCTGGCTGCCGTCATCGGGCAAACCTGCGATGAAATCATCGAGGCTGGCGAAGTCCAAGGTGCCGCGGAAGCCGCGGTTAAAAATCTGCGAAATGGAAGTGCGGCGATATTCGTAGCCGAACTTGATCTCGTGCTTGCCGGCTTTCCACGAAACATTGTCAATGTAATGCCAATTGGTGTCGACGCGCTGGCGAGGATCGCCGTTGTCGGCGCCGAGGGGCGCGAGGCTGCTGCCGGGGCCGCCGACGGTGATCTTGGGCATGCCGAAATTGTATTTGTCGGCGTTCGGGGTGCCCGGAGAGACGGTGTTGAGTCCGATGGAGGTGGGATCAAAGCTGCGGTCTTGCGGGAAAAAGCCTTCGGCAAAGCGGTTCCAACCGAGGCGCGCCTCATTGACGATGGAAGGCGAGATCGTGGAGACGTAGGAGAGCGAGACGAGTTGGACGCGCGTGGGCGTGGCGGTGTTGTAGTTGGGAAGCAAGCCGCCGCCGACCAGGGCAAGCGGAAAACTCTGATCGCTGTCGCCGATGTAGTAGCGGCCAGTCAGAAGGTTGTTGGGATTGAAGCTGTGGTCAATCTTGATGATGGCGCTGTCCACGCGATTGGAAAAAGGCGTGGCAAGAGAAATATTGCTGCCGCCGTCGTTGTAGCAATTGGCAGCGCCTGACGGCGGCGTTGGCCAGATCAAGTTGGGCTTGGCAAGCATTGCTGCGATGACGGGATTCACGGTTCCGCCGTTGTCAACGATGGCCTGATTGATGTTAGCCTGAGTGGGAACGCAAGCGGTGCTGGCTTCGGCACCTTTTTCGCGCATGCCTTCGTAATCCACGAAAAAGAAGGTTTTGTCTTTAACGATTGGGCCGCCGAGCGAGCCGCCGAACTGGTTGTTGTGGAAGGGATTTTGTTCCTGGCCGACTTCGTTGAAAAAGTTGCGGGCGTCGAGAGCATTGTTGCGGAAGAAATCAAAGCCGGAGCCGTGCAGGGTGTTGCCGCCGCTCTTGGTGACGATATTGATGACGCCGCCGGCGCTACGGCCGTATTCGGCTTCGGAGTTGGAGAGGACGCGGAGTTCGGCAATGGCTTCGAGGGGAAGAATGGTGGCGGGAGTTCCGAAGACGCCGGCTTCGTTGATGGCAGGGTCGTTGCGGTAGCCGTCGTTCATATCGGTGCCGTCGAGCAGGAAATTGTTGGAGCGGCCGCGCGCGCCGTTAACGGAGAAGACGCCGTAGGAGCCGGGAGAATCGGTGATCTGGTCAGGGGAGCTGGTGACGCCGGGAACGAGATTGATCAATTTCTGGTAGTCGCGGCCGTTGACGGGAAGGTTGGTGACCACCCTGGATTCGACGATGCCGCCGAGGACGTTGCTGGTGGATTCGACCTGCGGCAACTGGTCGCCGGTGACCTCAATGGTTTGCGAGACTTCACCGGGTTGGAGGGTGACGTCGGCGCGACGTTCGCTGGAAACTTCGACCTGGATGCCGGTAACGAGACCTTGCTTAAACCCGGTTTTTTCGACCGTGACGGAGTAAGTGCCGATGGGCAGTTCAGGGACGGAATAGGTGCCGTCTTCGCTGGTGGAAACGGTGCGGGCCAAACCGGTGTTGACGTTTTTTACAGCCACAGCAGCCCCGGCGATGGCTGCTCCGGAAGAGTCGGTGACCGTGCCTAGAATGGTGCCGCGGAAGGTTTGCGCGATGGCGCTGTTTCCACATAAGAGCAGAAATGCAGTGAGACAGACGGCAAATGCGGTTTTGCAGATGCGGACACACCCCATCATTAAATTCTCCTGTAAAGATTCTGATTTCATAGACTCCCCCAAGACTGCTCCCTGGCGGCACCCCAGCCGAAACCAGCGGAGATTCGTTGTGAGACGAAATCCCTAGTGCAATAACGGTAGTGCGGGCGTAACGGTGCGTCAAGCAAGGGGTGATCGACAGGTGCTTGGGAGACAAGGCGACATATAAGCGTCGCACCGCTGAGGCCGAGTATGAGAGTGCGGTCCGGGTATACTTATCGGTGCGATAAGACGAATCATCTGCATGACGAAACCCTTCAAGACGCACCGCGTCGTTTCGGCGGAAAAGATCGCCCACCTAGCTGACGAGGGAGAAGACATTTCGATCTTCTTCAACAACCTAGGGCAGATGATCGATCCGACGCGGAGAGCGAACCGGGCTTTGGGACAAAAACTGCGCTGGGGCGCTCCGAAAAAATGCCGTCAGGATGCCGGCGCCAGGACATGAGCAAACTACTGCCATCGGTGGTTATTGTGGGGCGGCCGAATGTAGGCAAATCCACGCTATTTAACCGGCTGACCGGGACGCGGCGGTCGATTGTGACCAACGAGCCGGGGATTACGCGCGACCGGATTTACGGCAAGGCGGAGTGGCGCGGACGGACGCTAGAGATCGTGGATACGGGCGGGATTATTCCGGACGACAGAGCGCTGATTCCGCAGGAAATTTTGCGGCAGGCGCGGGTGGCGTTTGAGAAAGCCGCGCTGCTGGTGATGGTGGTG
>Ga0207641_10005594_pt1 | contig 10710 bp, 4 predicted proteins | sample KBSSwiS62_FD_184306 | JGI IMG/M metagenome (GOLD analysis project Ga0207641, IMG submission 184306) | Switchgrass rhizosphere microbial communities from Kellogg Biological Station, Michigan, USA - KBS Switchgrass S6-2 (SPAdes) (version 2) | ecosystem: Host-associated > Plants > Roots >... | reverse complement strand
AGGTCCAGGAAGCCGGTCTTAACCATGTTGACGAACGATGCGAATTCTTGCGCAAAGCTGCCCACTACAGTCGCTCCTCGAACATATTGAGCCGGGAATTTCTAGTTGCGGGTATGTCCAGTACCCCGGAAAAATATAGATTATCGCAAATCCGAATGGGCTTCGGACAGACGCAGGATGCGCTCCAGGAAACTAGTAGGATGTCGCCTTGGGCCTGTCAGCGGGGTCGTAAACTACAATTCTTCCGGGTGATGGGAAGTAGGCCGCGGTCGATGGCCCGCCCACAATAGGATCGTCGTCAAGTTCTGTAATGTCACCGCCGCTTGCGTCCTGGGCTGCTTCATGTTCGGTGTCGACGTTGAAAACCAGTCCGTCTGTCACGACGCATGGATTCTCAATGCTCACCCCGCAAGAAGGAATCAAATGAATCTGCACATTTGGCTCACTGGCAGGAGGGGCTCCTCCCACCGACGGGTCATAGTAGTTTTTCAGCCTCGCCTGGCCATGGTCGAGGCATACCTCGACGCCGAAGGTGATGCCATCCATAGTGAAGACCATGCCACCACCCAGCCCGCTCTTATTTACTTCGGAGATGCCGCCCACCTTCTGCGGATTCGGATTCTTCCCCAGGTCGTCAGTAGACCCCTCGGTGGGTAACAGTCTGCGGTTGGCGTCCCCATGCATTTCTGCCATGTGGCGGTGTTTCTTGTAAAAGTCTTGCGTTCCCTTGTCCTTTCCCGCGAAATCCACCGATGAGATTTGTTCTTTGTAAATCAGTAACTCCTTCTGGCCCGCGCCGTCGGATTTCACCGGCGTTCCCGTGCCGCCCTTTTTCACGAGAGCCACATTGAAGGTTTCTGTCTCGCCCGGCACTGTGAAGTCGATAGGACCGGTTGCGAATTTCGTGGTGCGCTCGACTTCTACCTTCAACTCGTAGAGGTCGGCGCCAATGAGCGTCGATTTTCTCACCACTCCACTCTTGGTTCCTTGCTCCACTATCGAACCATTGACGATTGGAGTTGCGCTTTGCACTGTAAGCTTGTCTGTCCTAAGCCGCTGAACAACTTCGACTTCACCTTTGAGGCTGTTTCCCTTCTTGAGCTTCGTAGCATAGCGCATATTCAACCGGGCCAAAATGCTGGTCTCGACCCAGCAGCGGGTCGTCGCGCCATCGATATCTAGAGCATCGACCCATGAAAGAGTCGTGGATACCATCGACGAATTCTCGTCAACGTACCACAGATTCCAACCAACGGCGATGGCGGCGGGCGGATCGCCTGTCTTCCAGGAGAGCAGGAGATCATTGCTCGTAGCCACGTTCGTAACGGTTCCTGTTGTCGTGGCCCCTTTGTCCGTAAGCTCGAGATACCCCAGGGCGGATCCGAACACGAAGATCCAATCCGCATAGTCGCCCTTGGCGGGCTCTTTCAGCATGCCCATGATATTGTGAACCGTCTCGATCGGGTACGCTCCCTGTTGGCCTCGGAAATAGAACTCGGGGGCCATGAAAACCTTTAAGACGCGCGAGTCGCCCGCTTTCACGTACGCGTTCCCTTTGGCCTGCAGGATCGCGTGATCCATGATCTTGCAGCGCTCTTCCATATCGTGAACCGCAGCCATCTGCCGCTGCTCCTTTTGAGTGGCTGCGCGTTCAGGCTCGAGCCCGCGCTTCGGAACTTTGGTGAACGCCGCGGGATCGTCGGTTCCCTTGTAAGCGCCGGTCTCCATGGCATAGGCGATGAACTGGACCTGCAGATAAGGCGGGTCGAGTTCAAACTTCACCGTTCGCGGCTCTTTGACCATGACCCTCGTCTGCGAATCGTCCGGATCGATCCTGGTCACTCGCCACTCGTCTTCCTTCTTCGTCCCTTTCTCTTCGCCATGCAGTTCCAGCCCTATGGCGTACTCGTCCGCTTCTACGTCGCGGTGAACATCGCCTTTCAAGTCAGTGTCGAAGGAATAGCCAGTGGCCCCTTCGGTCAGCTTGACGGTTACTGCCGCGCTCAAGTCCCTTGTGTCCACGAGCTTCTTCTTGGCCTTTTCTGAGCGGACTACCTTGACATCCAGCCGCGGTAGTTCCACCTTCACCGCTACTGCGTCGCACTTGTCATCCACTTCCTCAATGTCCACCTGGAATAGTTGCCTGGCGGTCAGGTCCTTTCCTTCAGCCCAAAACACCAGTCCGGTATCCTTCGGTATCTTGCCCGGCCCGAGGGTCATCGGAATAGTTTCCTTCACTTCGGCCGAGGAATGCCGCTCCAAGGTTACGACCTCGTCATAGGCGGGCTTCGTTACCGGGACCACATGCAGAGTGGCTTTCTCCGGAAAGAGCGTCAGCTTATCCGCGTCGGCTTTCAAGATCACAGTGCAGGGCGCGTCATGCGGCGCCAAGGTGAGGCGCATCTTCGCGCGGTCGCAAATGAACGATTTCGGATTCTGTTTATAAACACCGCGCCCGGTTTTGTTCTTGACAGAGTCCAGCAGTGCGATGGGATCCACCTTCTTGTCGACACGCTTCTCGTAAAGCTCCAACTTCGTCTCCACGACGGTGATCTTCACCTCGTCGGCGTCTAGGGCCGGATCGACTATCTGCAGTGTCAGCCCGGTGTCGCGCGCGCCGCCGCTGATGGTGGTTCCCTGTACGTAGAGCTTTGCGGGTGTCTTCCCCGGGCCCACATCCATCGTGCAAGGAAGGTCGATCTTCTTGCCGTCCTTCGGCGCATCATAAATTGCGATGATGTCCTTTACCGCTGACAGTTTCAACTGGCCTTTGAATGCGGCGGGTACGCACGTAACAGTGATCTGCGCCCGGCTGCGCTCGTTGTCGGCGTTTTGCACGTGGATCACGCGACCTACCGACATTTTCTCTTCTGTGCCGAGCGCTGGTCCCGATTTCTTGTGGATGTCGAGCGTGGCCTTCACCACCGTCAACTTCTCGGTAACCGGCGGTTGGATCGCAAAATAGGGACCACCTTCCTTGAGTTCCCACTGAAACACGACGTCGTCCACGCTGGCGCTGGCTTCCACTGCTTCGACGTCCAGTACGATCGTCGCGGGCAAATCGAACTGCACCTTCCCGTCTTCCAGCACAACGGGCTTACCTGCATTAATGAGCTTGACCTTGTCCTTGGCCGATCCCACCAGTGTGAGGACGCCTTTGCCGTCGAAATCACCCACGTCAGCCGACAGCGTAAGCTTTGTCGGTGCGCCTTTCAGAGCAATGGCTTTACTGGCCAAATCCGGAACGGGTTTCACCTTTTGCTTGGCCAGTCCGCTCAGGGTGGCGCGGCCGGCCTCCGGGTTCTCCGCGTTCGATGTGACCGTGAAAATGGCACTCTTGTCGCCGCGCGTTGTGGGACGGAAGGCGTAGTTTACCGTGGTGGATTCGCCAGGCTTCAACTCCGTCTTATACAATTCCCTGATCTTCAAGTCGAAATCACCGGTCGATGTATCTGTGTAACCGCCTATTTTGAGTGGTTCCGTGCCCACGCTGGTGATGGTAAGTTTCTGCACTTCCGCCTCTTCGCCCGGAAGTGTGATCGTGACAAATCGGAGGCCTTCCGGCAGGACCTTAATCAAGGGACGCGTCCGGGGTTTGGGTTCCTGCGGCAGTTCAGCGATGACCTTGGGCTCGCGGACAACGACTGTGGAGAAATCGGCCATTTCGATTTCTTCCGTAGTCGAGAAGGCGTATGGACACGGCTGTTTTACGGATGGAGCGCAGCCGGGAATTTTGGAAACAAGGTCGAGGAAACCGGTTTTGACCGAGTTGACGAAGGAGGCAAAGCCTTGCGCTGGGCTGGCCATGACGGTAGCTTACCGCAATCTGAACTTCTAACTACGTCCCGCGAATTACATCGTAGTTGCTATCGGCCGCCACTGCGGGTCGTATACGACAATCCTGCCGGATGTCGGGAAATAGGCGGTTGTCGACGGCCCGCCTGTAATCGCTTTGTCGTCAAGCACGGGTATTGGGCCGCCGCCTGCAAGCTGGGCTGCTTCGTGGGCTTTGTCGACGTTGAACACCAGTCCGTCCGTTACCACGCATGGGTTACAGATGCTCATTCCGGCGGATGGAATCAAATGAATCTGCACCTTCGGTTCGGACGCAGGAGGCGCTCCTCCCTTAGTTGGGTCGTAATAGTTCTTGAGCCTCGCCTCGGCGTGATCCAGACACACTTCCACACCGAACGTGATCCCGTCCATGGTAAATACCATTCCCCCACCGAGACCGCTCTTGTTTACCTCCGAAACGCCTCCTACCTTCTGGGGATTGGGCTTGACGAGGGCGGCACGGTCCTGTGCAAACTGGCTGGGATTGTTCCCGAGGTTGACGACGGATCCCTCCGTCGGCCGGACCCTGCGCATTTGGTCATCGTGGATTAGAATGACGCGGTGCTCAGGCTCGTAGAAACCCTGCTCGTCAAATTCCGGTCCCATAAAATCCACCGATGAGATCGTTTCCTTGTAAACCAGGACCTCCTTTTGGCCCTTTCCATCGGTCTTCACGGGAGTTCCGGTGCCACCTTTCTTAACAAGCGCGACATTAAAGACTTCGGTCTCGCCTGGGTTGACAAATCGCGCCGGGCCGAAGGTAATGGTCTGCTTTAAAGGCACGTGAACTACCAAGTCATACACCTTTTCTGTTGGGATGGTTGCCACGTCCGCCGTGAGGGTGGAGGTCTTTACGACGCCCTGATTTGGGCCCTGTCCTAAAAGGGTACCGGGCTTGATCTCCGTACCGCTCTCCACGTCCATGTTCACGACCTTGAATTTTCGCGCCGCCTCTATGGGGACCTTCACAGTGCCTGACGCGCTCCAGACTTGCAGCGGTTTCGCCGGATCCAAGTCCGGTGGAGAGGCCAACTCCAACCACATATAAGCCTTGCCGGCTTGAGGACCTGCATCTTGCGCGCTGGAGATGTCGATGGTGGCCGGGCTACCGCTGAAATCTGTGCATTTCAGCTTGCAGCCGGCCTTCACCTTCGCTGCTTGAGCAGGGGCGCAAGAGATGAGCATCCACGTTTCAAATCCCAAAGCCGTAATCCGGCCATCGAAAACAGCCCCTCTACTGCGAGCTTCGTCTTCCAGATAGCCAATGGCCGATCCGAACACGAATACCCAGTCCTTGTATTGGCCCTTTCCCGGCTCTTTCAGATAACCCATGATGTTATGGATTGTGTCGATTGGGTACCCGCCCTGCTTGCCGCGGAAATAAAACTCCGGAGCCATGAAAATCTTCAGCGTCAGTGGATCGTTTTTCTTTGTCTGCGCATTGTCGTACGCGCTCTTGATGGCGTGGTCCATGATCTTGCAGCGCTCTTCCATATCGTGAATTGCCGCCATCTCGCGACTCTCTTGTTTAGTGGCTGGGCGCACGGGCCCCGTCTTGGGCGTAAAGTCGGCGAATGCGGTGAGATCGTCGGTCCCGTCATAGCCACCGGTCTTAATGCCGTAGGCGATGAACTGTACGTAATGATAGGGCGGGTCGAGTTCGAACTTCACGGTTCGGGGCTCTTTCACCATGATCTTCGTCTGCGAGTCGTCGGGGTCGACTCTGGTCACTCGCCATTCTTCCCAGGCGTCGTTGCCTTTCTCCTCGCCATGCAGTTCTAGTGCTATGGCATACTCGTCCGCTTCCACCTCGCGGTGAGCGTCTCCGTTCAAGTCAGTGTCGAAGGTATAAGGGGTAGTCCCTTCGGTCAGCTTGACCGTTACCGCGGCACTCAGCTTCCTGAGGTCTAAAAGCTTCTTCCTGGCGGCCAGTGAACGAACCACCTTAACGTCCAGCGGTGGCAGTTCCACCTTGATAGCCACCGCATCGCACTTGTCATCTACTTCTTCGATATCGACCTGGAATAGTTGCTTGCCACTACCGGTGAGGACTTTGCCTTCTGCCCAGAACACCAGCCCGACGTCCTTCGGTATTTTTCCCGACGCGAGCGTCATGGGAATGGTTTCCTTGGTTTCGGCCGAGGAATGCCGCTCCAAGGTTACGTCCTCGTCGTAGGCGGGTTTTGTGACCGGGACCACGTGAAGCGTTGCTTTCTCCGGAAAGATTGTCAGTTTATCTGCATCGGCTTTCAAAATCACCGTACAAGGTGCGTCGTGCGGCTCAAGAGTCAGGCGCATCTTCGCGCGATCGCAGATGAACGATCTTGGATTCTGCTTATAAACCGGGCGGCCTGTCTTCTCCTTCACCGCGTCGAGCAGCGGGACTAGATCTACATCCTTGTCGACACGCTTCTCGTAGAGTTGCAGCTTCGTCTCCACGACGGTGATCTTCAGCTCGTCGGCGTCGGCTGCAGGGTCGACTATCTGCAAAGTCAGCCCGGTGTCCCGAGCGCTGCCACTGATGGTGGTTCCCTGTACATAGAGCGTCGCGGGAGTCTTCCCTGTCCCCACATCCATCGTGTGAGGAAGGTCGATCTTCTTGCCATCCTTCGGGGCATCGTAGATCTCGATGATGTCCTTTACAGCGGACAGCTTAACCTGGCCCGTGAAAGCCGCCGGCAGGCAGGTAACGACGATCTTCGCGCGGCTGCGTTCCTTCTCGGCATTCTGCACGTGAATCACGCGGCCGGGCGACATTTTCTCCTCCAAACCCAAGGCCGCCCCGGATTTCTTGTGGATGTCCAGTGTGGCTTTCACGATAGTCAGTTTCTCCGTAACGGCGGGTTGGATAACGAAGTACTGGCCCCCTTCTTTGAGTTCCCACTGAAATACAATGTCATCCACGCTGGCGCTACCTTCCACAGCTTCGACGTCCAGTGCGATGGCCGCAGGTAAATCGAACTGCGCCTTCCCGCCGTCCAGTACCACCGCCTCTGCGCCGTTCTTCAGCTTTACCTTGTCCTTGGCGGCGCCAAGAAGAGTCAGCACGCCTTTGCCGGCAAAGTCACCTACGTCCGCCGAAAGCGAAAGGGTTGTCTTCGCGCCTTTCAAGGCGATCACCTTACTTGCCAGCAGGGCAACAGGCGTGACCTTCTGCTTCGCCAGTCCACTGAGCGTAGCCCGTCCCGCCTCTGGATTCTCCGCGTTTGACGACACCGTGAAGACAGCGCTCTTATCGCCGCGTTCTGGGGGGCGGAAGGCGTAGGTCACAGTGGTGGATTCGCCGGGATTCAGCTCCGTCTTATACAATTCCCTGATCTTCAGATCAAAATCACCAACCGATGAATCCGTATAGCCCCCGATTCTTAGCGGCTCCGAACCGGTGCTGGTAATTGTAAGTTTCTGCACCTCCGCCTCGCCGCCAGGCAGCGTGACGGTGACAAACCGCAGGCCTTCCGGCGTTACTTTGATCAAAGGACGCGTGCGGGGTTTCGGTAAAGGTGGAGGTTCGTCGATTATTTCGGGTTCCCTCGTGCGAACCGAAACAAACTCGGTCATCTCAATTTCTTCGGGATTTGAGAACGCGTAAGGGCAAGGCTGCTTGAGAGACGGAGGGCATCCTGGGATTTTGGAAACCAGGTCAAGGAGTCCGGTCTTAACCGTGTTGACGAAAGAGGCGAAATCCTGCGCAAAGCCGGCCACTACGATTGCTCCACAGGTGCAGGTTCCCGCCATGCCGTGTGGTCGCCCTGGAATCTTGCTTCTTCCCATTCCTGTTCGGGGACGCGCTCGAAGAGCGACTCCATGCGCTTGTTCTCGTCAGTGATGGATTCGTCTTCCAGAATCTTCCGAAAGGCAGGGCGTTCATCAAAATCGGGCGACACGGTGAACATCAAATAGACAAATCCTGTAATGGAAGACTCCCAGGTGAGCCGGTGGAGACGCGCACGGGCGATTCCAATCCTGACCCGCTCTCGAAGGACAGCATCGTCGAGACCCTCCGCATCCAAGGTGTGCGCTTCTTTCACGCGCTCCACCGTACGGTGAACGAATCTGTCGTCAACCGATTCCTGCATTCTATTCAGTTGAGAGTTTCTGATGACAGGCATATTAGCTTAGGCGGAAAGTCCAGTGTATCGCGCACGGCGGGAGTGTTTCGAACTATAGTAATGAATACCGGGGCTAGGCCAGCCCCTGGGCCACGTTGCCCGCTACTTTCGGCGAGGGCAAACTTGAGGGCCAACCGTTTCATCTTCTTCTTTTTATCGATTTGCTTCACACTGCAAGCCAATTCTCCGCGCAAAGGAACGGAGATCCTGTGGGACAAATTCGGCGTCGCGCACGTTTACGCCAAGTCTACTGCGGATTTATTCTATTGTTACGGTTGGGCGCAGGCGCAGAGCCACGGCAATCTGCTGCTGAAGCTCTACGGAGAATCGCGCGGGCGTGCCGCAGAGTATTTCGGACCCGCCGGCCTGGCGAACGACAAATGGGTCTGGACCAACAGCGTCCCACAGCGCGCCGCCGACATGCTGGCCAAGCAAACACCGGAGTTCCTCGGGTATCTGGAGGCCTTCGCGAAAGGCATCAACGATTACGCGGCTCAAAATCCTGGCGCCTTGTCGGAACAGGCAAAACGAGTACTTCCGGTAACCGCGCTCGACCCGATGCAACATGCGCACCGCATTGTCCACTTCACCTACATGGGTTCGCAGCGGCTGGCAGGTACCGGGCCCGTGCTCACTGCGGCGAGTCTGCTGGAAACTCCCGAGGCGGTTGGCTCCAACGGATGGGCGATTGCTCCGTCGCATACCGCGAGCGGGAAATCCATGCTGCTTGGGAATCCACATCTGCCATGGGGCGACTGGTCTACTTACTATGAGATTCATCTCACTGCTCCTGGTATCGATCTCTACGGCGCGAGCCAGGTTGGCTTTCCGGTGCTTCGGTTCATGTTCAGCGATTACTTGGGATTCAACCAGACCGTCAATGCGTTAGACGCGGTGGATCTTTATCGCATCAAGACGCAGGACGATGGCTACCTGTTCGACGGCATGGTCTTGCCCTTCGAGAAGGATTTTCACAAATTGAAGATTCGCCGTCCAGATGGTTCATTTGATACGCAGACGCTTTCCATTGTCCGCACGGTGCACGGACCCATCATCAAGCAGGACGGCGGCGCGCCTATCGCCATGCGCGTGGCCGCGCTCGACAGGCCTTTCCTGCTGGAACAATACTGGCAGATGGCGACGGCGCACAATTTCAGTGAATTTGAGGCGGCATTGAAGCGGCTCCAGGTACCGGTGTTCAATATCCTCTATGCCGACCGCGATGGGCACATTGAATATCTGTTCAACGGCACGCTTCCGCGTCGCGGCAAAGGCGACCTGGCCTATTGGGCCGGCATTGTCCCAGGCGACACTTCCGAGACGCTGTGGAACAGCTATCTCACCTATGAGGAGCTGCCCAAGGTGATCGATCCGCCGAATGGGTTCGTGCACAATACCAACGATCCGCCATGGAACTCCGCGTGGCCCAACACGCTAGACCCGGCGAACTATCCGCCGTACGTGGCTGCGAAAACGCTGTCGTTTCGCGCCGAAAGCTCGCTGCGAATGCTGACGGAGGACAAGAAGATCACATTTGAAAAATTTCTGGAGTATAAGCACTCCACGCGCGCTGAGTTGGCGGACCGTATCCTGCCCGATCTTCTCGACGCCGCGGAGAAATATGGAACCGAGCCGGCGAAGAAAGCCGCTGTTGTACTGAAGGCATGGGACCGCCACGCCGATGCGGACAGCCGGGGGGCCGTCCTGTTCTACGCCTGGGCCACGCGATTTATGGGACCAACTCTGGCCTCGCAAGCGGGCTTCGCTGTGCCTTATGAACTGAACTCGCCGCTGACCACACCGCGCGGGTTGAAGGATCCGCAGAAGGCCGCGCAGCTACTCGATGCAGCGGCCATCGAGACAGAGAAGGAATTCGGAACGATGGATGTCGCGTGGGGAAAGGTGATGCGCTTCCAGTTCGCGGGCGCGGACCTGCCGGCCAACGGCGGCTTTGGTAACTTGGGTATCTTCCGCGTGATCACATTCGGGCCGCTGCACAATGGAACACGTTCGCAAGTGCATGGCGAGACCTATGTAGCTGCCGTGGAGTTCGGTACGCCGCTGAAGGCGAAGGTGTTGATGTCGTACGGAAATTCCTCGCAGCCGGGTTCCACCCATCAGACGGACCAGCTACCGTTTTTGGTCAAGAAGGAATTGCGGACGGCGTGGCGGACGAAGGCAGAGATTGAGGCGAACCTGGAGAGCCGTGTGCGGTTCTGAGGATGGGCCGATACCTTTGGCGCGAGCAGCTCTAGAATATATGTTTGATGCCTTTGCCCGTGCCTTTGACTATCTTGGCAGTTCCTTTCACGGCGCCAACTCCCACGTTCTTACCTGTGTTTACAGCGCCTTTGCCCAGGTCCGTGATGAAGGCCGGCAGCCGGCTCCGGACCACTGCGGTCCGTTGCGCGATCATCGGGGGCGCCAGCCCTCAGTCGAGATACGGGTACGCGAGGATGGTCAGGAAGTCGCTGTCCGTGTGCGGGCACAGCCCGAAGTGCCGACACGACCATCAGCTCAAGCAAGACCCCCGCTGGACAGTCGAACAGCACCCCGACGGGACCTTCACCTGGACCACCCCGAGCGGATGCACCTACACCACCGGACTCACGAGTACCCCATCTGACTGCACCCTGACTACACCGCCAGGTCTCGGCTACGACCGATCCGTACGCGTCGCCGCCATTTCTTCCCGCAGGGTGCCCTGGACGTAGGACATGGCCTCGTGGGCGGTCGGGTCGGTGATGCGCTGCGCCAGTTCCTCGGG
>Ga0207641_10005592_pt1 | contig 10711 bp, 10 predicted proteins | sample KBSSwiS62_FD_184306 | JGI IMG/M metagenome (GOLD analysis project Ga0207641, IMG submission 184306) | Switchgrass rhizosphere microbial communities from Kellogg Biological Station, Michigan, USA - KBS Switchgrass S6-2 (SPAdes) (version 2) | ecosystem: Host-associated > Plants > Roots >... | reverse complement strand
CAGTGATGATGACAAGTAATGATCCTTGTGCTAACCCAACCACGGCCACCAGCAATCCAATCACGATCACCACAACATCTGTTACTCCATCAGTAACTATTACATCAAGCAGTACTTCGATATGTAATGGCGGCTCTGTTACATTTACTGCTACGCCAACCAATGGTGGATCAACTCCAGCTTATCAATGGATGATCAATGGAGTGAATGCGGCGGGGCAAACAACTTCAACGTTTATCACATCAACTCTTGCCAATGGAAATATTGTGACAGTGATGATGACCAGTAACGATCCTTGTGCTAATCCAACCACGGCCACCAGCAATCCAATTACCATCACTACAACATCTGTTACGCCATCCGTAAACATTACATCAACTAGCACTTCTATATGCAACGGCGGCTCCATTACATTTACTGCTACGCCAACCAATGGTGGATCAACTCCAACTTATCAATGGATGGTGAATGGAGTGAATGTGACCGGACAAACGGCTCCAACTTTTATCACATCAACTCTTGCCAATGGCAATGTGGTATCAGCAATGATGACAAGCAATGATCCATGTGCTAATCCAGCTACATCGACCAGCAATCCAATTATTATCACTACAACATCTGTTGCTCCATCAGTTACGATAACATCAAGCAGCACTTCGATATGCAGTGGCGGTTCTGTTACCTTTACTGCTACTCCAACCAATGGTGGATCAAATCCAACTTATCAATGGATGATCAATGGAGTGAATGTGGCAGGACAAACAGCTTCAACTTTTACTACATCAACTCTTGGCAATGGTAATATTGTATCAGTAATGATGACAAGCAATAATCTATGTGCTAATCCAGCTACATCGACCAGCAATCCAATTACTATCACTACAACATCTGTTGCTCCATCAGTTACGATAACATCAAGCAGCACTTCGATATGCAGTGGCGGTTCTGTTACCTTTACTGCTACTCCAACCAATGGTGGATCAACTCCAACTTATCAATGGATGATCAATGGAGTGAATGTGGCAGGACAGACAGCTTCAACTTTTACTACATCAACTCTTTCCAACGGTAACATTGTGTCAGTAATGATGACAAGTAATGATCCTTGTGCTAATCCAACCACAGCCACCAGCAATCCAATTACTATCACTACAACATCTGTAACTCCATCGGTAACCATAATATCAAGCACCACTTCAATATGCAGTGGCGGTTCTGTTACCTTTACTGCCACACCAACCAATGGTGGATCAAATCCAACTTATCAATGGATGATCAATGGAGTGAATGTGGCAGGACAAACAGCTTCAACTTTTATCACATCAACTCTTGCCAATGGAAATATTGTGTCAGTAATGATGACAAGCAGTGATCCTTGTTCGAATCCAACTACATCGACCAGCAATCCAATTACTATCACTACAACATCTGTTACTCCATCAGTAACTATTACGTCAAGCAGCACTTCGATATGCAGTGGCGGTTCTGTTACATTTACTGCCATACCAACCAATGGTGGCTCAAATCCAACTTATCAATGGATGATCAATGGAGTGAATGTGGCGGGACAAACGGCTTCAACTTTTATCACATCAACTCTTGCCAATGGAAATATTGTATCAGTAATGATGACCAGCAATAATCCATGTGCAAATCCAGTTACATCGACCAGCAATCCAATAACTATCACTACAACATCTGTTACTCCATCTGTATCCATTACATCAAGCACCACTTCAATTTGTAGTGGCGGCTCTGTTACATTTACTTCTACACCAACCAATGGTGGATCAAATCCAACTTATCAATGGATGATCAATGGAGTAAATGTGGCAGGACAGACAGCTTCAACGTTTACCGCATCAACTCTTTCCAATGGAAATATTGTGTCAGTGATGATGACCAGTAACGATCCTTGTGCTAATCCAACTACAGCTACAAGCAATCCAATTACCATCACTACAACATCTGTTACTCCATCCGTAACCATAACATCAACTAGCACTTCTATATGCAACGGCGGCTCCATTACATTCACTGCTACGCCAACCAATGGTGGATCAAATCCAACTTATCAATGGATGATTAATGGAGCGAATGTGACGGGACAAACAGCCCCCACTTTTACTACATCAGGTCTTGCCAATGGTAATACAGTATCAGTGATGATGACTAGTAATGATCCTTGTGCCAGCCCTGCAACACCTGTTCAAAGCCAGTCAATAACTATTGCTGATGCCACACCGGTTTTAATGATCACCAACCCATTGTTAGTTTGTGCACCTGTATCTATCGATCTTACCGCATCTCCTGTAACTGCAGGCAGCGGTGCCGGACTAACTTTTACATACTGGCTTGACGCCAATGCTACAATTCCGTTTGCCAATCCACGGGCGGTTGCTGTGCCAGGAACATATTATATAAAGGCACAGTCAGCCGGCGGCTGTTTTACAATCAAGCCTGTTGTTGTATCAATTGAGCAAAAAATAAATGGCATTCGTTATCCTACCGTTACTGCCATGATCAATTCGCCATTGCAGTTAACTGCAAGAAACCAGGGCGCAGCTTATTCGTATACATGGTCACCGCCGACAGGTCTTAATTTTCCCAATACAAGAGACCCCGTATTTACCAATAATACAGGTCTTGAATATCTTATTAAGATCACCTCACCTGCTGGTTGTGTTACAGTGGATACTTTGCTTGTGAGAATGAACGGTCCCGTTACTAATGGGCCTGCAGTCTTTGTACCGAAAGCATGGTCGCCTAACAACGATGGCCATAATGATTATTTATTCCCGTTTTTAGTCAATATTACCCGGATAAAATATTTCCGCATTTATAACCGCTGGGGTATAAAAGTTTTTGAAACGAATATTATTGGAAAGGGATGGAACGGAATATATAATGGTAACCCGCAAATGATGGAGGTATATACATGGACCATTGAAACCGAAGCGGTAAATGGAACCATCTATAGAAGTGCCGGCACTTCAGTATTATTAAGATGATCTTTCTTCTCAAGAGAATGTGAAAGTATTTTCAAATAAAGAAATATTGCCGGTTGGCATTTTATTTCCCATACAGCATGAGTGATGATAGCTTTATGTACGGGTTTTAGGGATCGATATAAAAATCACCGGCGCTGCGGTACAAACCATTCTGATAAAATCAATGAGTGCCATGACAGTAATTACAACATTGAAAATAACATGTCGTTTATTTGCAATCCAATAATTTACTTTGTGGATCCATTTGTAGAAAAAAAATCACGTTGATCATAATAATAAAGGCTTTTGTTTGAGCTGTTTTTTTTAAACGGTCGTTATTTTTCATCAATTCATTTTTTAAAACGTCAATCCATTTTTTTAAAAACATTTATAAAATAATTAAAAGCTTTGCATGGTGTTTGTAATTTTCTTCGTGAGGAGAGATTTTATAAATGTACCTGCATCGAAAACTTGAGAACCGGGAGCTGATAGACCTGCTCGTTATACATACTAATCGTCTTACCCAGATAATGATCTATGGCGAAACATATTTTGGTGAATACGAAATTTGTAAACGAACTATAGAATTGGTACAAAGTGAAATTCTTTACCGCCAACCTTATTTAATAAGACCAGCTTTCATTAACGGAAAACTTGATAATTTTTCAGCTCAAAAGCAAATACAATAAATAGTTGCACCATTAATGAAGGTTCAATTCATATAGCTCAAAAGTTTTTTTTGTATATCCAAAAACAATCTTAACTTGATTGATCTTATTGAATGGCATTATGTGAAAATTGATCTGTTGAAACTTTAGCCCCCTTCTTATTTATTCCACCGCCCCCCTTGATTATCTACATCCTCCCATTGATTATTTTTTCTGGCATTACACAGGGAAAACGAACCTAATATTCCTGAATAACCCATTTCTGTTAAAGGCGCTGATTTAGCATTTGTAAACTATTGTTTATGCGAGAAAGGTTTACCTGGACGCCTATTCTGCTATTGTATTTATTCAATCTTATCGATCACTTTATAAAGAGATATGATCTTTTTTATCGTGCTCGTGCACCTGTTTTATAGACATACCACCATCTATAAAAACCAAAAACTTTATACTAAAAATTAAAAGCTACTATTATGAAAAAGTTAAATCTCTTTCCTATTTTATTTTCGAGCCAAACTCTTAGAGTTTGTGTCTCAGTTTTATTCATCCTTTTCTCAGTACAGGCAATTGCCCAAAGTTTTCCAGCTGCAAGTTCATGTACATCGGGTGATTTGGAATTACTAAGTGCAACACTACCGCCTCCGCTTAATGATCGATGCAATTGCAATGGAACCAGAACGTTGGTGTTGGGTATTAGAAATAAAACAGGTTCTACAAGAACATCTTTTGCTTTGTGGGGTACATTGCACAGGTATAATGCAAGCGGTGTTGAAATAGGTACTGGTACACCAATTTTTGCATGTGCCGGTCCGATCGTAAAAAATTCTGATAATTTTTTACCGGCAACCTCTGGCAATACTACAATACAGGTTAATTGTGGAGAAACATTAACTATTTCGGATCTGTATTTAGCATGGACATCTGCATCTCCTGGCGAAACTTGTGCTGTTTTGCAAGCGTCCCCGTCCACTATTAATCCCAAGTGTGGAACATTACCTTTGATACGTGTTGGTATTGGTGTAGACGCTTTGACTCAAACTACCGATGCAACATGTACGGTGGGAGGTAAAATTAAAGTAACACCTGCTGGTGGCATCCCTCCTTATGAAGTTTCAATAGACGCAGGGAATTACATTGCCGTGCCAACCAATACGGGGTATTACGAGTTTACCAATGTTTCTGCCGGTCAGCACACAATTTCAATAAGAGATAACACAGGCAGACCTGTTGGAGAAAGATGCTCTACAACTAAAACACCGACTGTAAATTCAGCTGCGGCTGTAATCGCCAATGCTGGTGCTGATTTTACCAAGAATTGCACAGCGAATGCAAGTGGGGCACAGATCGGGGAAGCATCAGCGACAGACTTCACTTATTCATGGTCACCAACTGATGGATTGAGCAGTTCTACCAGCAGTAACCCTACAGCCAATCCTTCAACAACGCAAACTTATACAGTAACGAAAACAAATACCGCTACTGGTTGCAGTAACACTGATCAAGTCACAGTAACAGTAAATAAGCCAACTGTTACAGCTAATGCCGGGGATGATTTTACCAAAACCTGTACTGATAATGCTTCCGGCAAACAAATCGGGGAATCTTCGGCAGCAGGATTTACTTATTCGTGGTCCCCTACAGATGGATTGAGTTCTTCCACTAGCAGTAACCCGACTGCAAACCCGATATCAACAAAAGTTTACACTGTCACCAAAACACATACGTCAAGTGGATGCTCAGCCACTGATCAGGTAACCGTGACGGTAAATGCCGGTTTGCCAACATTTACTGTTTGTATAGTTCAGCCTACTCTATGTAATAATGGTAGTCTTACCATCACTCCAAGCAATGGATCTGGTTATACATTTAGCATTAAGAATGACAATTTTGTTAACAATGGCGGAGTTTTCAATGATCTTAAACCCGGCGATGTAGGGACTGTAAAGGTTAGCAGCGCAAATGGATGTGTTTCCCTAGGAATTGCTTGTGCAGACCTTGTCTCAAATTGTTCCGGTTCTGGCCGGACGGCGCCTTCAACTTTCAATACGGAATCAATGACACAAGAAACTACAGTAAAGGCATACCCAAATCCATTCAGTGATAGAGTGAAATTTATGGTTACATCAACTGTGGCTGGCAACGGAAATTTGGAAGTCTATAATATGATGGGACAAAAAGTAAAAACTGTTTACCAGGGTTACATAGCGAAAGGTACCCAAACATTTGAACTCAGTTTACCAAAGCAAAATGTAGGTAACCTTGTTTATGTTCTAAGGATCGGGGATAAAAAAATGACTGGTAAAATATTACAGTTAAATCAATAAAAATATAGACGATACTAATCAGAAATAGAGCCATCCGACCCGAAGACCTACATAGGGAGTTGATCGAGACGATCAGCTCCCTTTTCTTTTTAGAGAATAAGAAAATGCCCATTGTTTTATTGCGGCTAGTTTATTTTTTGCATCATTCACCAAATAAAAAAGTACCGGCGGGCGGTACTTTTCTTATCAGTCAGATCAATAAATTATTCTTTTACCTGTATGTTACCGGTGCTGACAACATGTATTCCATGGAAATCAGAAGCGCTGAGATATGGACTTTTTTCAGCAGTGATAGGGTCGGTGATCCAGTCAGTAACGGATCCGTTTCCATTATCCCTAACCAGGAAAGCATGCCCGTCATCAGTGAAAAGGATAGCTGATTTGCCAAACCAGCTGGCGCCATTAATTGAATAGACCTCCCCATCATATTGGATAGAGCCTACAACAACACCGTCTTTTTGTTCAACAGCGTTGAAATTAAAGCTAATACTGCCGGCCATTCCACTGCCATTGGCAACAGAATTCCTTTTTGCAGGTGCGAATGAGCTAAGAACGATAATAATAGTAAGAAGGGAAGATGTAGTGAAAGCAAACTGCTTGATGGTAGTTTTCATTGTACAGATTGTTTATAGGGTCAAAAATTGTTTACGGGTTCAGTGGCTTTCAGGGGAATGGATTGGTCGTACAAAGGATATAAGAAGGAGCGTAAAACTAATAGGGAGATCTCAACCCTGCAATAGGAAAATTACTTTTTTGAAAAAAGAATGAACATGCAAAACTGTTGCAGCAGAACATATTGATCACAACTGGTGGATCTGTCTTGTATCCAGTATCCAGCATCCTGTAACCAGCATCCAGCATTGAATGTTGCAACCGTCTTTTATTTAGCAAATGTGGATTAGTAAAACTACTGTGGATATTGGAGATACGACAAAAGAAAATTACTTTAGCCGCTCGTTCAACCATTACCTCTATCCAATACCCCACGAAATCCGTCCTCGATCCCATTTAAAACCATCGTTGTTCTACTTTAAGTGTAATTAAAAAATTAATTACAGCAAATCCTTTTCTGCGATAAACCATCTGTATTCCACCTGTATCCTGCGATCGATACGAATCTTAACATTAAACAAACTGCAGAATGAAAACACTGTTACCTATCCTCAAAACAAAACTATTTCTATTGGGTTTTGTTTCCACTTGCACCGTGATCTTAGCAACCACAGTTCCTCAAATAAGAAATTTTATCGCTCCGGAAAAAGCGATCGGTGAAAAAATTACAACAGAGCAAAAGAAGATCGCTCCGAAAATAAAAAAGCAAAATAAAACGGTGAGCTCTTCAAGAGTGACCTCTGGTTTTTCTTTTGAAATGAATAATTCGTTTGAAGCAACAGTACAAACAGATCTTCAGGACTATCCTCCTGGCGCAACAGTAAATATATCCGGTTCAGGATGGACACCCGGTGAACAAGTGACGTTGAAAGTGACGCATACATTAGCAAACGGAGATAATGATACAAGCCCCGCACACCAGCCATGGTATGTAATTGCAGATAGCAGTGGAAATATTAGTTCTTCATGGATAGTGCCATTGGATGAAGATGAATTAGGCGCTACGCTTTTATTAACTGCTGATCAAGCAACAAGTGCTTTGCATGCTGAAGCAGTGTTTACTGATGCTGCAAAAGATACATATCCAAACGCATTTACAACATTCACAGGAGGAACAACGTATTGTCAGAATGGAACTGCGTCAAATCTTAACGTAGCATGGTCTAATCAGACTTGTCTTAATGGTAATAACACCAACGTTCCTATCACAGTTACATGGTTTAAAAACAATTCGGCTACAACTTCTGGAGGTACAGCTGTTCAGACAAGTAGTGGCTTAGATGCTGGAACTACTTCTTCAAGCTATCTTCCGCCTACGACAACTGCTGGTACACTATTTTATTATGTTACTGTTTCATGGTCTGCTGGTCCGAATTGTGCTCCCGCAGGAAGTATAACAACAAGTGGAACTCAACTGGTAACAGTACAAAGTGTACCTACTGCTGGAACAATAACAGGTGATCAAACAATATGTAATGGCGGCGATCCTGCTGCATTTAGCAATACCGGAAGTGGTACTGGTGATGGAACGATAACTTATCGTTGGGAAACTTCGGTAAGTCCTTTTACAACATGGACAACAGTGATTGGTCAAACAGCTTCCACCTATGATATTCCATCAGGGTTAACAGTAACCAGGCAATACAGGCGAATCACTATATCTACATTAAACACCGTTGCATGCGAATCAGTACCAACCGGTACAGTACAGGTAACAGTTCAAACTGTTCCTGTGGCAGGGACGATCGGAGGAACACAAACTATATGTAATGGTGGAGATCCTGCTGCATTTACCAATACTGGAAGCGGTACTGGAAGTGGAGCGATAACTTATCGCTGGGAAAGTTCAGTAAGTCCTTTTACAACATGGACAACAGTGATTGGTCAAACAGCTTCCACCTATGATGTTCCATCAGGGTTAACAGTAACTACGCAATACAGGCGGATCACTATATCTACATTAAACACCGTTGCATGCGAATCAGTACCAACCGGTACTGTGCAGGTAACAGTTCAAAGCGTACCTGTTGCGGGCACAATAGCAGGCGATCAAACGATATGTAATGGCGGCGATCCCGTTATATTTACTAATACAGGAAGTGGCACAGGTGATGGAGCGATAACTTATCGCTGGGAAAGTTCAGTAAGTCCTTTTACGTCATGGGGAACAGTGATTGGTCAAACAGCTTCCACTTATAATGTTCCGTCGGGATTAACAGTAACAACACAATACAGGCGGATCACTATATCTACACAAAATACTATTCCATGCGAATCAGTACCTACAGGTACCGTGCAAGTAACAGTTCAAACTGTTCCAACAGCAGGAACAATTGGAGCAGCACAAACAATTTGTAATGGCGGCGATCCTGCTGCATTCACCAGTACCGGCGATGGTAGCGGTGATGGAACGATAACTTATCGTTGGGAAACTTCGGTAAGTCCTTTTACAACATGGACAACAGTAGCAGGGGAAACAGCTTCCACCTATGATATTCCCTCAGGGTTAACTGTAACCAGGCAATACAGGCGGATCACTATATCTACATTAAACACTGTTGCATGCGAATCAGTACCGACCGCTACTGTACAGATAACAGTTCAAACTGTTCCGACAGCAGGAACGATCGGAGGAACACAAACTATATGTAATGGTGGCGATCCTACTGCATTTACAAATACAGGAAGTGGTACTGGCAGTGGAACAATAACGTATCGTTGGGAGAGTTCAGTAGCTCCATTCACAACATGGACAACAGAAGTCGGACAAACAGGAGCAACTTATGATGTTCCATCAGGGTTAACAGTAACAACACAATATAGGCGGACCACTATTTCAACACAAAATAGTATTCCATGCGAATCAGTACCGACAGGTACTGTCCAAGTAACAGTACAAAGCGTACCTGTGGCCGGTACAATAGCAGGCGATCAAACAATATGTAATGGCGGCGATCCTGCAGTATTTACCAATACAGGAAGTGGCACTGGTGATGGAGCAATAACTTATCGTTGGGAAAGTTCAGTAAGTCCTTTTACTTCATGGGCAACAGTGATTGGTCAAACAGCTTCCACTTATAATGTTCCATCAGGGTTAACAGTAACTACACAATACAGGCGGATCACTATATCTACAGCAAACACTGTCGCATGCGAATCAGTACCGACCGGTACTGTGCAGGTAACAGTTCAATCTGTTCCAACAGCAGGAACCGTTGGCGCAGCACAAACGATATGTAATGGCGGTGATCCAGCTGCATTTACGGAATCCGTTCCTGCCACCGGATCAGGAGTATTAACATACCAATGGCAGAGTAATACTACCGGATGTAATGGTACATGGGTAGATATCGGCGGAGCAACATCAGCAACTTATGATGTGCCTGTAGGACTTAGTATTACAACTTATTATCAACGTGTAGTTACATCGACCCTTAATGGAGTTCCTTGTAGCGTTGAAGGTAACTGCATAAAAATAACTGTACAAGGAAATAGTTCTGCTGTCGCAGGTAATGATCAAACTATTTGTGCAGGCACAGTAGTATCAATTTCTGGTTCCGTTTCCGGTAGTTCTAATCCTACACCACTCTGGTCAACAAGCGGTACAGGAACTTTTGGAAGTACTACTTCAGCGTCTACAACATATACTCCTTCTGCGACAGATATTACTGCGGGTTCTGTGACTTTAACATTGACAGCCTCCGGAGCCGGAGGTTGTGATGGTACAGATAATTTGATTGTTACAATTAATAGAGTAACAGGCGGATCGATCACAGGCAATCAAACAATTTGTAGTGGAGGAGATCCTGCAGCAATAACACAATCAGTTGCATCAACAGGTGATGGAACACTAACTTATCGATGGGAATTGAACACGAATCTTGTAACACCAAGCTGGAGCATAATTGGTGGAGCAACTGCAACTTCATATGATCCGGGAACACTTGCAGCGGATGCACAGTATCGCAGAGTAACGATCAGTACAGTGAACGGAGTGGATTGCGAAGCATTGAGTAATGTAATTACAATAACAGTAAACAATGTAGTTGGCGGAACAATAGCAGTAGCTCAAACAATATGCAGTGGAGCAACACCAAATGCACTTACATCAACAGTA
>Ga0207641_10005591_pt1 | contig 10713 bp, 10 predicted proteins | sample KBSSwiS62_FD_184306 | JGI IMG/M metagenome (GOLD analysis project Ga0207641, IMG submission 184306) | Switchgrass rhizosphere microbial communities from Kellogg Biological Station, Michigan, USA - KBS Switchgrass S6-2 (SPAdes) (version 2) | ecosystem: Host-associated > Plants > Roots >... | reverse complement strand
GTGAAATCTCAAGTCCGTGTGCCAGTGGCGCTCGGCCGCGTTCGATTCCGCGTGGCGTTTCCGGATTTGATCGGCCATGTCCACGCTGTCCGGCACCCAACGCTCGTTGAGAAAAAACAGGAGCACACTGAATAAAAGGCCGACCGCGAAGTAGGGAACGCACAAGCGCCAGAGACTCACACCCGCGGCGCGCATCGCGGTCAACTCATGGTGGCGCGCGTGGTTGGTCAGGGCATAAAGCAGGGCGAGCAACAGGGCTGCCGGGGCGACGATGTCCTGAAGCAGCTTGGGCAGGAGCGCCAGGTAGTATTCGCCAATCTCGAGCGGCTTCAGTTTCTCCTGTTGAAAGGCGCCCAGGTCGGAGAACAGATCGAAGGCAATCCAGAACCCCAAAAAGCCGCCCAGGCAATAGCCGAGCGGGATGAGCAGTTCTCGCAGCAGGTAGCGGTCAAGCAAACGCATCTGTGCTTCAGGGTAGCCAAGCGCCCCGGCGATGGCAAGCGATGGACCCGGGAAGCTCCCCAGCAATGAGGCTGGGTTGGGCGCATCTCAGTCTTTCTACGGGAAGAGATAACTTGAGGACTGACAAAGGAGCGGGTTGAATGTTAGACACGTCAGCATTTTTGAACCGCTATTGGTTGGGTCATGCGCCAAATCTTTCTTGATCATCAGGCGACCACGCCGGTCCTGCCGGAAGTGTTCGAGGCGATGGCGCCGTATTTCCGCGAGGCCTGCGGAAGTGCGTCCTCGCTGCATCAACTCGGCCTCCGCGCGCGCGACGCCCTGGCGCGGGCACGGGCGCAGGTCGCCGCGCTGATCAACGCCGAATCGCCGGATGAGATCGTGTTCACTTCCGGCGGCACCGAATCGGCCAACCTCGCGGTCAAAGGCACGGCTTACGCCAATCAACGCCGGGGCGATCACATTATCATCAGTGCCGTCGAGCACCCGTCGGTGGTCCATTCAGCCGAGTTTTTAGAAAAGCACGGCTTCACTTGCACGCGGGTGAAAGTGGACGCGGAGGGCTTCGTTGATCCTGCGGAGGTGCGGTCGGCGTTGACGGAAAGGACGATCCTGATCTGCGTCCACCATGTCAATCACGACATCGGTACCATCGAGCCGATTCGGGAGATCGGCGAAATAGCGATGGGTAAAGGGATCCCGTTGTTCGTCGACGCGGTCGCGAGCGGCGGATGGCTGCCGATTGACGTGCGGGCAATGGGTGTCCAATTGCTCTCGCTATCGCCTCACCGGTTTTACGGACCCAAAGGCGTCGGGGTTTTGTATCGGAACAGGCGCGCGCGCCTGGCGAGCCTCATTCACGGCGGCGTGCAGGAGGGCGGGTTGCGCGCCGGAACTGAAAATGTCCCGGCGATTGTCGGGGCGGGGGTGGCTGCTGAAATGGCTGCCCGTGAATTACCGGAGCGAATCGCGCACACCACGGCGCTTCAGCAGAAACTCTGGGAAGGGCTCAGAAGTCAGGTCGAATACATTCGGCTCAACGGCCCCGAGCCTGGGTCGCGCCGCAGCAGCACGAATTTGAACCTCAGCGTTGAATTTGTTGAAGGTGAAAGCCTGGCGCTCGCCCTCGACCTCCAGGGCATCGCCGTAGCCACCGGACCGAGTTGCGTCAGCCAGTCGCTGAAGATTTCCCCGGTGCTCATCGCCATCGGGCTCAGCCACGCGCTGGCGCAGGGGAACGTTATTCTGTCCCTGGGCCGGGAGAACACAGCGGAAGAAATGAATTCGGTGGTGAGAATATTCTCGGAGACCGTCGTCAGGTTGCGTAGCGTGTCGCCGATGTGGGATAACTTCAAGCGGGGGCTCGCCAATTCGCTTGTCACACCGCGGGAGTGTGTCGCCGCGGCGGCGAAGCCAGGGATTTAGTTAGAGGCTGTTACAAAAATGAGCATAGTCACCAAAACCGGAGACAACGGCACAACCAGCCTGATGTATAATCGGCGCGTCTCCAAATGCGATCCACGAGTTGAAGCCTATGGCACAGTGGACGAGTTGAACGCCGGCCTGGGACTGGCCAGGGCAACGGCGGAACACGAATTCGTCCGCGACCATCTGCTCGCGATTCAACAGGACCTGGTGCCGTTGATGGGTGAACTCGCCACCGGGCTCGAGGATTTACCGCGTTACCTGAAGGAGGGATACTCGCAGCTCACCCCGCAGATGACTGCCAGAATCGAGAACGTCGTTCGGGAAATCGAGGCTCAAAACATCACCTACCGAGGCTGGGCGACTCCGGGGACGAGCGTGAACTCGGCAGCGCTGGACGTCGCGCGCACGACCTGTCGGCGCGCCGAGCGCAGCGTGTGCGCCTTGCGCGAAACCAATCAGCTTCAGAATCAGGAGATCATCGTGTATTTAAACCGCCTCAGCGACCTGCTCTGGCTGTTGGCCCGATGGGTGGAGGCTCGACCCGCTTCATAAACGAGAAAGAGTTCGTCACCGGCGCGTTTCATCGATTTCAACACCAGCCGCGTTGCGGCGGACAACCTCAAGCCTACGCTCCCGTCGGCAATGGTCGGCGCAGCGCGGCCGCCGAGAATGGTTGGGCATACGGTCAGATGGAGCTCGTTCACCAATCCGTCGCGAAACAGCGCGCCATTCAACTCGCCGCCGCCTTCGCAGAGCAACCGTTTCACTTTCCACTTCCTCCGCAGCCACTCGAACGCAGCGGGAAAATCAATTTCATTTTCACCAAAGACTTGCACGGTGTCGGCGACCGCGCGGAGTCGGTTAAGCTTTCGCGCGGACGCCCGCGCGCTGGCGAGGATAATGACGGGCGAAGGCCGGTAACGAAAAATTGCGGCGCGCGGATCGATTGAACCCGTGCCGCTGACAACGATCCTGATATTGTACTCGGCGAGACCATTCCTCAGGCGCAAGCGGCGAAATCGCGCCGGGCCGGGGCCGAGGTTGACCTCGTCCTGGCCCACCGTGCGCGCGCCGGACATCACGGCGTCCGCTGTGGCGCGCAGTTCCAGCAGATGCTCGAAGTCGCGCCGGCTGCTGAAGTTGGAGACGGCGCGATTGGCGGTGGCGATCTTGCCGTCGGCGGTCATGGCCATGTTGACCAACACAAAAGGCAGTCTCATAGAATCAGCATCGCATCGCCGTAACTGTAAAAACGATAGCGCTCGCGGATCGCCTCTGCGTACGCGGACAGGATCAACTCCCGTCCCCGTGTCTGGCCGGGCGCAGCAAACGCGCTGACCAGCATGAGCAGGGTCGATCGCGGCAAGTGAAAGTTCGTGATGAGTGTGTCCGCCACGCTGAACGTGCAAGGCGGATGAATGAAGATGTCCGTGCGTCCGCAACACTCAACCAGCCGGCCTCCGTTTGCCGCCGCAACGCTTTCCAGCGCGCGCAGCGAGGTCGTTCCAACCGCGATGACACGGCGATGGGCTTCTTTCGCTTCGTTAATCGTTTCGACGGTTGCGGCGCTGATTTCAAACCGTTCCTCGTGCATGACGTGCGCTTCCAGGGTTTCTGTTTTCACCGGGGCAAATGTTCCCATCCCGACATGCAGCGTGAGGAAGCAAACTTGCACACCGCGCGCGCGGATTTCTTCGAGCAGGGTCCCGGTGAAATGCAGCCCGGCAGTCGGCGCGGCCACCGAGCCTGGCGGTTGCGCGTACACGGTTTGATACCGCTCGCGGTCATCCGCGGTTGTTTCACGGCTGATATACGGCGGCAACGGAACTTCGCCCAGAGACGGCAGAACTTCGGTGATGTTTGTTGTTCCTGAAAATTGGAGCCGACAGTGGCCTTCGGGATTTTTTTCAACGACTCGGCCACTGACCTCCGCGGGATGGCAGTTTCGATTCGAAAAAAAAAGCATCGAGCCTGCGCGCACTCGTTTGCCCGGACGCAACATCACCCACCAATCGTTGACCGCATTTTCTTCCAGGAGCAGCACTTCGACCTGTCCGCCGCTGCCGGCCTTGGTTCCATGGAGCCGGGCGGGGATGACTCGAGAATTGTTCAAAACGAGAACATCGCCTGCGCTCAAGTACTCGGGCAGTTGATGAAAAGCACGGTGCGCGGTCCGGCCATCGGCGCGGGACAACACTAGAAGTCGTGCCTGGTCGCGCTGAGGGACTGGACTCTGAGCGACAAGTTCGGGTGGGAGGGAGTAATCAAAATCAACCGTGCGCACCAGGAATATGTACTGATTCACCTGCCGGAAGCCAAGGAACCGTATGGAGCATCGACGACCAAAGGGGGGTGCTTCAACAACCTCACGTCAAGGTTGTTCGACCGTTTTTCGTATCGTGGTTCAGCCATTGTTAATAACTTGTGGACAACATTGGTGAGATAGATGTTGACCGAAATGGGTCAGAATACATATAAGGTGGGTCGTTGTGGGGCAAAAAACGACCCGGAGTGGGTCGCGCAACACATGAAAAATGCCAGAAGAGCCCAACGAGCCGATTTATTACAACTCGACCTATCGCCATGGCGTAGACGAGAAACGGCGCGTGCAAATCCCAGCCAAATGGCGTCCGGAAACGCCCGAGGTGTTGACTCTGGTGCTTTGGCCGAAGGGGACGATGACCGAGGCGTGTTTGCTGGTTCTGCCGCCCCGGGAGTGGGAGGGGTTGGTGCAGAAACTCAAAGCCATGCCCTATTCCGATCCCAACGCGGAGGCCTTGCGCCGGTTGCTCGGGAGAAAGTCCGATCGCGTGACGCTCGACAAAGGCGGGAGGATCTGTTTGCCCGAAGCGATGGCCAAAGCCGCGGCGATCGACCAGGAGGCGATGTTGGTGGGGTTGGTGGATCGGTTCGAGATATGGAATCCAGAACGTCACCTGGCCGCGAGTGCGGTGGATGACCAGTTGATGAGTGAAGCGTTCAAACTGATCTAAAGCATTCAAACTGATCTGAAGCGTATGAGCCTGATGAAATTGTTAACTGTTAGCAAGAGTTTCGCGGGCGGCAGGAGCGGGCCGGCTCGCTACAAAATGGCCGAACAGGGGCTCTTGCCAAAATTCGCCCCGATGGGACGACCGGTGTCCCTGGCCCCGAAACAGAAATCGGATGAACCGCTCCCAATTCAAGAGGCGAACAGGACTCCCAATGCGCCCCCGAAATCGATTCAATTTTTTCAGGTCCCGGAGCCGGTCGCCAAGCCTGTCAAGGCCGCGGCTCCGACACCGCGGGCAGCGAGGTTCGCCGCCGACGTTTCGACGAATTGGTTTCGCCTGGGCGGCCAACCATTTCTTAACCGCCCTGCGGGAAGGTCGAAACCCACGACGGCGCAAACCGAATTGTCGCTCGACGCGGTGAGACCGGTGAGAAACGATTTGAGCGACTCCGACCTGCAAATCGTGCCGGCCAAAACGGGAATCGAACCGGACGCTTCGAAGCGGCGCTCCTCTCGATTGTTGAAACCGGAGATGACGGGTTTTGCCTGGAGCCGATTAACCGCGCGTTTTCTTAACTCCTCCGAACGCGTCCGCGCGTAGGCGACCGCCATGCACAGTGCCCGAGTACGTCCACAAACCGGTAATGGTGGCGGAAATGTTGGCGGCGCTCGCGCCGAGACCGGGCGGCCGTTACGTGGACGGCACCATCGGTGGCGGTGGGCACGCCGCGGCGATCCTGCGGGCGAGCACTCCAAATGGATGGCTGTTTGGGTGCGATCGCGATGGCGCCGCGCTTGAAGCAGCGGAAACGCGGCTGGTGGAGTTCGGCGGCCGCTTCGAGTTGAAGCGCGGCAATTTTTCCGATCTGGCGGACTGGATCGAGCCGGAGAGTTGCGATGGTGTGCTGCTGGATCTGGGTGTGAGTTCCCCGCAGCTTGATTGGGTCGAACGCGGCTTCAGTTTTCAACAGAGCGGGCCGCTCGACATGCGGATGGACACGCGGCAGCCGTTGACGGCGGAGCGACTGGTCAACGAAGCGAGCGTGGATGAATTGATCCGGATTTTTCGGGACCTGGGCGAGGAACCCGAGGCTCGCCGGTTGGCGCGGGCGATTGAGAACGAACGGCGTTTGCGCCGTTTCGAGGCCACGCGCCAACTGGCGGAGTTCATCGAAAAAGTCTCGCGCCGTCGCGGCAAACGAGTGCATCCGGCCACCGGCGTTTTCCGGGCCCTGCGCATGGCGGTGAACGACGAGCTCGGCTCGTTGCGTCGCGGACTTGAGGCCGCGTTAACGATTTTGAAGGCGCGCGGCCGCCTGGCGGTCATCACGTTTCATTCGGGCGAAGACCGGTTGGTGAAAGAATTCGGCCGCGAACTTTCACGCGACTACACGCTGGCGGGCAAAGTGGATGTTCCCGAACTTCGCCAGCCCGTCGCCGCGAAACTGAAGTGGGTCCAGCGAAAGGCGATTCGGCCGGGCGCGGAAGAACTCGCGTCGAATCCGCGGGCGCGCAGCGCGCAGTTACGGGTCCTCGAGAAAATCTGACATGGCGCGAAACCGGAAAAACCAGTCGGCGGTGGTCCGCTTCGGGCCGGCGGTGAAGGCACTGTTGCTCTGCCTCTTCATCGGCGGTTCCGGCGTTGGCTATGTCTGGCAACAAAACCAGCTCCTCGAGCTGGGCCGCCAGCAGGTGGAAAAGGAGAAGCGCCGCGACGCGTTCCGGGCGCAGAACGAGCTGCTCGCCCGGCAACTGGCCGGACTGCAATCGCCCAAAGCCATCGAAATAAGCGTCAAGAAACTCAATCTCGGCCTGACCTTGGCGAGTCCGACACAGGTGGTTCGTCTGCTGGACGAACCGTTGCCTGCACAGGAGCGACCCGCGCCAACGGTTCATGGGACCGAACCTCAATACGCCCAACGTCATTCCGGCGTCTCATTCACTCGGTGAAATCCCGACGCACAAAAGGTCCGCCTCCGACCATGATTCAGCCAGCGCAGTATCGCCGGCTGGCGTTAATGGCGCTGTTGTTGTTGATTGCCTTCGCGGGGCTGGGTTACCGGCTGGTGGACTTGCAGGTGCTGCGCCATGAAGACCTGAGCCGCGAGGCGACGTTCACGCGCGAGCGCACGATCATCCACGCCTCGCGGCGCGGCGATATCCTGGACGCGCGCGGCGATGTGCTGGCCACGACTCTCTTTGTCAAGACCGTGTTCGCGGACCCGAGTCTCATCGGCACGAACCAGGCTCTGGTCGCGCGCACGCTGGCGCCGGTGCTCAGGATCAACGAAACCGAACTGGCCCAGAAGCTGCGACGCACTGTCTGGACCGACAAGGACGGCAAGGAACATGAGGACAAACACGTCGTTCTGAAGAAAAAAGTCGCTCCGGAAGATTGGCGCAGAATTCAGGTGGCGATGAGAGGTCTTTCCTTTGAGGTGAACGAGCGAAAACTCCCGCCGCGCGAACGCGCCGCGTACCGGAATCTTCGGCTGCGCGCCGTTTCCGTCGAGCCGGTGGACGACCAGTTGCGCGTGTATCCCAATGGGTCGCTGGCGGCCCACGTGCTGGGGTTCGTTGGCGTGACCAACAAAGTGGTCGAACGCAAGGAAGTCAACGGACTCGTCGGCCGCTACGGCATCGAGGGCCAATTCGATGCTTATTTGAACGGCGCCCTGGGCTGGCGTCAGACCGAGCGGGACCGGGCCGATCGTGAATTGGCCATCTTTCGCGAAGAGGACATCGAAGCGCGACCGGGACTGAATGTCGTGTTGACGATCGACGCCGGCGTCCAGGACATCGTCGAGTCCGAACTCGCCCGCGGAATGCAGGTGAACACACCCCAGAGCATTTCGTGCTTGGTGGTCCGGCCCAGGACCGGGGCGATTGTGGCGATGGCGTCCCTGCCCGCGTTCGACCCGAACCGACCGGGCGAGAACACCCCCATGGCGAACCTGCGCAATCGAGTCATTGCCGACATGTACGAGCCAGGTTCGACGTTCAAGACGATCGTCGTTTCCGCCGCGTTGAATGAGCGCGTGGTGACTCTCGACGAGGTCTTTTACTGTGAAGAAGGCCGCTTTGCTTTCGCCGGGCACACCTTGCATGACGCTGGGCATCATTTCGGCAATCTGTCCGTCGAGGATATCATCGTGAAGTCGTCGAACATCGGCGCCGCCAAAGTGGGCATGAAGCTCGGTCCGGCGAGGGTTTATCAATACATTCGCGGTTTTGGGTTTGGCGACCCGACGGGTCTCTCGCTCCCGGGCGAAGCGCGCGGCCTCGTGCACGCGGTGAAAGACTGGTACAAAGTTTCCATCGCCCAGATTCCGATGGGCCAGGGGCTCGCCGTCACACCGTTGCAAATGACCATGGCGGTCAGCGCCATCGCCAACGGCGGCCGCCTCGTGCGCCCCTGCCTGGTGGATCGTCTCGAGGACCAGCAGAACAATCTCGTCGTCAAATACCCGGCGCAACCGGGGCGCCAGGTCATCAGCGAGGACACCGCGCGATTGATGGTGCAAGCCCTGAAGAAGGTCGTGCTCGCGGGAGGAACCGCGCCCAAGGCGAAGCTCGAACACTACACCGCGGCCGGCAAGACAGGAACCGGCCAAAAACCGCCTTATGGATCGCACAAATATTTCTCGTCGTTCATTGGATTTTTTCCCGCCGATGATCCGGAGCTGTGCATCAGTGTGTTTCTCGACGAGCCGGACCCGAAGGTCTATTACGGCGGCGAGACCGCCGGTCCGATATTCAAAGCCATCGCCGAGCGCGCAGCGGCCTCTCTGGGCATCCGTCCGGACGTGACCCCCGAGCTGCCGCCGCCGGAGTTGATCCCGAGCCAGGCCCAAAGAGTGGCGCAGCAAACGGCGGTGTCCACCCCATTGACGCCGGTGGAATAAGGGCGAGATTTTTGGAATGCCAATGCAGTTATGCAGTTGAAACAACTGATCGAGGAACTTTCCACCTCGAAAGTGGACGGGCCGCTGGATCGCGAGATTGCAGGCCTCAGCTACGACTCGCGCCGCGTGACGCCGGGCATGGTCTTCGTCGCCATTCCCGGACAGAAGACCGACGGCCATGAATTCATCGGCACGGCGATTGACCGCGGGGCGACGGCCGTCATTTGCGAGAAAAACGGCCTGGTCTCCCAGCGCGCGACCAGAATCCAGGTTGCAGACGCGCGCGAAGCGCTGGCGCTTGCCGCCGCGGCCTACTATCAGCATCCCAGCAGGAAACTGAAAGTCATCGGCGTCACCGGCACGAACGGCAAGACCACCGTGTCGTTCATTCTGAAGCAGATTTTGCAAGCGGCGGGCGTCAATTGCGGTTTGATCGGCACCGTGCGCTACGAAATCGGGGAACGCGTGATTCCCGCGCAGCGCACAACGCCCGAAGCGCTGGAAATCCAGCAGATGCTGGCGCAGATGATCCGCGCCGATTGCCAGGCCTGTGTGATGGAAGTCAGCTCCCACGCGTTGGAACAGAGGCGGGTCTCCTGCGTCGAGTTTGACGCCGCTGTTTTCACCAACCTCACGCGCGACCATCTCGATTACCACGGCACGATGGAAAATTACTTTGCGGCCAAGAAAAGGCTCTTCACTCCGGCGGAACAAGCGACGAAGAAGTCGGGCGCCATCGTCAACATCGACGATCCGTTCGGCGCGCGGCTGTCGAAGGAGACCAACGCCGAAACGCTCCTGACCTACGGCCTGAACGAGGCGGCGAAGCTGCGAGCGACCCAAATCAGGCTGGGCAAGGACGCCACCCAGTTCGTCGTGGAGACGCCGCAGGAAAAATTTCCGTGCCGCCTGCCGTTGATTGGCCGGCACAACGTTTACAACGCGCTCGCGGCCGTCGGCGCGGGCCTTTTTTTGAAAGTCGGTTTGCCCCCGATTCAAAGCGCGCTGAACTCGATGAAACCCGTGCCCGGCCGTCTTGAGGCCATCGCGCTCAGCCAGCCGTTCGGCGTGTTCGTGGATTACGCCCACACCGATGACGCACTGCGCAACGTGCTCGCGACGCTCCGCGAAATCACGTCGGGCCGGTTGTTGCTCGCGTTCGGCTGTGGCGGCAACCGCGACGCAGGCAAGCGTGCGAAGATGGGGAGCGTGGCCGCCACCGTAGCCAATTTCACAATCATCACCAGCGACAACCCGCGTCGCGAGTCGCCGGAGAAAATCGCCGCGGCGGTGGAGGAAGGATTCCGCACCGTGCGCCAAGACGGCTACCGGATCGAACTGGACCGCCGCCGCGCCATTGACGAGATCCTGCGCGCGGCCAATCCGGGTGACACGGTGTTGATCGCGGGCAAAGGCCATGAAACCTACCAGGAGTTTGAGGACACCGTCATTCCGTTCGATGACCGCCTCTACGCGCGCGAAACGCTGGAATCGCTGGGTTGGCGGAGCGAGGTGTCATGAACAACCTGACCAAACCCCATCTGCTCGGCGTGCTCGCGGGTTTGTGTCTTGCGACGGCGCTGGTGCTCTCGGCAATGCTGGTGACACGCGCCTGGCTGAAGATCGCCGAGTCACAGACCATCAGCGTCACGGGTTCGGCGCGCAAAGCGGTTCGGTCCGACCTCGTGGTCTGGCGTGGCAGTTTCACGGCGGAGGGAAACACGTTGCTGGCCGCCCAGCTCAACTTGAAGGCCGATCTTGCGAAGGTGGAAGATTTTCTCAAGGCGAATGCCATGACCAACTACCTCATCGGACCGATCTCAATCAAGGAACTGGAGGCCACTGAGGAACTGAAAGCAGCGCAGAAGGGCGAATCGGACATCACACGCCAAAAAACCGTCGGCTTTCGCCTGGCTCGAGGGGTGG